>Ga0209287_10000017_pt1 | contig 116551 bp, 110 predicted proteins | sample PPLLak3cmMay2015_2_FD_187255 | JGI IMG/M metagenome (GOLD analysis project Ga0209287, IMG submission 187255) | Freshwater sediment microbial communities from Prairie Pothole Lake near Jamestown, North Dakota, USA - PPLs Lake P8 Core (1) Depth... | ecosystem: Environmental > Aquatic >... | reverse complement strand
AGCTGCTACAGACTCTTAGCCTTTATCTCTCTTAAGATGGAATTGAGATGGAGATCCACCCCAGTTGGGAAGGTACGCGGTAATCTCCCCTTCTTTCAGAATTTCACACAATTAACTTGACAGTACCGAGACCGGGTTTCTCTTCTGATTTTCTTGTCTATAAAGATAAGCGACGTCGTTAAAACTTAAAGGTCTCCTTTTTTATTTATTCCAGTTGATGTCCACAGGGACAGGCTGTAGCATAAACAGCAGCCTGGGAAGGCTTTCTACTTATAAGCCCATGTTTATAAAACCAATGCCGTCCACCTTTAAGCATTACGGAAAGTAATGTAAGAAAAAGCATATGTGACCTTAAACCATATGAGACTGTTGCAGTATCCATTAATATGATAATTAAGCATATTCCCGCAAATAACATGCGTTCCTCAAAAAAAGAATTTTTTATTTTTTTGAATATTCTAATAAACATCAAATAATATAAAACAAATCCACAAATCCCTAAATTATATAGGAGTTCGATAAAATTATTATGTGAATAGAAGTAATAATTATGAGCAAATACCCTTTGACCGTGTCCCATAAAAGGCTTATTCATAAACTCATTCCATCCAACTTTAATTAATGCAAGTCTAATATCATCTTCACTTCCTTCCCCATACCCCTGAGTAAGTAACGTATATAGCCCTTTTAACCTTTCAACCACCGGGGTTAGAGATTCGTTTATAACGTCATGTAGACAAACAATTATTACAGAAGTAATTCCAAAAATAGTAAGTAAATTGAGCAATTTATTTTTTTGGTTGGAAATAAGATAATAATATAGAAAGATGATAATTAGCAGCGAAATAGAAATCAAGCCTTTTTTAGATTGCGTCCATAATATTGTATATATTGTTAACAATATATTTAAAGAACACGCACTTTTTAATATTATATTTTTGGTATGAATAATTATTATCAAAGTCATAAAGGTTGATAATAATAAATCGACCGCTAGATTATTTGCTCCTGTACTTGTTCCAATCAACCGGGAATTATTAAATAGATCTTCTGAGGAAAAATAGCTATTTGAAAGAATACCCAAACAAATTAGATTATTGATCAATGCATAAATCATATAGGCATATAATGTATATTTAAGCAAATTATATTTATTTACAAAATAAAATATAGCTATGCTATTTAAGATTAGGCTCCCTTGTAACAATATGTCGATACTGAGTCCATCCTTAATGGGAGACCAAATATAACTAGATAATAGGAATAATGAAAAAAAGAGTATAGATGAAGCGTATAAGTTATTTCGAAAAAATATTTTGTTTTTCTCTAACTTTGAAAACCTTGAGATCACATCGATAAAAAAGCAACATAAAAAAAAAGCATCAATAATGTGATAGTATTTTGTAAAACCCTCGGTTACAAACAATTGCGCTGATAAAAGAAATAATATAGTAATAATCATGAAAAATATTTTTTGGTAATTAAGCATTTTAAATTCTTCAGCCCCAGCAAAGAAATAATTATTTACTCATCCAGTTATACTTTTTCTTTATAAAAACTAATTTATTATCCCAATATCTATAATGATGCATCCCAAAATGTTGTAAATATTAATTTTACCTTTCATCCGTGAGTGGTATCCATCTCTGGGATTTTTGAGTGAAGCAGGGACCAAATCCATCCAATAAGTATAACATTAAAGATAAAGCCAACTACTGAAAAAGATATGACTGTTGTCAGGGATGTAAAATACATACCACCAAAGACTAAAACTGCTGTTCTTGTTAATAGAAGTAAGCAATCGAATAGAAATAAGTTGCGCTGTTTACGAAGTATCCGCGCAATAATCACAGCAGGCACATAACTAAAGCCAGCTAAATTCCATAGTAAAAGCCAACGTGCAAATATGCCGGCTTCAACCCATTCGTCGCCGAAAATAATCGAAAAAATTTGAGGTGACCATATAAAGAGTATGACGAATGGAACAAGCGCTACTATGATAAGCCCACCTGTTATTCTCATAAATAGGGAATAAAGATTGCCGCCTTGGTTATTCGATTCATTGGCCTTTTGCAACAGAACCTGCCGTAAAGGCGTAAGTAATAAAGCCATGGGAGTCTGTATTATTTTTACGCCGAAAGCATAGGCTCCGGCAATCCCAATCCCATAAAAATAACCCAATAACAATACTGGTAACCCTACAGAAAGTGCATTCGTTAAATTTTGAGGAGCAGCAAACATCGGAAAATCACGAAATTCATGTGCCATTTGTTTCATTTTTTTCCATGCTACTGAAGAAAGTGATGCTTTTAGATCAGATTTTACAATTCGCCATAGGTTGAAACTAGCTAGAATATCTGCAAGAATGGCTCCTAGTACCAAGCCTATAGCCCCAAGATGTCCAAACCCCGCGGTAATCCAGATAATAACCGATGATATAGAACGTATAGCCTGGGAAGCTGATGTATGCTTAAATGCTTTAACACGGATACACCAGGCTTGGAATGTTTGATTCAAACCAGTGACAATTACGGCAATCAGAAGAAAAACCAAAAACAATCCATTTGGTGCGTTGATTACATTCTGTGATGTTCTTGGAAAGATGAGCAAGAATATAGCCACCGCAGTAAAAACCAATGCCACAGCTAAAACGGATACAAAAAGCAGGTTAATGCTTTCCTCTTTATGCTTAGGCAAAACTATAGCCTGGGCATATTGAAGTGTCACACCCCCAGCTAAAACTCCCAGTACTGCGGAGTAGGACCCGTATATTCCAAAATCTGCTGGAGTAAAAAACCGACTTACAATCGGCATCATGGCAAAGCTTATTAACAGCGCAGTCGCGGTGCCTGTCATTACTATAGACAGATCGCGGAGGAATGTACCTTTACGAAAGTGCGTTAATAGCGCCTTTAAAAGTATACCATCGTCACCTGTTAATATCATCTTTTTCGTCATCACATCCTATCTAATGTTTTCCAAGAAATGTAAAGAATACAAAATAGTGATCACCAGAGTCATTTTTTTCTTTTCACATCAAAACAGTCTTTTTAGATACACTAAAGCAATTCTTGAATTAAGCTTGTTATCGGAACGCTACAGCAAAACAGGAGATTTTTGGAAGATAGTTTTTTGTACCAAAGGCCTTAATGCTTTATTTATACCGTAAGATAAAATCAGTACCAAAGACATAAAAAGGGTGAAACTTATCAAAATATAATCGGACGGAAATAATTTAATTACAGGATTATATTTTATTAATAGAGGACCATGGATTAAATAGACTTCGTATGAAATAAAACCACAAAAAGCAAGGAAGCGGCTTGCATAGCCAAGTTTACCAATACGACCAACTAATAAGATTAATAAAAAACAGAATAGCAATGAGTTAGCGGCTTTCGTTCCGACGAAGATTATCATAATAAACATGTTAGGATGATGACTTGGTAGAAAAAAAACAAATGATGTTAAAAAAAACAAAAAAAATATCAATAACTCAAATCTTTTTTTATCAAAAAAATTCAATATTGATTTATAATAAAATGCAATCAAACAGCCAACAGGAAATGAAATGATTTGTTCAAATGCACCAAGTTGAAAGATGTTTGTAATCTTAAGTACGCATAAAACAAGAGAAAAGATTAAGATACTTAATAATGCGGTAATTTTATCAAGATATCGGTTAAATAAAAAATAAACAATATAATAAATCAGTATAAGTGTTATATACCACCTCGTATAATCTATTTGTTGTAGTTGCCTACTCAGGTTAAAACCAGCAAAAGTTGTAATTAGTTCAATAAATGAGTAGGTCTTTTTAAGTAAAAGAAAATCAGCCATTAATATAATCGCGGTAATTAACCAGTATGGAATAATAACTCTTCGAAATCTTTTAAGAAGATAATTGCTATTTATTTTGTTTTTTACAGATTGTGAAATAGTGAGACCAAAACCTGAAAGAATAAAAAATAAAGAAACAGCATAACCCCCCAGGATTGGTGTTGCACGGACACTTGAAACATGCACCCAAAGATGGCCGAGCACTACAAGCAAGATAGCAATACCCTTCAACTGATCCGTCTGGGTTCTGTCAAGTAATTTACTATCCACTTTGTGTCTTGTCAGTAAAGTAATAATCAGGAAAATTGACAGTAGACCAAAATTTTGTAATGTCGGATAAGGAATGATTAATTTTACATGCTCGTAATTTGAGAATGTTTCCATATCATTTATGCTTCAATGGGTACTTTTTCTAAAAAATTAAAGAGTTGAGATTCCCTGATAATTTGAAATATATGACCAAGGAGTTCAAGAGGATCAGGTGAGGTTGGTGCCTTAGAGTTTTTCATAACAAAATCAAATGTTCTTTTTTCATGTTGCGAATTGTGAGAGGAATAGGGGGACGACAAAATATGATGATCACTGATACCTTTGCTTTTGACGCAGTGTTATGGTTTTCCCCAATGTTACCTGCCATATGTTTGTCTTAATAATATGACATGAAAACATACTCATTAATCCCTTATCCAGTTTTAGGGAGTATTGTGAGGTGCATAAAGACCTTTTAAAAAGCCATATTGTGGAGTAATCATTTCTGAACCTGGGTATATTATGTAAACACAGTTGGTTTAGACACAAAAATGATAAGAAAGCACGTCAAATATCAGGAAAAAGAAAACCGCAAAAAAAGTCACAGGATAAATTATTTTAAAATAAATTTGGGGATAACTCGGTAAGCTTGCACCTGTGAGCGCAAGGTTGACTTACACCTTATAGGGGTTGACGCGCTATACCACCGCATTTGAGGTTGATGCTTTATTTGGTGCTCCCAAGATCTAACACAAAATTAATCTTTACCCGATAAAGTGGACAAGGGGTTAAGCCGCCATCCTGTAAAGCTCATACTGACAAGGGTTCATATACTGTAGAGCTGAATGACGACGTTGTCTATTATAAAATAATTCGATGTATTCAAAGAGGCTCGCCTTAGCCTCCTGACGGGTATGATATTTGAGACCATATACCCATTCTGTTTTTAATGTATGGAAGAAGCTCTCCATGGGAGCATTATCCCAGCAGTTGCCCTTGCGGCTCATGCTGCATATTAGGCCATTGTCCTTTAAGAGCTTCTGATATTCAATGCTGGCATATTGGCTGCCTCTATCTGAGTGATGGATGATCCCGGCTGTTTCAGGATGATTGCAGATAGCCATTTTCAGTGCATCCAGAGCCAGCTCCTTGGTGAGCCTGTTACTCATCGACCAGCCTTTAATGCGGCGGCAACCAAGATCCATTACAGCGGCAAGATACAGCCATCCCTCAAGGGTTGAGATATAGGTTATATCAGCCAGCCAGACTTTATTAGGTTCTTTGATATCAAAGTCCTGTTTTAGAAGGTTAGTGGCAACAGGAAGAGAGTGTTTTGAGTCTGTAGTCGCTTTATATTTCCGGGGGACTATAGCTCTTATCCCTTCCTTTTTCATGATCCTGGCAACCCTGTTTCGGCTGCATATGACCCCATTCTCGTTAAGTTCTATGTGAATGCGAGGGGAGCCATAGGTCTTGCGCTTCTGACCATGGATGACCCGAATCCGGGTGGCCAGATTCCTGTTCGTCTTCTTTCTAAGACTTTCAGGACGATGGAGCCAGGCGTAATAGCCGCTGCGGGAGACATCGAGAACATTGCACATCCGGCCTACTCTGTAAATCTCCCTGTGATCAGATATGAAATGATATTTCATTTCTGATCCTCCGCAAAGTAGACCAGCGCTTTTTTTATTATGTCTCGCTCCTCCTGGGTTCTTTTTAATTCCAATCTCAGTCTTCGGATCTCTTCATCCTTGGACTTGAGATGACCTTTGCCGGGGAAGACCTCTACAGGATCAGATTTGCTTTCTCTTATCCAGCGGGCCAATGTCCCCTTGCTGATATCCAGATTGCGTTCAACTTCTGAGATATTGCGATCCCCCTCTGTTGCCAGACGGATCGCTTCCAGTTTAAATGTGGCATCATATTTCTTTCGGTTCTGTTTCATGGACACATTCTCCTCTTACGCCTCTATTTACATGAGGCTTTTCTATGTGTCCACTAAATTGGGGGAAGATCAAATAACGCTTCGCGCCATTTAGCCAGTAATACAAGCCAATAGCGCGATAGCGATAGATCGATAAACACTGAAATATCTATGATGATTTGCTATTATTCTGCTGCGAACATGTATAAATTTCTAACTTCACTATATGCCACGCCTGCATCTATATATGCTTGCAAATTCAAGTCATTTGTCATGGCCGTTAATATACATGCCATCATTCTGTTAGCCGCATCTGCGTTCAGTACATACCAAACTCTGGTAAATGAGTTATCCAGAGCTGTAAGTCTTACATAGATGTTTCCATCTTTTGATGGACCTATTTGAACACACTTTACGCTAACCCAGCCTGCAGCATTTGCAGAAGCAGGCATTGTTGTGGAAATACCCGTCAAAACGAAGGCAAAAATTGCAACGATTAATACGATTTTTTTAATACTCATGATTTATCCTCCTTTAATAAATGTGTTATTATTGTTGTTAATCTCTAAATATAAATCCCCTACAAAATTGCCGTTTAAAATGTTTAATTCCTTTTTTTATATTTATTGCCTTAATTCTTTGCACCCTGCGCTTCCTCCAACTCTCTGGCGGTGATTCCTTTTCCCCCTGGTTTATCCGGGGGAATTACCTCAATATCGAGCGGATCAACCTGTTCCTGTGGTTGAGAGGACTGCTCCTGCAGATCCCTTACAGTAACTCCCTTTTCCCCGGGATTATCCGGAGGAATAACTTCCATATCAAGGGGGTCGATATCACTGCTTGAATCTCCTGCAGCACTCTCGTTCTGTTCCTGCGAGGGTGTATCCATATTATTAAGCACTGCCTCAGTCTGTTTCTGCTGGAGCTTTGCATAGCTGCCGGTTGATACCTTGCCCGAATTGACAGTTGAAAGTCCTTTTGCCGTATCAAGGATCTTTATTTCAACCTTCTTTGTCCTGTCATTTCTCTGTATCGCGTGATTCGGATTTCCTACGGCCTTGATAATCCTCTCCAGCCCCTCATCCAGAGTAAGGTCCTGCAGATTCGCTGTTAATTGCTTATTCCCCCAGCCATTGGTTATCTCGATCTTATAGCCTGTGGCCTTGGAGATCTTATCCAGGGCTTTGGATAAAGGCTCATTAACTGAGGTTACAGAAAAGACAGGCTCAGAGTATCCCGTCCCGATCCCGAAACATGGGAGGGCCAGAAGATTTATCAGGAATATCCCGCACAGGCATATTATAAGATGTATGCCACCGCAGTTAAATGCTGTTCTTTTTGTTGTTTTCATAACCTTCATACCCCTACTTCAAGGTGACCGTCTATAAATCGGAGTTTCCCGGACAGAGCTAGCAGCCCTGCCAAGGCAAGCTCAGATATTTTAAATTCTCGACATGATCAACAGGATTATCATGATTTTGATATTGTAAAATTAAACAGCCTGGAATTACACTATTTATCAAACATGTTTTGAATTGTTTAAAACAGCTTTTCCGTGTGCCGCTTCGCTCTCTCCAAATGATGTTGTGACGCTTATTTCCTTCAGCATCGCTAATTTTGCCGCATCAAGAACCTCAATCTCAAGTGGCAATCCCTCTTGATCCAGGTGCAGGATAACGCCTTCCTTAAGATCTATTGAATCTTCAGGTATTCCATCCCTGAGTGTGATTAAAAGAATATCCGCTTCTTCAGAATATTTTATCTTCATAGTTACCTCCTCCCCTGAAATAACGATCCGCATAAGGGAAATAAACAGTTATCAAAACAGGAGTAATTCTATTCAGAAGAACTTCCATTATAACCTCTCAAAAAGATATCCACAGATTACGCAGATTACGCAGATATTACAATGCCTGAAAGATTCGTCACGATTTTAACTTCAATATTCTAATATATTTCTTTTTTTACTCAACGGCGAATGCCGTTAGACCCTACACATCTCTATTTTCTCTTTTCTCTTTTCTTTTCAAAATCAGCGCAATCTGCGTAATCTGTGGATAATTCCAGTTAAGAATTTTGTCCACTAAATACACGAAATACACTAAATGAGCTTCAGAATTTTCTTTTATTAATACAATATTACTTTTTCGTGCCTTTCGTGTGTTTCGTGGTTATACAGTTCTTATTCCAAAAGCAACGGCAGCCACGGCATCGCCTTTACCGGATGCGACAATGGATCGCCCGGATCTGTCCCCTTCAGGTATTCCTCAAGGTTGGTGTATCTGTCTTCATCCGGGTCATCGCCTGCGTCATCAACCAGCGGATCAAGTTCATCCGGATACTGCACCTCCCACCCGTCCGGCATGCCGTCGCCGTCGGTGTCTCCGTTGTTGGGATCGGTATGATAAGAGTAGATCTCTAAATAATCGGTAATCCCATCTTCGTCGGTGTCTGACTCGTTGGGATCGGTGTCATACTGGAATTCCATAAGATTAATAAGCCCATCGCCATCAGGATCGATCAATATCTGTTCCAGGCTTTCGAAATTGTCCATCTCCCATTGGTCGGACATGCCGTCACCATCACTGTCCTCTTCGAGATAAAAATCATTTATAGCAGTCGATCCAAGAGGAACTGTGAAGGCATCGGCATTATTGCAAACGTATGCATCATTATACCATTCGCCGACATATGCGGGCGATCCGGACACCTGCAGATAGACCGGCCCTTCAGGCATGCCTACAAGAAGGTACTGTCCGTATTGGTTTGTATTGGCTGCCCCTAAAAATACTCCTTCACCGCAGGGTTCAGAATAGGCCCAAACGTTCATGTAATTCAGGGGCGTCCCGCCGCTGCTGTAGACACCCCCCCATATGGAGCCGCCTTCTGTCAGGTAGAAATCCTTGCCTGAAGTCACATCTCCTGCAGTAACAGTAATGGCCTCTGCGCTGTTGCATTCAGCTATTGTATAACCGCCATACCATTCATTGATATAGTTGGCAGTCCCGCTTTCAGTGTCGCTGCCCCATGTGCTGAGGTAACAGGTCCCTTCCGGCAGGCCGGTGATGGTATAGGTTCCGTCTGCACCGGTTACAGCAGTGCCGACATACTCGCCTCCACAGGGTTCTGTGTGAGCCCCAACCTGAATCCCGGAGACAGGCGACAGTGTATCGGCATCCAGGACCGTTCCTGAAATAGAGCCCACGGCGCTGTTCAACTGGAAATTCTTTCCTGTTACTGTTTCTCCTGCGCCTACCGTCACCGGATCTGCATCACTGAAATCGGCCGCGTCGTCATACCATTCGCTTGCATAGTAATAGGGTTCCCCTGCCCACGGGGTGCCCTGGACGTTCGCCTGGACGTAAAAATCTCCCGCATTCAGGCCTAGTAATGTATATTGACCTGACGTGTTTGTATAAGTCATCCTTTGATTGAGATACCAAAGCTCTTCCAACGGGTTAGCCGTGGCAAACACCTGAACCACATTAGCAGGTGTTGTGCCGTCGCTTCCGACGACTGTTCCGGATATTGCTCCCCCCGGATCCAGTGTGAAATCTATATTGGGGGTCTCAACGCCAAGTGTTACAGAGACATTCGGTGAAAGGGTGGCGCAGTCAACAGGACGCACACCATCATACCATTCCCATGCATAGTTAGTCCCTGAGCTTGCCCCGCCTGCCTTGACAAAATAGCCTCCGGGGGGCATGTAGATGATGTAGTCTCCTAATTCATCGGTTGTGGTATCGAATGAGTTGACCATAACCGGGTTACCACAAGTCACCAGCATTGCAGTCACCCTCACATTGGCTGCAGGACTGCCTCCGGCAGTTGCAGTCACGGTTCCTGAGATAAAACCGTTTCTGTCCAGCTGGAAATCATCCAGCTGCGTGTCATAGTCCACAAACACATCTACCGGAGGCGTAGGCTCGCATGAACCCGGTCCTTCCGGCCAGATATTGTTATACCATTCCGGCACATATTGCACGTTCGGGCCGCTGACGCCGCTAGCATTCGCCAGCACAAAATAACTGCCTTCAGGCAGGTTTTCTATAGTGTAAGCGCCGTCAGCATCTGTTATGCCCTCACCTGCAAAGTTCTGATTACACCAACCGCCAACGTTTACAAAATTAATGGCTGCTACCCTGATGCCTTCAACAGGTGTTTCTATTTCGCCCACCATTTCATAGACATAACCCGAGATGGAGCCCCTGGTGCCTGGCAGCTGAAAATCTATACCAGGTGTATCGAACCCTTCTGTTACCGTTACGGCAGTGGCCGAAAAACAATCGACCACATCATTATACCATTTGTCGACATAGTATGAATCGTTACATGTACCGCATGCCTTGACATAGAAAGAACCCACAGGAAGTCCACAAATATGATATTCACCGTTTTCATTGGTTCTTTCTCTCCCCAGACATTCACCACCGTTATACGACCCGCATGGGGCCGACCAGACCTCCACCTGCATATCAGCGATCGGATCGCCATTGATGTCGAGAACCGTGCCTGATATGGAATTGGTGTTTGACTCAAGTTTATAACCCTCCTGCGTCTGATCCGGCAGGATGCCGCCCAGAGTTGCATTCTCCTCAGGAAGTCCTCCAAGCCCTTGTCCAACAGTTCCTGCTATAGGATCATTGCATATGTTATACTCGGGCAGGTAATCACGCAGATCATATGTATTGTCAAAGAAGGCATTGAAGTCTATGTGCCTGATCTCCTGGGTTGTTCCGGTCCTCAATCCGGTAAAGGTACCTGAAGCGGTCTGTCCATAAACCCAGCCGGTATAGGACCCTTCAGTGATTGTGCCCTCGGTCTCGTTTAGCGTCCCGATGAATGTCAATTCCAGTATCTCTGACTCCAGAACAATGGTGATATATTGATTTTCATCGATGGTGACACATTCAACGTCTCCGTCTACATAATCTTCGCCGAACTGGCTTGTCCAATTCCCTGCGCCCCTGTTATTTTTCAGACGGACCTGAATCTCGCTTTCACCTTCCGATCCGGTCAAAAGCCATGTCTCTATATCATCCAGATACTCGTATGTTGTGCCTCCAGTCAGGGAATCCCGGACAGCCTCCAGGTTAGTTCGGAAGAATTCCTCTATCCGAAGGTCGCAGTCCTTTATCTCAAACATCTCTTCAGCGCCGGACGTAGTGCCCGCCGGATCATTCCTCATATGATCTGAAGCGACCAGATAATCATCGATGAATTCCAGAAAAGATGTCCTGGCCTCTGCAAGCTGTGCTGCGCCTATCTCGCCCTCAATCGCATCATACATCAGAGTCAATAGATTTTCGTCGTTGTCCAGCATATCCTGCATGCTGGCGAGACCTACATTCATCTCGTCCACAAAGGTTTTTACGTCGATGTCCATGTCATAGGCAAAGGCTATCAGCAGGTTCATCCTGATATATTTCAGGCCCGCCCTTATAAGATATAGATCGCCGTAGTCAAGCTCAATATCCGCATCCGATTCCAGGTAGGCCTGGGCTATGATGTGTTTATCTGTCTCAGTCCAGTTGTCTATCGCGGTATCAAGATTCGCAATAGAATCGTCGATTACCGACACAAAGGAGTCTGCCATAAAGGACCTTATTGTCTCACCCGAAGGCGACTCATCGGGGAGGACAACGTCGCCGTTCTCATCCTCAGGGGCGATGATGTCCAGGGTTTCCTCATCCGTGCCGGTCATTTCAAAACCGTACTGGGAGAGAAAATCTTTTAGAGCCCCTGAATCATCGGAAACGGCAAAATTCAAAATGCGGGTTATGGCAAGATAGAAGTTGATTACCGCGTTACTCTGGTATTCTACAGGAGCAGTATTGAAGTGGGTATAAGCCGAGGTAACCCCATCTACTGTTTTCAAATATAACAGATCCTCTCCCTGGCCGATATATGTCTCTACATCCTGAGCATTTACCGATGCAACGCCAAAGAACAGAAAACAGATGAACATAACAGCGGATAAACTGATTATAGATCTTGCTCTTTTCATTTTATTCCCCCGAAATAAGGTATTTAAGACATGAAAATTATATTTTATGGAAACAGGATAAATTTTACTCTCCCGGTCCGAAAAAACAAGAAAATATTTAATTTCCCCACCAACGGACGAACGCCGTTCGCCCCTACAGGGGGGACAACCCCCTTCGAAAGCCTTTTTTTACTTTTAGACATGATCAACAGGATTTTCAGGATATTAATTTTGACCCATTAAAAAGATATATACAGATCATAAATCTTGTTAATCCTGTACATCCTGTCTAATAAGAGCGATTTGCCATTACAAACGCCCCTGCGACCCAACCTCATTTGCCTGAACCTTTTGAATCGGCAGATGCCGTTTCAGGCTTCAGAAAGATGTCTGATGTAAATTTAATGCCTTCTGACGTGCCGTCCTTTGTCTTTAAAATATAGCGGCTGTCTGTCTTAAATCTCGCCTTTTCAGGGCTGAATGTCACCCTTTCCGTTGTCAGGGTCTTTTCCCCTGAAACCACCTTCACATTTCCTTTAAAAACCATGGCCCGCTGCTTTATCGATATCTCCGCCGAGTTGGCGGAAATGCCTGTGACCAGGGAATCCCCGTTGTACAGGTTCAGGGACACAGGTTCAATCGAGAAGGACGAAACGTTCTTTATAGGCAGCGTAGCCAGCGTGTCCTTTGAAAAGGAGTCCTCGAATGTGACCCCTGACATCTGCTCCTTCAATTCAGCCGCTGCATTTTCCCCGGATACGCTGTTCCTGGCGTACATGTCTATCCGGGCGTTTTTCACAACAGCAACATTCAGAAGAGAGGTCGTTATAAAACCGATCTTCTTCTTTTCCACTGAAAATTTATCGGCCCTTATGGTCAGGACCTTCTCGCCCTTTTCATTGTAGCCGGTGAATTTGAAGCCCCTTATCCGGATGCGTTCCCTTACCTGCTGATAAAACTTCCCGATATTCGCGGAAACCGGGGAATCGGGCCTGTTGTGCAGATAGACCGCAATACCTCCCGCGCATAACCCCGCAATAAAAACCAGTATCAGATAAAAACGTTGCTTCTTTGAAATCATAATTCTCTAAATTCTTTAGACATAATCAACAGGACGTTTTATTTCAAAGGCCTTAAAGATAAAGTCAAAGTCTATTTGACAGGATTTACAAGATTAACAGGATATTTTTAAAAAAAGGTTTTAAATATAATAAACCCGTAGATCTCCGGCCTCCGACTTCCCTCCATTTTCAGTCGTCCATCCTCTGCTTTTCTATCTTCTCTTTTGTTTATAAAATCTGTTCAATCTGCGCAATCTGTGGATGACCCTATTAACATGTCGCTGCTCTGCAGCTGGAGACCGATTTATTGCGGCGAATACCGTTCGCCCCTACACATTTCTATCTTCTCTTTTCTTTTTGAAATCTGTGTAATCTGCGTAATCTGTGGATGATTCTTTTCAGCTTTTCCATTTAAACAGAGAGTATTTTCTGATTAATCCCATCATCTCCCTGTTTTCTTCATCCCTGGAGGCATTCTCCAGAAACTCCATGAAAAAGGCGGCAAGTATTGCAAGAAAAAATCCGCAGAAGGTGGCAAGGGCCACCATGAGACTCCTTTTGGGCTTTGACCTGACTTCGGGCGGCACGGCCTTATCAAGGACCTGTATTATGGTCGCGTCCCTTGCCTCGTCCACACGGGCTATCTCATACTGGTTGGCCATGAGTTCAAAAAGGGTTTCCTGGTATTTCAGGTCCCTCAGTTTCCTTGTGTAGTCGGCGCCTATACCAGGTATGCTTCCTGTGGGGACAAGGGTATCGGGTTTTTCACCGCTTTTTGCCTCAAGCTTCCGCAGCTCCTCATTCATGCCCTTAAGCGCCTCTTCAGACTTCTGAAGGTCGGGGTTCTTCGGTTCGGTATAGGTCTTCATGACCTTCAGCTCCACTTCTTTGGCCGCGATCTGCGCCCTCAGCGCGGCGATGGACTCTATCACTGCCCTGGCCTGTTCATCCATGCTTATGGCCCCTGTCTTTTCCTGAAGGCCCTGCATGGCATCTTCAGACTTTAAAAGGTCCTCCTTTACCTCGGCAAGCTGCTCTTCAAAGAACAATCTCCTCTTGGACGCCTCTGAGACCGCCAGGGTCTGGGTCATCACCTTCAGTTCCTCGATAAAGGCATTGGCAATCTCCGCGGCCCGTTGCGGATTCTCGTCCTCCACAGACACCGATATGATCTCGTCCTTTCCGTTATTGATGATAACCGAACCTTGAAGCCTTGCCCTGGCGTCTTCCCTGTATTCCGCCTCATAAAGCGCCATCAGCCCGAACCTGTCGATTATCCGGTCATACATGGTCCTGCTATCAAGCATCCCCACGTACTGGTCATTTGTGCTGCTGATTCCGAGGGAACTGCCGACAAGCCCCGATGCCCCGCCGAGCTGGCTCAAGACCTTTGAGGATATGCCCGAACCAGAGACCTGGGGCGGCAGTATCCTGGTCTCCGCTTTGTATATAGGCGTCATGATGAGGCTTATAATTGCCGTTATCAGCGCGAATGCAAATGTGACACCTGCAATCATCTTCTTACGTTTAAGGATCACTACAAGGTACTGAAGCAAGTTTATCTCTTCTTCTTCCACGGAAACCGTATTTTCATTATCCTGCATGTTAGCTCCTAAACCGCCTGATCCATGGACGGTAAAAATTGATTTTGCACAGGGTTTTTAATGCCTTCTTAACCATGGGGTTTTAAATAATAGAGTTCGTCTGCTTTCGCCAAGGCTATGGCACAAGAAGTGAGGTATCGATAACAGAAGCATTACAAGGCGAAATCTTTCATTATGCGCCTGATATATTTTTCTAACTTCGGAATTTCCTTCTGTGTAATTTGCCAGACCGCATCAAGATCGACACCCATATAATCATGTATGAGGACATCTCGAAGTCCTGCAATTCGCCGCCATGGAACTTCATTGTATAGATCGCGCAGCTCCATGGAAATATGTTTTGTTGCTTCTCCTATTATCTCCAGTTGCCTGATAACAGCGTCTTGCCGGATCGATTGGGACATAAAATTATCATAACCAACTTTGGAGTACTCTTTGATGTTAACGATAGAATTCAGGATGTGTTTGAGATATAAGTGGTCTCTATTCATAAGTTGACTGATTGTCCTAACACTTCGTCTCTTATATAAGGGCTCAATGCGGAGTCGGTTACAATATCCACTCTGCAACCAAGAAGGTCTTCAAGATCCTGTTTAATAGATATAATATCAAGCAGGGTTCTTCCTTTTTCCATCTCTACCAGAAAATCAACATCATTTTTTTCTTTAATTTCATCCCTTAACATGGAACCAAAAAGTCTTACCTTTTTTGCACCATAACGGTGAGCAATGCCCAGAATTTCATCTCTTTTATTTTTTAATATATAATCTCGATTCATGAGAAAAGCTCCCTTTCTCAGGTATTGCTGAAATATTGTTTAAAGCATTTTATATATTTCTTTCTCAATTAAAACCATTATCCGGTTTTATTATTATGTTGTCAAGTTTACCGGGGTTTTTAAGGTTATGATCGAAAAACAAGAGCCTCAGAAATCGGAGCCTCGGTGCCTCAGAACGATACCTTCAGATCTTCTACCGGCGAGGGCATGGATAAGCCGCTTGGCTTGAAAGCCGGGAGGCCGGGAGGCTATAAAGCTTTAAGTATTTTATTGTCTCTCGGTGATCCGCCTTCGCTGAAGCCCCTGGAGTAAATGGGTTGAATTCTAACCAATCAGTGGTTGATTTTCAACCTTTAATAGCTCAGGATGTAATTCCCCACTTGCGGTGAGTCAAACCTCCCCCTTTTCTAAAAGGGAGATTGGATTTTAATGGCATTAGAAATCCCCCCTAACCCTCCTTTAGAAAAAGAGGAGATCGTGGAGAGACTATTGGTATTACAATGGAGAACCCGCAATACACCTCATTCAATTAATTTCCAAAAATTTCTTTACAGTAGAGGTAATTTCAAAAGTCCTCAGCTTGTCATTCCGAACGAAGTGAGGAATCTAAAAGGCATTGGTATTAAGAGATTTCTCCCTTTGGTCGAAATGACAATTGATGCTTTTTTGAGTTTTGAAATTACCTCAGTATTTATTATATATTCAAGTATTCTTGCACCAGCTTTACGATAATGCATGCCGCGTCAATACTTTCAGCTGAATCCTCTTCAATAAATGCCATATCAGGGGTAATATCCGGAAGACCGTTAGGATATCTTGTAGGGATATAAAACCTGTCCAGAAGTAAAGCGGAACGGGTTGCCTTTGAAAAAATATTATATACTGCTATATTTACCTCCTCCAGATCATCTATCAGCTTCTTGACAGAATGCCCCCAGGGGTCAGCATCTTCAAAATACCAGAGCGACTTCATGGCTTTTTCAGCGGCTTGTTGAGCGTGAAAACAAGAATGAGCAAATTTTCTATTGTTCTTCAGCAGGATCGATGTGTCCAGATCATCTTCAGCGGTCCTCAACCATCGCTTGGACTCCTGCCTGTTTTTTTCACTGCTCATAAATGACTTTCCCCTCCGACAATATTTTTTTTATAAAGCTCCGGCTGGAAATTTTATCCAGCTCTTCCGGTGTATAGATGAGCATATCAACGGCGTTCCCCTTAAGCATATCGTACACTTCATAAAAATCTTCATAACGGTAAAAAAAACGCTTATCACTGTCCATCACTATTAAAAGATCTACATCGCTTCGCTTTGTGCCTTTCCCTTGAGCCAGAGAGCCGAATAAAAGCGCCTTAATCACCTTGTTCCGCTTAAATACGGGATACAAAATATCCTGAAATTTACCCGGATCTTGTCGGTTCATTGGAAATCCTCCCCCTCACCCTAGCCCTCTCCAGCCTTCGCACAAGGCTACGGCACGGCAGCCCCGCAGGGGGAGAGGGAATTTATGGAAACCCGGCCGCAACGGCATGTTGTATAAAAATTTTAATCGGCTTATGCCGATTTGCTTGAAAGCCGGAAGGCTGGAAAGCTATAAAGCAAGACCTTTTCAAAACCGGATGAACCTAACACCCTGGCCATACCGTCCAAAACCGGAATTCACGGCCAATTAAAAGCACTGGATTCCTGCCTTCGCAGGAATGACGATATCACGGGTTAGGTAACACTTTAAAAAGATCTTTTCGTTTCATTCAATGGTCCGTCTTCATCCTGCAGCGCTAACCCTGGTCAAGTCCTTCACGCTCAGAGGCCTTCTGAAGATTTTCATCAAAGCAGGAAAACGTTACAGGCAGGAATAATTCCCTTCGCAGTATAACGGCTGAGGCCAGATGAATTGAATCAAAACCCCTTAATCCATGTTTCTCCGCGAGATTGCCTGCCAGCCTGATCGTTTCTCCCGTGACATTCAGGATGAGATAACTGCCCCAGTCCTTATCAAAAGACTTTCTTATAAGGTTATATTCCTTTTGAGTGAATGCCTTTTCCCGAAATCTTCGCGAAAAGGCCGCTCTTGCCTCGGCATAGGCAACAATCGAGGTGGCTGTAAATTCCGCTGATTCGACCAATGTTTCAACTTTAAAGGATCCGCCTTCTTCCACATATAATTTTACGAGACTGCTTGTATCAAGATATACAAACATTCTATCTTCTATCCTCAATCACCGCCGAAGACACGCTCTTCCCCCTGGAATCAGCCCGCACCGCCATGCCCTTCGGTTTCCTGCCGCCGCTCCACGATGCAATGCCTTGCTGTATCAGTCTGTATATCTTTTCTTCCCCGTCTTTTTTTTCGATTGGTATTAAAACGGCTATCGCCTTTTTTCGATCGGTAATTGTAATCTTCTCACCGGTGCGCACCCTGTTCATGTAACGGCCCAGGTTTTCCTTTAATTCTCTTATCCCGACTGTTTCCATAATGCTGCTCTCCTGTTCTTTTCTATGTGGACACATTATGTTTCATGTGACCTCATTTGTCAACACAGGAGATGTAAATATTCCGCGGCCCAGAATATATTAAAAACACTCCCTGTTTTTGCAGGAAGGTGCAAAGGTTTCGTATTTTCTAATAAATTTTGAGATGTATAACGGCCGTCATGGCATTAAAATCATTATCGTTATGAAGAAGCAATAAATCATACTCCAGAGCAGTCTGGGCGATAAGGCAATCAATGGTACTGCGAATTGTAATGCCTTTCTTTTGGCAATCAAAATAAATTCGTGCTGCAGCGGCAAATGAATTAATCGGATCATTCAGGTGATAAAAGCGTTGCGTCTCCAGGTATTTTTTTAACATTCTATATTCCTTATCTGTCTTGGCCCCCTGAAGAAGCTCTTGAAATATAAAGGAGTTTATGCCAAACGGCAGACCTTTATTTAAAATCAACTCGAATTTCTGGCATGAATTGTTTTTCCTTCCTTTAAAAAAGTCAATTAAGACTGACGTGTCAACCAGAATCATCTGCTTTTCCCCATACGCATGGATTTATGGTCATACCCTTCCGCGAATTCGATCTTTCCTGCCAGATCCTGAAGATTAAGGCGGCTACGGTTTTTAACAAACTCCTCTAACGCCTGATGAACAAGCTCTTTCTTGGTTTTTGCCCCGCTGCACTTTAATGCCTCTTTTACCAGACTGTCTTCAAGCACAATATTTGTCCTCATTTTGACACCTCCTTATACACATAATTATACACATCATGTCCCGGTTGTCAAGGAAGCTTGTCTTCTTCTGCCTTTCTAAACCGCTTTCCTCTCTTCTCTATTCTCTTAACTTCTTATCATCTCAACTTCTCAACCTCTGATCCTCTCCCGCTCTCCCGCCTTCTGTCTTCTTTCTTCTCCTCGTCTCAACCTCTCATCTTCTTAACCTCTGCCTCCTAGCCTTCCAGCATCCCAGCCCCCCAGCATCCTGGCTGAGTGTCCTTCACGCTAAAAGGCCACAATCAGCACCCCTGCCGTAACCGCTATCTGGTACAGTATCTGGGTGATGTCCTTTGTCTCCTTCAGCCACCTGGACCGCTCAAGCTTTTCCGGGACTATTATGGTGTCTCCCGACTCCAGCATGCTGTCTGTTCTGCCGGCCGCCCCGTTTGCCTTAATTAAATAAACCTTCCTTTTGTCGGCGTTATCCGTATAGCCGCCCGACATGTCTATGTAGTCGGAGACATCTTTGCCTTTGTCATAAATAAACGCGGACTGGTTATACAGAGAGCCCACAGTGTAAACCATCCTTGGGTCTTCCGGGATGTGTATGGAGTCTCCCTCTTCAAGGGTGATGTCGTATGGGGTCCCCTTCAGCCTGTCCGGAGGAAGGAGGCTGACAACGACCCTGCCCTTTGCCTTCACTGCCTTCATGGCCTCGATAAACCTGCGCTTCTGCTCTATCTCAATCTTCTGGGTTGCCGCGTCTTCGGCAGACAGGGCGGTGGAGATCTCCGCTACCCCGGTCCCCATAAGCTCCATCTCAAGGCGGTCGGTCATCTGATCGATTGTCTCCTGCTGCCGGTCCCGCGCGCTTTCCCTTGTGAACACGGCCCCGTTCAGATAGGCATCGCCGGTGAAACCGCCTGCGCGCTCGATAAGCGCAGAGAGCAGCTCTCCCTTCTCGATCGTATACGTACCGGGAAACCTGACCTCGCCTGTGATGCTCACCGTCCTGTACAACCTCCAGTCCGGGACATTACGAATGAAGAGGTAATCATTTGCAGCAAGAGTCAAATTGCTTTCTGCATTTCCGTTAAGGGCATCCCTGAGTTTTACCGTTATCTTATCCGTCACCGGTCCTTTGTTGGTGACAGTCACCCTTGTAAGTTCCGCGGTTTCATCATATGCATAATATATGAGTCCGCCGGAAAGGGAGACAAGGTCCTTAATTGTCATGCCCGGGCTGAATCCATATTCTCCTCCTCTGGCAACTGCCCCTGTAATTTTTACGGTTTCTCTGCCTGAGAGAACGGTGTAGGTATTGACGATATCGCCTCCCTGTAGTTTGATTTCATCTGCATGGGGGACATCCGATTCGAAGACTATGGTTCGGGCATTGTCAACAATGCGCGACACCTGGAGTCTGGCGTTGAAGACCAGCTCGTTGAATCCGCCGGCCATTTTGATCAGGTCGAGGGCGGTCATGTCTCCTTTCATTTCATATATGGCAGGATTTTTGATGCTGCCTGCTATGGCAACATGGTCGCCTATAGGCGGAATGTATATGATGTCTTCCGGCATCAGCCGTATGTCGTTGGTCTTGTCTCCCTTAAGAAGAAAGTCGTACATGTCGAAATGCAGGATGGTGTTTCCATTTCTCTTGACCTGAATATCCCGCATGGTGCCGGTCTTTGAAGGGCCTCCGGTTTCGAAGAGCCCGTTTATAAGCGTTGAGAGGGAAGAGATGGTATAGGCGCCCGGGGCCTTTACATTTCCTATCAGATAAATCCGGATGGTCCTTAATGCCCCCATGCTCACGTTCATCTCAAAGCCGGAGTAATACTGGGAGAACTCCTTATTTATAAAGTCCTGGAGCTGTTTGAATGTCAAACCTGTCACGCCTACAACGCCTATTTTGGGCAGGGATATGTTTCCATTAATGTCTACCACAGGGCTCCAGGTGCCTTCGACCTTGCCCCAGACGTTAATCCTTATTTGGTCGCCCGGGCCTATAACATAGTCGGGGCCCACCGGTACGCTGCCGGACGGGGCAAAGGCGGCAGCGGATCTTGCAAAAAGGTCATAGCCGAACTGTGCAACCCCGGAAACGGCAAAAGCGGCTACATAGTTTTCCATTACAGAGGAGGTTGCCCCGGGCGCCGTAGCCATAGCGGCAGGTGTTTCTTCCCCCGGTGACTCCAAGGTTGTTTGCTGTGTTTCAGAATTAGTCTCCTGTGTCTCAGAAGTTGTCTGCTGTATCTCGGAGGAGGAGGGTGTCGAAGCAGGGGATGATAAGGGAATAACCGATAGTCCCGTCCCCGCTCCCTGGCTCGCGGATGACTGGGCTGCTGTCTTTGCTGCCTGTTGGGCAAAGGAAATGGGGCATGAAATAAATATACCAAATGCAATTAATACGTTAGCGCATGCGAGTTTTCCAAATAGTTTGATCACAAGAGCCTCCAATGAAGGGATTTTTCTGCGGGTCAGACTACAATTTTTTTCGATATTAAGTTATCGGTAAATAATAAACATAGGAGGTAATTTCAAAAGTCCTCAGCTTGTCATTCCGAACGACGTGAGGAATCTAAAAGGCATTGGTATTAAGAGATTTCTCCCTTTGGTCGAAATGACAATTGATGCTTTTTTGAGTTTTGAAATTACCTCATAGAGCTATTAAATCAAGACACAAGCCATTTTACTTTAATTACCCCTTTCTTCTCAAGCACCTGAAATTCCCGATCTCCGGTGAGAAGACTGGCGTCATTTATTATTGCCAGGGATGCGGCAAAGGAATCGGCATAAGAAATCGGATAAGATGCCTTAAGTGCCGCGGAAGTGAGGAGAAGTTTTTCACTTATGCGCTCAACCAGTTCTATAGGCAGGCTTTTTATCCTCAGGTAAACCAGATCCGCTAGCTCCTGGCCTCGCTCTCTAAGTGTAATATAATAGATCTCCCCAAGATGAATGAAGTGTAAAAAAAGTTTCACCTGCCCTCTTTTTGCTTGAATCAGGACATTTTCGATCTCCTGAGCAAACCTTTCATTTTCGAGATACCCGATCAATGCGAAACTGTCGAGGACAAAATAATTTCTTCTTGCCAATCCCTCACCTCTCCCTTTGTTTCTCTAACTTTTTTTCCTTCATATAGGAATTTAATACGCCAGAACCTTTAAGCATTCCTCTTGCAGCCTTTATCGGGTCCCCCGATTCAGGGATCATTAACAGGCCGTCAGACCTTTCTATCCATCGGATTTTAGTCGTGGCGGCTATGGCATACTTCTCCCTTAATAGTTTCGGAATAACAATCTGCCCTTTTGAGGTTACCTTTGATGAAACTGTTTCCAATTTTTCCCTCAACGAAATATAGTTAGTGTCCATCCATAAATAAGGCTTTTATGGATGGAGCGTTCAGCGTTCAGCGATCAGCAGTCAGCCAACCTGTCGAATTATAAGACTTTAGCTGAAAGCTGAATGCTGAGTGCTGACAGCTTGAATCCAAAAACGAGAGTTTTTGGATGAACACTAGTTACATTACCGACCTTTACGGCCAGTTTAAAAATTAAGTAAGTATTTGTCAATAATTTATTCTTACTTTCAAGTCCTTGCGATCAAACCCCCGGAGATTAAAAAAAGCTTATACCTTTAACCTATATCAACTAACCTTCCGGTTAGAACCCTGATCATATAACAGCCCAGGTTCGCCTTTTATTCTCTTATTTCGAATTATTATATATGACGTCATAAGTATTGCAGCATCTTCTAATCTGGGCACTTTGGAACCAAAATTCCTCCATCTCTTAGGGGGAGGCTGGAGGGGGTCTTAAGACATCGATGAAGGAACACCATAAAAGACCCCACCTTAATCCTCCCCTGATAGGGGAGGAGACTAATGCTGCATTATATTAGACGCAATGTATAGAATCGTCCAACACCAGCCCTTTCATCTCCTTATATTTTGTGTGTTTGCCAGGAACCACCTGTATGTTGACTCAATGCCTTCGCGCAGGGCTATTTTTGGAGTCCACCCCAGATCCCTTATCCTGGATATATCCAGCAGCTTTCTCGGGGTTCCGTCAGGTTTTGACGGGTCAAAGGCTATTTTCCCTTCATACCCTGTGATATCTTTTATGAGTTCTGCAAGGGCCTTAATGGTAATGTCACTCCCTGTGCCCGCATTTATTATCTGCTCCTGATCATAATTCTCCATAAGAAAGAGCGCTGCCGCAGCCAGATCATCAACATGCATGAACTCCCTTTTAGGATTCCCTGTGCCCCAGACTGCTACCTCGGGATCTGCCGCAGCCTTTGCCTCGTGAAATCTCCTTATCAATGCCGGAAGCACATGGGAGTCCTCCAGGTCAAAATTATCGCCGGGCCCGTAAAGGTTTGTAGGCATAATTGAGACCGCATTAAAGCCATACTGCCTGCGGTAGGCCTGGCACATCTTAATCCCTGCTATCTTGGCAACTGCATACCACTCGTTCGTTGTTTCAAGCTCCCCGTTAAGTAAATATTCCTCTTTTATAGGCTGCGGTGCGAACCTGGGATAGATGCATGAAGATCCGAGAAAGAGCAGCTTCCTGGCGTTATTCCTGTAGGCAGCATCAATTACATTTGCCTGGATCAGGATGTTGCTCCTGATGAAATCGGCAGGATAACTAGTGTTTGCATGAATGCCGCCCACCTTCGCTGCAGCAAGGAATATGTAGTCAGGTCTTTCGTTCCTGAAGAACTCCCTTACAGCCGACTGCTCGGCAAGATCAAGCTCTGAGTGATTTCGGAAAATGAGATTATTAAATCCCTTCTTCTCCAGGGTGCGAAGGATGGCGGAGCCCACAAGCCCCTTATGCCCGGCAACATAGATCTTATCATTCTGATTCATCACTTCTCACCTTCTCATCCTCTGATCTTCTCAACCTCTTAACCTCTTAACTTCACGCCTCACCCATCACGTTTATTCATAGCAGTTCAGAACCTTGAACCCCTTCTTCTTTATCAGCTCATCCCGTCTTGCTGTTTCAACATCTTTGGCAACCATCTCTTTCACAAGTTCCCGGAAGGTAATCCGCGGGACCCATCCTAGTTTCTCCCTGGCCTTTGACGCATCGCCCAGTAGCGTTTCAACCTCTGTCGGCCTAAAATACCTGGGATCAATGCGAACGATGGTTGAACCTATGAGCCTGTCAGTCGGAAGGGGTAAGGCGGGAGGGGAGGAAACCCCGGTGACAATTCCAACTTCATCAACCCCCTTGCCCTGCCATTCGATTTCAATGCCCAGCTCCCTGGCTGCAAGTTCCACGAACTCCCTGACCGAATGCTGCTCCCCGGTGGCAATGACATAATCCTCGGGCTCAGGCTGCTGGAGCATAAGCCACTGCATTACCACGTAGTCCTTTGCATGCCCCCAGTCCCTTTTGGCATCCAGGTTCCCGAGGTACAGGCAATCCTGAAGGCCCAGCATTATCCTGGAAAAGGCGCGTGTAATCTTGCGTGAGACAAAGGTCTCTCCTCGCATTGGAGACTCATGGTTGAAGAGTATTCCGTTGCATGCATAGATGCCATAGGCCTCACGGTAATTTATTGTTATCCAGTATGCATAGAGCTTTGCAACGCCGTAGGGACTCCTGGGGTAAAAAGGTGTTCTCTCGGTCTGGGGAGTCTCCTGCACCTTCCCGTAGAGTTCGCTTGTGGATGCCTGATAAAATCTTGCCTTATTTTCAAGCTTCAGAATCCTTATGGCCTCCAGCAACCTGAGCGTGCCCAGGGCATCCGCATTGGCGGTATATTCCGCTGTCTCAAAGGAGACCATGACATGGCTCTGGGCCGCGAGGTTATATATCTCATCAGGCTGTACTTCCTGCATAATGCGAATCAGATTTGTGGAATCTGTCATATCTCCATAATGGAGGATCAGTTTTCTACCCTTTTCATGGGGGTCTTCGTAAAGATGATCGATCCTTTCAGTGTTAAACAGGGATGACCTTCTTTTTATCCCATGTACCTCATAGCCCTTTCCCAGCAGAAATTCCGCCAGATAAGCGCCGTCCTGACCTGTAATGCCCGTTATAAGTGCCCGTTTCACGGTTTTCTCCTTTTATTTGTTCTTTATTCTTGCCCTGACCATATAATTAACCCACACAAACATGCTGAAAACAATGACCAGGATGGTCCAGACTGCAAAAGCTCCGTACGGCATGACTGATAAAACACATGCCCCGACAACAATCTGCAATATACCATATCCTGCTGAAACCTTCCAATGTTCTATCCCCAGCTCATTGGCCAGCAGCTGGTAGAGATGCCTTCTGTGGGGTGTCAGCAGGTTTTCTCCATCCCTGATGCGGACAGCCATGGTCACCCACTCATCGGCATAAAAGGGAAACAGCAGCGCTGAAAGGCACACAAACTCAAGGAAGGACCTTGAAAGCATAACCACCATGGCGGCGAAAACAAAGCCCAGAAGAATGCTTCCGACATCGCCCATGAATACCCTTGCCTTAGGGATATTGAACGGTAGAAACCCCATGCATGAAAAAACAATGCACAGGGATAGAACTGTAAAGCGGCTGTCTCCTCCGGAGAGGGCATTATATCCTGCGAGCATGCCGAAGCCCGCCATCCCGGTTATCCCGGCAATGCCGTTTATCCCGTCCATGAAATTATACCAGTTGGCGGTGGCGGTTATGAAAAGCACCAGAAATATAAAATACAGCATTGAGGTCAGAGGTCTGAGGCCAGAGATCGGAGGCCGGAGGTCGGAGGTCAGAGACCGGAGGTCAGAGATCAGGGGCCAGAGGTCAGAGGTCAAGGGCATGAGACCGGAGGCAGGAAGCAGGAGAATAAAAGCGGCGATTAGTTGAAGGGGCAGGCGGAGCTTCGGGGAGAGATTGAACCTGTCACCGAAAAAGCTCAACAGGGCAATAAACGCGGCCGGGGCCCAGAATTCAGCGGAGATGCCCAGGACCAGGGATGCCAGGACGAACGCGGCCAGGATGCCGATCCCCCCGCCTTTGGGGGTAGGCCTGTCATGGGAGCTGCGTCCGTCAGGGTTGTCGACAAGCCCCCATTTGAAAGCGCAATTGCCTATTACCCAGGCGCCGATACCTCCTAACATGATACTTGATAAATAAAGAATTATATTCATTGGCTTTGAAATATTAAATTCTTTGAGTAAATACCGTATCCAGAGTGTGCCCGGGCTTGAAACCCGCCTGGAGCATCCTGGAATTATCAAAAATAAGGTTTAAGGCCAGCTTGTCATAACACGAATGCAGCCAATCCCTCTTATCCCGCAGTACAGACCCGGCGATGCGGGTTGCGGACCAGACGACAGGCAATGGGATGGTCATTGTGGGTCTGGCAGGGTAAATCCCTGATGCCTTAAACGTTTTAATAATCTCCTTAAATGAATAGGGTGACCTATCACATACATTCATTATCTCAATTTCACGATTGCCGGTCTGCCTCTTCAGGAGATATTCCGCAAGCTCCACAAGATTCGGTTTTGCAAGAGCGGACATTTCCTGTTCCCCGTCCCCGAATTTCAGATATGCGGTTTTTTTCGGAGCAAATACCCTCCGCTCCAGGTTAAAGGCGAATTCACGGTCATACACCGGTGCAAGACGCAGGATTGTTAATTTCTTGAACAGCCCTTCCTCATGCAGCCTTATAAGCCGCCTCTCCGCGTCCAGCTTGCTGAAGGCATAGTCACTTGAGGGTGAGCACAGGGCGTCTTCACCAACGGGCTGGCCAGGATGGTTTTCACCATAAACGGAAATGGTTGAAAGAAAAATAAAATGCAGATCAGGGTTAGCCTCAGCGGCGACCCTCGCAAGATTCTCCGTTGCCTCACTGTTGACCCGCATATAGGAAGCGGCGTCAACTGCCCCGAATTTCTGGTGCGCTATGCCGGCGCAGTGGATAATCGCATCCGGTGGTTTTCCTTTGAAGATTTCAGCAGCTGAATCCGGATCAGTCAGGTCAGCCTGCACCCGGGTTATGTTTTCCCTTTGAAAGGAACCGTCAGCAATATCAACCCCTGTTATTTCAATATCGGAGGCTATGCCGGTCAGCAGGGATGCCCCGATATGTCCTGACGCGCCTGTTACTAATATTTTCATTTTGAGGTCTTGAATATTCTTTCCAGTATTTTTGCAGGATACTTGGAATACACCTTAAGGATATTGGTCTTTATGCCGTTCTCCTCACATGCGCGAAGTATCTCTTTATTCAGGATCCAGTTGCTCTTTAGATTCTTTGTGCTTGCACCCCCCATCCTCATCCTGACGAACACCCGGGGGATATATCTGTAGGTGACATTATTTTTCACCAGAAGCCTCGCTATAAGCTCATAATCGGCAGCAATCCTGTAATCGGTTTTATAATATCCGTACTTTTCGTATATCCTTCTCCTGACAAAAAATGTCGGGTGCGCAGGCATCCAGCCATAGGCCATTTTTCCGGGACGAAAATTAGCGGACCTGTAATAGCGGACGATTTTGTCAGGGTTCCCGCCGCGTACGTAAACCAGGTCAGCAAAGACCGAGTCCACCTCCCCTTTCATAAATCCAGCCGCAACCGTGGAAAGGACCCGATTATTGACATATATGTCATCCGAGTTGAGGGTGCCCACAATATCCCCTGTCGCCATGGCGATTCCCTTATTCATCGCATCATATATCCCTGAATCCCTTTCGCTTGTGAATTTAATCTCTTTATCAGGATATCTTTTAATTATCTCCTTGATGCGGTCGACGGTGCCGTCTGTCGAGGCCCCGTCAATAATAATATATTCAGTGTCCCTGTAGTCCTGCATCAGCACGGAATCCATGGCATCACCAATGGTCTCTTTATTGTTATAGACGACTGTTATTATGGAGATCTTCATATTAATAATGGACTGTCCCCCTTCCGGCCAATGCGATTGCCCTTTCAACAAGCCTTCTGATCAGGACAAGCCGCCATTTCAGCATCTGTTCAAAGCCGGAATGCCTGTCTGATGTTACATTTCTGGAGTGTCTTCTATACTTGATGAGAGGCTCATCGTGATAATATGTCCTTCCGTATATATCATTCAGAATCCCGATCCACATATCATGCATGGGTACATCGCCAGGGATGGGAAGGATATGCTTTACCATATCCTTTCTGAATGCGATTGCTGCACCCAGGTAGTTATTCTTCACTATATTTTTTATTGCCCGTATAAATCCGATGTTAATCCGGCGGTAGAATTTAAAAACCCGGCTGTTAATAACCTTACCGGATTCATCTATGACCTGTGCGTTTGACAGGACCAGCGTTATCCGGGGATTTTCTGAAAACACCCTGGATATTTTTTTAACTTTATCAGACATCCAGATGTCATCCTGGTCTGCCAGAAATATAAGCTCATTTTTTGCACTGGCGATGCACTTTTCAAAATTTTTTATAACCCCTAATCGAACAGCATTTTTTATCAGCCTTATCCGCGGATCATTATAGCTGTTGATTATGGGGACTGTGGAGTCGGAGGAGCAGTCATCGCATATGACCAGCTCATCATCCTTGGCAAGCTGGGGCAGGATGCTGTCAAGCTGTTTTGCGATGTACTTTCCGCCGTCACAGGATGTCATGCAGACGGAAGCCTTCAATTGAGGATAAAGATCGTGCGGCACGATTTCACTATCTTCTGACAGCCCGGGGTTTAACCGGCGTCGATTATAAGTCCTTTTCCGTATATCAAAATATTTTTAATATACAACAAACCTTTGACCAAGAAATAGAACGAGGTGACATAGACACCCAGATTCGATCCATATCGGTACTGAAGGGCGTAATACATGAAAACAAAATATGAAAATATGACTATCCGTTCGCCCCCCAAAATAAATGATGCAAGCAAAAGCGGAGCCTGCATGGCCAGAGCCTCCACCCGTTTGTTTCTGGCATAGTACAGGGTTAATGCGGCAAACAGAAGAGGCTTTGCGAGGTCTGTTAAGCCTCCCAGTCTAATGAAACTTTCAAATTTTGCCAATATGTGTTCACGGAGAAAGAAGAGAAGCCCCCCGAGAAACAATAGCCCTATAAAAGAGAACACCATCCTTAGCCGCAATCTCCCCCTAAACAGCGGAAGCAGTGATGCAAATATATTTGCAGACACTTTACTTATTATCAGAAGTGCTGTCTGGACTTGAGTTAATACCGCACAGCCCCATAATGAATAACGGAATATTCCCATAGAGGAGACTGTCGCCATCATCGCAAGCAATAAGCCTAATTTCAATCGTTCAACAGTGAATAACAGAATTACCAGATAATAATTCAATGAAAGGAGGAGGATTATATGCCAGGCAATTCTATTTCTTAACATATATCTCGATAGATAAAACCCCATGGCTGCATTTAAAACAGACATCAGCAGGTCTTTACTTATTAAACGAGAAAATACATAAACAAGAATATAATAGCCAGGCTCTCTTGAACTTGTGTAAGAATGAAAAAATAGAAAACCTTCTATAAAATGCATGCCGGGAAGCGCTTCATATACCTTTCGATAGGCGATCTGATCGCTGCCTGTGTGAAAAGGAAGAATTAAATAGCTCAGCAAGAATATGTATAGAGCAAAGCAAATTGGGTATACTAAGCCACGCTTTGAGATGGTCCAGGAACTCGACCAGTCTTTTATTTTAGGTTCAGCAGCAAGGGTTCCCAAATCTATTCTTTCCTCAGGATAGAACTTTTCATAAGGCATAAAAACTTCAGGGATTACAAAATGACATGTTTCATTAAATCACATCGGATCAAAGTTAAAAGCAGCATGCCTTTAAATGCTGACCTGTTCATATAAATCAAGCAGCCTTTCAGATACACTTTCCGTAGAAAACATTCTCTTCGCTGTTGTCTGGCATCTATCCCGCCAGAATATTCTGTCTTTAAGGACCTTATCAATAAATCCAATCGCTCCGGCGATATCAGCAAAATCAGGATCAATGATGTATCCTACATCATTTGTTTCAACTACGTGTGCGGCGCCTTTCACATTTTTTGAAACTATAACAGGCAGACCCGCGGCAAGGTACTCCACAACCTTGATGCCGAGCCTGTCATCTTCGTGTTTCATAAGCTGAAGGCCGGCTGTGCAGTCACTGATTTCACCGTTAACTTCTTCCGGCAGGACATGCTTTACTTCGAACAGACGTTTGTCAAGACCGCTATGCCCTATGGCCTTCTCAAGGATATTCATGCTGCCGGGCATCACAATAAATCTGGCCCTGATATCATGACGGGCCTCAGATATCAATCTGCTTAAGAAATCCAAATAAACACCAGGGTCATTCCATTGCCCCAATGATCCTATGTAGCACAAGGTAATACAGCCGTATTTCCCGGCTTCATCATTAAGTTTTCTCCCGGCCTTTTCGTTTTCACCGGTATTTTCAAAATAATTATTGGGAATCAATTGTACCGGCGTGCCAGGGGCTGTTTTTAAAAAATAATCTGAGAACGGTTTGCTTATCGCAATTACAGTATCTGATTCTCGTGCTATCCAGGCCTCGGCTCTTTTCCAGAATCTAAAGTTTATGCCTTTTTCACTCCACTTGCCGGCAGCTGCATTTTCTTCGGGGTAGGGTGACCTGGGATCAAAAATAACCTTAACATCAAAAAATTTTTTCAGGATGGCCCCGATCAGGCCTGCGTTATAGGAGCGGCAATGTAGAGTTTCTATACCGTACCTTCTGACTATGTAGACCAGCCCGATCAATAATTGTGGAATAACGAGGGAAACCCAAAATACATTGACCGGAAATCTCCAAGATAAAAAAGGTATTAAAGCGCTATCAATTCCGTCAAACTTTAAACCTGCCCTCAATTCATTAGTTTTTTTTAAGTTGCGAAATAATTCTATCCTGTAAAAAAACACCAGCAGCAGGCGATTTCCGGATTTTTTATATACATCTTTCAGAACATTAATGACCTGAGATTGTATAATAGGATTGGTAATTTCTTCCTGAACTATAAGATAAGCAACTTTTTTCATGGTGCAGGATTTTATTAATCCTTGACTCCTGGCATTTATCACAATGGTCCCATACCCACTGTAATATTCATTGATAAATTGTGTGTTAATGTTGACTTATAACTGATGCTAATATATTTTCTTGATGACCTTCAGACACAAAATATACAGGATGCGAAAGGTTTGTTTTTAAGATGACAAATGCATCAATAATTATCAGAACGTTTAACGAAGCAGAGTTTCTCGGTCAAACCCTTGAAATCGTTTTCAAGCAGGACTTTAGAGAATTTGAGGTTATTATCATTGATTCCGGATCAACAGATCAGACCCTATTGATCGCCTGTAAATATCCTGCACTAATCAAGGAAATACCCAAGGAAACATTTACATATGGATACGCCTTAAACCTGGGAGCAGAACTGGCCAATGGCGAATTTCTGGTCTTTATAAGCGGCCATTCTGTGCCCTGTAACAGACAATGGCTTTCAAATCTTATAGAGCCGTTTTCAGATGAGTCTGTTGTGGGTGTCTGCGGTAAACAGGTCCCGCATCCCGGTGCTCAGTATTCGGAAAAACTCAAGGTTGAAAGGTACTTTGATAAGCCAAAAGGCATAATGGCTACAGAAGATCTGATATTATCCAACTCAAACGCCGCTATCAGAAAAAAAAACTGGGAGGCGCTGAAATTTGATGAAATCGCCGAAGCTGGAGAGGACTTGATCTGGGCATGGACCCAGTGGAAACAAAAAAAACCAATATATTTTCAGCCGTCGGCTGCCGTATTTCATTCACACAATTACACATGGGCCAGGCTTACTAATAAGCTGACGCACGACTACCTATCTTTATTAAGGGTCCAGAGCCCTATTATCGCCGGATATGAAAAACTGCCATCTTTGTGTGTTCATGCGATAAATGCACTCCTGGCCTTAAAAAACTCTTTGCTGCATTTTATAAAAACCCACAGCATCAATATCTTTAATTTCTGGGACTTTTGGCGAGCCAACTTTATTTTAAGGACCGTGCGATATCAGACAAATCAGAAACTTTTGGCTGATCCTGAATATTTGACTGTTGAACGCAGTTATTTTAATTATATAAAGTAGCTTAATATCCTTATCACACGGGACGCATTACTCCCGGCTTACTGTTCATCTATTTTTCCGGCAAACCGGCGTCACGCGTATGCTATCTTATTTTACTCAATAATGCTGAAACCGGAATGTCAGTACTTTATAATTATTTAAGTTTTTCTAAAGTCTTAACTAAAGGTCACCACAAAACCTGACCCGTATCGGAAAAAATCACGTATAAATTGTAATCGAGCAAAATGACCTGTAAAAAAATAAAAAATTTCCTGATAAATTGTAAGTATTTCTATTTGAATGTTATCCGGTACTTAAAGTCATCAAAAAAAGGGGGGGGGAAAACAGTCTATTTCGATATCTCGGAAAATTTTTATAAGAGGTATCTGCACATATTTGCCTATTTTTTCTACCTGAATAATTTTCAGATTTTTTTTCGAGTCAGATTCAGATTTATCGGGGATTGGTATTGGGCTACTCAGGAGATTTTTAAATTTAATCCTAATGTAAGATTATGTCTTTTTAAAAAAAAGGCCGATATTTCTATTGTTGATAATGTTTCTAAAAAAGACAGCAACTCCATCCTGATCACGCCGGAATATTTTAACGGCAGCAGCAGGACTGAATCATATCACATACCTATGTCCATGTATCACACAAATTATTATAACAACATGTACGAAGATAAAGCACGCCTTGCATTGAAGGGTAACAGGAAGATTAGAGTGCTTTTTGCCGGCAACCTGGAAAACTCTGAGTATTATAATGATCGGGACTTTTACGGAAAATTCAAAATTACAAACAGACTGGATATCATCAATTTCATCTGTAAAAAATTCAAAAATCGGATTATGATCCCCGATTCCTATATCGAATATACAAAGATGCTGGAGATGGAAGATCAGATAGATATTTTGTTAGTCGACAGGAGGAAATTCTCAATCCCTCCGGATCTTTTCCTGCAGCAGCTCTCCAATATGTCTTTCTTTATTGCCGCACCCGGGGTGGTAATGCCGTTGTGTCATAATATTATTGAGGCCATGTGTGTGGGATCAATCCCCATATTGGAATATTCCGACAGTTTCATGCCCCATTTAGAAGGAAGAGTGAATTGTATCAGTTTTAACGGCCTGCCGGATCTTGAAAAAAAGATTGATGATGTTTTAGGCATGGATGAAATCACCATATCAGGCATAAGGGAGAATACTGTTAAGTATTATAATGATTACTTAAGCCCGTCGTCTGTAATAAATCATATTGAAAAAAACAGATATAATCTTAAAAAGCTGTTTCTTAATGCAGAGCACTTATCTGTCGATCTTATCGATAAATAAAGTTCCCTTGCCGGGTGCCGGCCTTAACGTTCATAAATCTAATAAATTAAGCAGTGCGGATTTTTCCTTTTCCCAGGAAAAATACTGTTTCGCACGCTCCCATGCAGACTGACCGAATCTACCGCGCAGTTCCGTATTCCCGGCCAGCTTGATAATATTGGCCGCCATGCCCTTAATGTCCCCTTCATCAGACAGATAACCCGTGGCATTCTGGATAACCGCTTCCGGAATTCCTGCATGCCTGGTAGATACAACCGGCAGACTGTTCGACATGGCTTCGAGGATGCCAACAGGCAGCCCTTCCTCATCGCCGGATAACGGGTCTGTTTTACTGTGCTGTATGAAAATGTCCGCTCTTTTCATGAATTCCTGAACGTACGAATTTGCCTGAGCACCATGCAATGTAACAATATTTTCCAGCGAGTGATCTTTTACAAACCGGCTGACCTCATTAAATAAGTCGCCATGACCGATATAATCAAGCCGCAGGGTCGGATTATCCGTGAGAGCCAGTCTGAATGCCTCAAGAGTTAGTAAAGGCGCCTTTTTAGCCACCATTCTTCCAACGGCCAGACAACGGATAACGTCCCCTCCTGGCCGGACCAGAGGCTCATCTGGCACATTAACACCATAAGGAATAACATGAATATTTTTTCCGCTCAAGCCGATTCCCATCAGCTTTTTTCTGCTGTATTCGCTCATGGTGATAATGCCATCTGCCCTTTCAAGCCTCAAATACCGGTAGCGCATGATCGGTTTGCGAAGAATGTATGACACATCATATCCGTGGGCATGCGCATAAAACCTGATGCCCATTTTCTGTGCGAGATCCAGCCACCTTAATGAAAGGTCCAAATATTCACTCAAGACAACCTGTGTGTGATGATTTTTGAAAAAGCTTTTAACTTCCCTCCGAGCCGGACTGAGCATATCAAGCCGCAGGAATTCTATGATGCTCCTGTAAAACCAGTGCCAGTGCAGATCAGCCCCACCGAGTAGAAGGTATGGAAACCCAATATCTTGATGCTTTAGATAGGGCTCCATGTTGCGCACAATTACCGTGGTCCCACCCGGAAGAAGGTCTTCCATATGCCTGGAAATAAATGTTTCGGATAACTTCCCTATTCTTGGTCCGAAAACCGCAAGCGGAAAGCTGTTCATGGAATCATACTTTCTTTAAGATAGGATAGTGTGGATGGACTCAAAACACGAATCCTCTGCCGATAGCGCTTCCGTAATTCCTTGTAAGGCGAAGGCAACCGGAAGGAAATTAACACAGTCAATAGAGTATCAACCAGAAGAAACCTTGCGGTTTTATAAAGCGGGTTGTTGACAACCTTCCTATGGATGAGATGGTGATAAAGATTCAGTTTCCAGAGTTTTATTAGATCACGCCATGGTTGATTTTTTGATATAAAACACCAGGAATGAAAAAACGGGTATACATCCTTAAGGTCTTTCTTCAGGGGCCTATGCGCAATTCGTTCTATATAGTCCTTAAGAAATAGATAACGTTTGGTGAGAACTATAAAGTCTTCCAATCTGTAAGCAACCTTATCGCGCTTTCTGGATGTAAAATTATTGACATCATGAACACGATAGGCTCCAAGTGGTTCATTGATAATTCCTGCCGGTCCATGACATAATGCGCCATATGCGAGAGGGCTGTCTGCGCAGATATGCCATTCTTCTTCAGGCAAAGGCCATAATTTTTCCGCGATCTCTTTTGGAAGACTCATTCCTGATGTAGGGCTGAATGCCCAGGCAGACCCCTGTTCTATAATAAAGTCAAGCAGATATCCGCTTTTAAGCGTGACATTTGTGGCCTGCGCGTGTGTCTGGTTGCAGATATCCATGCCTGCCTCATTCACCTCCTGAAGATCGTTGCATACCAGGCCCCACGGGGCCTCCCTGTACTTTGCAACTGTGCGCTCAACCTTTTCTGGATACCAGAAATCATCAGAATCCAGAAAGCAGATAATTTCGCCGCGCGCCTCTTTAATGCCCGCATTAAAGGCTGATGCCTGCCCTCCATTCTCCTTGAATATAACCCTGATCCTGTCCCCGTATTGCCGGAGCACGGTACGTGAATCATCGGTGGACCCGTCATCAACAACCAGCACCTCCAGCGGCTTCCAGGTCTGAGACAGGGCGCTATCGATGGCCTGTGTTAGAAAACGGCTGTAGTTGTAATTGCAGATCAACGCCGTGACAAGCGGCTTTGAACTCAGACAGCATGAAGTTTGCTGCTGAAGGTTTATGTTTTCTGCAAAAAATCTAACCGTGCTTTCATCAAGTTTGCGCCACCTGGAGGACTTAACCTCTTGGATATCTGTGTCATACTTATCTCTATGCCTGCACAATGCCGTAATACGCCCTATTTCGTACTCAACGATAGGCAGTTCGGTATTTTCCCTGAAACCTTTCCACAGTATGGATGCCCAGGCTTTTCTCCTGCGCCATATCAGGATATAAAGAGAGCCGAATAACTGCCAGAGCCACAGTCTCCCCAGAAACTTTTTCATGCTCCGGCTTGTATACCTTACATCAACCAGGTATGGATCAAGCCCGATTGTCGTTGCCCCGAACCCTCTATACATTTTCATGAGATTTTCCCATGTAAGCCTTTTTTGCGGCATATAATGGCGCAATACAAGTGAGGGCTCATACCATAGTTTCCATCCGGCCATGCGAAGTGCATAACATATCTCATAATCCTCGCCCGAGGTAAGTGATGTCTTTTTTCTGCCGGTCAGAAGGTGTTTGAAATCATTATTGATGAGTTCCTGCAGCGCGGCTTTCCTGACGGTTAATCCGGCACCCCAGAGATGTCCGCTGCTCCATGTGATATCACCCGCGTGCTCAGCCTGCTGTCCTATTACAAAATTGTTTTTAAATCGCTCAAACCAAAATGGAGGGGCTGCTTCAAAAACCGCCTCCGTCCGCCCCCCGCAGGCCCCAACCTCAGGATGGAATTTCATAGTTTCATGGACCTTTTCAACCCAGTCCGGGGCAACCCAGTTGTCGTCATCGATAAAACTCACCAGTTCATATCGGGCCTGGTCGAGTCCGCGTTTGCGCGCATAACTGAGTCCGGGCTCAGGTTCGCGCACTACGTGCAGCGGAACGGGTGTTGGCTCCGGCCACAGGGCTTTTGCCAGTTTGCCTGTGTCATCAGTGGAGGCATTATCGACCACTATGACTTCCCAGGGAAGGCCTGAGTCCACTTCCTGCCTCATCAGATGCTCAAGAGTTGCCGGCAGCCTGTCCGCGCTGTTGTAGCAGCAGATAACTACGCTTACGCCATGAAGTTCTTTAATAGACATTTAAATCCAGGGTGTTTTGCTTTTTGTTCTTAAATGGGACGTATGCCTGCCGGATTTGGATAGGAGGGCTTTAGCGCTGACATGAAGAGGCTGAATGCCCTACGGTTTTCCGAGTCAAGCGATGGGTCAAAAGCCCGTTGTTGAATATCCGTGAAACCAGCGGCCTTCAATGCCTTCTCAGCCGTTTCAAAGTCGTAAGCGAAGCGGTGCTCTTCCCTCTGTCGGAAATGGTAGTTAATATGCTCCAGCCTGGTAGTGCAGTCTTCGGGGTGCCAGCCATATTCCCTGCAGGCCTTAAAATACGGCGCATTAGGACCAATTGGATATCCTTTCAGCGGCCATTCCGTATCCGGCACGCTGAACTTCAATGCGCATCCCGGCTTGAGGACGCGCAGGCACTCCCTGAACAGATAAGAAACAGGTTCAGGGTAATCAAAATGCTCAAAGCAGTGTTCGGAGAAGATAAGTTCGCAGCAGTCAGACTCGAAAGGCAAGCCTTTGCGGAGGTCAAGGGTTAAATCTGCGGGCGGCTGTCTGTCGATGTTAAGAAATCCGACTTTCGGAGACCTGCCGCATCCTAAATTGAGCTTAACCGGGCGCGAAAGAGACCGGCGCTTGATCTGTTTAAGGCCTTTGCGGTGCTGCGACATAATTTTCCTTTCAGTGAAAAACATCCTTATCGCGGCTGCCTCGCCTGGTGAAAAAAGCCTACATGCAATTGATGATAAAGAAACTTTCATAATTTATTTTAATTTCGAGTCAAGAATGGCCGATTTTGAATTCTTCAACCCTAAGAGATTAAGTATCTTAAAAAAAAGAATGGGGTGATATCAGATATAAAATTTAGGTTGTTTTAAAAGTAATTGTTCTAACTGATTTTTCTTCCTTCAGAATTAATTTCTTTTTGAAAACCTGCAATGTGCTCCACCCCTCGATCTCCATTTTGTTTACAATATGCACACATTATTTCTTGACAATACTTTGTAATAGAATGATCATATTACATCAATCTGCGCTTTTTCGAGGGATAATTAACGGGGGAATTAGCGCAGCACTCTTCCTTATATAAGTAAAAATCAACACAATTTATCCATAAAAAGGCTAGCATAAAAAAATGATATCGGCACCATATAAATGGGTTCTACCGCAGCAGAAAACACCCTACCTATATGACAGGGATGCATCAATTGATTTCTACCAGTACCGATACTCAAAAGGTTACATGGACGAATGGCCTGCTGAAAAGAGGCAGAGAGTTTTGGAGATCATCCGCATGCTTGAACTTCCGGATACCGGTGAAGCGCTTGACTTTGGGTGTGGTAACGGGGTTTTTACTAATGTCATTAAGCAGGCATTGCCGAGCGGTTGGAAAGTATATGGCACAGACATCAGCACGATTGCCGTTGAAAATGCAATAAAGCGATATCCAGGGTGCACTTTTTTTGTAACGAGTGACAAGAGAGCTGCCGGAAAAAAATTTGATTTTCTATTCACCCACCATGTGCTTGAGCATGTCTATAATCTGGCTGATAGTCTTGATGAGATGCATGCTTATCTGAAAGACAAATCTTCCATACTACACATTTTGCCGTGCGGCAATGAAGGCAGTCTTGAGCATTATATCTGTTCTCAACGCAAAGACGGCATTAACCCGAAGCTTGAGAATCGCTTTTTCTTTGATGATGAAGGGCATGTGCGACGGCTGAATACAGAGCAATTGAGTGGGCTCTATAGAAAAAAGGGATTCACTTTAACAAAGGAATATTACAGCTGGCATCACTACGTTGCGATGGATTCAATAGCACAGAACGGTCTTGACTATATTAAATTATTAACTGATACATCTCTTGCCACAGATGAAAAGGCAAAAAAACACCTTAGAAGGCTGCGTTTAACGTTGTCCTTTTTCGGTACTGCCCGCTTTGTCGTCAATCTTGTTAAGCGGAAGCTGCACAAAAAAAACAGATCAGTTCGTGATTATATTCACCTGACGATTGGAGTTCCTCTTTACATATTTGCAAAGCCAATAGACGCCTACCTTAAATTCCAAGCAGCTCATGAATGGAAGAACAAAAAAACAGAACAAAACGGCAGTGAGATGTATCTGTTTTTTAAAATTGATCTGCCACTATGAGCGGGCTCGTATAAGGTATTCAAGTGCCGCAATTAACTCCCTGAATGTTCTTCTTAGCGTCTGCCTTCGGATTCTACCGCACCAGTTTTTCAAGTATAGGGCACGCTGAGAAGGATTAAGCAGGCACTTGGCGTAATATGCTCCGCGTCCTCGATCATATTGCTCCATGAGCTTGACAGCATCTTCATAGGTTTTGCGCCGATGGTGATGGTACACCACCGGACGCGGATCATAGGCGCCTGACCAGCCTGCATCGGATATTCTAGCAAGAATATCTACATCTTCACATGGGAACAGTGCTCCGGCCCCGAAGATTTCATCGAATCCCCCAACCTCCTCGAGCGCGGCCCTCCTGCAGGCAAAATTGGCTCCCTGGATCACACCTGCCGGCATGAAGGAGTATGGCGGTAAATATTCGCGCTGTTCACTCTCTTTCACGGTTATTCGAAAATCCGTAGGGTCGTAAAGTAATATCCGGCCGCCAATGAATCCCAGCCTGGCATCTTCTTCAAAGCATTGTATTACACTATCCAGAAAATATTCATCCGGGTAACAGTCATCATCAGTGAAAGCGACAAAATAGCCACGCGATGCCATCCATCCGCGGTTCCTGGCACGACCAAGGCCTGCTAAAGGTTCGACGGTTACAGAAACCTCGAACGGACTGGAGGCCTTGTATCGCTCAATCGTGGTGCTAGTGTCATCGGTCGAACCGTTGTCCACGATGATCAGTTCCCATGAATGAGAGCATTTTAATCTGTTTATTGTTCTTAAGGCTTCATCTAGTTGAGATGAGCGGTTGCGGGTGCATACAACTAGTGATATCTTCATCTTGGTTTAACCGTAAAGACAGACCAATCCAGATTTATTCTCAGCATATCCTGCTTTCAACAAGAAATCTGCTAAACGCCCCATGCCATAAATTCCTTAATGCAGTTACGGATGCAGCAATACCGATTCGATCATCATCAGTCCAACTTAAGACCCTGTCGACCGCATCATGCAGTTCCTGGCTCTCTGCTAATTCTTCACCATATTTCACTGCTTTGATGCCGTGTCCGTACAAGCCAAACGCCCCGTCAAGTTTTATACGGTAATATTCATTAGTATATATTCCAATGACAGGAACCCCTTGGGTCAAAGCAAATACATTAAAATGATATGACAGGCCGATAGCAAAGCGCGCTCTCCCCATTATCCATTTGGCCTGGCCCGGGGTGATTAAATTCCAGATTGGCGAGAAGCAGTTTTTATTGTTTATCAGATCTTCAAGATGGGCTGCCGGAACAAAATCACCTGACCATTCCCATGTAAAAGGAACAAAAACCGCAGGCATGCCAGTTTTTTCTGATATTTCCTCTATGAGTTTTGCAAGGGGCAAAAGAGACGCTGCCCTTGAAAAGCTGCTGCTGTAGTCGCTCCCCCGCCATTGCACCGCAAAAAAATCACCGCTCTTAAGTCTTTCTGTCAGGATAGCATTAAACTGAGACCAGTCCGGCTCCTCAGGCTCCAAATCCAGAGTGTCATCCCCGAATTCAACAAGCTTGACGCTGTTTTCATCAATACCGACTTCATCCAGCAGTATCCTTTTTGATATTTCCTTGTCTCTCAGCCCAACAGTGTGAGCAAAGGGCAAGGTCATGCGCAGCATTTTGATCGATGTTTTTTTCCACAAAGGACCGATGTTCTGTCCTGATATGAATAACGGCTTTTCCACTCGATGAGCACAGTAATAAAGAAAGCATAAAAACAAGGGAGAAAAAATATCGTTAAGCGCACCATGTCCCATATCGAATACAAAATCCGCTTCTTCGATTTTTTTTATTATTTCGCGGAATTGCTGGTTGCTGCGATATCTGCTTTCAAAGATTTTGTCGAATGACTTATTTTTGGGGTCCCAAAAAGATAAATCCACTCCAAATCCTGATAATATTTTACGGAATACTCTTACAACCCTTAGCTGCACAGGGTCCCAATCAAGCAGGGGCCATCGAACAATCTCAGCCTGATGCCTTAATACGGTTCCGTAGGGAACATCATAGGCTGTCGCAACAAAATGAATGTCATTAAAATATTTTCGGATTCTGGCCACGCTTGCCAGAGCCATACCTTCATCACCGAGATTATGAACCCCTGCTTCTCCAGTAATAAACACTCTGGCAATATTTCCGGGCTGAGGATTTGTGTCTTTTCTGTATTCATCTTTTGAATTTATTTCCATTATTTATCCTTTAAGGTTCTAAATATAATCTTTCCGGAAAACACGGCTGATAGGGCAGAGTGTAGATTCTCCTCTCATTTTCGGACTATATTAAGGCGTGACTTTCGGATGAACTTATATCTATCTTTTTTATCACTGAAGTATTCGTCCACCGCTTTTCTGCAGCCTGACCAGGCATCGTAGTCATCGATTACCAATATTCCATTTTGAGCCAGGTGAGGCTCAATTCGCTGCAGGCATGTCATGACTGACTCATACCAATCACCATCTAAATGAGCTAGAGCTACCGGTTCATTTACTAATAGGGTGTCCTAAAAAAGCCCTTTAACAAGGTGAACATTATTCAATTCTACAGCCACTCCATACCTGTTGAAATTTTTAGCGACTTTGTCGAATAAATTCTCTTCATAGCCATAGTAAATATTGCCTTTTATGCCTTCGGATTTCCCGCATTCTATTACTCTATACCGCTCATGCACGTCTTCAGAATCATTTTCAGAGGGCGGTGGGATCATGCCGAAAACATCATAAACATAGAATTGCCGTTTCTCAGCTTTCGCTGTCGCGATGACAATTGCGGATCCGCCCAGAGCACAGCCGGCTTCAATCAGAATGCCGGCCAAGCCATCCTTCTCTATTTTTTTTACTTGCTCAAACAGGTCCTTCAGGGCGGCATCGTCCAGGTAGGTCAAAGCTTCCTCACGAACAGAACGAACAACCATAGGCACAGACTTTTTGAAAAGCAGTCCTTTTACATATATTAAAATTCTATTGAGCATTTGATAAACCCTTAGATGCCTGGAAGACAATGAGTGTTATTTCTATTCAACTGAGCAGCGCCTTTTCATAAAATAATAACCTGCTGCAATCTTGAATCCATGCATTAATTTTACACCGCGGATCGTAAAGGCAGGGTTCACCCCACAATCACAATATTTAAAAAATAAGGCTCCGAAATTAAACATCCGGGTTATTCAATAGCCCTACGTGTCCAGTGATGCATGAGAATCACCGACCCGTACTTTCTTGGCGGGAGTTTCCCCGAACCTAGATAATCGCTCTCTACAACCTCCAAAGCGGCGCCTCCTGTCACATGGTCCAGAATGGTTCCTCCTGAAGTGTAAGCTAAATTAAGGGAATACACACCCGCCGCCAGAGGCAGAGATCTAATATGGCACCTAACCTCATTTTCCATAATTCCGGATTCTTCATTCATTACGCTGAAATAGGTGTTCAAGTGTGAAATTGGAGATCCTAACGAATCATATATCCCGATAGAGAACTCGGCAGATGCTGAAATTGGTTCAGATAATTTCATCACGATTTCACAGGACGATCCACAGGTAACCACCCCGTGGACAATACCATCGCATGAAACTATTTCGATGGACATTAACCTTGGTTTTAGGCCATTGGCTCTGCCGGGATGATCCAGCAGTGATGAGAAACCTGAGTTTCCTTCGCTCAGGTATGCGCGTATCACATCGTCGGTTTGGCCGACCTCAGCCAGCTGCCCATTCTTAAGTAGGACAGCTTTTGTGCATAGCGAGGAAATGGCTCCCATATTATGGCTTACAAGAAACACTGTCCTTCCATAGTTGGCAATTTCCTGCATCTTGCCCAGACACTTGCTCTGAAACTTCAAGTCACCTACAGCAAGAACTTCATCCACTACAAGTATCTCGGGTTCCAGGTGTGCAGCCACAGCAAATGCAAGCCTCACATACATCCCGCTAGAGTATCTTTTTACCGGTGTATCAAGAAACTTCTCAATTTCAGCAAAATTCACGATCTCATCAAATTTTCTGTTAATTTCCTTGCGGCTCATCCCCAGAATTGCTCCGTTAAGATAAACATTCTCCCTGCCGGTAAGTTCCGGGTGAAAGCCCGTGCCGACTTCTAGAAGGCTGGCTACCCGTCCTTTGATATAGACACAGCCGGTTGTGGGCTCTGTGATGCGTGACATGATTTTAAGTAGTGTGGATTTGCCTGACCCGTTGCGGCCTATGATACCGATGACCTCGCCCTGGTTGACATCAAAGCTTATATCTTTTAATGCCCAGATTTCCTCCCTTGTCTGATCGGACTGTGATTTTTGTGATGGATAAAATAATTTTTTGCCGATATTTAAAGCTTTTCTTGCCATAACATCTCGGAGTGTAGAATATCTCTCCCTAAGTTGGTGCCGGATAATATATTTCTTGCCGAGATCGACGATGCGGATAATTCTTTGTGACATGGATTTTAAAAGTAATTTTGGTAAAAATCCCCGCCCAAAGGATGGGGCTTTGAATTACCCCCTATAAGGGGGAGGTACAGACAAAGCAAATACTTTCGTCATTCCGGCGAAGGCCGGAATCTAGTGGCCTCGAACAAATCCTGGATTCCGGATCAAGTCCGGAATGACGTGTCGGTATTGCCGCTATACATTGAGTTAATGAATATCAGCGAGTGGGCTTTCAGCCAAGCCCATTCGGGGTCGGCTTAGCCACCCCACATTACCACGCCCATAGGGCGTGGGTTTCTATTTTGAACTAAAAAAATCATCGGATTAAATGATATCAGCGAATGTGCGCTCAGTCCTTCGAAAATACTTGAGGCCTAATACAAACGATAAAACCACCAGACAGATAGACAGTATAAAACCGGGGACAAAGATTAGAGAGTGCTTACCGAGAAGTGCCCATCGAAAGCCATCAATGACCCCAACAATGGGATTTAATGAATAAAGTAAACGCCATTTTTCAGGCACTGCTGTACTGCTGAACCCTACAGGGGAAAGATACAGTCCAAATTGCACAATGAACGGGACAATATAGCGAAAGTCCCTGTACTTTACATTCAGCGCAGAGATCCAGAACCCGGCCCCAAGCGCAGCTCCAACAGCAACAAGAAGAAAGAACGGCAATACGATTATTTTCCATGTGGGCCAAAAATCGTACCAGACCATTAATCCAAAAAGCAAAATGCCCGAAATTAGAAAGTCCACAAAGCTGACAACGACAGAACTTGTGGGTATAATCAACCGAGGAAAATACACTTTGGAAATGAGATTGGTATTAGCAATTAGACTATTGCTTGCATCGGAAAATGAATTGGCAAAAAGTTGCCATGGAAGCATGGCTGTAAAAACCAGAATCGGATAGGGAACTCCTTCCGAAGGCATTTTTGCCAGCTTTCCGAAAACGACCGTCAAAACCATCATTGTCAACACCGGGCGAATAAGAGCCCACAGAAGGCCGATTACCGTCTGCTTATAGCGGACAAGGATATCACGCCAGGACAGAAAGAAAAACAGCTCACGATAATTCCACAGATCACGCCAGTATTGCTGTTCTATTCGACCCGCTTCGATGACTGTTTCCTGGAGTTGGTTTTCCGGATTAGTTGCTGAATTATTCATGAATTGAAAATATTACCTTCTGTGGAGAAAAATTATTTGAGACCTTTGAAATATTCTTAAAAAACTTACCCGTATCGCTTCATAAGACCTTTGCAAAAGCCCCTCATGTCCGTTCCGGGTTTGATTCCGCCCGATCCGTACCTGACAGTGGAAAACCCATGAAGAGAAAGAAAACAGGGATTCCGGAGCCTGCCGTGGGTCTGATCCGGGATTCGCCGGAATCACAAAACGGCTGGTTTTTAGGGTTCTACGATGGTCTTATGGCAATACATTATATGTCATTCCTTTATAGACGTCATAATTGGCTGTCGAGCCCTTGCTTCTCGCATGGACTGAAATAATATTGGAACCTGCAGCTCCGGTTGTATTCCATGCGAAGGTGCTTTTTGAGGAGTAATTTTGGGCAACATACCACACTCCATCCGGACGTTTTCTCCAGAACCTGTATTCATAAGTACCACTGCCACCGCTTGCCTGTGCCGTGAAAGTAACCGTGGTCCCTGCCTTCCGGGGACTGGATATACTTGGTGTAATGGTAACCAATTTTGCAGGTGATATGCCTACGCTTGCAATATTATATGTAAGGCTTTTATTGACCTCATAACTGGCCGTTGAGCCCATGTTTCGCGCATGGACCGATATGGTATTGGAACCTGCGGCTCCTCTTGTATCCCATGCAAAAGCATTATTTGATGTGTAATCCTGAGCAATATACCATACACCATCCGGACGTTTTCTCCAGAATCTGTATTCATAAGTACCGCTGCCGCCGCTTGCCTGGGCCGTGAATGTTACTGTTGTGCCCGCCTTCTGGGGACTGGAAATATTTGAATCAAGGGTTACGGATGTCACGGCTGATGATGAGGTAGCTGTGCTTATAGTCTTTGAGGCCTCAGCGGAATAAGGGCTTTCATTATCTGCCGTGTCCACTGCCGTTACAACAAAATAGTATGTCCCATCAGAGAGGCTTGTAATGGTATAGCTTGTCTGCGTCTTTGGGATCAGTGCAGTGCTCGATCCGTAGGGCCCCCCTTTTGTAGTGCTGTAATAAATCCTGTAGCCGGCCAGATCTTCGTCAGTATTTGCATTCCAGGATATGGTGGCTGACCCGGCAAGAGAAATCATGGGCAATAATAAAACTGTTGCTGCAATAACATATAATGTAGTTAGCGCTCTTTTCATTTTTCACCCCTTTGTATTAGCCTTAATAGATATTCTTAACCGCCTTATAATAGTATCAACATGATATTTCTTTAGAAGCTACTAGATTCCCGCCTCCGCGGGAATGACGGCAATATAGTCAATTATGAAACAGTTATAATTATACTATATCCCAGTAAAAAATATTATCATTTTCTTTCTGCATAATTTCGTTCAATCCACTTCCTGTACTCACCGCTCCTGACGGAATTGACCCATTCCATATGATTCAGATACCAGTCCACGGTCGATAGTATTGCATCCTCAAAGGTATGCCGGGCCTTCCATTCAAGCCGGTCATGGATCTTGGAGGCATCAATGGCATAGCGCCGGTCATGTCCGGGCCTGTCAGCCACAAAACGTATAAGGGAACGGCTTGACTTGCCGCCCCTGCGGCTGAGCCTCTCATCAAGGATATCGCACAGGAGATGAACGATCCCGATATTTTCTCTCTCCGCCCCGCCGCCGATATTGTATGTCTCGCCGGGCGCACCCTTCTCAAGCACCCTTATGATGGCCTCGCAGTGATCTATGACGTAGAGCCAGTCCCTGACGTTCCTGCCGTCGCCATAGACAGGGAGGGGCTTCTCTTCAATGATATTCAGGATCATCAATGGAATCAGTTTTTCCGGGAACTGAAAGGGGCCGTAATTATTTGAGCAGTTCGTAATAAGCGTCGGGAGACCGTAGGTCCGATAATATGCCTTTACAAAATGGTCTGAAGACGCCTTCGATGCGGAGTAGGGGCTTGAGGGATCATAGGCGGTATCCTCGGTAAAATAGCCCTCAGGTCCAAGGCTGCCGTAGACCTCATCCGTGGAGACGTGCAGGAAACGAAAGCCTTCGGGTCTGCCTGACCTTTCCCAGTATTTTTTGCCTGTCTCAAGGAGGCGGAAGGTCCCGACCACGTTTGTCTCTACAAAGGCCTCGGGCCCCAGTATGGACCGGTCCACGTGGGATTCGGCCGCAAAATGGACGACAGCGTCAATCTCTTCTCCATTGAACAGCCTCTCCATAAAGGCGAAGTCCCCTATGTCACCCTGAATAAATCTGTATCTCTCATCGAGTCCGGATGGCAGGTCCCTGAAATTTTCCGGATTTCCTGCATAGGTCAGGGCGTCAAAATTCAGGATTTCCCAGTCCTGCCTTATTGAAAGCGCGTGGCGGATAAAATTGGTCCCTATAAAGCCCGCGCCGCCTGTTACAAGTATTTTCATGGCTGATCTCTTTGTGTGTTTGGTTAATCAGGAATACAGGCCCGCCAGCATTGTCGCGAGGCTGTCCTCCCATATGGGCTGGGAGATGTTGAAGTTGCACGCCAGCATTGAACAGTCCATAACTGAATTAGGAGGACGTGTAGCTGCTGTTGGATACTCGGCTGTACTTATCGGGATTACCTTTTTTACCCTGAGCTGTTCAAACCCTTTTGCAATCTCGAATATCTTCGAGGCAAAAGCAAACCATGTTGTTCTGCCTCCCCCGCAATAGTGATAGGTCCCCCAGGAATCCCTTTGCCCATTGCATATCTTCAGGGAGATGTCCAGGATAGCCCCTGCCAGGTCGGCAGCGAAGGTCGGACAGCCGGACTGGTCAGCTACAACCCTGATCTCATCCCTTTCCCTCCCGAGATTGAGCATGGTTTTGACAAAGTTGTTTCCGTGCACGCCGCAGAGCCAGGATGTCCTTATGATAATGTGCTCTTTAAGTGTCTGCCTTACCTTCTCCTCGCCATCGGCCTTGCTTCTGCCGTAGACGCCTACGGGAGACACCCTGTCCGTTTCAACATACGCGCCGGCCTTGCAGCCGTCAAAGACATAATCTGTTGATATATGAATGAGCGGGATGCCTCTTTCAGAGGAGGCTGCCGCAAGATAAAAAGGCCCATCGCTGTTGACGGCAAATGCTGATTTCTGATCGGACTCCGCCCTGTCAACCGCGGTATAGGCGGCGCAATTGACGACCAAATCGGCTTCAGAGCCTGAAACAGCCCTCCCAACTGCGGCCCGGTCCGTAATATCGAATTCCGGAATATCCAGAGGCATGATGGAGATCCCCCTCTCTTTCCCTTGCCTGCAGATCTCCCAGCCCAGCTGGCCGTTGCTTCCGGTTACTAGGATCTTCATTTTTTGTCCGTTAAATGTTCAACAGCTAAAAAGTTTTTGATTGTGAAAAATGATGAATCAGATGATTGCTCTTATGAAACTTCAACCAAATATTACGCATGAAATCTCCTCTCCCTTTTAGGGGGGGGCCGGGCCTGCCGCGCCGTAGCTTTAGCGAAGGCTGGAGGGGGTCTATTAATCTGAGAGACCCCACCTTAATCCTCCCCTAAAAGGAGAGGAAAAACTCTTGCATCAGTCTTCTGAAAATTTTCATGTTCGATTAAAATGGAAGCGACAGCGGCAAGCGGTTTGGCTGATCGCTGACTGCTAGAAGCTTGAATAAACCGGAAGCCGTTCCCGCGGAATGTCCTTCAGGCGGAGACACCTGCTGTCTTTTTCCGAAACAAGAGGGGTTTTGACAGGCCAGTCGATCCCGAGATCAGGATCAGACCAGTGAATGCCTCCCTCGCAGCCAGGGGCGTAAAAGTCATCGCATTTGTAGGAAAAAATAGCGGTATCGCTTAAGACGCAGAAACCGTGCGCGAACCCCCTGGGGATATAAAACTGTCTCCTGTTTTCAGCAGACAGGATGATCCCTTCCCACCGGCCGAAGGCAGGAGAGCCAGATCGTATATCAACCGCAACGTCAAACACCTCGCCAGAAAGGACCTGCACCAGCTTGGCCTGTGAATGGGGGCTCTGGTAGTGCAGGCCCCTCAGGGTATCCTTCACTGAGCATGAAAGGTTATCCTGAACAAACTCATCCCTGATGCCGTGCAGGCTGTACCTTTCACGATGATAGCTCTCAAAAAAGAAGCCCCTTCCATCAGGGAATACGCGAGGCTCTATGATGAGCAGCCCCGGGAGCCTTGTCCTGGTAATCTCCATCGCTATTCCTGCTGCTCCAGGATATCCAGCAGATAACGGCCATATCCGTTTTTAACGAGGGGTTCGGCAAGGGCCCTGAGTTGCGTTTCATTGATAAACCCCATGCGGAAGGCGATCTCCTCTACACAGGAGACCTTCAGCCCCTGTCTCTCTTCAACGATCCGGATAAAATCGCCTGCCTGCATAAGGCTTTCATGAGTGCCGGTGTCAAGCCACGCGATGCCGCGTCCTATCTTCTCCACGTAAAGCTCGCCCATTTCCATATATGCGCGATTGACATCCGTGATCTCCAGTTCGCCCCGCGCCGATGGCTTAAGCCCTGCGGCAATATCGACCACCCTGTTATCATAAAAATAAAGCCCTGTTACCGCCCAGTTGGATTTGGGCTTTGCCGGCTTTTCCTCTATGTCGACAGCCCTGCCCTCTTCATCCAGCTTTACAACCCCGTAACGTTCAGGATCTTTTACCCAGTAGCCGAAGACCGTTGCCCCATTTTTAAAAGATACGGCCTTTCTGAGCTTTTCAGGCAGACCGTGGCCATAGAATATGTTGTCGCCAAGTATCATGGAGACGCTTTCATCCCCTATAAAGTCCTTGCCGATTATGAAGGCCTGGGCCAGCCCTTCAGGCCTCGGCTGTTCGGCATAGGATAAATTCAATCCCCACTGTGAACCGTCACACATCAATTCTTTATATAGAGGCAGATCATGGGGTGTGGAGATTATAAGGATCTCGCGTATCCCTGCGAGCATGAGAATGGACAGGGGATAGTATATCATCGGTTTATCATAGACCGGCAGCAGCTGTTTGCTTACCACCCTGGTGATAGGGTGCAGCCTCGTTCCTGATCCGCCTGCGAGTATTATCGCCTTCATGGCCATCCTACCTTCTGAACCTTTTCCAGTAATTCAGAAGGTTCATTAAGCTGTTTTTCATCTCCAGCCATTTAGGCGCGGTTTCAGGGTCCTTATCCATTCGCTGAAAAAATTCGATCAATAAAATAACAAATATGCCCAGAAACAGGCTAACCGCGAGACTTAAGGCAAGGTTAAGTTTGATGTTTGGTTTGATCGGCATTGTTGGCGTATCAGCCCACTCCAGTACAGTTATAGTGGGCATGTCCTTGGCCTCATTGAGCTTTGCCTGTTCCAGCTGTGTTGTGAGCAGGGTGATAACACTTGTCTTGGCCTGCACCTTTAAGAGGAGCTTTTTTTCATCAAAGTTAAGCCCGGGTATGCTGTTCAAGGGTATATAAAACTCGATTTTTCCTTTTTCCCTCTCAATAGGCACTGTGCTATCCGGGGAGTAGGTCAACTGATCGATATTTTTTTGTAATGCCTCAATCTGGGCATTGATCTGCTCTATCTGTATATGGGAACCCTTATAAAACTTCTCCTTCGCTGCCTTATCTACTTCCAGTCCAACAACCTTTGACTGCATTTCGCCCAGGACATTCAATGTTGCCTCTGCCTGCTGGCTTATAGAGATAGCACTGTATTTTTCCTGAAACTCCCGAAGTTCCAGCTGAACCTGATCCAGTTCTCTGTCTGCTTCTTCCATCCGCGTCTCTAAATACTCTCTTAAATATCTGGCCGATGTAAAGCTATTCTTGAGATTATACTTGTTGAGTTCCTTTACATAGGAATTGACAAGATTAGCTGCAAAAATCGGGTCATTGGACTGTACAGCCACAGATATGGATGGGTCATCCTTAGAGTTCGTTACCTGGACCATGTCGGCAAAGGATTTTATCGTGTTATTCCTGCCATTTTTACTGACACCCATCATTGAAAAATAATCATAACGCTGGAGCACACCCTCAGTTAATTCAGTGCTTTTTAGAAAAGCCTGATAGACTTCAGCTGAGCTTGTGGAGGAACTTCCCAGCCCTGATATGCCAAACTCTTCCAGAAAGGTTGAGGCAAGGCCCTTGGTAATGCTTGATCCGCTGTCATCAGTTACAGGAAGGATGATTGCTGTGGCCTCATAGATCCTCGTAGAAAAATAGCTGATAATACCTGTCAATATGGCTATCCCAATACAGAAACAGATCAGAAATTTTCGTCTTCTAAAAACGGGGTAGATAAGATCGATAACTTTTATTTCGTCTTCGTCACTCCAGCCCGGCAGAGCAGCGTTTTGAGGGTTACCAGGATATTGGGACATGTTTTTCCTTTTTCATTATTATTTGAGTTATGACTGTTCGATTATGGACAAGACCCGGCAGTTTCCTAATTCTCAGTTCCCGTCATTAATAGTATGCTGCTTATATAGGTTTGATCAAGGCCGTAGCTTCTGCTTGTCCATCCCTGGCTTTTATCATCCAATGTCATGTAAAGGCCATTCACGCCGGCGGCATACACAAGTTCCTTGCCCCCGGAGATCCCGGTTATCTTTATATCCAGACCTATAAAATTATCAGGCAGGCCTTCGGCTGTTTTAGACCACTTGCCGCCGCCGTCAACTGACCTGTATATCCCGCGGTTAGTGCCGACATATATCCTTTCAGGTCTTGCAGGGTTTACCGCGATACAAAAAACCAGTGTGCCGTCCGGAATGCCCTTGTCGGACGCCGCCCATGTCCTGCCTCTGTCAGCGCTTTTATAAAGACATGGTATATTTTCAAACCTGCCTTTGCTCGATTGATAGGCGCCCGAGCCGGTATAAATTGGATTGCCGCCAGGGTCGGAATTTATTGCGGTAATATTTCTGTTTTTCATTCCTTCTGATGAATCCTTCCATATGCCGGATGCATCATCAAGTTTGAATACGCCGTTAACCGTCCCGGCAAAAATACTGCCCGGGCCTTTAAAAAGCACATTCACATCCCGATATGTAAGTCCATTATTGAAAGGATCCCAGGTGTCTCTTCCCGAGGCCTTTCTATTTATTCCGGTATCTTTTATCGCGGCATAAATTTCGATACCGGCCGCCTGTCCATCAGGTGCTTCTTTAAACACAATAGACCTTACATCATCATCCTTAAAATTATTTACGGTGCTCAGGATGCCCTTTCCCATATCAATAGAAAAAAGACCGTTTCCCGACGTAGCCACATAGATGCTTTTTGCATCCGGGCTCAGGAAGAGCCTTTTCGAATAGAAGGAGATATCCTCCTGTTCAGATATCATCGGGTACCAGCTTATCCCGCTGTTATCGCTCTTATAGACCCCTTTGTTGTATGCGGCGGCATAACAGGTGATATTATTTCCCGGTGGTGATAGATCTTGTGTTTTACTGCAGCCTGCCGCTGATAAAAGAAGCGACAGACATAGGATAATAATAAAATTTTTTAATCTGCTTAAATGTATCATGGAACTTTATCTCTTTATTTTTTATATCGGAGGAGATTGAATAACACTGCTGATGTTTGAAAGTACTGTTTTGATAAAAATTTTCGTATATATCTGATTCCCATAGAAGATTTTTTTTGTCAATACCTTTTATGAGCTTTATAGGACCACTGGAATCAGATACACCTCCGGCCCTTGGATTACAACTTATGCCCCACAGGCTGAAGTTGAAAACGCATTCGGGACAACAGGTACTTATATTTACCAAAGAGGAATATGGCCCCTGTTTGATTTTTATTTAAACCGGATCACCAGAGGGATAAAAGTTTTTCCTTTGGTATGTCAGGGAGTTCTCCCATATTAAGCACTCTTTCCAGGTCATCATCAAACAATATGGCGACATCAAAAGAACCCGGATTAAAGCCTTTGAGTTCCTTATATTCACGATAGTGGTCTATCATCTGGATATTCAGGTTATTCTCTTTTATCAGATTATTTATAAGTTCTTTAATAATGGTGGGGCCCAGAAAGACAACGCGGGTAATCCCTGACCTTTCGATAGCGACTAATCTTTCTTTAAGCCTTTCCCTGATTTCGTCGTATTCTCTTATCTTGCGGATGACAAATCTGACTGCCAGTCTTGATTTGGCCTCAATCCCCTTTGGGGTTAAGAGATAGACATAGCCAATTTTGTCGGGATTTTTTCGAAAATTATCTACCTTCACAAGCCCCTTTTTAAGAAGGCTTTTCAGGATATAATTTACCTGGCCCAGGCTTATACCGGAATAGTCCGCCAACTGACGTTGAGTGGATATCTCCTGGCGGTCGAGGGCATCCAGTACCTGAAAGGTTTTTTCTGACAGTTTCATGTCCTTTTATTATCCTGACCTTTAGGTGATAATAGCATGTTCAATTTTGAACGGCATATTATGACTAAAGGGATTCCATGTCAATAAAAAGAATGGATTATGAGGAGATTATGGGATTAATATGGAGATATGATTAAATCAGGCAGTCTTCTTTTTCTCAATGGCTACATGGTCTTCATGCCCGATCTCCTGCAGATAGACATTTATTGTTTCATCAGCGGAGATATTCCATACGCCCCCGACATAGTTGGCCATTATGGGCAATTCCCTGTCTTTTTCCCCCCTGTCGATCAGTGCAGCCAGTTCAATCTTCCTTGGCCGTCCGAAGTCAATGAGGGCATCCATGGCCGCCCTGACGGTCCTGCCGGTAAAGAGCACATCATCGATAAGTATGACATTCATTTCGTCAATGGAAAAGGGAAGATCGGTCTTTCCAACCTTTGGCGCAGAACTGATCCTTGTCCAGTCATCACGATACAGGGTGATGTCCAGCGCACCTGTAGGCGGTTTAGGTACGTTCATCCGGTTGATGGTCTCCTGAAGCCTCTTCGCAAGAAAGGCCCCGCAGGTCCTTATCCCTACAAGCACAACATCTTCCATTGAATCATGCCTTTTAATGATCTCTCCGGCTATCCTTATTAAAGCGTTCTCAATGTCCTGCTTATAAAAAATTACTCTCTTTTTCATTTTTTTCTCTCAATCAAATTTTTTATCAGGCCCTTGCATGTTAAACATATTTCAAGTATTAAGATTTATCATATACCCGATAAAAAAGCAAAGAAGATTAAGAGGATTTTCTAAAGTTTAAGTTCAGTCTTATATTATTATACATATCATTTATGAAAAACATAAACCTTCTGTACGAAAAACTTGATTATACATTCAGTGCCCCTGATATCCTGATTGAGGCGTTCAGGCACTCCTCATACGTCAATGAGATTAAAACCCCCGGAATGAGTGATAATGAAAGGCTTGAATTTCTGGGCGACGCTGTCCTGGATCTTGCTGTCAGCCATATTCTTATGGATGTCTTCAAGGAGTCAAGGGAGGGGGACCTCTCAAAACACAGGGCCGCGGTAGTAAACGAAAGCTCCCTGTGCCGGATCGCAAAGGAGCTGGAGATCGGAGGTTTTCTGTTGCTGGGCAGGGGTGAAGAGCTTACCAACGGAAGGAATAAGCCCTCCATCCTGGCGAATACGATGGAGGCCATACTGGGCGCCCTGTATCTGGATGCCGGGTACGAGGAGACAAAAAGGATAATCCGGAGATTATTTTCCCCGGTTATCAGGCAGCTTGAGGCCAATGAGATCAAACATGACTACAAAAGCCTGCTGCAGGAATATTCACAGGAGGAATACAAGCTGCTCCCTGAATATCTCCTTGTTGAGGAAAAAGGCCTTGCCCACGATAAAACCTTTACGGTTGCCGTGCTCTTAAACGGTAAAAAAATCGCGGATGGAAAGGGCAAGAGCAAGAAAGAGGCAGAGCAAAAGGCTGCGAGGGAGGCATTCAATTGCCTGTCACAAAAGAATCAAGACATCTGATTGTGCCCGTATTTATTCCTCACCAGGGATGCCCTTTTCAATGCATTTACTGCCGTCAGGATAAGATAACCGATCAGTCAATCAACCCGGTGCAGGTATCCTGTATAAAAAAAATACTCGACACCTCCCTGGAGTCGCCGAGATATCTATCCGCCCATACTAAAGAGGTGGCCTTTTATGGCGGGACCTTTACAAACATCCCTCAGGCAAGGATGGTGGAGGTCCTTAAAGCGGTAGCTCCCTACCTGGAAAAGGGGCTTTTCCATTCCATAAGGGTGTCCACGCGGCCTGACAGCATTGAAGAAGGCCGCCTTGAGCTGATGAAGAGTCTCGGCGTCTCCACCGTTGAGCTGGGGGTGCAGTCCATGAATGACAGTGTCCTCATGCTTTCAAAAAGGGGGCACACATCCCGTGACACTGTCCTGGCCGTTGCCTTGCTTAAGCAGCATGGCTTCAAGGTCGGAGTCCAGCTGATGCCCGGGCTGCCTGGCGACTCTGAGTCTATATTTAATGATACCATCAGCAAGGTAATCGGTCTGAACCCTGATATGGCACGGCTTTATCCGGCTGTTGTGATCAGGGATACAGAGCTTGCATCAATGTATACCTCCGGAGGATACATCCCCCTGGCACTTGAACAGGCAGTAAGGCTCTGCGGGGAGGGCTGCTCAAGGCTCGAAAGCAGCGGCATCCCTGTAATCAGGATAGGCCTGATGTCATCTCCCTCCCTGCTCCGCGACGGTGAGATACTGGCAGGTCCGTGGCACAGCGCCTTCGGCTTCCTTGTCCGTTCATATATCCATCATAAGAAGATCGGGGCCTTCCTGCCGGAATTCAATCGTGCCGCATCTATAGGCATAAGGACACCGAGGAGAGAAATCCCACTGGTAAGGGGCTATAAAAATGAGGGTGTGCGCCTTTTAGAGAAAAAGACAGGGGCGAGGATCATCTATGTCAGGCCTGACGATTCCATACCTCCCGGGAGGATCGAGGTCGATGATATAAAACAAGGCGCGGGGCGCAAGGGGTAAGGCCCAAGGCGTAAAGGGTTATGAAAAAGATATTTTATAATGATTTTTTACCTTGATCCCTATGCCATGGGCCTACCTTATTTGCAATGCTGGAAAAGAGAAATGATATAAACTAATTTAGATTGCTAACAGGACTAAAAAATAATGATCGAGAACAATAAAAGCTTTTTATCGGGATTTATCGCTATTGTGGGCCCCCCTAACGTAGGCAAATCCACCCTTTTGAACAGGATACTGGGGACCAAGGTATCGATCGTCAGCCCCAAACCTCAGACGACCAGGAACCGACTCACGGGCATATACCACGGGAGCGGGTATCAGATGGCCTTCATGGATACTCCCGGCATACACAGTACAAAGACACTTCTTCACAGGAGCATGGTCTCTTCAGCCATTGAGTCAATTTCCGAGGTGGACATCATCATGGTGGTAACAGAAATCTACAGGCCCTATGATGAAATATCAACAATCCTGTCCGCCCTTAAGGGCATGGTTAAAAGGCCTGTGATCCTGGCGCTGAACAAGATAGACACCGCTTCAAAGGAAAAAATACTTAAAACCCTCGATCACTACGGCAAAGAGGCCGTCTTTGACTCTATCATCCCCGTGTCAGCATTAAAGGGAGACGGGATAGACATCCTGATGCAAGAGTTGAGGAAGAGCCTGAAGCCCGGGCCGGAGTTTTTTCCCGGTGATATGATTACAGACCAGCCCGAGACATTCCTTGTCGCGGAGATAATCAGAGAAAAGATATACCTTCACACCAGGGACGAACTGCCCTATTCCGCGGCGGTCACGGTCGAACAGATGCAGGAGGCGTCTGATAAGGACCTGTTAAGGATTTCTGCTGTAATCCATGTGGAAACGCAATCTCAAAAGGCGATAATTGTCGGGCACGGAGGGGCCAAGATAAAAGAGATAGGCACCGCGGCGCGCCTGGACCTGGAAAAATTTTTCGGGATAAAAGTCTTTCTTGAGCTCTATGCCCGTGTGGAAAAGAACTGGAGCAGGGACACAAGGGCCTTAAGAAGGCTGGGGTATTAAGGATAAGAGTATAGGCAAAAAAGAAGAGAACCAGCCTGATCACGGAAGGCTGGTTCTCTTGTCTAGGAGGAAAAAGCTGAAAAAGCTTATTTCTGTCTTTAGTAATAGCAATATCAGTGCCAAAGCCAGACCAAAATAAAATTATTTTGCAACATATTGTTTTTACACATTATATTGAAACACACAAAGGACCTGAAACCTTTCCTCTCGATCCATCCGGTACAATATTTTGTACCTTATCAACAGGTCAGGAATTTTATTAGCCCATAACTCATTTAAATACTTGCGCAATTACTAGGTACAAAATATTGTACCGCTAAACAGTGATATTGTACTTTCTCATTTTGTGTTGAAAGAGATTTTTTCTTATTCCTATCATCTCAGCAGCATGGGACTGGACATTATTGCACCTCTTCAAGGCCCTTAATATCAGCTTCTTTTCGATCTGCTCCAGTGTTTCCTGAAGAGGGGCATCTATAGGGACAAATCTGTCGACATCCAGCTCTTCGTCCTTTTCCGTCAGGTATTCAGGAAGATTTTCAATGCCGATAACACCCGTTGAGTCTAAGACCACGGCCCGTTCGATTATATTTTCAAGCTCCCTTATATTTCCCGGCCAGCTGTAGTTATAGAGGGCCTTCCACGCCTCGGTGCTGAGATCTACCTTCTTATTTTCATTGTCCCTGTACTTGTCGATAAAATAGTCCACCAGCATCCTGATGTCCTCTCCGCGCTCCTTCAGAGAAGGGACCTCGATGTGGATGACATTAAGTCTGTAAAAGAGGTCTTCCCTGAAGAGGCCGTTTACCACATCGTCCTTTATATCCCGGTTTGACGCGGAAAGTATCCTGACGTCCACCTTTATGGTCTTTGTCCCGCCGACCCGCTCGAATTCCATCTCCTGGAGCACCCTTAAAAGCTTGACCTGCAGGGAAGGAGGCATCTCGCCGACCTCATCGAGAAAAAGCGTCCCGCCGTCCGCCAGCTCAAACCTGCCTTTTTTCATTGCAATAGCGCCGGTGAACGACCCCTTCTCATGACCGAAGAGCTCGCTTTCAAGCAGGGTCTCTGTAAGGGCGCCGCAGTTGATGGAGATAAAGGGCCGGTCTTTTCTCGGGCTGTTATAATGAATGGCATTGGCAATTAGCTCCTTTCCGGTCCCGGAGGGCCCGGTTATCATTACCGATGCCCTGGACCTGGAGACCTTGCTGATGAGGTCATATATCGCCATCATGGGCTTGCTCTTTCCGATGATGTTTCCAAACCTGTACTTGTCGGAAAGGGCCTCGTTCAGAAGCCTGTTTTCCTTTACAAGCCTGTATTTCTCAAGTGCCTTTTTTATGGTGAGCTTCAGCTCATCATTGCGAAATGGCTTGGTGATATAATCATATGCGTTCTTTTTCATCGCATTGACAGCCATCTCAATGGTGCCGTAGGCTGTCATCACGATAACCGGCAGTTCAAAATTTATCTTTTTTATCTCCTCCAGCAGTTCCATGCCGGATATCCCGGGCATCTTCATGTCGGTGATAACCAAGTCCAGATCAGGATTCCCGATATGTTCAAGGGCCTGGATGGAACTGTCAACCGCAATAACTTCATACCCCTCGGAGCCCAGCAGCTCCTCAAGCACAATCAGGTAGTTTTTCTCATCATCTATTATCAGGATCGTTTCCATAACAAAACCTCAATTCGGCATTGATCTACTTCCTTTTCGGGAGATAGACGGTCACCCGCGTGCCTGCGCCCTCATCGCTTTCAATGGATATAGTTCCCTCATGCCCTTCTATGATATTCCTTACAATTGAAAGACCCAGCCCGCTTCCTTTTTCCTTGGTGGTAAAAAACGGGTCGAAAATCTTTTTCATGTTTTCCCTGTTAATCCCTGTTCCCGTGTCTTCTATTTTGACAAGATACCCGTTTTTCTCCTCATCAATCCTTATGTTTATCTCTCCTGAATCCTTTACGGCATGGATGGAATTGATGATCAGGTTCATAAACACACGATAAAGACGCTCCGGATCGGCTTGGATCGTCAGGTCCCTGCCTTCGAAGTTGTCCTTTACCTTTATCCCCCTTTTGTCCAGTTCCTGCTCCAGAAATGAGGTGTTCTTTTTTATGATCTCATCCAGCCTGCATTCCTGGATGTTCAGTTCATAGGGACGCGCGAAGTCAAGAAATTCCGTAACAATATTATTAAGCCTTATGGATTCCTCCTTGATGACGAGTGAAAGTCTCTTCTGCTTTTCATTCGACTGGTTCATCCCGCTCAGAAGCTCGGCGGTGCTCTGGATTATCCCAAGGGGGTTCTTTATCTCATGGGAGACGCCTGCCACCATCTGTCCAAGGGCCGCGAGGCGTTCGGCAAGATGAAGCTGATCCTCAAGCTCCTTTTGTTCAGCCGCCCTTGTCCGGATAATCTCCTCTGCATTATGAACAACATACAGCAGCGCAAAAAAGATAAGGGCCATAATAAAGAGAAAGACGCCAAAGATATAATACTGCAGTTTCAGGATAGAGTTGTATTGTTTGGTCTGATCCAGGATTATTTCAAAGATGCCCGCAACATATTCTTCCCCTGTTGATTCCAGGATAAGGGTTATGGGGATATATGCCCTGACCTTCTTCATCCCTCCTATCTTCATTGCCCACAGGCCCCAAAGGCCCTTGCCCTCCGATATCAGCTTGGAGGATGATACGCCGTTCACCGCCTTTATGTACTCCGGCGTCTCAACAACTTTCTCCCTGATAAGGGTTGGATCAGTGCTGTAAACTACCGTGCCGTCTTCTTTCGCAATGATCTTGAGCAGCTCTATATTCGTGCCTCTTATGGCAAATCGCATCCTTTCGTCCAGCAGTTTCTGCTGTGCTTCATTACTGAGATCAAGTCCTCCATATATGGATAAAACAGGCCGGAGAAAATTTTCTGAAAACACGTTGTTAAGATTTTCTCCGATTGTATTCCTGTAATCCTTGAAAAAATCCTTCACAAGGATATCCTTGGCGCCTTCTGAGATAAAGATGGCGAATGGAATGCTGATGGCTATCAAGACCACAAAGCTGGTAACAGCGTAATATTTCACCAGCCGGAATGGCTTGGTTTCCGGTTTCCTGTTGAGTTGGTATTTTGCTTTCAATTTTGACTGATCCTTCATGAAATACCTGTACGGAAAAGGATAGGCGCCGATATTTTCCGCGGGTGCTTCTTGCTGAAATCTTATTTAAATTATTTATAACACATATCATCTAAATATCAAATTCATAGTTGGCTGCCCGTTAAAGCCCCTCCCACCCGGATTCACCTCAGTTAAGGTTTGACATAAATTGCCCCCGGTTGTAAAAATCCACACAGACTAAAAGTAAACCCAGCAATGTCCGGTTAGGATTTTGCATCCGATCCATTTCAATTTAAAAAAATTGGGCCTCCCATGACAAGGATGCATGCTAATGCAAAATCCTGACCGGACATTGCTGAAGTAAACCCGGGTTTAAAAATTTTATGGATTATCATTACTGTCCAAAACAATTTTAAAACATTATATGAGGTCTTTCAGGAAAAACAATAATAGCTCGTCATGCCCGCGAAGGCGGGCATCCAGTAGTTTTTTCTCAATTGCAAACTCTGGATTCCCGCCTTCGCGGGAATGACGGTTCCAGGTTCTCTATTTATATACTTAGCGAATAGAGTATTTTTATTTGCTCTCGTAAGCGATTGCATCTTTATGTTGGACAAGATTTATGGATTATAATAAATTGCCATACATGCTCTATGCCGATTCCGAAGGCAAGGTCTATGAACACCCCTATTACCGGATGCTTGGCGCCTCAGGCGGCTCCCCGGAAATATTACGCGAGGATGACCTCATGCCCATGCCGGAATTCAGCAAGCTGTTCTATATACCGGACTGCCCCCCCATAGGGCTGGACCCGGCCACAGGCAGGACGAAAGCTGTCAAGAGAGTGAAAGTGGCAGGAGGTTATCAGAAATGCCTTGCCGTTGCCGCCTTCATGGAACCGGGAATCGTGCGCAGCCACCTGCCTGCAGTGGACTACAGCAGAAAAACCTATATTCTGCCCATGTGGGGATACACCGCGGTAGGTTTTATGGATGACGGTTATCATGTTGCGGCATTCAGGATCGAGTACAACCACAAGTGGGACCCCAGAAATTATGACGACCGGAAGCTGATGCCGGCCATTAAAAAATTCAAAAAGGCAGGAGCCGGCGGTCCGCTTACCGAGCACCTGACCGCCTGCGCAGTGCACAACCACTGTTTCGCCGCAAAAAATCTCTTCCTGAAAAGATGGGAGGCCCCGCTCCCCGTCAGCCGCACGTGCAATGCCGCCTGTCTCGGATGCATTTCACTTCAGCCTGACAATCAATGCAGCTCATCCCACCAGAGAATTTCGTTCAGGCCGGAGGTTGACGAGATCGTATCATTAGCCGTGAACCACCTTGACCAGGCCCCCGAGGCTATCGCGAGTTTCGGCCAGGGATGCGAGGGCGAGCCTTTAACAGAGTACAGCCTCATTGCAGAAAGCATAAGGGAGATAAGGAAGAAGACAGCCCGGGGCACAATCAACCTGAACACCAATGGAAGCTGGCCGGACAGGGTTCGCGAGGTGGCCCTGGCGGGACTTGACTCCATACGCATCAGCCTTAACAGCGCAAGGCCGGAATTCTACCGGGCCTATTACAACCCGAAAAACTATGACTTTGAGGACGTTGTTGCCTCCATCTCCATTTCAAGGCAGCTCGGCCTCTATACCATGCTGAACTACCTTGTCTTCCCAGGCATCACCGATCAGGAAGATGAGATAGAGGCGCTTATGGAACTGATTCGGAGGACCGGTGTAAATTTCATCCACCTGAAAAACCTTAATATCGATCCTCAATCCTATCTGAAAGCTATGCCCCTGACAGGATCAAAGGCCGTCGGGATGAAGAGGATGACAGAGATATTGCGCAGTCAATTTCCGGATGTGGAGCTTGGATATTTCAACCAGCCGGTGAGGTAGTCGACCTATTCATGCCAAATGGTTTTTTTCAGATATCTTGCATGAGACTTCATTTGTTTTACCGTAACACAGCGCCATAGGCGCGATATATTAATAGCAGGTAAATTGCAATTTAATTTTAGCTCCGGAGGAGCGGCATAATAAAAAGAATGCAAATCAGATATAATATTTAACATGCCGCTCCTCCGGAGCTAAAAAATCTATCACCTTCGAAAATCTATTAACATTTCGCTGCTCCGCAGCTGAAATACGATTGCAGTCTCACGCACGATTAAACTGGGCGCGACAGCGTCAAGCGGCAAAGCTTATCTCTAAATAACTAATGAGGATATTACACAGCGGCGCAGGGCTCAAGGGATTATTAGAAATTCAGAAGATAAGAAGCTGAGAAGTTGAGAAGTTAAAAGGCTTTTACTCTTAACATCTTATCTTCTTAACCTCTTATCTTCTTATTTTTCCCCTTCCCTCTCAACCGCCCTGTAACCTATATCGGTTCGGTAATAAACGCCGTTCCAGCTTATTTGCCCCGCAAGGCTGTAGGCCCTTTTCTGCGCCTCGCCGACGGTATGCCCGAGGGCAGTGGCGCAAAGGACCCTTCCGCCGTTTGTGACCACCTTCCCGTCCTTGATCGCTGTTCCGGCATGGAAGACCTTCAACCCCTCCTGATCCCCTTCGGGCAGACCGGATATGACATCTCCCTTGCGATAGGCCTCAGGATAGCCCCCGGCGGCCATCACAACCCCTAATGCGGCCCTCTCATCCCATTCCGCCTTTACCTTGTCCAGACGCCGGTCCAGGGCTGCAAGACACATCTCCACCAGGTCTGATTTAAGCCTCATCAGGATAGGCTGCGTCTCGGGATCTCCGAAACGGCAGTTATATTCAAGCACCCTGAGCGCCCCGTCAGGACGGATCATCAGCCCTGCATAAAGAAATCCCGTGTATGGATTCCCCTCAGCGGCCATCCCCTCCACCGTGGGGACAATGACTTCCCTCATGACCCTGTCATGGACCTCCTGTGTCACAACCGGGGCGGGCGAATAGGCCCCCATGCCTCCGGTATTCGGGCCTGTGTCGCCGTTGTTTATGGCCTTGTGATCCTGCGATGTTGCAAGGGGGAGGATGTTCTTTCCGTCCGTCATAACAATGAAACTGGCCTCCTCACCCTCAAGAAACTCCTCCACGACAACCCTTTCCCCGGCTGAACCGAATTCCCTGCCGGACAGCATGCCCTCAACTGCTGAATATGCCTGTTCCCTGGTCGCTGCAATTATTACACCCTTTCCAGCGGCGAGGCCGTCGGCCTTGATGACAACCGGGTAGGACTGCCCGGCGAGATATGCCTTTGCCTGACCTGGATCAGTAAAGACCTTATATCCAGCAGTGGGTATACTGTGCCTTTCAAGGAATTCCTTTGTGAATACCTTTGAGCCCTCCAGCTGGGCAGCCCCACGCGAAGGCCCGAAGCATCTGAGCCCGGCATTTCTGAACAGGTCGGTAATCCCCTCCACAAGGGGGGCCTCAGGCCCTACGATAGTCAGACCTATCTCCCTGTCCTTTGCGAACTGCGCAAGTGCATTTATATCAGTCACGGCAATGCCCACGTTTTCAACACGGGGCTCCCTTTCGGTACCGGCGTTTCCCGGCGCAACATAGACCTTTTCAACCATGCCTGAAGCCGCTGCCTTCCAGGCAATTGCATGTTCCCTTCCTCCGCTTCCGATCACCAGTATTTTCATTGTCCGCGCCCCCGTATTTTTTTTCACACGCTGGTCCGGCAAGTCTGGACTTTCCTCCCCCTTTGAGGGGGAGGCCAGGAGGGGGTCTCTAAAGATCAATGTGTACTCAAAAAACCTTAAGTGACCCCACCTTAATCCTTCCCTAAAAGGGGAGGAGATTAAAAAAATATCCTGCCGGAATTACTATCACTTTTATCTTCTGTTCCAAATTGCCCCTGCATCCGGAATTTAATTACCATGAGTATAGGGAAGTGCCGTTTTCATGTCAAGGATTGAACAGGGCAGAGACATCTGATTACATAGATTTTTATTGTCAAAAAGATGATTTTGCGGTTTAATATGAGTAAATCTTGGTGCTTTAACCTTTTGAAAGGTCTTTCCTTTGCGGACACCTTGGGAACAGATTATGAGCTGGCGCAGGGCTCAAGGGTCATGGCGCAAGGTAAAACCTGTTCAAATCAAACCTGCTTTATCTTGACCTTGAGTTTTTATTCATGATTTTATGATCGGAAAGAAACGATCGTGACGCAATAAACCTTTGATGTTATAAAAATCTTGTCCTGTATTTGAATCAATATTTTATCATGGAGAGCCTATGAAACTGGGGACCCTACTTCTTTCAATCCTGCTGATATCTTCGCTCTCCGTGGTCGGCTGCTCAGAGAAAAAGAGCAACGATTCTGACAGGAAGGTTGTAGTAAAAAAAGCTATTACAGCACCTCCTGAGGAAAAAATTACGAAAAAGGCCCCCGCCGTCATTGAAGCCGCCCCGGCAACTGAAACAGATAAGCCAGCGGAGACAACCAAACCGGAAAAGGCAGAGGAAAAGTTCTATGCTGCGAAGGGAAATGAAAGCCTCTCCGATATAGCTGCCAAGGATGAGGTCTATGGAGAGCCATTAAAATGGATTCTCCTTTATCGCTTTAATCGCGATGCCTTTGACGGGGTCGAAAAGGATGAGACATTCCCTGACAGATTTATCCCTGCTGAGGTAAAAATCAAGGTCATATCTCAGGGCGACGCGGGAAAGGCCTTGATGACCGGCGTCAAGGATCACTGGGTAGTTAACGTCCTGTCGTCCCCTGAAGAAAAAAAGATTGTGCCTGACGCCGTCAGGCTTGCTGACAACGGATACCCTGCATATATTACAAGGGCCAATGTAAAAGGCCAGGATTATATACGTCTCAGGGTAGGGTTCTATGAGGAAAAACCCGAGGCTGATGCTGCGGGGCGAAAAATAGCAGAGGTACTGAATGTCTCCGACATCTGGACGACCAGGGCTGATGCATCGGAATACAAGGAGTTCGGCGGATACAAATGATAAAAGACAAGAGAATTGTAATAGGCGTTACAGGAGGCATTGCTGCCTATAAGGTTGCGGAGCTGACCAGGATGCTTGTAAAGGAAGGCGCTGACCTGCGCGTCGCCATGACCCGTAACGCCACAAAATTTGTCGGGCCCCTTACATTCGAGGCCCTTTCGGGGAACAGGGTAGTCTGGGACATGTTCGATCCCTCAACCGAGCCCATCGGACATATCTCCTGGGGGCAGGAGACGGACCTTATCATAATAGCGCCTGCCACCGCAAACTTCATTGCGAAAATGGCCCACGGCATAGCTGACGACTTTCTGTCAAGCATCATGCTTGCCTCAACGGCAAAGATACTCGTATGTCCCGCCATGAACACCCGTATGTATCTCAACCAGGCCACGCAGGAAAATATCCGGCTTATATCCGAAAGGGGCTGCACAGTAATGAGGCCGGACGAAGGAGAGCTTGCATGCCGCACCGAGGGGCCCGGGAGACTGCCGGCGCCTGACGAGATCGCATGGCTTGCAGGGATTTTGCTATCTGACGGCGATCTGAAGGGGCTCAGGATCATGGTTACTGCCGGACCCACACAGGAGCCGGTTGATCCTGTCAGGTATATTACAAACAGGTCATCGGGAAAGATGGGCTACGCCGTGGCCAGGGCGGCGGCCCTGCGAGGCGCAGCAGTCACCCTCATAAGCGGTCCTGTTGCCCTGACGGCGCCCCGGGCAGTTGAGACAATTCAGGTCAGGACCGCTGCAGAGATGAGGCAGGCGGTGCTTGAGCGCGCAGAGGGTTCGGATGTTATTATCAAGGCTGCCGCAGTCTCCGATTACAGGCCCTCTGAAACGGCCGGCCAGAAGATTAAAAAGGATGATGGCACGCTCACCCTTAACCTGGTAAAAAATCCCGACATACTTGCCGAACTCGGGGCGTCAAAGAAGAACCCCCATTGCATACTGGTTGGTTTCGCAGCAGAAACGGAAAAACTTACGGGCAATGCAAAGGAAAAGCTCCGGAGAAAAAACCTTGATCTTATTGTAGCGAACGATGTGACCAGAAAAGACTCGGGCTTTGAAGCAGATACGAATCAGGTGCAGATAATCTACAGGGATGGGCGTGTGGAGGACCTGCCGCTTATGCCGAAGGACGCGCTGGCGGATCAGATCCTTGACCGCATTGTGATGTTAAGGAAGCAGGCACAATGACCCACACCGAAGAATTCATTGAGATCCTGAACCAGGTTAAATCGAATATCCATGCGGACATGGAGATGGGACTTGAGTCCCCCTTTATGCCTGATCTTTTTAAGGGGAGCCGGGAGACCTCCGCGACAGGGGCAGGCTCTCTTGATGAACTGGAAAGGTCAATCGGGGACTGCAGGAGATGCAAGCTTTACAGCGGCAGGACAAGGATTGTGTTCGGAGAAGGAAATCCCAGGGCAAGGCTGGTCTTCATCGGTGAAGGCCCGGGCCGCGAAGAGGACCTCGCCGGAAGGCCCTTTGTGGGCGAGGCAGGAAGACTTCTTACACGGATCATTGAGGGGGGCCTGGGCCTTAAGAGAGAGGATGTGTATATCTGCAATATTGTAAAATGCCGCCCTCCGGACAACCGGACTCCTGAAAAAGACGAGGCAGAGGCATGCATCCCCTTTTTAAAGGAGCAGATCCGGATAATCAACCCCGAGGTCATATGCACCCTCGGCAGGACGGCAGCAAAGGAGCTCCTGGCAAGAGACTTTAAAATCACCGAGGAAAGAGGCGGTTGGCGCTCCTTTACGGGCATCCCTGTAATGCCCACATACCACCCCGCCTATATCGTGAGAAATCCCTCCCGGGAAAAGGAGCTGAAGGGACAGGTGTGGGAAGATGTGAAAAAAATCATGACAAAGTTGGGTCTTGAGGTCAAAAAATGATGGCTGTCTTTAAGAAAACATTAAGACTGGCTGTATTATCCGCGGCGTTGATGCTCCTTCCCCACCTGACCGCCGCGGATAGCACAGCCGTTGTTCGCGAGGCGATGGTTATTGAGATTGAAGGGGCCATCGGCTCAGGCGCATCGGCCTTCCTTACCAGGGCAGTTATAGCGGCTGAGGACAGGGGCTCCGTCATACTGGTTATCCGCCTTGACACGCCCGGCGGGCTCAGCACCTCCATGAAGACAATGGCTAAAACTATCCTGAACTCGCCAGTGCCTATTGTCGTATATGTGGCGCCTAAGGGCGCAAGCGCCGCTTCAGCAGGCGTGCTCATCACCATAGCGGCGCATGTCGCTGCCATGTCACCGGGCACCAATATAGGCGCAGCACACCCTGTGCAGTCTGATGGCTCCGATATCCAGAAGACCATGGAGACCAAGGTGGTTAACGATATGGCATCCTATGGCCGTGGAATCGCCGCTGACAAGGGAAGAAACGCGGAATGGGTTGAAAAGGCTATCAGGGAAAGCGTGTCCATTACTGCTGACGAGGCGGTCAGCAACAATGTGGTTGATCTTATCGCGACAGACATGGACGATCTGCTGGCGAAGATCGATGGACGTGAGATAAATTTTAAAAACGGGACAATCAGGCTCGATACAAAATCTCTTGCAGAGTATTATTACAAACCCAGAGTCATCGACAAGATACTTATGCTTATCAGTGATCCCACGATTATGACAATGCTCTTAGGCATCGGGCTCCTGGGCCTGTGGGTTGAAATCACACATCCAGGGGCCATATTCCCAGGCGTCATCGGGGGCATATCCCTCATCCTTGCCTTCTTTTCAATGCAGACCCTCCCGGTCAATTACGCCGGCCTGCTCCTGATAGCCCTTGGCGTGATATTTTTCATTGCTGAGATAAAGGTTGCAAGTTATGGATTGCTGTCCCTGGGAGGCGTCATTTCCCTTACCCTCGGCAGCATGATGTTCTTCAAAGATCTGGGGTTGAGTTATATGGGCATTATTTTATTCGTTCTGATAATAAGCGCATTTTTTATTTTTGTGGGCTGGCTGGCATATAAGGCCCAGAGGTCAAGGCCCAGGAGCGGCGCAAACCCGCTGATAGGCGAGACAGGGGTAGTAAAAAAGACACTGGCGCCGGAGGGCATGGTCTTTGTGCACGGGGAGTACTGGTCCGCAATAAGCGACACCCCCATTGAGGCGGGAGATGATGTGCGGGTGGAGGAGGTGAACGGGCTGACTTTAAAGGTAACAAAGGCATAACAAATTTGTTTCCTTGCGCCCTGTGCCCTGTGCCTCGCGCCTTTTAATAAACATATAAACACTTATAGTCTTCCTGATCGGTTTAATATCTCTAAACCCTATTCTACGGAGGTATGCCCTATGTCCCCATTTATTGTCGCAATAATCGTCCTTTTTTTTATTTTTATCTTTTCCGCAATCAAGGTCCTCAATGAATATGAACGCGGTGTAATCTTCAGGCTTGGCCGGGTTATCGCCACAAAAGGCCCGGGGCTGATCATCCTCATCCCCTTCATAGATAAAATGGTCAAGGTCAGCCTGAGGCTTGTTACCATGGACGTTCCTCCTCAGGATGTCATTACAAGGGACAATGTCTCCGTTAAGGTAAATGCCGTCGTCTATTTCAGGGTTGTTGACCCTACCAACGCCACAATAGTTGTTGAGAATTACCTCTTTGCCACCTCCCAGCTGGCTCAAACGACCTTGCGGAGCGTATGCGGGGAGATGGAACTGGATGACCTGCTCTCGGAAAGGGAAAAGATCAATACCCAGCTCCAGTCAATCCTTGACAAGCCTACTGATCCATGGGGCATCAAGGTAACCAAGGTTGAGCTGAAGCATATAGACCTTCCCCAGGAGATGCAGCGCGCCATGGCAAAACAGGCGGAGGCGGAGAGAGAGAGAAGGGCCAAGATTATAAACTCCGAAGGGGAATTCCAGGCAGCCGCAAAGCTTGCCGAGGCCGCGGATATAATATCTGCACACCCTGAGGCCCTGCAGCTGAGATACCTTCAGACATTAAGGGAGATCGCCTCAGAAAACAATTCAACCACTTTGTTTCCCATACCCATAGATTTGTTTAAGATCTTTTTTAAGAAGGAGTAAATATTGGACCGCCTGGCGCGAGCCCTCCGGTCATATGATTTCGTATCTGTTTCATCATATTTGTATTTTCTTCACCTTAATGGCGGGACCGCGTACAGATAACCGGTACTGAATGCCGATTTTTCAATAACAAAACAGAAAAAGGAGCAAGTTATTATGGAAGAGACAAAAAAAGATGAGCATAAACATGAACATGGAGAAAAACACCACACCCTGGACAAGATGACGGTTCATGAGCTGAGGGAGATCGTGAAGGAGGAGCTCCCGGATGTAACAGGCGTTACCGGCATGAAAAAAGAGCATCTCCTTGAGATAATCAAAAAACACCGGGGCATAGAGGATGACAGCAAACATCTGAAGAAACATGTAGCTGCCAAGGTTGCCCTCACAGTTGACCAGATGAAGCATAAAATCATCGCATTAAAAGAGGTCAAAAAAGACGTCATCGAAAAACATGACAAGAAAATGGCAGCAATACTGAGACGCCGGATAGCCAGGCTTAAAAAACGGATCAGGAAGACAGAAAAGGCAGCTGCTTAGGAACAGCAGAAACAGTAGTACAAGGCCGGCATGAGGGTTTTAACTCTCATGCCGGCTTCTTTTGTGGGCGGCCGAAATAGAATATTAAATTTGGGATTTCAAATCTTTAATGCCCTGCACCTTATGCCCTGTACCCCATTCGACAGGCTCATGGCCCTGAGCAATGCCGAAGGGCTGAACCTCGCTTTTATCCCATTCCTTTCATTGACACTTAAACATCATAAAGCTACAATGCCGCTGACTTAATATCTTGCATCAACTTGATTGTCATCTTTTTATTTGAGGACTGTAAAAACCATTGACTGATGATCGTATTATGAAGACGGTGGCGGTCATACCATGCGCCGGTTCCGGGGTTCGTATGGGCGCGGCCAGGGCAAAGCAGTTCCTGGAGATCCAGGAGAGGCCGATACTTGCGCTGACGCTGGAAAAATTCCAGGCATGCCGGTTGATTGACAGCATCACCCTTGTCGTGCCCATGGCGGAGATTGATTTCTGCAAAAAGGAGATCGTCGAAAAATACGGATTCGACAAGGTAGATAAAGTCATCCTCGGTGGAGAGAGACGGCAGGATTCGGTGCGCCTGGGGCTTGAGGCGTCAAACGGGGATTATGAACTGGCCGTTATCCACGACGGCGTCCGGCCGTTCATTGATGCCGCCCTGATCGAAAGGGTCCTTAAGGCTGCAAAAGACCACCGTGCCGTCATTATTGCGCTTCCGGCAAAGGACACGGTTAAAAGGGTTGATCAGGCCGGTTTTGTAATAGAGACCCATGAGAGGAAGAATATCTGGCTTGTGCAGACACCACAGGTCTTCAGGTACAGGGACATTATGACCGCCCATGAGAAGGCCATTTCAGAGGGGTGGGCGGATGTGACTGATGACGCCTCTTTGATAGAAAGGCTCGGTATACCTGTAAAGGTCATACAGGGGTCGGAATATAACATCAAGATAACAACGCCCCATGATATGGAGCTGGGGCGCATTTTTATTGATAAAATCCATTAAGTTACGGTTAGCCGCTTAATCATAAAACTAATGATAATTTTGCAGGATATCTTTTATTCTTTCCTCTCCTGTTAGGGGAGTATTAAGGTGGGGTCTTCTCAGGTTTTATATTCTCAACCCGATCTATTAAGACCCCCTCCAAACCTCCCCCTGAAAGGGGGAGAAAATTTTGTTCCGGCTTGACCGGGCTAAGTTCTTAACTGAAATTTACATTGATACTCCCTGCATCGCAGGCCAGAAGGATATTAAATGCGTTTAAAGATCGGGACAAGGGGAAGCGCCCTGGCCGTTACCCAGAGCGAATGGATAAAAAACAGGATCGTATCCCGACACCCTGATATATCCGTGGAACTTGTCAGGATCAGGACAAAGGGCGATAAGATCATTGATTCGCCTTTATCGAAAATCGGCGGCAAGGGGCTCTTTGTCAAGGAGATAGAGGATGCACTTTTAAGGAAGGAAGTTGACCTTGCGGTTCACAGCATCAAGGATGTTCCTGCTGAACTCCCTGAGGGACTTTGCCTCGCGGTATTCCCGGAGAGAGAAGATCCAAGGGATGTATTTATTTCAAAGGAGTATGCATCCCTTTCTGACCTTCCTGAAGGTGCTTCAATAGGCACAGGCAGTCTCAGGCGGTCATCACAGCTCATGCACATAAGGCCCGATATTCATATCGTCCAGTTAAGAGGCAACGTAGACACACGCCTGAAGAAACTTGAGTCCGGCGCCATGCAGGCCATTATCCTGGCCGCTGCCGGCATGAACCGGCTCGGTCTTTCCGCTGAAATTACGGAGCACCTCTCCACTGAAGCGCTCATGCCTGCCATCGGCCAGGGCGCACTTGGTCTGGAGACGAGAGAGGATGATGACAGGACATTGGAGATTCTGTCTTTCCTTAACCACAGGCCGACAGAACTGGCTGTCAGGGCAGAGAGGTCATTCCTTAAACGGCTTGAAGGCGGATGTCAGGTGCCCATAGCCGGATTCGGGATTGTGGAAGGCGGCAACATTATACTGAAAGGAATGGTCGCAGAGCTGGATGGCAGCAGAATAATCAGGGATGAGATTAAAGGGCCTGATTCTGAGGCTGAAGAATTAGGGTTCGCCCTGGCTGAAAGGCTTCTTGGAGCAGGAGCAGCCAGGATTCTGGCAGGAGTGTATGGAAAATAAAATGTCATCTGAAAAAAAAGGCAAGGTATATCTCGTTGGCGCAGGACCCGGTGACCCTGGGCTTCTGACGCTCAGGGCAAAGGACCTTATCGAAGATGCAGACGTCATCGTCTATGATTACCTTGCCAACGAGACATTCCTCAGCTACGCAAGGAAAGATGCTGAACTCATCTATTCAGGAAAGTCCGGCGGCTCTCACACCATGAAGCAGGGGGATATCAACAGGCTGCTCTGTGAAAAGGCCCTTATGGGCCTGGATGTCGTCCGGCTCAAGGGCGGCGATCCGTTCATATTCGGTCGCGGAGGAGAAGAGGCCCAGGAGCTTGTAAAGGCAGGCATAGCCTTTGAGGTGGTCCCCGGCGTCACCTCGGCCATAGCAGTCCCGTCATATGCAGGTATCCCGCTGACACACCGTGACTATACTGCTACAGTAGCCTTCATCACCGGCAATGAAGACCCGTCCAAGGAGCAGTCCAACATCGACTGGGAGAAGATCTCAACAGGCGTGGGCACACTCGTGTTTCTCATGGGCATCGGCAATCTTGAGTCGATCGCAGATGCGCTGATAAAACACGGGCGGGCCCCTGACACACCCGCCGCGGTTATATACAAGGGGACAGTGCCGGCACAGAAGAGCGTTGAAGGGAGTCTTCGGGACATCGCGGCCATAGTAAAAAAGAATGGCATAACCCCTCCCGGCATTATTGTGGTTGGTGATGTCGTAAGGTTAAGGGCCGAACTCAACTGGTTTGAGCAGCGGCCGCTTTTCGGAAAAAGGATAATCGTTACCAGGGCAAGGGAACAGGCGAGCCGATTTATGGCGGGCCTGAACGAACTGGGTGCTGAATGCATTGAATTCCCGACCATAGAGATCAAGCCCCCCCTCTCCCGGGAAGGATTGGACAGGGCCATCAACTCTCTTGGAGAATATCACTGGCTGATCTTTACGAGCGTCAACGGTGTCGACTATTTTTTCAGGCGGATCTTCGACCTTGGGAAGGATATCAGGATCCTCAGCAATATCAGGGTGGCTGCCATCGGCCCCATGACAGCAACGGCTGTTCAAACAATGGGAATTAATCCTGACCTTGTCCCGGATGAATACAGGGCAGAGGGTGTGATTGAGTCATTCAGTGGAAAAGACCTGAAAGGCATTAATATCCTTATCCCGAGGGCCGCGGAGGCTAGGGAGATACTCCCGGATGAGTTGGCTAAAATGGGGGCGCATGTTGATGTGGTGGAGGCATACAGGACCGTGATGCCTGATTCCGGGGCTGAAAAGCTGGGCGGGATGCTGGAAAAGGGCGGAATAGACATGGCAACCTTTACAAGCTCTTCGACGGTCACAAATTTCATCTCCATGTTCAGGGGCCAGGAAGACAGCCTGAGACAACGGATGCAGGGTGTCGCGGTTGCCTGCATCGGACCGATAACGGCAAAGACCGCCGAGGAGCACGGATTTAAAGTAAGCGTCACTCCAAAGGAATACACCATCGAGGCGCTGACAGGGGCCATCGTCGATTATTTTTCCTCCATGCCCTCTTCCCCGGCCCGGTGATCCCGAACCTGAGAGCCCTGCTTATTGTGTATCATTCCGTCAATTTATACATTATCTTGATGTTTTTTCTTTTTAGTAATAGGATACCTGTTGTATAATCCATAATAAAAAGTGTAATAATCACATCAGGTACCGGAAAATCGTCCTTTTATCTGAAGGAGGCTGTTATGTCCTGCTATTTCAGACACATGAAAGATATCCTTGAAGAGACAGGGGTTGAGATCACCCCCGGCAACAAAAAAGATGTTGACAGGATTATCCACGGTATTATGGAAGTAGAGTACAAGAACTGCCCCCCGACCTGGAAGGCAATAAAGGAAAGGGTCATGGGGGATGAAAAGGCAAAGAGGCAGTTTATAAAGAAGCTGAAAGAAGGCTTGAAAAATATCTAATGAGAGGATGACAGGATGGGTATAATGAATATTTTGCCTGTGCTCGGGCTCACCGGCGCGATTTCAGATCAGGCTTTTGCAAGCGACATTGTAGAGCGGTTCGTTCATGCCGGGATGGTTGTTAAGATAGTCCTTATGATTCTTGTATTGTTTTCTGTCATATCCTGGGCAATCATTCTTATGAAATGGCATTTCTTCAGCAGGGCCAAAAGGGAGACCGCATATTTTCTTGACATCTTCTGGGACAACAATGACCTGGCTGCCCTTTACAAGGAGACTGACGACCTGAAATACAGCCCGATAACACAGGTTTTCAGGACCGGTTACACCGAACTGGCGCGCGTAAACAAGATGATTAATACGTCTCCTTCCACAGCAGAGACAGGGTTAAACGGTTTTTCCGACTCGATTGAAAGAGGGCTTAAGAAGGCCCAGGTCCAGCAGGGGGCCAGGCTCGACAAGGCGCTGTCCTTCCTCGCCACGACAGGAAACGTTGCGCCCTTCATAGGCCTGTTCGGGACCGTCTGGGGCATAATGGAATCCTTCAATGACATCGGCATGAAGCAGTCTGCAAGCCTCGCGGTCGTGGCTCCCGGCATCTCAGAGGCCCTTATCGCCACCGCTGTGGGCCTCGCTGCCGCCATCCCCGCCGTTATCGCGTTTAATATCTTCAACAGCAGGGCATGGGCGCTGAGGTCGGAGATGGACACGTTCGCGGCTGACTTCCTGTCCAGGGCCCAGAGATTTTACATTAAAAGGACCATTAAAGACTGATCGGATTGCCGTGCTTTTAAAAAGGAGAGCCTATTACGATGATGACTGGCAGCGGAGACAATAAGAGGTTCATGTCTGATATAAATGTCACGCCCTTTGTTGACGTTATGCTGGTTCTGTTGATCATATTCATGGTGACGGCGCCCATGATGATGCAGGGTGTGGATGTAAATCTGCCGCAGACTACCGCAAAGGAGCTAAAGACAACACAGCAGGAGGAGCCGCTCATATTGACCGTAAACAAGGACATGCAGATATCCATTGAAAAGACGGTTATAAAGCTTGAGGACCTCGGGGCAAAGCTTGAGGCAATTTTAAAATACAGGGAGGACAAGCAGGTCCTCCTGAGGGCGGACACGGATGTGCCCTATGGATTTGTTGTAAAGGTTATGGCCGCCGTAAAAAAGGCAGGCATTGAAAAGCTCGGCATGATTACCGAACCGGAGGATTAGATCCTGAAAAATGGCCGGTGATTTGGCAATAATAAACCAGGGGCAGGTGAACGGCCAGAAAATGGGCATTATGGTGGCTGTCTCGATTGTCCTTCATCTGTTTGTATTCTCAGCCGTGGTTTTTCTTCCCGCCATGACTCCATCAGGCGGAATGGATAATATTGTCTATGAGGTCGACCTGGTGCCTATGCCTTCAAACATGCAGGCAGCATCGTCCCCTGCGTCCAGGGCTGAAGAGGCAGCCTCAAAGGTCGAAACATCAGCCAAAATGATCGACGCCGGAGAAGTAAAAAAGGCCCCGGTCGAGGTGGAAAAGATCTCTATTGCCAAAAAAAAGACGGCCGTCAAAAAGCTTGAAACAGCGCCGAAGACCGAAAACAACGCGAAAACAGAGGATGCAAATCACCTCAGCCGGGCAATTTCCGATCTTAAGAAAAAATCCAGGACGGAAGAAACCCAGCAGACACACCTTGACCAGGCCATATCCAAGCTGCAGAGCAAGTTAAGCGGGACCGACTCAAGCAGCGCGGCAGCAGGAACAGGGGCTATCGGTAGTCTTTCCATGAGGATCTATCAGGCAACCGTCAAGTCCCATATAGAGGATAACTGGTCCTATCCGGCTGCCATACAGAACCGGAAAGACCTTGAGGTCACGGTCAATCTGAAGATCCGGGAAGACGGCGCTATTATGAAATATGAGTTTGTAAAAAAATCCGGGGATTCCATCTTTAATCAATCGGTTTTAAAGGCCATTGAAAGATCGAACCCTATTCCACCATTCCCCGAAGGATACGAGAAAAGCTATGATGAATTTGAGTTCAGATTTTCCCTCAAAGAACTTATGGACAACTAAACTCCCCCGGCTGCTGGGATGCATCCTGGTGAGCATATTATTCATGCAGGGAAGCGCGCATGCAAAGATATCCATAGATATAAACTCTCCCTCCATCACGCGGCTTCAGATAGCCATCCCTGATTTTATAAACCTCAGTCCCCTGAAGGGATATCCTGAGCTGGCGGCCGGCCTGCCGGAGGTTGTCTCCAGCGACCTTGACCTTAGCGGCTATTTCGTATCCATGGACAAGGCAGCCTTTATTGACCAGGATGGTCCATCCCTTACCCCCGACGGCATCCAGTTTAAAAACTGGACGGTCATCGGCGCTGAGCTGCTGCTGAAGGCGGGGTACACATGTATAGGGACAAGCAATATAGAGGTGGAAATAAGGCTTTATGATACCGTTCTTGGCAAGGAGGTGCTTGGCAAAAAATTCCTCGGCAAGCTCGATTCAACCCGCGCGCTGATGCACAGGATATCAAACGAAATCATCTCCGCTATCACCGGGACAAACGGGATGTTCCTTTCCCGGCTGGTCTTTGTAAATAACGGGACCGGCAACAAGGAGATATATTTATGCGATTTCGACGGCAAGAACGTGGAGCAGCTGACCTCCTATAACAGCATCTCCCTGCTTCCCAGGTGGTCCCCTCAGGGGGACAGGATCGTATTCAACTCATATAAAGACGGGGCGCCGATGGTGTATCTGATGGATGTGGCATCGCGGACCGCGCATGTAATTTCAGGCAGGGACGGCTCAAACATAGGCGGGGCGACCTGGCAGCCGAACAGCGACAACCTTGCCCTGACCCTCCGCAAGACCGGCAACCCCGATATATTCAAGATAGATTCGGAGGGCAGGATACTGGAGCAGTTGACCAGCCACTGGACAATTGAGACCTCACCCGCATTCTCGCCTGACGGGACTAAAATGGCCTTTGTCTCAAACCGGTCCGGCAACCCCCAGATATATGTAAAGGATTTAAGCAGCGGTGACGAAGAGAGGATCACCTTTGATCTCAAATACTGCACATCCCCGGCATGGTCGCAGACAAACAGGATAGCCTTTTCCGTCATGGAGGACGGCTATATTAATATATATACGATAAATCCTGACGGCAGCAACATGAAGAGGCTGACGGAGGACGACGGGAACAATGAGGACCCCTGCTGGTCACCCGACGGCAGATACCTGGTATTCAGTTCCAGCAGGGACGGGGGCGGATATCACCTCTATATAATGAATTCCAACGGCCAGAACCAGAGGCGAATAACCTTTCTTAAGGGAGAAGACACAGCCCCCAGCTGGTCGTCCTTTTAAGCTGAATCATCTGCTTCCTGGCAAATGTCTCACAGGGCTCTGAAGGCTTGAAATTATTTTGTTAAGATGTTAAATTGATACTGACGGCATATCCTATAATCACCTATCATTTATGCAAGGGGAATATGAAATGAAAATCCGCATTAGAAAAAAGGAAATCTATTTTACAGGATGGGTGATTCTTCTTATCGCCCCTTTTCTCGGTTCCTGCGCAACTGATGAAAAATTCGCCTATACCAACGACCAGATAAACTCCGCAAATAAAAGAATTGCATCCCTTGAAGAAAGCGTCGATAAAACAATCGACAAAAAGCTGAGCGCCATTAACTCCAACCAGGCCTCCCTGAGGCTTGAGATCAACCAGCTGAAGACAGACATCAGCGGCCTGTCAGGGCGGGTGGAGGAAAACGAAAATCTTGTAAAACACAGCCTCGAAAAGGATCTCACGTCCCAGGACACACTCCGCAACGAGCTGACAGGCCTCTCCTCAAAGGTTGCAAAACTGGAGGCATCCGTTGCACAGCAGCAGAGATATCTGAACATGGAAGAAACACAGCCTGAAGGGGGCGTTCAGGAAAAGCCGGAGACGGCAGCTGAGACAGCTGAACAGGAAGGGGCCACCCAGGACTCCGGTGAGCAGTTCCTGTATGACTCATCACTTGCCCAGTTCAACGATGGGCAGTTTAACGAGTCAATGAGCGGGTTTAAGGGTTTCCTGGAACAGTATCCCAAATCCGACCTTGCCGATAACGCCCAGTTCTGGATTGGAGAATGTCTTATGGGTCTCAACCAGTATGAAGAGGCTATTGTGGCATTTCAGGTGGTCATTGAAAAATACCCCAAGGGAAACAAGGTCCCAAACGCAATGCTCAGACAGGCAATCGCCTTCCTGGAGCTCAATGACAAAAAGGCATCCAAGGCCCTTTTAAACCAGGTTATCAAGAAATACCCGAAGTCCAGTGAAGCAAAGGTCGCCCAGAAGAAGCTGGACACCATAAAATGAAACTTCAGGGATTCATCAGGATCTCCAGATCGCCCTCTCCGGAATGGCTCGATTTCTTGACCTCTTCGATTACCTGCTTATCCAGTCTGTTGTCGAATTTAACATGGATGGAATAGTCATAATAATGAGGGATTGCCGCAACCATACTGCCGTTCACATCAAATCTCTGTTCGGATCCGCCAACAATGAGGCTGAATTTCAGATTCAGCCTCGGCTCAATAAATAATTTAGTAATCCTTTCTTTCTTTATGCTCAAATAAAAAGATATGCCCCCCTGGGAGATATCCGCAAGAGCCCCTATCATGGGTTCGCCGACAGGCACCCCGGAAGAATCCATGAACTGCACCCTGACCTTCCCCGATATGGCGACCCGCTCATGCGTCCTTTGCTGTGAGCCTTTCGCTTCAAGCGTGTCGTCAATCGTTTTTATTTTAAGGTAATAATCATGGAGCTTTGGTTCGATGCCGTAGGATTTCAACTCCCATTTTGACAGGATATTTTTTTCCAGATAGTTCAGCTCAACGGCGGAAAGGGTTATTGCCGTAGTGGTAGAAAGAGACAGTGAAAAGAAGGCGTCTTCCCCCAGCATGTCACCCGGTTTTAACTCCCTGATAAGCACCTCTTTGTCTCCCTGATTGAATACCAGCTTTATCTGGCCTTTATTAATAAAATAAAGTCTGGAATCATGGTCGCCCTTTTTAAAAATGGTATGACCTGCATCATACCTGACGGACTTCATGGCAAAAAATAATGTGGAGCTCTCTTCGGTGGTCATGTTTTTATATAACTCCGACCACAGATTCATGTGGGCCTGATCTATTGACTTGCTCTTCTCCTCTTCGATAATCTCTCCGGATTTGATAATATCACTCAAGGCCATGGGCTCGACGTCCATGAGTTTATCTCTCAGGCCTTCAGCCTTCTCAAAGTCTTTCTGGCCTGCATATTTAACTATCATTTCAAACAATAACTTTGCTGCCGACCCGGTGTCCCTGTTTTTAACATGCTGATCCACAAGGCCCATCTGACGTGAAAATTCATCCTCCTCCGGCGCCTGTTTCTCTGTCTCTATTTTCCCGCCCTGGGCCTGTGATGCCATCTCTTTTTTTTCAGGCAGGCCGCCCATATTCAATTCATCATGAATTTTTAATATCATCCACAGCGCATTGCCGGCCGCTGCCTGTACTTCAGGATTACATGGAAGATCAGCCTGTTGTTCCACGATAGCCTTAAGAGCGGGCACGGCATCCTGAGATCCTATGAGCCCTAATGCCTGGCATATCTTCTTCTGCAACCGGATTAAATTATTCGGATCACCGGATGCTCCGGCTCCTGATATTGTCCCAAGCAGAGATGACAGAACTCCTGCAGACCCTGTGCCCATTACAACCAGGATATCCAGGGCTGTTTCGCCGAGCCCGTTCCTGTCTGTTTGAAAGTCCTTCAAAAGTGAGTTTAAAACCTCATCCCTTGCCATGCCTTGCAGGATATCTCCAGCTACGGCCTTGATTGGTTCATCCTTTTTCAGCGCTCCTGTCTTAATCTCATGAAATGCCTTGAGGATTTCCATGGCCTCCGTGAGCCGGTGGTTGAGTATCAGGTACTGTGACAAAAGCTGCAGCTGATGTGTTATGTGCTTATAGGCCGGGAGGGGAATCGTTTCAAACCTGATCCATTTGACCAGATTGTATGAGTATTTTATCAGGTCAGCCGCGCGCTTTTCTGAAAGGATCCTGGAGCCGATACGGGCAAAGGCCATAGATGCCTCGCCGCGCACACCTTCCTTTTGATTTAACAGCGCGGAGCCCAATCTCTGGATAACAGCGTCCGCTGTCTTGTCTTTCCCATGGGTTATGAAATCAAAGACAGCCTTTGGCAGTGCCTGCATTACCAGCCTGTCCCTGAAGGCATCCTCCCCGCCTTTTATAATGCTTTCTATCCCTGCCTTGATATGTAAGTATTGTCCTTTATCGGCAGTTGCAGAGGCTTCTGCTCCTTTAGCATCCCCGGCATCCAGCCTCTGCTGCCCTTTCCCCGCGTCTGACTGTGACTGATTAAAAATGATATTTTTAATATTTTTCCCTGATATTGCCGCCTGAACGCCGCCTTCTTTTCTTAAATCTTCTGGCTTTTTTGCGATCACCTCAAGAAAGCTCAGGATCTCGGTTTTCTCCAATCCCTTTTTAATAGAAATACTCTTAATGCCAAGTTTTCTCATTATTTGAAGGAAGGACAGCACCTGAGGTCTTTTATTGTTATTTTCGTCCAATCTTCGTCCGGAGATAGTAAGATGTTGTTCTGACTCTGCAAACACCACGGTATCTTCCTGCTCAAAGATGCCCTGCAATAAGGAATCGACGCTATCGATGGATTTGACTATCATCGCGCTGGTGGGGGGATACAATCGGATATTGGTAAAAGCAGCATTCAAAACAACTATAGCCTCAACAGCCTTTCCCAGTATGTTTGAATCTGTCATGGTTTAACCTCACATAATATGAAGATTATTGTATAGGAAAAATCCTGCACATACCCTGAATAGTCCCATGATAAAATTCTTATAATTTTTTTTGAAGTTTATAATACCAATATTTTAAAATTCAACACAAAAATTACAAAATTACCTGAATTTCGGCTGAATATTATTGATTTTCATGCCTCTTACATGAAACATCAATCCCGGACTGACACAAGACACCAGGCTTTCCCATTAATTGCCGATATGTTATAATAAAAATAATCGGCACTTCTTGAGCTCCTCTTCAACGGTTTTTATAAGCCTGGTTTTCAAGGAGAGTACATTGGGTCATTTAGATAATATACTGGCTATGGCCTTCCTGGCAATCCTCGCAGTTCAGGCCCTTGCCCAAAGCCCCGGGAAAGACTTCGAAAAGCAGCGCAGGCAGATGGTCTCCGCGCAGCTCCGCAGCCGCGGCATTGATGACACCAGGGTCTTGAATGCAATGACAAAAGTCCCTCGTCATCTGTTTGTGCCCTCCAGTATACGGGACCTTGCCTACCAGGACAGCGCCCTGCCTATCGACCATAATCAAACCATTTCACAGCCCTATATTGTAGCCCTGATGTCCCAGCTTCTTTCGGTCAAGCCCGGGGACAAGGTGCTGGAGATAGGAACCGGCTCAGGCTATCAGGCCGCGGTGCTTGCTGAAATGGGAGTTGAGGTCTTCACCATAGAGATCGTCTCAGAACTTGGTCTTCAGGCTGAAAAACTGCTGGGGGAGCTCGGATATAAGAGCGTCAGGGTTAAAATCGGCGACGGATATCTTGGCTGGCCTGAAAACGCATCCTTTGACGGCATCATTGTAACCTGCGCCCCTACTGAAATCCCTGAACCTCTTGAAAAACAGCTGGCAGAGGGAGGGAGGATGGTAATCCCTGTAGGTGAGAGCGGTTTTCAGGAATTATTGCTGCTGACCAAACAGGAGGGCCGGATTATCAGGCAGAAGACCATCGATGTGCGGTTCGTTCCAATGGTGGATGAAAAGGGGGAAACCTATTGATGCATTCTTGAAAATCAGATGATTCTCCAGTGATCCATAATAAACAGTCTACCCCTCAGGCTCCCGTTTCCTTCAATCTCTTGTCCATCCAGCCTCTCAATTGCCTCGTCGTGGAAGGGGTTTCCGCCCTTGCGCCGGAGCTTGTACTCGATATCGGATGTCACAAGGACAATGCCTTCGTGTTCACTCTTTGTTCCGGCATACAGTATCTTTTTTATTGCACGTCCGCGCAGTATCATTTTCTGACCCGGTAAAAAGCTGTTATCATGGTTCTGAATTCTACGGATTGTATCACAATAGAATAATAATTCGAAATTTATTAGATAAGGATCAAGAATATAATCTTCTAATATCGGCTTTGTTCGAACTTTATCTAAATATTATAAATGAAGTGAAACAAAAACATTTTTTAGATTTCACCTCCCCTTAGGATAAGGGGAGGCAGGGAGGGGTTACGTTCTTGTTGCATTCATTATTCATAACTCCCCCAAACCCCCTCTTATCTTAAGAGGGGGGATTCAACTCACTTATTTCAGCCCCCTAATAGGGGAGGGAATATCCCGGATAACCTTTCATTACATCCATTGCAAGTTGCTTGTTTGCCCTGCTGAAACATGACAGGATTTAACAGACTAAGGTTATCCAATTTTTACCTGCTGTGCAGCCTCCGCATATGTATGACCTCGCCGTCCTGCAGGGTCATGGTCAATGAAACTACACGGCCGGGCGCGCCCCTGGGCAGATTCCTTTTTCCTGTCAGCATATATATCATCCTGCCTTTACGCGCCTCCCCTATCTGCTTCATGCAGCCCTTTATCCTTTCCCTCGGGAAACTGATATTGAATGGAATAATTTTAAATTTCCTGACACCTGCCTCCTTCGCGGCCGACTCCAGAAGCCTTGCCTTCCGGAAAGGAACCTCTTCATCAGCCCTGCCGGCGGTTCCAAGATTGCCGGACAAATTTATCCCTGTACGGATGTCCTTTTCCCTTCTCAGCATCCTGGTTCCCTTGACGTTCTGATGCGCCTTAAAGATTTGATTATAAGTCTTTGTCCTTGCAAGGCTATGAGATGCCGCAGCAACCGGATGTATGGACGGGTCTCCCAGCAGGAAGAACTGCACCATGGTTTTAAGGTCCGTCGGATCAAGATGCGTATATGCAGATGCAAAGCGGTGTCTTGCGCGCAGAGCGGCCTCACCCAGGGATGAGCCGTTTATCACTTCATCCAGAAAATACTGGCATATGAGATCCGCCTGTCCGTTTCCTTCACTCGGGCCATAGGCAATGGTGGAACTGCCGAAGTAGCCGTATGCCCCGTCACGCAGATATGTGCTGCATATCCCCGGCTGATTGTCGCTGTCGCCAGGATTATACAGCTCCGCGCCATAACAGCATTCAACAGCCACCACCGTACCGTTCATTATCTTCCTGACCAGGTTTTTTGAGGAATGCGCGACAGGGTAGCTGTTCCCCCTCTGCCCGTAAAAATTCGGATCGCTTTTAGCGCCGTGGCAGTTTATAAAATGCATGCGGGGTGCCATCTGGCTGCCTTTCCATGATGGTCCTTTCGGAGGGGAAAGGGCCATGGATGCGCCGGAGCCGAACAGCTTAGTAAGGCTCAGGAAGGTCGATCCTTTCCATACCTCCGCGGACACGCTGAAATATCTCTGATAATCTGCACGGACCCTGGTTTTGTGCCCTGCGGCCGTGCCGAGGAGAGAAACAAGATAGGATGGATCTGAAACGCCGGGAAGATCCGGCATGCGTCCGACCACCCGCGTAGGGCCAATGAATTTCCCGGGATTAGTACTGTACCCCGCGTCACATGCATAGGGGATGTCTGTCGGTATCACTTCGTCATCATCACCGTTAGGGTCATAGGCCGGATTTTTAAGCTCCTGGTGAGGAACGATATCCGGGGCGCCCAGTATAAGAATGTAGTCCGGCCGGCACGCATGATATACCGCGTCTATCGCCGCCTTTGCTGCCCTCCTGTCACCTACGGCTGCAACAGCCTGCCCGCGAAACGCCGCCATGTCACGGGCCGAATCGATTGCTACGATCCTTCCTTCGATCCCCCGTTTTTTATCCGCGGCAACAAGCCGGTCCAGCGCCTTCAGGATTCGATGTGCTGCAGCACCGTATTTCTTCTTTAACGCCCCCATGTTTGTTACAATGACCTTGTCAGTCCCCATATTTATTGCCTCCACAAAAATTGCTCCGGGTTGATATTGCACAGGTCTACCTTCTGGCTGGCGCTGAACGAATCAGTCCCTGAAAATATTTCCAGATAACTGTTGTAGGATTCCATGTCCATGAGGTTGATCATAAAGTCGCTGCCGAACAGAAGTCTTCCTGCAATGTGAGGATTACTTTGATAAATTTCCTCAAGCATCCTGTAGTGTTCCATATCTGTCCCTACATAGGACAAGTCCGCATAGATGTTTGGGTATTCCCCGATAAGCCTCAAAATCTTGTCCCGCCAGTCATTCCGGGACAGGAAAAGATATTTCTTCCTGCTCTGTTTGCCGAAGTGGGCAAAATTCAGTTTCAGCGACTGGTACCTTTTCCGGGTCAGGACCTCTGTCCATTTAACCGGAGATGTCAGCTCATGGGCCTTCCTGTCAAGTTTAAAACCCCCGTCACTGCAATGAACCGTCACAGGGATATCTTTCCCGCAGCAGAATGTGTAAAGGCATTCAACCTTGGCAAGCTCCTCTTTATTGCCGGTAGGCCACGGATCAAAACCTATCGGCGGGTAAAGCTTGATGCCGGCAAAATAATTGCTTCTCATTTCATCGATATCACCATTGAACCTGCCCAGGTTTGTCCTGAAGTCATTGTAGCTTCCATTATAATCGCGGAAGTACTTGTCAAGCATCTTCTCAACATGCGCAAGGTCGTAGTTTTTTGTATTGATCCCCAGGAAGGGATACACCTCAAAGATCGCCCTTCCTTTCCGCGGAGCAGTATCGTATTTTATCCTGCCGTTTTCCTGTTCTACTATAAGTTCGGTGGCGCAATAGTCCCTGATGCCTTTAAAGACATCTGTCACCTGCGAGACAATGGGTTTTTGAGGAGGGATCTTGTAAAAGGTGTCTGTCAGGATATTTTTATAGCCGAAGTCCATCATGAGCGGCGTAATCACAATGCTTGCAAACCGCTCTCCGCCAATTACAAGAGAATCATTCGACACTAATCCGTTCTGTTTGAGATAATATTCCACCAGCATCAGAAAGCTTCCAATATCATTCTCCATCACGGAAAGAAGATTCTGGACATTTTTAATGGTCCTCCCGCCCACCGCTGCTGCTATAGAGGCCAGAGGCGAGGCCAGCAAAAGCAGCTGCCAGTTTATCTGCCTGATGAAGGCAAGGATATTTGGATGCGCCAGATTCATGGCATGGAAATGTATGTCATAGAATTTGCGACCTGTCATATTTACCCCCTGCTCCCGAAACTGGATGATAAGGTTTAGAACAGATCCCCTCAATTCTTATGCCAAACAAGGCATTTTCAAGTAATAATTAATATTATTATAGACAGACGGCTATGGACCTTGACTGCAGCCCATCCCGGGCACTGAGGATAAACAGGGTGTGATTTATAACAGGAAATACTATTTATTAAGATAAGACGAGATTATAAAATTGCACAATTTTTTATGCATGATGCACATTTTTATGTGCAATGAAAAACATCAAATTTGAAATTGAAAGAATCCTATCTTTAAGATAAAATTTCCACAAACTTAATATCATACTGATTTTTCAAAAAACGATCTGTCCGTCCAACATAATGAAATTAACCCTGAGGACCGGCGTTCTGCGGCGGGCGCAGGCGAGACCGCAGCAACGGCTTGTCAGGCATTCCTTAGTACTGCCGACCAACTGAACGGCAGTTTGGGGCCTTGATATATTTTAAATCCCGCACCCTCTGCAAGCACGGTCGTCTCTCGAAATTCCTTTTCTGAAACATGGAACAGTCTGGGCTCTATAAGCAGAAGCTGTCCATTTTTATTCAAGATCTTCTTGAGCTCCAGGAAGAAAGCCCCCTTGTCCGGGACCTCATGAACCATAAAGAACGCCAAAATCAGATCTACCTTGTCGACGACATTGACCTTATCCTTATCGCATTTTACCAGCTTGATTCTGCCTTCAAGCACGGTCCCTTTGATCTTGTTGCGTAATTTTTCAAGCATTCCACTCTGTAAGTCAGCGGATATAACCCGTCCGGTCTTGCCGACCATCTTTGCAATATCTACCGAAAAAAATCCAGGACCGCATCCGATATCCAGAACTGTCATTCCTTCTCGAATGTATGGCGCCAGTATCTTCTGCGGATTTTGCAGCCATCTTCTGATTCTATTGTCGAGTGAATTGGCAAGCTCAACGGGGCAAACGCGGTTTCTTTCACTGTCCATCTCTTCTCCTCGCAAAGAAATGCAACGCCAGGGCTGACAGGTCCGCGGGCGATCTTTCCGCGCATCCTTTTCCAGCCCGATGTTTACTGCCACCATCTCAGAAACAGCAGGCGGATGCCCTGCAGGCAGATCATCCGGGTTCGTTATCTGCCAAGGGATAAATTGAAAACCTTTTTCGTCAATGGACAAGTATTATCTATTGACATCGGAGGCCATATAAGTGTTATGCCGCTTTTTGAATTTCTTTTGATTCGTATTCCGGAAACATAATCATAGCAGGGTGTACATTAAATGCCTTGGCAAGTTGCTCTGACCTTTTTTTACCGATTTCTAATCTATCGTTTTCAAGCATACTGATATTTTTTGCATTGATAGCGCAATATTTTGATAATTCCTCTTGAGTCCATCCTTTTAATTCGCGCAGCATTTTAATTACTTCTCCGGTGGTTAAAATCGTATGTTGCTTTGCCGGCTTATAATTCGCTTTATCAATTTTCATTATATTAACTCCTTAATATTTGTGCGGTGTTATATCAATAACATAAACCGAAACAATCTCTTTTTCGATAAAATAAATAAGCTAATATTAATAAATATGTCAATATAATATTTAATTTAAGCAGGTTTTATCCTGATACTCACAATGCGTTTTGTACTATAATTATGGGCATACGAAATTCTATTGAAAATATCAGGCATATCGACTAGGTTACAGCGCACTGAAGGCTTTATAACAAGGAATAGACATGAGAAAATCATTTAATATAGACAATGCGCAAAAGATATTTGAGACTAAGCGCAGGCTTCTCGGCAGGGGGCTTTCCTATGCGGAGAAGATACTCTTTCTCCATGAGGCAGAAGACACTTCAGGTAAGTTGTTAACGCCACGCAAGGACCAGATCAAGCTCTACCCCGACAGGGTGGCCATGCAGGACGCGACCGCACAGATGGCCATGCTGCAGTTCATGCAGTCCCGGCAGAAAAAAACCCATGTGGATGCGACGATCCACTGCGATCACCTGATCACGGCAGACAGGGGCGCAAGGGAGGACCTTGAGAGGGCCAACGCTGTTAACAGGGAGATATATGACTTCCTGTCCTCCGGCGCCGCCGGATACGGCATAGGCTTCTGGGGCCCGGGTTCCGGCATCATCCACCAGGTGATACTTGAGAACTATGCGGTCCCGGGAAGGCTTATGATAGGGACGGACTCCCACACGCCCAATGCAGGCGGTCTGGGTATGATGGCAATCGGTGTCGGGGGCGCGGATGCCGCAGAGGTCATGGCAGGGCTGACCTGGGAGACAAGGTATCCCTACATAGCAGGCGTAAGACTGAAAGGCCGCCTGAAGGGCTGGGCAACCGCAAAGGATGTGATCCTGGAGATGCTCAGACGATTTACCGTCAAGGGAGGTACAAACAGGATATTTGAATATTATGGTGAAGGAGCTGAGACCCTCTCCGTGACACAGAAGGCCACTATCACCAACATGGGCGCGGAACTGGGCGCAACCACATCCGTGTTTGTCTATGACGACTCCATGGATGTGTACCTTAGAAACGTCGGGAGAGGCCTGGATGCCGATGATGCGAAGGCATTAAAGGGTATCCTCTGCCAGGATGATGACTGCATCGTGTCTCCGGAAAAGGTTTTTACTGAACTTGTGGAAATAGATCTCGGCACAATCATGGCATCCCATTCCGGCCCCTTCACCCCCGACAGGATAACGCCTGTAAGCGAATTCAACAGACTGGTCAAAGAGAAGGCATGGCAGGAGGATGTCTCAGCCGTCCTGCTCGGCTCATGCACCAACTCCTCCTATTCCGACCTCCATGCCGCGGCGGAGATACTGGAAGAGGCCGGCCGGCATGGCCTCAAGGCCAGGGTCCCGTTCCTTCTTTCCCCTGGCTCCACCCGCGTCTATGAGACGATTAAACGGGACGGCATACTCGACAGGCTCCTCAGGGCCGGTGCGGTAATTCTTACCGCCTCCTGCGGCCCGTGCATAGGGCAGTGGGAAAGGCATGACATGGAAATGAACAAACCCAACTGCATATTCACTACATTCAACAGGAACTTCAGGGCAAGGAATGACGGGAATCCCGAGACAAGGGCCTTTCTTACATCACCAGTGATGGCGGCATGTCTTGCCCTTTCAGGAAAGACGGGATTTAACCCGGAGACCGATTCATTAAAGGGTGCCGACGGTGTTGAATTCAGGCTTTCCGCCCCCGTGTCTCCGCCCTTCCCTGAAAACGGCCTGTCGGATATCAGGGGAGATTTTGTTCTTCCCTCGGAAAACGCGGCCTCACATGAGGTCAAGCTTGACCCGGCATCAGACCGCATTGAACTGCTCAGGCCCTTTGAGAGATGGGACGGTAAGGACTTTATCGACCTGCCTGTCCTGGTAAAGACAAGGGGAAAGACCACAACGGATCACATTTCTCCTGGCGGCAGGTGGCTCAGGTATCGCGGCCACATAACAAACATATCCGAAAACATGCTCGAGGGCGCGGTAAACGCATATACAGGAGAGGCAGGCCACGGCACCAATATCATCACCGGGGAGAAGGGAATCAAGTTCCCTGAGCTTGCGCTCTTTTACAGGGAAAAAGCCGGCGGATTTGTTATCATGGGAGACGATAACTATGGCGAAGGCTCAAGCCGCGAGCATGCTGCCATGAGCCCCAGATTCCTTGGCGCAAAGGCTGTTATCGTCAGGTCCTTTGCCAGGATACACGAGGCGAACCTCAAGAAGCAGGGGATTCTTGCCCTTACCTTCAGCAGCAAAGACGACTATGACAGGGTTGAGGAATATGACAGGATCAGTCTTATCGGCCTGACCGGCCTGAAACCGGGCGCTCCTGTAAAGGGTATTATCAAAAGGAAAGACGGCTCATCCCTCGAAATGGCCTTCAACCATACATTCACCGATGAGCAGATTGAATGGTTCAAGGCGGGATCGGCGCTCAATACAATGAGCACGGTGGATTAGCATTTGTTTTGCCTGACTTTCTTATCCGGCATCCCTCACGGGCAGAGCCCGCATTATGAAGTTCACCGATTTAAACATCCGGCTGCGGCAGCCGTAATCAAACATGAAGCATCCGGCCTCCACCCCCTGATCAGCTGATGACCAGGCGCTGCCTCCGCTCAGATGGATCTTGCCTGTAAGATAAACCTTCCAGTCATAGACAGCGCACTCGGGCCGGTAGCCTGGTTCATTTTCATCATAGAGGCTTTTCAGCTCCTCCACCGTGGGCATCCTCCAGTCTGTATATCCTCCTGCCCTGCAACTCTCACAATATTCCTTTGCATCCCTCCAGGTTGTGGCAGTCCCATTATCACGCGCCGGCCACATAAGGCCTGTGCCCGTATCCAGGACTGTTCCGTTATCATAGGAGATATAGCGATCATCCGAGGGTTTATTATGCCCCGTGTTCCGGCCCATAAAACATGCCGTCCCGCCGATAAGGAGAAGCACAGCTGCAATGCCTGCAATCCGTTTTAATCGTCTCATCTCTTACTTTCCCCTGGCCAGATTGACAGGCCTGCCCTGGGCCATGGCAACCAGGTTGTCAGACCAGCATTGAGTTCCCCTCTCGATGGCCTCGTTGGAATACCATGCGGTATGGGCGGTCTGCAATATGCGACCCGGCTCAACCCCGGCAAGCTGGGCCCTGGTGTAAACCCTTTCATCCACGGCATATCCTGCAAGCCTTTTGCCCCTCACAGCCTTCAGTACAGCATCATTGTCCGCAAGGGCCGGACGTGCAGGATTGACAAGGTAGGCGCCCTGTTTCATTTCTTCCACGGCAGATGAATCAATTACAGGGGCCGCGCCCCTGTCACAGCTGCATGAAAGGACTACCACATCAGCAGAAGATAATATCTCCTTGAAAGAGCAGGCGGAGCCCAGGTCGGATTTCAGGTCCTGCCTGTCATGATAGACCACATTCATTGAAAAGGCGGCGGCAATACGCGCCACTGCCTTGCCTATCCTGCCAAGGCCTATGATGCCCAGTGTCTTTCCTGACAGCTCCCATCCGCGCAAAGAGATGTGGCCGGGCAGATCGCCTGCTGCAACCCGGTCACTCAGGTGCAGCCTGCGGCTCATGGTCAGAATGATCCCCCATGTATGCTCTGCAACGGTCTGCGTGGAATAATCCGGCAGTATTGAAACCGCAATGTTTCTCCGGTCCATGGCCGCAAGATCTATCCAGTCATATCCGCTTGAATATACAGCGATCCCTCTCAGATCAGGCAGGCCTTCTACCAGCCCTTCATCTATATTTATGGTAGCACGTCTTGTAATGCCCAGAACCTCCGCATCGCTGCACAGGGAAACAATCTCACTGTTGACCAATCGTGAAGGGACCGCGTGCACTGTCAGGTTGGACACCCCTGACAATTCTGCAAGCTGTCTCATGGAAAAACTTGAAGTTCCCCTTGCAGCCAGGACTGACATCCTTGGCAGTGCATATTTTATAGGAGCAACCATACCTGAATGCCGTTCAATTTTATTTTTGGTATTATTCATTTTTCCCTTCCATGATCGCTTCCACCTTTCGCAGGTTGTTTTTTGCCAGCTTAAAATCCGGGTCTATATCTACTGCGCGCCCGTATGCATCCTTTGCCTCTTTATGCCTTCCTTCAAGCTCATAGGCAAAGCCAAGGTTATTGAAGCAGCGCGCCTTATTCGGGGATTTCAGGACGGCATCCTCCCAGAATGCAGCCTCGCTCCTGTAATCGTTGTTCCTTGCCCATGTGAAACATCCGAGGACTATCAATAGGGCCAGGATAGCCCCGTGAAAGACCTGACGCCTTTCATTAAGATTCATCCTTATCTTTTCTATCCCTACGGCAATGATGATAAACAGCCCACAGGCCGGAAGATACATGTGCCTTTCATTTGCAATATCCAGCCTTGGGATTATTGAATTTGTGGGGATGAGATGCAGAAAAAACCACAGGATGCCGAAGGATATCCAGCGCCTGGTCTTAAAGTTCAGCAGGGACAGGATGAAAAGGCCTGTTAAAAAGATCGCCTTCATTATCACCGGCAAAGACCATGATGAAAAGGCCGGTATGTCCGGATCAATATTGAGGCCGTTAATCATGATCAGCCTTGAGAGGAGATACCCCAGCCCGTTGAACTGGCTTAACAGGTTTTCCCTTATACCCCTTAATCCATAACTGAAGCTCAGCATCTCTTCATACTTGTAATGCATCAGGACCGCCCCCGCAATCAATATGAAAATGCCCCAATGCACAGCCTGTCTTCTGAATACCCTGCCCGACCCCCACTCCTCCTCCCTGCAGCAGGCCTCCCATAACACCAGGGCCAGCGGCAGGGCAAGGGCCGTCTCCCTTGTCAGAACGGCCAGGATGAATAACAAGGGAGACAGCAGATAAACAAGACCATAACTTTCCGCCTCCGTTCCCTTTATATATGCAAGCATGCTGCCGAGATAAAACATGGTCATAAGCGAGACGGACCTGCCGGAGATATATGTCACCGCCTCTGTCTGTATCGGATGCAGGCCGAAGAGGAGAGCCGCAAGGAAGGCCGCATTGACAAAGGGGAGATACTCCTTCCTGCTAAGGAATCTCAGGGTGATAAAATAGACAAGCACGGTGTTTATGACATGTACGGCAAGGTTGAAAAGATGAAATCCAAACAGTCCTGAACCGGAGATCCAGTTGAGCGTATAAGTCAGCTTAAGCAGCGGCCTTATGTGATGGGAGAAAAAATAAAGCCAGGACGCAAACGAATGCGCCCTGGCATAATTGACTATCGTCTTGTAATCGTCAAACTGGAATACGCCTGAAAAGGAGCTTACATAGACAGCAGCTGCCGCTAAACCCGGTATCAGCGCCTTTACCCATGATCTTGGCGTCATTGAAAAGACTTCATTTCCGTTTTACTTGCCGAAAAGGCCCTTGAGCTTATTGATGGTGCCTTTTACCTTATCTGTTGTATCTATAGGCTTATTAACCTGATCGACCGCGCTATCGACCTTATCAACAGGATTGTTGGCAGTCTCCGAACTTCCTGATGCAGTGTAGGCCCTGCCCTGGGCGGTATACGCCCTTCCTGTTGAAGAATCAGAAGCAGCCTTCTCCTCAGCCTCCCTGGCCGCCTGTTCTTTTGCAGCCTGTTCCTGTGCCTTGGCCGCCTGTTCCTGGGCATTTTTAAACATTGAGGTTATACTCCCCATGTCGAATTTCTGATATCCTGCAGGGACCTCAAAAAGGCTCGGGTCCTGGGCCCCTATTTTCAGGTTTTTAAGGTCGATCTTAACATGCGCCTGCTTCCCTTCAACTACTGTTACGGCATCCATCTTTACCATAATGCCTTCCTTGGTGACCCACATGGTTCCATCATACTTCACATCATCAGGGCATGTCATGGACACCTTGCTTTTTGTCGCTTTAACGCCGTTTACAGTCTCATCACCCTGAGAGCTCATGTCCATATCACAGTCATTGACATTCGCTGACCCCGATTTCTGGGCTGACTCCTCAAGGCTCATCTCCATATAGGTCTTCTGGGAAGGCATCAGCGTCCATGCGACCTTTTTGTCCAGGCGCGTGATTATAATAGAGGTTGTGCCCTGAACGTTCATTTCCTGCCTGTCTTTTCCGCCCAGCGCATGGTATGTCTTGCTGTTCATAGTGCCCTGCCCGCTGTCTATCACCATGTCCGCGGAATATTCAACCGTTGCCTCTTTCATCTTTTCAGCGGCGAACGAGCTAAGAGATAAGGAAATAAATGTTATAACAACAATGAAGTTTAATATTTTCTTCATCTTCCCCTCCATACGATTAAGGTTATATTTTAATAATTATCGTGTTGCGACATCCACCCTGTTGACTGTAAAGGCCTTTTTCATCATCTCATCAGCTTTCTGCCATCTCTGGGGTGAATTCAAAAGGACAAGCATGACATGGATTCCTTTTTTCGAAGCCAGGGAGACCAGGCATTTGCCGGCCTGGGAAGTGAAACCTGTCTTGACCCCCTTCACTCCTTCAAATCTTCCGAGCATGTCATTCGTGTTCTTAAGCTGAAATGTACGCTTGCCATTTATAGTGGTGATTTTTTTTGAATCCGTTGAGACCGTCTCTGCAAAGAACGGGTCCTTTAACGCTGTTTTTGCAAGCATAGTTATCTCATTTGCTGTGGAATAGTTGTCTGCATGATCATGGCCCGCGGCGTTCTGAAAATGGGTGTTTACAAGGCCGAGTTCGCGCGCACGGGTGTTCATCATCTCAACAAACTTGCTCTGGCTGCCTGCCACGTGGTCGGCAAGGGCAACACACGCATCGCATGCCGAATTTATAAGGGCCGCGGCAAGAACGTCACGGACCTTCAGCTTTTCTCCGGGCTTGAGCCAGAGTCTGGTCCCCGTCTCGGTTGTGACGCTGTTGCTGATCGTCACTATATCATCCAGCCGGCAATGTTCAAGGACAACAATCGCAGTCATTATCTTGGTTATGCTTGCAATCGGCAGCTTTCGGTCAGGGTTGTGCGCCCATAATGTCTTGCCGTTTACCTGTACCAGGTAGGAGGCTGCTGCCTTGGGGAACGGATCACTCTTTTTTGTTGGCGATGTTGTTGCATTGCTGGATGTACTCTTTTTTTGTGATGAAGAATTGGATGAAGCCGCCGAACATGGTTGCGTTAAAAGGAATACCAGTATCAGGATCGGGAATATAAATCTCATGCTAACTCATTTATCCTCCTTAAAACATGTATAGTTAGCGCCCGGCATAAGGGGCATGTCCTTCTTATAGCTTCCATTTATCCTCCAGTCAAGAAAAAGTAAGAAATGGCAAAATTTATTAACAAAGTAGTTTTCGGCACACCAGCAGTTTCACTTAAAATAAAATGCACCTCAACGGCAGTGAAGGCGGATTTATATTAGGCGGGATTAAGGATTCGAGTTTCTCCTCCACCTCAGAGAAGGATCAAGGCGGGTCCTTTGTAGGAGCGAACGGCGTTCGCCCTGAATCGCACGAGACCCCCTCCTAGCCTCCCCCTGAAAGGAGGAGCGCCCTGGGAAGAGCCTAGTTAAAAGAATACACTTTCCACTCTCGGACGAAATCAAACGGAGGTAAGCCTTACCCGCAGTCTTAAAGAAACATTTTTTCTACAGGTCTTCTTTCAGGGACATACCTGTGCGGGATTTTGTCCTCGTTCCAGTCGCTGGAGACATAAAGATTGCAGTAACAGCTTCCAAATTCCTCAACATCATCTGTCCTGTAGACACAGGGGCATATGATGTCTCTATCCTTTTCCCTGTCACCGGAAGAAAGCCTGCACGGGCAGCACATGTAGCCGTATCGTTCTTTGTTGACCAGAAGGGCCTCCATGAGATCCATCACCCTTTCCCTGTCACTGCTGAAGAAATACCCCTTCGGCTCCTGTGCCTTTTTAAGCATCTCATAAAGTTCATCCGGTTTCATATCTTGAGCGCCTTTCTGATCTCGTCTTCCCTGAAGCCCACTATCACCTTGTCACCGATTATCATAGTCGGGAAAGAACACTGGGGGTTCAATTTCCTTACTTCATCCAGGATCGCCTTCCTCTCATCTCCAGAGAGAAGATCCACATCTGTAAATGAATAATCTATCCTGCACTCATCCAGAAATTTTTTAGTTGCCTTGCAATGGCTGCACGTGCTCAGGGTATAGAGCTTCACCTTTTCCTGCTGGGGCATTAATAAATCCTCCTTTTAAAAGAATTAATGTTTATTTTTCACTCTTCTGTCTCAGTTCCATCCATTCAAACATCTCTGTTATGTTCTTCGACATATAATATCGGCCGTTGCTAAAAACCCCATAATCCGCACCGCCCATGGCCGAGGCAAACCTGGTGGAGTTGGCATAAAAGAGCCACTGCTCTATCCATTTTTTCTCTATCGCCTCGTTAAAGGGGCTGTCATTACGGTCAGGCCCTTTGGCCAGGCCCTTCTCCCATGCCGAGATTAATATCTTCGTAGCAGCCAGGGTCATGTCATTGGCGCTCCTGACCGTGCTGTTAAACCGGTCAAAGTGTCCGTCAACCCACCCCCGGCTGTGGCAAGAGAGACAGACCTTTTTCATCTCAGCCAGTCTTTTGTCTTTTTCAGCCCCGCTGATTAGAAAATTCCCGGTCTCTTCTCCGGTAAGCTCGGTGGGAAGGGGGAGCCCTGCCTTGTTTTTTATTATAGTAGTATCGGGAGACCTGGGGTGCGAATGGGCGTAGACAAGACCGAATATCCTTATGGCGAGCCGGTTTCCCATGCTGTGGGTGCGCTCGCTTATGACCCTGCCATCCTCGGACACTATCAGGCTGACATGGCAGGCCGCGCAGGTCGGCGCCGTAAAATCCCTTCCTGCGGTCCAGGGCACATTTTTGAAATTCCACTCCCCTTCCATGGATCTGTAGATATTGCCGTGCTTGCTGACCGAATAGACGCCGTAGGCGGGGACATCCGGGCCCTTGTGGCACGAAGAACATGTGGCGGGCTTTCTGGCCGTCTCTATGCTGAACTGGTGGCGCGTGTGACAGGCGGTGCATGAGCCCATTGTCCCGTCCGGATTAATCCTGCCGACCCCGTCATTGGGCCATCCGGAGAGGACGGGCAGTGTCATCTCCCCGTATTCCGTCTCTATAGTGCGAGTCTCTTTTACCTTGACCTCAGTCCCATGGCAGGACAGACATGAGTCCGCATCGGTATCGGCTTCAGACTTCATTGATCTGAGCTTCATGTCTTCAAACGACATCCTGCCGTTTATGGAATCCACCAGAGACCGGTAAAGGCTGTTGCCCTGAAGGTTGCCGTAGGCATGGGCCATGAGGTTATCGCCGTACTGCCGGACCTCATCGCTGTGGCAGACGGAGCAGTCAGCAGGGGTGACTACCGTATGGATACGATACCCGTTATGTTCAAAGGTATCTTTATGAACGTCAGGATTCAGCATGTGGCACTCTGCGCAGCCGACTACATATTCTTCTGTGTCTTCAGGGAGCTCCCGGCTTGAGACAAGTCTTTCAAGACCATCCTTTTTAATGGCCTTTGAAGGTGTTATTGATGAATGAGAGCTTTTTTGCCAGTCACCCACAATCCCGGGATTAACGGATAAGTGACATTCAATGCAGGCCTGCGTGTCGTCGCTTATAGGTGGCTGATCCCCATGAGATAAAGAGTTAGAGATCAAAACTGTCAGGGATGCAAACAGTAAAACCTTGAGAATTGGGCTTCTGTGCATTCGCTCATTCCTTGAAAGTTCTAGCATATAGATCAAGAGTTCCGGACATGTTGTCTGACTAAACTTTCAGCACGATCTTTCTTTATCTTCCATTCCTGATATTCTTCATATGTGAAACACCTGGCAAGCCCCGGATGACTTTCCATCTTTCTGCCGCTTTTGCAGGCACGGCAGCGGCTTTTACTGCACACCTGACAGTACTCGCAGTCCGGGCATTTACGTTCTTTATTTTTTACAGCCAAAAATGTAGCTCACCGTATTAATAATTCGTGCATTTCATTGACACGCAGCTAATCTTTGCCAGGCAGTTTTTGCGCTATCTTTTCAGCAAGATCCCGGCATGCATTTATTCCTTCAGTATCCGGAACATATTGAAGCTTTAATCCCGGGAACAGGACATTGAATTTCATCTCTTCAAAGGCCTGATTTATAAGGCCCACCGCCTCGCCGCTCCACCCGTAGGACCCGAAGGCCGCGGCTATCTTGCTCCTGGGCTTAAGTCCTTTCATGTAGGTCAGAAAATCGCTCAGGGTCGGGAAAAGACCATTGTTCAATGTGGGTGAGCCGATAATTACGGCGCCTGCGTCGATCACCTCTGTGATTATATCGCTCCTGTCCCATTTCCGAAGGTGCATGGGCACCACCTCAACACCTGCCTGGGCAAGGGAGTCAACTATGGCGTAGGCCATCTTCTCAGTGCTGTGCCACATGGAGTCATATACAACAACCGCCTTTCGTTTAGGCGCCTGTCTGCTCCATTCCACATAGGCATTTACTATCTTTGCAGGATCTTCTCTGAAAATGATCCCATGATCAGGGCATATCATGGCCGGCGCGAGATTCATGGCGCTCAGCCTCTCAACAAGCTTCAGGATCAGGGGGGAATAAAGAAGCAGGATATTTGCAAAATACTTTTTAGCGTGGGGAAGTATGTTTTCCTTAAGCTGATCATCGAACCGTTCGGCCGATGCGTAGTGCTGTCCGAAGGCATCGCTGGAGAAAAGAATCCTGTCTTCATTGACATAGGTAAACATACTGTCCGGCCAGTGGAGCATCCTGGTCTCAAGGAATGACAGGTTCCTTTTTCCAAGGCTCAGTTTGCCGCCGTCCTCGACCGGATTGTAATTGAACTTCTGGTTAAAATGCATGGAGAGATTTTTATGCCCCATCTTGGAGCAGAAGACCGGCTTGTCCTCTCCTATCCGTTTCATTACCCAGGGGAGGCCTCCCGAGTGATCCATCTCCGTGTGGTTGCTTATGACATAGTCTATCTTTTCAGGATCAACAATCTGGCCTATATTTTCCAGCAGCTTATCCGTGAACTCCTTTTTTACCGTATCAACCAGGGTAATCTTCTCATCCATTATCAGGAAGGCATTGTAGGTGGAGCCCAGGTGGGTGGAATAGCCGTGAAAATCCCTGATATTCCAGTCAACAACCCCGACCCAGTAAATCCCCTTTGCGATCTCTACAGGTTTCATGACCTATCCTTTCATTTCTCGCGACAGCATCTCTTTTCGGGCAAAACGGCTCGGCATAAGCTGATCAGACCTTTTCAAACTGGTCCTTGGTGGCCCCGCATACCGGGCACACCCAGGAATCCGGAAGATCTTCGAATGCGGTCCCCGGATCTATCCCATTGTCAGGGTCGCCTTCCTCAGGATTATAAACATATCCGCATACAGTGCATTCATATTTGCTCATAGTCTTGTCCTCCTTGTGCATTTTCAGATTAAAGTATGTTTTATGTAATTATCAAAAATAATCCCTAGACCGCTTCGAGTTTCTGCCTGTCGGCCATATCCATGAGCACCCTCTCCCTGGCCTTGTCAATGCCCAGGGCCTTCCGTTTTTTATCGATATGGTCGATCATCATGCGGGCAATCTCCTGGGGATCAACGGCAAATCCCCATTTGCCGAATCCCATGTTTTCCAGCCCCTCCGTAAGGAGCTTATAGAATTTTGTCTCCTTTATAATCGGAAAGGTTACGCCGAAGACAGTGTAGACCCCGGATGCTACAAAATAATGGCCTATTGACACCGCCTTTTCACTCATCCATTCCGGCGCGGCCCCTGCAACGGGAAGATCAGCTATGCTCTTGCCCAGTCCTCCTGCCCGCACCATCTCAGCGCATGCGATCAATATCCTGCTGTTGTCGACACATGATCCCAAGCCTAAAACCGGAGGCATCCCTACAGTCTCACATACCTCTCTCAAGCCGGGCCCTGCAAGATGGGCGGCTTCAGGCGTGCAGAGCCCAGCCTTTGCAAGGGCTATCTGGGAACAGCCTGTTTGAACCACCAGGACATCGTTCCTAATCAGCTCTTTTACAAGCTCCACATGGACCCAGTCCTGCTTTACCCTGGGATTGGTGCAGCCCACAACCCCTGCCACACCCCTTATCCTTCCGTTGATTATATTGTCATTCAAGGGGGTATAGGACGCCCTGAAGGTCCCGCCGAGCATATAGTTGATATACTCATGGGAGAATCCAAAGACCCCGGCGTTTTTAATCTTCGGGATTTCTATTGGGAGGCTGCGGTTCTTGAACCGGATGATGGCCTTTTCAACAATGCTGTCCGTACACTCCCTGGGCGTGTGTTCATGGAATTCTATGTGCTCAACCCCCTCTATACGGCATCTCGGGTTTGTGGTAAAAAGCTTTGTCCCGTAACACTCGGCAACCCTTGCAAGTCCCTGCTTGATGCACTGGACATCAACCCCCATCGCGTCAACTGCTCCTGTAACCATAACGGCTTCGGTGGACATGAAATTGCCTGCGTGCGGTATCCCGTGACGGGAAAGCATCTCCGCGCCTGAACAGCACATGCCTACAAGGTTTATTCCTTTTGCCCCGGCGTCCTTTGCAGCCTGTATCAGGGTCGGATCATTGACGGACTCAAGGATAGACTCGAAGAGGTTAGGTTCATGTCCGTGTATAATTACATTGACCTCGTCCGCCTTGAGGCATCCCATGTTTACCTCGGCTTTAACCGGGGTCGGGGTCCCGAAGATTATGTCGGAGAGCTCGGTTGCGACCATGGAGCCACCCCAGCCGTCCGCAATGGCGGTCCTTGTGCACTGGTTAAGGATATTCTCGTAATCCTGATCCACGCCGATGTGGGTTCTATGCATCAGGTCCATGATCTCGCGCATGGCGCCCCTGGGCACTACCCCATGTTTTCTCCAAGTCTCAAGCGTCTCCTGGGGCACCCTCTTGGCAAAAGGGATCTCCCCTTCAACCTGGACATAGGTGCGCTCAAGCTCCTTATAGAGATCAATAGCGATATCCTTTGAATCTCTGCCTTCCACCTCTATACCTATGGATCTTGCCGTTTCCTCAAGCTTAAAGATATCCTTGATGCTGTAGTCCTTTATATTCTCGTTCACCACTTCCCGGAAGACATCCAGCATGCTCATTCCGTGGTCCGTATGCGCCGCCGCTCCGGACGCCACCATCCTGGCAAAATTTCTTGCCTGTATCGTATCTATAGTGGCCCCGCAGACGCCCACCTTGCCATAGGGGTCCTTTGAAACCAGCCTGCATGGGCCCATGGAGCAGTGCTTGCAGCAGGCCGAATCCGCACCAATGGGGCATGGCTTCATTGCGGCCGCGCGATGAAAGGCCGTCTCTACTCCATCCCTTTCCGCCTTGGCCAGCATCTGGGCTGTGGCGTCGCAGATAGTAACATCCCTTATATTAATGGCCGGTTTATCTTTTGCCTCTTTTTCCTTTTCCATGCTATAGGTCCCCTGTTCTTTAATATTCATTCCTGTATCAGGTTGCACTGATCTCCCTTTTCCAGAAGGCAAGCAGCCCGTCCTTGCCGAATGACAGCTGTACAAGCTCCCAGCCAAGGGCGCCCTTTTCGTTAAGGATATCCTTTAATATGCCTGTCTGATCAGCCGGCAGCTGATCCACCCTGCATTCGCCCTCGGCCGTGCAGAAATAGGCAAGTTTCTGAAATTCACCTGAAGGATGTTTTGTTATATCGTATTCAAATTTTTTTATAGATTTCACCATAAGCTGAGTCTCCTGCCCCTGGCAGCATCGCATCATAGAATCACAATTCGGAATAATAAGGCCGCTTCCCGGCCGAAAAGGCTATGCCTCCGCCTCCACTTTGCACTGGCCGAAGTCTATTTCCCTGCCGCACCCCTTGCATGTATGGGTTCTGTTGAATTCGTCTGAAAAGATCTCTTTTTCTCTTCCGCAGTTCGGGCACTTGCAGATAAATGACTTCAGATTTTTTAACTCGTTGAAGCCGGGACAGTGTTTTGGTGTGCTCATAATTTTTCTCCTATTTTTCTGCCATAATCCTGGGCCATCTTGATTCCGCCTCCCAGCGAGGCTGATTTAAGCATTAGCGGGTCGTTTGCCATATTCATCTTGAAAATATTTTTCATCGTGTCATAGATCCGGCCCGGGGCCTCTCCGCTCCATCCATAGGCCCCGAATGAACCGCCGGCCTTTCCTTCAAGATCCACCTTTTCCGCCAGGAATAGCATCGTCTTCATGGCCTGCATCATTTCGCCGTGATAGGTGGCTGAGCCGAAGACATAGCCTTCATACCCCTCCAGGTCCGCCTCTTTTTTAATCTCGGTAATGTTGACGCATTTTGCCTCGGCCCCGGTGAACCTTATGCCTTCCGCTATGAGGGAGGCAATGGCCTTTGTCTCCCCGCCCCTTGTTGCATATACTACAAGGACCTTTCCCATGTTATCCCTCGATGAGGTTCAGTTAAAGGGAGCCTTCAGGGCTCCCGTCTGAAAATTTTAAGTTTTTTTGAAATAAGGCTTAACTCTTCCAAAGGCCATGGACATTGCAGTATTCCCTGGCGGTCACATTGACTGCATCGATCTTGAAAAAGGCCTCCGGAGCCTCCCCAGGTTTAAGAAACTGACGATATGCCTTCCCATCGGCTATCAGTTCTATCCACTCTATGTAATGTTTCTCTTCCATCGGGTGGGGAACGCCTCCCACCTTGACCTTGAAGCCGCCCTCCACATTTTCAACGACCGGGACGTGTTTTTCCTTGGATGCGTCAACCGTATTTTCCTTGAACTGCTTCATGGGCTGGCCGCAGCACACGAGCTCTCCCTTCCCTCCATGAAGGACTTCGACGATATTACCACAAATCTCACATTTATATATCTCTAATTTTTCTGCCATGTGCAATCTCCTTTTTCTTCTGATTTAATTGCATTAAATGCCATTTAAAGTAATTCCTTTCATCCATCCTGCCGCCTCCTTGTCTAAAAGATTAATAATTTTCACCTAAAAGCTCAAAATAGGCCTTAGGATGAGCGCAGGCAGGGCACTCATCAGGCGCTTCAGTCCCCCTGTGAATGTAACCGCAGTTGCGGCATCTCCATACAGTCTCCTTCTCTCTTTTAAAAACGCGCCCAGCCTGGATATTCGCAGCAAGGTCGTTATATCTCTTTTCATGCTGCTTCTCGGCGACGGCGATATTCCTGAAGACCTCTGCAATCTCGCTGAATCCCTCCTCTTCGGCAATTTTTGCGAAACCCGGATACATCTCTGTATATTCATACTTCTCCCCGGCAGCCGATGCCTTCAGGTTTTCAAGGGTGCTGCCTATTACCCCTGCGGGAAATGCCGCTGTAATCTCTAGCTCTCCGCCCTCAAGGAACTTAAAAAGCCTTTTGGCATGCTCCTTTTCCTGATTGGCAGTCTCCTCAAATATATACGCCATCTGTTCATAACCGTCTTTTTTCGCCTGGCTGGCGAAATAGGTATAACGGTTTCTCGCCTGTGATTCCCCTGCAAATGCCTTCAATAGATTCTGTTCTGTCTTTGTCCCTTTCAATTTTCCCATAATTTGCCTCCTTATTAATTTTTTTCTGTTAACTCTTTTTTATTTCCACCACCCCTTCTTGATATGGGCGTCCTTTGCAGCTTCAGCCAGTTGTCTGATCTTATATGCCGCATCCTGCATCTTCTCTTAATGCATCTCCCTTATCCGAAAGAGTAAGCATCTCTCTTGCAAGATCAAGACTCTTAATTATTCCTTTATTGTATTTTTTTTATCTGCGTGCCTTGAGCAGCATCCATTAAATCCGGTTATTTTAACATTGAGCAATGAATAAAACCTTTCGGTTTAATAGAATATAAAGATGCTTGCCGATAGTAAAAATGCTGAAACTAAAATTAAAAGCCTATTAATTTTATATGGTTAGAAGTTAATTAGAGATTTCTGGAAAGTGACAATGACAATTATCCGAGACATACTTGAAACAGCCCGAATGCAGGAAAGATCTCATCATATTTCATGAAGTGCCTGATCAATTCAGTCCGGGAAAGAGATTTTATAGTGCCTAAATTCGGATATTAATACGGGATTGTATCATGAAACATCTCGAAAATCTATAGGGAAACTATCATCAGCCCCACGACAGCCAGGCTGCTTGCCGCTGCTGTGGCCGGCTTGATCCGACATGAAGCTTTAATGAGGTTTTATGCAAGCTTGCTCCCTCTCCTTCCTCCGCGGTAACAATTTTTCACCGGCGCCTCATACACAACATTTGGGCGAATATTTCACAAAAAAGCAAAATTTTTTTGCGCCCCGTACCGATTGCATATAAGAACATGCTTGAAAAGAAATTAAAAAGATCGGATAATCCGTTCATTGACGATTTCAACACCTGCTTTGGCACTTTATTCCCATAAGGACATGCTTTTGTTAATGAGAGGATAAAAATGACTGCTCATAAAATAAGATTTTTACCTGACAATAAAGAGGTTGAGCTTGAGTCAGGCTCCACAATTTTGGACGCGGCTGAAAAGGCCGGCGTCTCCATCAACAGCCTGTGTGGAGGAAACGGGGCTTGCGGCAAGTGCAAGGTCCAGGTACCCGACGGAAAGGCGCACGCGGACATGGAATCCATAAACTATCTTACAAAGGATGAGGTTAAAGAAGGCTATGTCCTCGCGTGCCAGACTAAAATCCATATGGACATGGAGGTAATCGTGCCTCCTGAGGGCCGCCTGGAGGACGAACAGATCCTGATGGATGAACCCATCATGACCTACAGCCAGCCTGAAAAGCTCTCCGTGCCCAAGGTGCCGAGGGACCCGCTGTCATTTTTTGAACCCCTGTCTCAAAAGATCTATCTTGTGCTCGATGAGCCGTCCCAGACCGACAATGTCAGCGATATCGACAGGGTAATAAGGGGATTGAGGAAGAAAACCGATTATCAGAACTTCGAGGCATCCTTTAAATGTCTCAGGGGCCTCGCTGAGACGCTCCGAATCAGCGGCTGGAAGGTTACCGCCACCATAGCCAGGAGTTGCAGCATCTGGCGGATCCTGCAGATAGAGCCGGGTGACAAAAGCGACCACAACTACGGATTGGCCATTGACGTGGGGACCACCACCGTTGTTGCCCAGTTGGTGAATATGAAATCCGGGGTTGTCGTAGGTGTGGCAGGGAGCCACAATCTCCAGGCCCATTATGGAGCTGATGTCATATCAAGGATGATATACGCGTGCAACATAGACAGCGGATTGAATACCCTGCATGTGTCCATAATTGAAAACATCAACGGGCTTATTAAAACACTTACCGAACAGAAGGGGATCAACAGGGAGGATATTACAGCCATTGTGGCTGCCGGCAACACCACCATGAGCCATCTCCTCCTGTCTCTGACCCCATGCTCCATCAGGCTTGACCCCTATGTGCCGACAGCCAAGATATTCCCGCAGATAAACGCCTCGGAGATCAGCATCGATATCAGTTCAAACGGCATCATGGAGACCCTCCCGGCAGTGGCCAGTTATGTCGGGGGAGACATTGTTTCCGGGATCATCTCATGCCGCATCGCGGACCGGCCTGAGATAAGGGTGCTTATAGATGTAGGCACAAACGGAGAAATCGCAATAGGCAACAACGAATGGCTCGTCTGCTGTTCCGCCTCGGCCGGCCCCGCCTTTGAGGGGGGAGGCATCAGCAGCGGCATGCGTGCCACCCGCGGCGCCGTCCAGAGGGTAAAGATAGAAAATGGCAGGGTGTATTATGAGACTATAGGCAAGGCAAAGCCCAGGGGACTTTGCGGATCAGGGCTGATAGACACCCTGAGCGCCCTGATCACAAATCAGTATATCGACAGCGACGGCAAATTCCGGTCTGTCTCAAAAAGTGAAAGGATCATTGAAATAGACGGAGAGCCCCAGTTTATCATAGCCTATTCCCATGAGACGGAGACAGGAAAAGACCTGACCATCACGGAATCTGACATAATCAACCTCATACGATCCAAGGCTGCCGTCTTCGCGGCCATAAAATCCCTGATAAACTACGTGGGCTTTAAATTCGAGGACATCCACACATTTTACGTAGCAGGGGGATTCGGGACATACCTGGACATACCCAATGCCATAAGCATCGGGTTGCTGCCGGATATTGACATAAAAAAGATTCAGTTCGTGGGAAACAGCTCTCTCATGGGCGCCCGCATCGGGCTTCTATCCGTTCATGCCCTTGACCGCGCCGCAAAGATAGCAGCCGGGATGACTAATATAGAACTCTCCACCTATCAGCCCTTCATGGACGAATATGTGGGGGCCATGTTCCTGCCCCATACGGACAGGAACCTTTTTCCTTCGGTCAGATGTTAGATTTCTTGACACAGGTCAAGGACGTCAGGAGATTTTTTAACAATCATAATTCACAGAACAGGGGTGCATCCAAATGAAATGTCCCGGTCAGGATACCCAATACTGGAGTCCCGGATCAATCTTTGAAGTCAAATGCCCGAAATGCGGCGCTGACGTGGAGTTCTTCAAGGACGACACCGCCCGGAAATGCAGGAAATGCGGGCATAAATTTCTCAACCCCAATATGAATTTCGGCTGCGCCTCCTACTGTAAATACGCCGAGCAATGCATCGGGAACATCTCACCCGAGGTCCTGGCCCAGAGGGAAGACCTGTTGAAGGACCGCGTTGCCATCGAAATGAAGCGGTATTTCAGGCAGGATTTCAAAAGGATCGGCCACGCAGGGCGGGTGGCAAGATACGCCGAGATACTTGGAAGAGAACTGGATGGCAACATGGCCGTTATCCTTTCCGCCGCATACCTTCATGACATAGGCATAAAAGAATCCGAGAAAAAATACAACAGCTCGGCAGCGGGGTACCAGGAGGCGGAAGGGCCTCCGGTGGCAAGGGAGATACTAAAGAAGCTTGGCGCGAGGGATGAATTGATTGAAGAGGTCTGTGACATCATAGGGCATCACCACCACCCCAGTGCGGAAGAGACCATAAACTTCATGGCGCTGTATGATGCCGATCTTATAACTAATATTACAGAAAACAGCAGGGAACACCCGACTGAGGCTGATAAATTAAAAGGCATGATTGAAAGGTCTTTCCTGACCGAAGCGGGGAGGAGCCTGGCCCTGAAGGTACTTTTCAAAGGAGGAGAGCATGAAGGTCTTTAGAAAGATAATAGAGATAAATGAAGAGCTCTGCAACGGATGCGGGCAATGCGTGCCCTCCTGCGCAGAGGGCGCAATCATGGTCATTGACGGCAAGGCAAAACTTGTCAGGGAGATTTACTGCGACGGGCTTGGGGCCTGCATAGGGGAATGCCCGACCGGCGCCCTCACCATAATGGAAAGGGAGGCCGAGGATTTTAACGAAAAGGCAGTCGAGGAACATCTCAAAACAACGGCAAAAAAGCCTGTGGAATTCAAGATGGCGGGCGCATGTCCCTCCACGCAGGTCCAGTCCTTTGAGATATCCGGCGCCAATAACCACGCCGCAAAGGCGTCTTCAGAGCTTTCCCACTGGCCTGTTCAGATCAGGCTGGTTCCCCCGAGGGCGGAATTCCTTAAGGGCGCTGACCTGCTTATTGCGTCCGACTGCACGGCAGTAGCCTCCCCGAATTTCCACCGCGATTTTCTCAAGGGCAGGGCTGTCCTCATAGGGTGCCCCAAATTTGATGACTCCTATGAATATATCCGCAGATTTGCGGATATATTCAAAACATCCGGCGTAAAAAACATCACCGTACTTGCCATGGAGGTGCCATGCTGCCAGAGCTTTCCCGCCATGGTCCGGCAGGGCATGGACAGGGCCGGCAAGAATATCCCCATGGAAACGATAGTTATAAATTCCAGGGGGGAAATCCTCAGCAGGGAGAAATCCGGGCCGGAATTCACCACAGCCTGACACCGGGGAACCCTCCTCAAAGGGCTGATTTCAGATGCCTCTCTATCTCCTGCCTGGGAAGCGCGCCGGTCAGCCTGTCAACCTGTGTCCCATTTCTGAATATAAGCATGGTCGGTATGCTTCGGATCCCGTATTGCGAAGATATCACCGGGTTTTCATCCGTATTGAGCTTAACGACCTTTACCCTGCCTTTGTATTCCGCTGCCAGCTCATCCAGGATCGGGGCGACCATCCTGCAGGGACCGCACCATGGCGCCCAGCAGTCAACAAGGACAGCCCCGGGATGCCCTATAACCTCATTTCCGAAGGTGCTGTCTGTAACCTCTACCGGTTTCCCTGTCCCTGCAGCGGCCTCAAGGGGCGCGCGGCATCTCCCGCATATAGCGGCTTCATTCAATCTCCCGGCGGGGATACGGTTTTTTGTACCGCAGGCCGGACACCTGACAATGATATTTTCCATGGCCACAGGGTTTTCTCACAGGCGCGGATCTATGTTGCCGGGGCCGCCGCATTCCGGGGTGTAGCAGGTAATATTTACGAATTCGCATTTCTTTTTGCAGCCGGGGCATGTCTCCGGGGGAGAACCGGCGGTAATCCTGAAACCGCAATAACTGCATTTCCAGAACGTCATGCCGCACTGCGGGCATATGTCCCCCGCGAAACTGCCATCAGCCATGTAACCGCATTGAGCGCACACCATTTTATCCGACATGTATAATCCTCCATTGAAGTTGGTTTTAAAAATTATAAAACAATCTTGCCACAAAACCTTAAATGTCAAGGCATTATTCCTGTTAACCGTCTCATAATTTATTTCACCCTGGCGGAGTGAAACGTGCAAAATATTACGAGACGATTAATAACAGGGTCTGTGAAAACCATTTAAAATTTTATCTGAATTTCTGATGGCGGTCCCGGCAGATGGATTATCGGCCTGAAGCAGAATGAAGCCTTTCCTTGTGCCCTGCGCCTTTCGCCTGTGAAATGCACCTCCCTGCTCCGACCGTAAAACAGGATAATATGTCGGGCAGATTGAGCGTCTTGCATACCCCTCAATCCCTTGCCCCGGCGACTTCAAACCCCTCCTTCTCAAGCGCCCTTTTAATCCTGCGCGTCTTGCATGGCGACAGCCTGAAACAATAGACCTTTCTGGCGGACCTGGGTGTAGTTACTGAAACGCTCAGGATCTCAGCTTTATTGTCATGAATAATGCCGATTGCCTTGCTTAAAAGGCCCGGCTTGTCCACGATAACAACATCAAGGCGGGAGTATCTGAGCAGGAGTCCCATCATATCAATGAAGGCGCGGAAGACATCCGACTCGGTTATGATGCCGACCACCCTCCCCTCATCCACCACGGGCATCCCGCCGATCTTGTACTTGTAAATGAGTTGTACGGCAATCTCTATGGCGTCTTCAGGATGGACCGTAATAGGTTTCTTTATGATCAGGTCTGAAAAAGTTAAGTCTTCAAGCATTGACGGCATCAGGCCCTGCCTCAGGTCGGACAGGGTTACAAAACCCTTGAGCATATTCCCCCTTGTGACCACGGGCAGGTGCCTGATCGAATTATTTTTCATTACTTCTATAGCATCGCTGATAGAAGATTTCGGGGAGATGGTTATGGGGTCCTGGATCATCAGGTCTTTTACTTTCATGACGCCTCCTTCCTATTATCCTTAAAAACGCCGGTTTCACAAAATCAGTCATGCCTTCAGGAATAATGCATCTTACACCTCTTTGAATAAAACATCAAAATAATGATGATTTCGGGACTCAAAATGCAAGCCTGCCCTTTCCTGTTCGAAATAGAAACTTGACATGAGACGGGAGATAACTAGAATATGGCTCAAGGCGCAGGGCCTAAGCAGATTTGAAATTTCAAATCTCAAATTTGAAATCCTTCACTGCCCTTTAACCGAGTGCCCTGCGCCTTGAGCCTTTTAAAGAGCATCACATGAACCTTCTTACCATCCTGCTGATAGCCCTTGCCCTTTCCATGGATGCCTTTGCGGTTTCCATAGCGAGCGGCATTGCAATAAAAAAACTGCGCATAGAGCATGCCCTGACAATTGCCCTGTGGTTCGGTATCTTTCAGGCAGTCATGCCTTTGATCGGATGGTTCGGGGGTGTCAGCCTCCGTGAACTCCTGTCAGGGATTGACCACTGGGTTGTATTCGGGCTCCTCCTGTTTATAGGGGCCAAGATGATATGGGAGGCATTCAAAATAGATCCGATCGAAAAAGAGTCGAATCCTCTTGATATCCATATCCTTTTTACACTCTCCCTGGCTACCAGCATTGACGCCCTGGCTACCGGCGTGAGCTTTGCCCTGCTGGGCATACCTGTTGTAATGCCTGTCATCATAATAGGGGTTGTGACCTTCCTGGTATCCTTTGCAGGAGTCTGGATCGGTGACAAGGGAGGACACTTCTTCGGCAAGAAGATGGAGATCATAGCCGGGATTATTCTTATAGGGATCGGGATAAAGGTGCTTGCAAGCCATCTTACAGGAGGATAAAATTATGAACCATGAATTCAAGTCCCTGGAAATAGGACACAAGGACCTGTTCCGGCGTTATCTTGCTGAAGACCCGCCTCAGATCTCTGAACTTACCTTCACCAACCTCTTTATCTGGAAACATTGCTATCATCCTGTCTGGCTTGAAAGGGACGACTGCCTTCTGATAATCCTCCGTCCTGAAAAAACCGCGCCCTTCGGGCTGCAGCCTGTAGGAACCGGTGATAAAAAAAACGCCCTGGATGCCCTTTGCAGTGAGCTCAGGGATATCTCTGATGAGGTCAGGCTGTGCAGGGTCAGCGAAGATTTCGTCAACAGGCGCCTTGATCCTGACCAGTATTTTTATCAGCTGGACAGGAACAACAGCGACTATGTCTATAAATCCAATGACCTCATAGAATTATCCGGCAGGAGATATCACAGCAAGAAAAACCATCTGAACACCTTCATAAAGAACTATAAATATGAATATCTGACTCTTGACGGGGAACTTGTAGGACATTTTCTGGACATGCAGGAGGAATGGTGCAGGATAAGGGATTGTCTTCAGACGCCCGATCTTCTTATGGAGGACTATGCAATAAAAACGGCGCTTACCTATTTTGATGAGCTTGAGTATAAGGGCGCTGCCATACGCATCGGATCCAGTATAGAGGCATTTTCCCTGGGAGAACAGCTCAACTCCGATACTGCGGTCATACACATTGAAAAGGCCAACCCTGATATCCAGGGTCTCTACAGCGTCATCAACAATCTTTTTGCCCGGAACACCTGGTCCCGCCTTGAATATATCAACCGAGAGCAGGACCTGGGCATTGAAGGCCTTAGAAAGGCGAAAGAGTCCTATTATCCTTGCCACATGGTAAATAAATATATCGTGTTTCCGAGGTAGATCGGTTTGCCAATCTTCACAGTTTTATTAAGGAAGATTGATAGGGCAAAAATCCCATGGAACAAAAAACAAACAGATTAATAAATGAAAAAAGCCCATACCTCCTGCAGCATGCCCATAATCCTGTAGACTGGCATCCATGGGGTGACGAGGCCTTTTATACTGCAGCAAGAGAAGAAAAGCCCGTATTTCTGTCAATAGGCTATTCTACCTGCCACTGGTGTCATGTAATGGCCCACGAATCATTTGAAGATAAAACCGTAGCCGAACTTATAAATAGTGCCTTTGTCCCGATCAAGGTGGACAGGGAGGAAAGGCCGGACCTGGACAACATCTACATGATGATCTGTCAGTTGCTCACAGGAAGCGGGGGCTGGCCCCTGACCATAATCATGACACCGGACAAAAAGCCATTTTTCGCCGGCACCTATATCCCTAAAAACACCCGGTTCGGCAGGACGGGTCTGATGGAGCTTATCCCGAGAATACAGGAGGTGTGGTCCAAAAGACGCGTGGATGTCATTGATACGGCAGACAAGATAATCAGCACTCTTAAAAACGTTGAAGAACCTTCATACCGTCCGGACATGGACATATCTGTTTTAGACAGGGCATTTCATGAGCTGTCACAGCCTTTTGATAAATTGCATGGCGGTTTTGGAGATGCACCCAAGTTCCCCTCACCCCATAATCTTCTTTTCCTTCTGAGATACTGGAAGCGCACCGGGCGGCGGGATGCCCTCGACATGGTGGAACAGACAATCCGTTCGATGCACCGGGGAGGAATCTATGATCAAATCGGATTCGGGCTCCACAGATATTCAACCGACAGGGAATGGCTTGTCCCGCATTTTGAAAAGATGCTGTATGATCAGGCCCTCTTCGCCCTGTCCTGCCTGGAAACCTGCCAGGCGACCGGCATTGAATATTATTCCCAAATCGCCAGGGAGATTTTTACCTATGTGCTGAGGGACATGACCTCTCCGGATGGCGGATTCTATTCAGCTGAAGACGCGGACAGCGAGGGAGAGGAGGGCAGGTTCTACACCTGGCATGAAAATGAGATTCATGAAATCCTTGGAAAGGATAACGCGGAATTGATTGCCAGGGTCTTCGGGGTGAAAAAAGATGGAAATTTCAGAAATGAAGCCTCAGGCCCCTTGGCCGGATCTAATATTCTGCATCTTAAGATGCCCCTTTCAAAAATTGCCGAGAACCTTAATGTCCCTTTACCGGAACTTGAAACCAGAATAGCCGACCTACGTGTGCAATTGTTTAACGCCCGGCAAAAACGGATCCGCCCTTTCAGGGATGACAAGATACTGACCGATTGGAACGGGCTCATGATCGCGGCCCTTTCCCGTGGGTCACAGGTACTGGAGGATCAGTCCTGTCTGGATGCCGCCATTAAATCCGCCGACTTTATTTTATCCCATTTACGGGAACCGGACGGCAGACTCCTGCATCGGTACCGGGATGGGGAGGCCGCGATCACGGCCCACCTGGACGATTATGCATTTCTTATCTGGGGTTTGATCGAAATCTACGAGGCAAGCTTTGAGACGGCATATCTTAAAGCCGCCCTGGACTTGAACAAAGACATGCTGATGCTTTTTCAGGACCGGGATAGAGGAGGCCTTTTCTTTACGGCACATGACGGTGAAGCCCTTCTCATAAGAAAAAAAGAGGTCTATGACGGCGCTATACCATCCGGCAACTCGGTTGCGATGCTCAACCTTCTCCGGCTGGCCCGTCTGACAGGAAGGACTGACCTTGAAGAGAAGGCCGCTGATATAGGCCGGGCCTTCTCAGGGCAGATAAGGCAGATCCCGTCGGCCTGCACATTTTTCCTGTCCGCCGTCGATTTCAGCCTTGGTCCCTCCTATGAAATCGTCATCTCAGGAAACTCCAATGCCCCTGACACGGTTGAAATGATTTCTGTATTGAGAAAGAGCTTTATACCCAACAAGGCAATAATCCTTCGCCCCACTGAAGATCCTGCGTCATCCATTGATGCCCTGTCCGGATTTGTCAAGGACTATTCTGTCATCAATGACAGAGCGACTGCGTATGTGTGCCTCAATAATGCCTGCAAGGCCCCGACCACCGATCCTTCAGAGATGCTTAAGCTCCTGGGCGTTAATAGACATGGTCCTTCCTCTGTCTGATACGGTTAACGTGATGCATTAATTGAGCAGTGTTGCACATTTAATTGTGCAAGTTTCTTTTCTTTAACCAATTGGGTCAACCTGAATTTTACCACTTGATAGAACGGATATTATCAATATATAATGCGACATCTTTTCTTCCCTTATCGAGTCTTAAAAGAAAAGACCCCGCCCTGGGCTTATGAAGGCGGGATTTACCAGAACAATAGGGTTCCGATTGCCTCAGCATTGGAACAGACACCTGTTATTGAAGCCCCGATTAATACCGATTGTTAAAATCATGCGGAGCTGGAGACATAACGCATAAAATCATTTTCATTTTATGTCCCATGGATATCCTGCTTTAAGCATCATTTTCAGCAACGCCTGCACCGGGCTTCTTGAACAATAAGGTCTTATGTCTCTCTTCCTGAAATCAGAACCCTGTCCCATTAACCTAAACAAATAAAATTACAAGGAGACAACTATGACAAAATACGTATATTCCTTCGGATCAAAAAAGACCGACGGGCGGGCGGACATGAAAAACCTGCTTGGAGGAAAGGGTGCCAATCTCGCTGAGATGAGTCTTTTAGGCATCCCTGTCCCCGCCGGTTTCACGATTACAACGGACTGCTGCAACGATTGTTTTTTTAACAAATCCAGGTTCCCCCAGGGCATGGAGGAACAGGTCCAGAAGGCCCTGAAGGCAGTTGAAAACGAGATGGGCATGAAGTACGGAGACCCTGATAATTGCCTCCTTATCTCCTGCCGTTCAGGCGCAAGGTCATCCATGCCCGGCATGATGGAGACGGTCCTCAATATAGGCCTCTGCTCCAGGACCATCCCGGGTCTCATCAAGAGGACGGGAAATGAGCGCTTTGTCTATGACTCCTACCGCAGGCTCATAACCATGTATTCCGACGTTGTCATGGAAAAGGCCGAGGGCATTGAACCACAGGAAGGCAAAGGCATCCGCGCCCAGCTTGAAAGGATCATGGATGAACTGAAGAAATCCAAGGGATATAAAAACGATACGGAGCTTACGGTCTCAGACCTGAAATACCTCTGCTCCGAATATACTAAAAAGATCAAACAGGTCCTGGGGAGCCCGTTCCCGGATGATCACATGAAACAGCTCTGGGGCGGCATAGGCGCGGTGTTCAAGAGCTGGAACGGAAAAAAGGCCGCGGCCTACAGAAGGATTGAGGGGATACCCGACAGCTGGGGCACAGCCACAAACGTTCAGGCGATGGTCTTCGGCAACATGGGTGAGACATCCGCCACAGGCGTTGCCTTTACCAGAAACCCGGCAACCGGCGAAAATAAATTTTACGGCGAGTGGCTTCCCAATGCCCAGGGAGAAGATGTTGTTGCCGGCATCAGGACGCCAAATCCCATCAACGAGGCGACTAAGATGGAGCAGAACAGGCACCTGCCGTCCCTGGAAAAGGCCATGCCCAAGCTCTACAAGCAGCTTCATGAAATCGAAAGAAAGCTTGAAAAGCACTACAGCGATATGCAGGACATAGAGTTCACCATCCAGGAAGGAAAACTCTACATGCTCCAGACCAGGGTCGGGAAAAGGACAGGCACTGCGGCCTTAAATATGGCCATGGACATGCTCAAGGAAAAGCTCATCAATGAGCCTGCCGCGGTCATGCGGCTGAAGCCCGAGCAGCTTGATGAACTCCTTCATCCCATTGTCGATCCGGCCGCAGAGAAAAACGCCGCGATAATCGCCAGGGGACTGCCGGCAGGGCCCGGGGGTGCTAACGGCCATATCGTTTTCAAGGCCGAGGATGCAGTGGAATGGGAGAAGAAGGGCAAGAAGGTCATACTGGTCAGGGAGGAGACAAACCCTGAAGACGTTGCAGGGATGCGCGCAGCCGAGGGCATACTCACAGCCAGGGGCGGCATGACAAGCCACGCCGCACTTGTGGCCAGGGGATGGGGGAAATGCTGCATTGTGGGCGCAGGCGCCATACATGTCGATTCGATCTCCAAGAAGATGACCGTTAACGGAAAGACCTACAGGGAGGGCGATGTGCTTACCCTTAACGGCACAAAGGGTTATGTCTATGAAGGCAGGCTTAACATGATAGACGCCACTGAAAATGTGAACTTTAAGGCATTCATGAAGCTGGTCGACAGGCAGAGAAGACTCGGCGTCAGGGCCAACGCGGATACGCCGGCGGATGCGGCAACAGCAAGAAATTTCGGGGCCGAGGGCATAGGCCTCTTCAGGACAGAGCACATGTTCTACGGCGAAAACAGTGAGAAGCCGCTCTTCCTTCTCAGGCAGATGATACTGAGCAGCACGCTGGAGGAAAGAAAATCCGCCCTGGATAAACTTTTCCCCCACGTAAAGAGCAATATAAAGGCGACCATGAAGGTAATGCAGGGTCTCCCTGTCACATTCCGCCTGCTTGATCCGCCCCTCCACGAATTCATCCCACAGGATGAGCCCCAGCAGAAGGAGCTTGCCGAAAGCCTGGGCATTGACGTGAAGGAGGTGGTCAGACGAGGTGAACTCCTCCACGAGGTCAACCCCATGATGGGCCATCGCGGCGTCAGGCTGGGAATTACCTACCCTGAGGTGTCTGAGATGCAGATCCGCGCTATCTTCGAGGCGGCTGCCGAGCTTATCAAGGAGAAGATCAAGGCCATGCCGGAAATCATGATCCCTGTTACCTGCGATGTGAATGAAATCAAGGTGCAGAAAAAGATTATTGAAAGGAATTACAAAGAGGTCATAACAAAATTCAACCTCAAGAAGATCGATTACCTCACGGGCACCATGATCGAGATACCGAGGGCCTGTCTCCTGGCCGACAAGATGGCCGAGGAGGCACAGTTCTTCTCCTTCGGGACCAACGACCTCACACAGATGGGTTTCGGTTTCTCCCGCGATGACATCGGCGCATTTCTGCCCGGGTACCTGGATAAAAAGATCCTAAAGGCAGACCCCTTCCAGACCATTGACCAGGAAGGCATCGGCCAGCTTATAGAGATGGGCGTCACAAAGGGGCGTTCAACCAAAAAGGACCTGAAGGTGGGCATCTGCGGAGAGCAGGGCGGTGAACCGGCATCGGTCAAATTCTGCTTCAAGGTCGGTCTCAATTACGTCAGCTGCTCTCCCTACAGGGTCCCCATTGCAAGGCTTGCGGCTGCCCAGGCTTCCATTGAGGGCGCGGCAGTGTCTAAAAAGCCTGTGAAGAAGGCACCATCAAAAAAGAAGGCCGCTGCAAAGAAAAAATAGCCCGTTTCAAACTGCATACAGACAAAAAGCAAGGTGGCAACACCTTGCTTTTTTTATATTTACTCCATAGAATCAAAGCTTGACACACTGTTTCCGTACATGCTAGAAAACAGCTTGCACAAGATGTATTCCGTCTGCTCAATATTTCATAAAAAAACCAATTGTGCTGTATAATTCCAGTAAACACCATGTTTACCTCCCCAATACCATTTTTTCTGTGCGTACCCTGTGAAAAAATCTCATGGATACCAGGAGACAGATGGATTATTGAGGAGGAGAATATTTCAATTAAGGAGGTAGAAAGTGAATATTATAGTCTGCATTAAACAGGTCCCGGACACCGAATCTCAGATCAAGATAGCCCCGGATGGAAAATCAGTTGTTACGGACGACATCAAATGGGTAATGAATCCCTATGATGAATTCGGGGTTGAAGAGGCATTGAGGATCAAAGAGAAATTCGGAGGAGAAGTAACAGTAGTAGGATTGGGTCCCAAGAGGGTGGCCGAGTCCATACGAACCGCCCTTGCTATGGGCGCCGACAAGGGTGTACTTGTAAGCGACCCCGCCCTTGACGGGAGCGATTCACTGGCTGTTGCAACGGCCCTTGCCGCGGCAATTAAAGGCCTTAGCTATGATCTTATTTTTACAGGTCAGAGGGGCGTCGATGATGATAACGGAATCGTCGGGGCAGCCCTTGCCGAGATGCTCGATATCCCCAATATCTCTGTTGTTGAAAAGGTTGAGATAGCAGGCGATGGGAAATCCGTCAAGGCACACAGGCCGGTGGAAGGCCTCACCCTTGTTATCGAGGCGGCATTGCCCGCACTGATTACCGCTCAGAAGGGCCTGAATGAACCGAGATATGCATCTCTCCCCGGGATTATGAAGGCAAAAAAGAAACCCCTTGAAGAAAAGACACTTGCGGCCCTTGGTCTTGATCCTTCCCAGTTCGGCGAAGGTGCAAGAAAACTGAAAATCGTGAAGCTGACGCCTCCGCCTCAAAGAAATGCCGGCAAGATCGTCGCCGGAGACACGCCGGAACAGAAGGCAGCGGAACTGGCAAAATTGCTGCACGAGGAGGCCAAGATCCTGTAATAGCCTTCCATACAGGGCAGGATCGATATTACTCAAGCTATCAGATAAAAGGAGATATAAACGATGTCACAAGGAGTTATGATAATTGCTGAACAGAGGGACGGGGATATCCGCAAGATATCCTATGAACTTATCAGTGAAGGACGGCGGCTGGCTGATGCCTCAGGGCAAGAATTGACAGCTGTGCTGCTTGGTTCCAATATAAAAGACAAGGCCGCGAAATTCGGAAATTATGGCGCCGGCAAGGTGGTCGTAGCCGATGATCCCAGGTTGGGGCAATACACTACCGATGCATATGTTTCCGTAATCGCCCAGATAGTAAAGGCCAGTGACCCCGCTGTACTGCTGCTCGGAGCATCATTCAACGGCAAGGACCTGGCTGCCAGACTTTCAGCCAGGCTGGGCGTCGGCATGGCCCAGGACTGCATCCAGTTCTCCATGGAAGACGGCAGGCTGAATGCTGTCCGTCCGATCTATGCGGGCAAGGCCTACGCAAAGGTAACCTACAGCGATAATTACCCGCATATGGCAACGGCAAGGCCCAATGTAATGTCCATGAATGCGCCGGATGAATCCAAGACCGCCCAGGTGTCAGACGCGTCTTTCACCCTGAATGATGCCGACATCAAGACAAAGATTGCCGAGGCGATAAAGGACAAGAGCGGGAAGGTTGACCTTACAGAGGCCGACAAGATAGTGTCCGGCGGACGCGGCATGAAGGGTCCTGAGGGTTACGGGATACTGGAAGAGCTTGCCGACCGTATAGGGGCAACGGTGGGCGCCTCAAGGTCCTCGGTTGATGCCGGATGGAGGCCCCATGCAGACCAGGTGGGACAGACCGGAAAGGTTGTCTCCCCCACCCTTTATGTTGCGTGCGGCATTTCCGGGGCCATTCAGCACCTGGCCGGAATGGCCACA
>Ga0209287_10000016_pt1 | contig 119215 bp, 92 predicted proteins | sample PPLLak3cmMay2015_2_FD_187255 | JGI IMG/M metagenome (GOLD analysis project Ga0209287, IMG submission 187255) | Freshwater sediment microbial communities from Prairie Pothole Lake near Jamestown, North Dakota, USA - PPLs Lake P8 Core (1) Depth... | ecosystem: Environmental > Aquatic >... | reverse complement strand
AACACCCATTATACTGGCTGTACATCTAATATCGATGAGCGCTTGGAAAGGCATTCAAAAGGTCAAGTAGAGTATACCAAATCACGTTTGCCCGTTAAACTCTTATTCTACGCAACGTTTATAGGCAAGTACAAGGCCTACAACTTTGAAAAATATCTTAAGTCGGGTTCGGGAAGAGCATTTGCAAACAAGCATTTAGTGTAAGCAACCGTAGTTCCTTTTTCTGGAACGAAGGCGAGTTTCAGCGGATGCAAAACGCTAAAAGTTTTTGTTTTTGCAATGAATCCTATTTCAATTTTTTTAAATAATCATATATTATTTGCTTAAAGAATTTAGTTCCGCTCATAGAGTTTTGCCAACTTTATGGCCGTTGCTTGCTCAAGCAGATCGAAGCTAGCCTTGCTAAAGAGTAGCACCAGTATATAACTGTTGTTGAGTTTTGTAAGTTTACTGGGGTACCATTTGACTTGGTTGAAAAGTATCTTATATACTAGGGTAAAACACTTCAATACAAATAAATCATTAGGAGTATGAAATTATTCAAATGTTGTAAAAACTATTTCAATTACTAATAGGTTCTTGTATTAAAATAGAAAATTTCCTAACTAACTTGTATTAATTCTTAAAATCATTGGATTAACGATTTTGGTTGGAATCAATATTTTATCGTTAACCTTCAAGTCCCTTATCTCAAATTCTGATACTTCAATTTTTGTAATTGTATCGTTTGCAGAAATTGTTAAAATAGTTCCCTCAATTTTTAATACTTGTGCTAGAACCTGAAATTTTGTATTGTTAAATATCTCTTTAGGGCAACCTTGTTTATTAATTTCCCCATTTTCTATAACATAAATATAATCAGATAATTTAACAACTTCGTTAATATCATGGCTAACTAAAAGAGTTGTTGCGGAAAATTTTTCGTGAGCCAGCAATATTTCATCTTGTAATATGGTTCTAGTCTCGTTATCCAAGGCGGATAATGGTTCATCCAATAGCAATATCTGTGGTTTACGAGCCAATGCTCTTGCAACAGCCAAGCGTTGTTGCTGTCCTCCTGAAAGTTTTGCTGGTTTTCGCTCACATAATCCTTTCAAATGAAAAATCTCAAGTAATTCCGAAACATAACCCCTTTCTTTATAGAACTGAGCATACAGTAGATGCTCTTTTACAGTCATGTTGGGGAAAAGGGCATAATCCTGAAACACAAAACCAATATTTCTTTGCTGCGGTTTAATATTAATTTTTTTATCACTATCAAACCATATTTCATTATTTACTTTGATATAGCCGCTATCAGGGTTTGTTAACCCGGCAATCATCCTTAAAAGGGTTGTTTTTCCAACCCCTGATTTCCCGAAAAAGGTAATAAAGCCAAATCGTGGAATTGTTAATTTCAATTCTAACAACTCATCACCATTTGTGGTATGGATAAGCTTTTTAACGTGTAAGTCGATTAAAATCTCTTCCATTTTAAATATTCCCGATTTATACTATAAACAATAAGCAAGATTACAAAGCTGAAAAGGAATAGAAAAATGGCGTACTTATTTGCCATATCAAAGTTTAATGCCTGTACTTCGTCGTATACTGCAAGCGAAGCCACCCTTGTTTTGCCCGGTATGTTTCCGCCAATCATAAGTATTACCCCAAATTCGCCAATGGTATGTGCGAATGTCAAACAAAGGCCTGTAATCATTGCGGGTTTTATGTTGGGGAGCAATACTTTGCGAATAGTTGTAAGCCTTGATTTACCTAAAGTATATGATGCGTCTTTCAAGGATATTGGCAAGTTACTAAACCCACTTTGAATAGCATTTACCATAAAAGGTAAATTGAAGATTATTGAACCAATCAGAATGCCAGCAAAAGAAAATGCCAATTGAACATTAAAGTAGCTATTCAAAAAATTGCCAAACCAATAATTTGGGCTGAATGCAAGTAAAAGATAGAATCCAAGAACAGATGGGGGTAACACCAGCGGCATGCTTATCAATGCCTGTAAAACCACTTTAAATCTTAATTTTGAATAGGTTAGATAGTATGCTAGCGGAATGCCTATAACAAACAGTATTATGGTTGTCAACGTGGCAAGTTTGACAGAAATCCAGAATGTTATTAAAAAATCAGCATTCATTAATTATCAACTATTTAGTAAGTGGAGGATTAAACCCGAATTTATCAAGAATTCTTCGTGCTTGTTCAGATTCAATGAATTGAACAAATTTCAAAATATCTTTATTGATTTGTGACTTTTTTATCACAACAAATGCTTGCTCTAGCTTAGAATAGCTTTTTTCATCGATTATAAAGTATTTGCCTTTACTCATCATTTCTGGTGATAGAGCCAATGAAAGGGCTATCAGCCCAACCTCTGCATTGCCAGTTAACACAAAATGAGCGGTTTGCGATACATTTTCACCTTTTATTATTTTGCAGAGTATTCTATCGTATAGTTTATAATATTTCAAGCATTCAATCGCTCGTTTTCCATAAGGAGCAAAGGCAGGGTTAGCTATGGCAATTTTTTTAATACCATTATCGCTCAGCAATGCTATTCCCTTTGTTAAATCAAGGGTTGAACTCCATAGAACTAGGTGCCCAATTGCATAAAGTTTAGGCTTGCTTTCAGTTAGATTTAAAGAATCTAGCTTATTTGGGAACGATTTGTCAGCAGAGAAGAATACATCATAAGGTGCGCTATTGACTATTTGCTGATACAAATTACCTGATGAACCATATATAACATCAATTTTTATTTCTGGGTTGGCTTTATTAAACTCTTTAGTCAGCTCATTCATTGCAAAACGTAAATCAGCAGCAGCTGCAATTGATATTGGTTGTGCTAAAATGTTCTGAATTGATATAGAAAGAAGCAAAAAATTTACTAGAAGTATTTTTTTCATAATCTTAAATATGAAGGAGCGCAAAAGTAATAATTCTTTGAAATATCAATAATTATTAACGAAAATTTGATAAAACACTAGATATCATGTTGATTACATGATACAAAGTTCCATTTTATTGATTCTTTAGAATCATCGAAATCAAAACTTATTTCATAATATCTATCAATCGTTATGTATTGATATACATAACGATAAATTGAAAAAAAAATATCCTGTTTGTGATTAAAATCATATGACAGTAGTTATCCAATTTTCTATTTTTGTCACCGATATGAAAATAATTTCATATCCGCAAATATATGATAAAAGATCATGTTACGGAAGCATTAGAATTATTCCAATTTGGCTATCACTGTTCGCAATCAGTGCTAGCGACTTTCAGTGAAGATCTTAATCTTCCCAAAGAAACTGCGCTAAAGATTGCTTGCCCCTTTGGAGGCGGCCTAGGTGGGCATGGGAGAACCTGTGGAGCGCTTACTGGTGCTATGATGGTTGTAGGGCTTAAATATGGTACGACGAAGGCGACAGATCTTGAGGCAAAAAAACTATCCCGTGAAAAAACACGCCAGCTTATTGAAACATTCGAAAAGGTGCATGGGACAAGTAATTGCAACGAACTCGTTGGTTTTGATAGGAGCAATATGAGCGGAGCGGAGTTGATGGCTAAACTTCCGCATTTTCACAGTATTTGCCCAAAATATCTTGAAACGGTAGTTTCATTTCTTGAAGAAGAATTATGATATTGAAATATAGTAACCTTAAATAATAATAATCTAGGAGGAACATTCATGAAACTAAGAAAAATGTGGCTCAACATCAATGGAGCAAACAGAATGTTAATTTGCAACCCCGAAAAGGATACTTTGGCCGATGTTTTGCGCCGTATGGGCTTAACCGGAACTAAAGTAGGTTGTAACAAAGGCGTTTGCGGTTCCTGTTCAGTTATCTTGAACGGGAAGCTGATTCGTTCCTGCACGAAGAAAATCGGCAAAATCGATGAGTATAGCCAAGTGTTGACAATTGAAGGTATTGGCACACCAACTAACCTACATCCGATACAAGTAGCATGGATGCAGCTTGGTGCTGTTCAGTGCGGTTTCTGCGTACCAGGTTTCATCGTATCAACCTATGCGCTGCTGCTGGAAAACAAAAAGCCAACCCGTGAAGAGGTACGCGATTGGTTCCAGAAGCACCGCAATGTATGCCGTTGTACAGGGTATAAACAAATTGTAGATGCCGTTATGGCAGCCGCAGAAGTTATGCGAGGTGAAAAAACGATTGAAGATATCTCCTTTAAAAACCCAACGGATGGAGAATACTATGGCAAGCCGGTAATTCGCCCTACAGCACTTGCAAAAGTTTGTGGTCTTGCTGATTATGGAGATGATCAGGAGCTCAAGATGCCAGCCGAGAGCCTCAAAGTTGTTATGGTACAACCTAAAATTGCCCATCACGCAAATATCATAAAAATTGATACCAGTGAAGCAGAAAAAATGCCTGGTGTGGTAAAGGTTATCACAGCGAAGGATATTAAAGCTGCTGGGGGAACTAACATTATGGCCGAGGGTCACTTCCATGAGCGCACAACCATTATGGTTCCAAGCCGTACTGTGCTTTGTGAAGATAAAATTTACCGATATGGTGATGTTGTAGCCCTTGTTTGTGCTGATACAAAAGATCATGCTCGTGCTGCTGCAGAAAAAGTAAAAGTAGAAATTGAGAAACTACCAGAATATTTAGGTTACTTAGATGCTGTAATGCCTGATGCCATGCGCATACATAAGGACACCCCAAATATTTTCGCATTGCAGCCGGTTCTAAAAGGGGTTGGTTTGGATGAACCTTCAAAAGTTGCTGAAGTTATCGACAATTCAGCATTTAGCGTAGAGGGAAGTTTCTTCGCAACTCGCGAACCTCACCTTTCTATTGAAGGTGATACCGTTCAGGCTTACTTCGATGAGGATGGTTTCCTTGCAATTCAGTGTAAATCGCAAGGTGTATACTCATCCATTGGCCGTATCGGTAATTCTGTAGGCGTACCAAAGGATAAGATAAGAATTATCATGAACCCAACTGGTGCTAGCTTCGGTTGGTCAACGAATGCCGGTGACCTTTGCCTTGCAGCCGCCGCGACTGCAGTAACTAAAATGCCTGTTGCCTTATCGATGACTTACGAAGAGCATCAACATTTCTCAGGAAAACGTCGCCCATGCCATTCCAACGGGCGAGTTGCCTGCGATAAAAATGGTAAGATAACCGCTACTGAATTTGAGTTCGGAATGGATCAAGGTGCCTACACCTTCGGCGGTGATGATATTATCTCAAAACAGGTTCGTTTCGCATTCTTCCCCTATGTAGTTCCCAATGTTGCAGGGATTTCACGCATAGCAATCACCAACCACAATTTTGGAACAGCCTACCGTAGCTATGGCTCACCTCAAGCGTTTACTTTGAGCGAAGCCCTTATGGATATGCTTGCCGAAAAGGCTGGTATCGACCCATTCGAATTCCGATGGAGGAACATTGCTCGTACTGGCGAACTTAACATCAATAGCCATCCATTTAGGCTCTACCCAATGGAAAAAATGATGGAAATGATGAAACCCCATTACGACAAAGCTGTTAAGGAGGCGAAAGAAAAAGATACACCAGAGGTACGTCGCGGTGTAGGTTTGGCATGGGGTGGATTCAATGTATCCGAAGGTCCTACCGATCATGCAACCGTTCGTTTAGAGCTTAACCCCGATGGTACAATCACAAAGTACGATACCTGGCAGGAACTCGGACAGGGTGGTGATATTGGCTCTGTAATGGTAACCTTAGAGGCTTTAAAACCACTTGGTATTACACCTGAACAAATTAAACTTGTACAAAGCGACACGAAAATATGCCCTGATAGCGGGATGTCCGCCGGTAGTCGTTCTCACTATATGAATGGCCATGCTACAATCATTGCTGCTGAAAAGCTAATAAATGCAATGAAGAAAAAAGATGGTACATTCAGAACCTACGATGAGATGGTGAAAGAGGGTATCGCAACCAAATACGAAGGTAAGTATATGACCATCGTAACCCCAGGTTTAAGCCGCCTTGACCCAAATACAGGTATTGGCGACCCAACACCTGCATTTACTTATGCTCTTAACATGGCTGAAGTTGCTGTGGATACAAAAACTGGAAAAACTACAGTTACCCGCTTTATCTGTGTGGCTGATGTTGGTAAGGTTGGAAACATTGATGCTGTAAACGGGCAAGCTTATGGAGGTATATCGCATAGTATTGGTTTTGCGCTCTCTGAAAACTATGATGATGTAACCAAGCACACCAATATTGCATCGAGCGGTGTACCTTACATAAAGGATATTCCAGATGAACTCCATGTTTTCTACCACGAAAGCGACGATAAGACTGGACCTTTCGGATCTTCGGGAGCATCAGAGGCATTCCAGGCTTCAGGTCACGTTGCAGTCTTAAATGCTATCTACAATGCTTGCGGTGTAAGAGTTTTCGAAATGCCTGCGACTAAAGAAAAGGTAAAAGAGGGGCTTGATATTCTTGCAAAAGGTGGTAAAATTAATCCGCCTAAAAAGTACTTCCTTGGCGCTGATTTGTACGATGAGCTAGAAGAAATAAAGGCTAATCCAGTTCCTTACGGTGGTATCGATTTCTTTAAACCGCTTGGCGCCGCTGGTGAAAGGTTCTTTTAGAAGAGGTGCCTAGAGTGCCTAAAGTACTTAAAGTTAGTTACACTTAACTCTAATACTCTTAACTTTAAGTACTCTAAGTACTTGAAGAACTCTTAATTTTTTGTACTAACAAATGACTGAGCAAAACGAATTTGTTAAGGAGTGTTTACAGAACGAACGGGCATTCTGCACTGCGGAGTGCCCGTTCAATCTTGATGTTCGTGATTTTGTTGGAAAAATTCAACAAGGTCGGTTTAACGTAGCATACAGAACATATCAGAATGCGGTAGGATTTTCTGGCATCGTCTCGGCTTTGTGCCCCGAACCGTGCAAGCAGGTTTGCCCTATGAAAGATGCAGGAGGCTCAATTTCGATGAAGCTGCTTGAAATAGCAGCAATGAGCTATGCCCGTAATACTGCTCCAGATCAATATAATATGCCCCCAAAAGGTAATAGAATTGCTATTATCGGCGGAGGTATAAGCGGTCTTGCCTGTGCCCTTCGTTTGACCACAAAAAAGTATGATGTAACAATCTACGAGAAATCGTATTTGTTGGGTGGGCATCTTTTTGATCTACTCAACCCCGAAATATTTCTTGATGATATTAAGCAGCAGTTCATAAATGAAAATTACACGCTACTGCTCAACACAGAGATTTCAAGTTTAGATGATTTAAGCTATGATGCAATATACATAGCAACAGGTAAAGGCGGTAATGACTTTGGCCTTTCGCATAATGAAGAAGGTGCTTTTGCTACAACAAAGTCTGGTGTTTTTATAGGAGGATCAATCGCTGGTGTCGATACAATGACGGCAATTGCACACGGGCTTAACGTTTCAGGTGCAATTGAAAGATTCTTGAAGGTTGGGAAAATGAATCACCCGGAAGAAGCAACTGGGACTAAGCTGCTCTATGAAGGAATACGAATAACTAAGGCTGATGCCGTTGAGCCATCAAATGGAAAAACATTTACGAAAGAAGAGTCAGTAGACGAAGCAAATCGTTGCCTTAAGTGCGCTTGCGATGCTTGTGTTCACCACTCTCCGTTGATGAACTACTTCAAAAAATTTCCGAAACGTATCGCCGATGAGGTTGAGGTAACTATACGCCCCAGCACACTGGATGGAAATGGTACGGTTTGCACTAGGCTTATCTCCACATGTAACCATTGTGGTTTGTGCAAAGAGGTTTGCCCTAAAGATATCGATACGGGTGAATTCCTCCGTGAAAGTATGCAGGCAATGCATAAAAAAGGTGCGATGCCTTGGGCTTTCCATGAATTCTATATGAGGGATATGGAATTTTCAAACAATGAAGCTGCCCTGGTAAAGTTGCCAAAAGGCCATAAAAAAAGCAGCTACATGTTTTTTCCAGGTTGTCAACTTGGTGCTTCAGACCCTCGTTATGTAACCGAAAGTTATAAATTTTTAACTCAACATTTTCCTGATACTGCATTAATGCTCAATTGCTGCGGAGCCCCTGCCGATTGGGCTGGTGATGTAGAAAATCACGCTAAAGTTATTGGTAAGATAAAGGACGATTGGATTAACCTTGGTAAACCAATTGCCATCTTTGCATGCCCAATGTGCAAGCAGATGTTACAGCGATTTCTACCTGAAATAGAAGGACAATTTCTATATAATATCATTGATGAAAAAGGAATAAACCTGAAAAAGAATACAAAAAAGGAGATAGCATCGGTATTCGATCCTTGTGCTAGCAGATATGAGTCAGCATTACAGAGTTCTATTCGTAATCTTGCAACCAAGGCAGGATTTAATCTTGAGCCGCTGCCCATGGAGGGGAAAATGGCCGAGTGTTGCAGCTATGGCGGTCATGTAGCGATTGCATACCCACCCTATGTAAGCCATAATGTGCAAAAACGAATTGAACAAAATAATAACCCATACATTACCTATTGCTCAAACTGTCGTGATATATTTACTGCTGCTAAGAAACCGACTTGGCATATCCTCGATATAATATTTGATTTAGATAATGAAAATCGAGTACTGCCAACTATTTCTGAAAGAAGGGATAGACGATTAAAACTGAAACAACAATTGCTAAATGAGTTTTGGAAGGAGTCAAGTATTATGGAAAAACCAGCTATAGAGGTTCTAATCTCACAAGAACTCAAAGAAAAATTGAATAGTAAATATATTTTAGAATCAGATATTTACACCATAGTTGGTAATTGTGAACAAAGCGGAAATAAGCTGTTTAATCCCAACTCAGAAACCTTTACAGGGTATATGCAAATTGGTAAAATGACATACTGGGTTGAATATCGTGCTAGACAAGAGCGTGGATTTGAACTTGTAAACGCATACTGTCATCGCATGAAAATAGAGGAGGGGGAATAGTATGATGGAAGAAAAGAAACTTATCTGCCACAAATGCCAAAAAGAGTTAGAGCTTAAAAAAACTAATTTCTCTTATCTGGGTCACATATTTTTTACTGAGGTACCAAGGTGCCCAGAATGTGGTTTAGTCTTTATCTCCGAAGACTTGGTAAAAGGTCGCATATCTGAAGTTGAGATGCAGATGGAGGATAAGTGATTAATTGACAATTGAAAGGTTATAATGAAGAATAAAAATAAATGCTCTTGAGTTTAGTAAATAAAGATGTTATAGATGATAAGCACATTGAATTATCCTACAAATCAGGGTGTATGGTTTGTGGTGCTGAATTGATTTATAATAAAACAGAGATAAATAAAACCTGTTATTATTGTGGTGAAACAAGACCGTCAAATTCCTATTGTGTTAATAATCATTTTGTTTGTGATAAGTGTCATGAAGCAAATCCCATAGAAAATATAAAAAGAATATGCATTAGTTGCTCTGAAACTGATGCAGCGGTATTAATGCAAACAATACGGTCTCATAAAGCATTTCCTATTCACGGTCCTGAACATCACTCACTTGTTCCCGCTGTTATACTTACTTCATTAAGAAACTCTGGGTATGCAATTACTGAAGAACAAATTCTTGTTGCAATACGAAGAGGGCAAACTATTTCGGGCGGCGCTTGTGCGTACCTTGGTGCTTGTGGTGCAGCAATTGGTGCCGGTATTGCTTTTTCAATCTTATTGGATGCCAATCCTTATGATGGGAAGATGAGGCAAATCGCTCAGCAGGCAACAGCATCAGTACTAAGTGATATAGCATCTTATTGTGCACCCCGATGCTGCCAACGGGATGCATGGATAGCTTTGAAGGCTGTTTCAAAGCTATTAAAGAAGGATATGGACTTGATTTTACCTGTAGGCGAAATTGTTTGTCAGCAATATAGATTTAATAAAGAGTGTATTCATGAAGAGTGTCCTTTGTGGGTGACAAGCATGGATAACTACATAATCCTTTATAAAACTTGGAGTGTTTGCCCAATTTGTATGAAACGTCTTCCTGCTGAGCGTGTACATAGAGGTGAGCAAGTATACCTACAAAAAACCTGCAAAGAACACGGCTCATTTGAAAGCATTATTTGGCGCGGATATTCCAGCTTTAATGAATGGGTAAATAATTCCGATCAACCAGCTCTTGAAAGCCCTAATTGTCCAGATGGCTGTGGTTTATGTTCGGATCATCTTCAAAAAACATGCTGTGTAATCCTCAATATAACTAATAAATGTAATCTCAATTGCCATTTTTGTTTTGCTGATTGCGATAACAGCAATGATGAACCAACATTCGAAGAGATTCAGGAGTCGCTTTCAAAACTAATAGTAAAAGGTAAAACTCTTGTGCAGCTAAGTGGTGGTGAGCCAACGATGCGCAATGACTTACCTGAAATTATAAAAGCAGCAAAGGATTTAGGAGCAAAATATGTTCAACTCAACTCAAACGGCATTCGATTGAGTGAAGATAAAGAATACGTAAGAAAACTTGCTGAAGCAGGTCTATCATTTGTATTTATGCAATTTGATGGTACTGATGATGCAATATACAAGAGTTTACGTGGTAAGCCACTTCTGAAAGTAAAGCAGAAAGCAATTGAGAATTGTGCTGAGCATAATATCGGTGTAACGCTTGTTCCTACTTTGGTTCGTGGGGTTAATACACATAACATTGGCGATATACTTCGATTTGCAATCTCTGAAGCACCTAAAGTTCGTGGAGTTCATTTTCAACCAGCAACTTTTTTAGGGCGAGTGCCCGAAAAACCAACAAACGATGAACGTTTTACACTTGATGAACTGATATTCGAAATTCAAAAGCAGACAAATGGAATTATAAAGTCAGAGAATCTACTTCCTTCTGCTTGTGACCATCCTCTGTGTGGCTTTCATGGAGATTTTATTGTTGATCAAAACAAGGTTATTTCGCTCTTAAAACGAGATAAAACTGAAAAGAGTTGTTGCTGTAGCCCTGTAGCAGCCGATAAAAATAGGGAGTTTGTTGCAAGGCGTTGGCAAAGACCTCCAGTTACTAATACTAGCATGGATTCATCTAGTGGTAATTTAGATGATATGGAGTTTTTCCTTAATCGTGTAAAAACACATGGTTTTACAGTAACTTCAATGGCCTTTCAGGATGCTGGAAATATTGATTTCTCACGTCTTCGCAATTGCAGTTTACATGTTTATGACAAGGGGAAATTTGTACCATTCTGTTCATATTATCTTTCTGGATGGAAACAATAAAGAAATCATCGTGTGTAATAAACCGCCCAGGCGGTTTTATAATAACCGACACAGCATTTTGCTTCTGTTCATTTCCTAATAATGCAAAAATTCTTGATTTGGGTTGTGGCTCAGGTGCAACTGTTGATTACTTACAACAAAAATATAGCTTCGAGGCCTATGGCCTTGATAAAAAACTTGAACTATCGGTTTTACAAGTAAATCTAATAAAAGCACCTGCTGAATCGATTCCATTCCCAGCGACTTCAATGGATGGAGTGCTTATGGAATGCAGTTTTTCTATGATGGACAATCAGAAAACTGTTTTAAAAGAGTGTAATCGTGTACTTAATGCAAATGGTCGTTTGATTATTTCTGATATGTATGCACGTGGCGAAGCTGCACGATTAAAAGGTTGTTTAGGACGGATTGATTCAAAGGAAAGTATTATAAATATTATAGAGAGTAACGGTTTCACAATAGAACATTTCGAAGATTTTACACAACATCTTCAAACGATGTGGGGACAAATGATATTCGAGAAAGGTGCAAAGACTTTCTATTGCGATTTGGGTGTAGATCCCGAAACAATGAAGCGAATAAAATGTGGTTACTATCTAATTGTTGCTAGAAAAAAGGATAAACTATGATTTCTCCAGTTGAGACATGGGTTGCTGAACGAACAAGCCTTCAAGGGAATCTAAATCCTATGACTTTGCGCAATTGGCAAATTGAAAAGCTTAATGATTTGATTTCATATGCAAGTGAAAATACTAAGTTTTATCATGGAAAACTTCATTCTACAAGAGATATAACCGAATTACCATTTACTTCACCTTCAGATATTGCAGCTGATCCATTTGCTTTCCTCGCAATTCCGCAGAGTTTAATTACAAGGGTAACTACTCTTGCTAACTCAGGAACTACTCATCTTAAAAAACGCATATTCTTTTCGAAGGCTGATCTAGAAAGAACAATCGATTTCTTTGCTGTTGGCATGAGCACAATGGTGCGTAAAGGAGAAAAAGCACAGATACTTATTTCGAACAGAACCGAAAATAGCCTAGGAAGCTTACTCAAGGAGAGTCTTTCGAGAATAGGTGTTACCTCAGAAATATTAGGAGCAATTAAAACAGTGAATGTTGCGATTGAAGTTTCTAAGGGCGCCGATTGTCTGATTGGTATGCCCGCCGAATTGCTTTATATGAGTCATGCGGCACCTGAGTTGCGACCAAGCAGTGTTCTTCTTGCTGCTGATTATATACCTCAAAGTGTAATTAATAGTATTAAAGAAACTTGGAAATGCGATGTGTACATGCACTATGGTCATACAGAGTTTGGTTTTGGATGTGCTGTTGATTGCGATCAACACAATGGATATCATTTGCGAGATGCAGATCTAATTTTTGAAATAATCGATTTTAAAACCGGAAAGCCAGCCAAGATTGGTGACAGTGGTGAAATAGTAATTACAACCCTTTCTAACGAAGCGATGCCCCTTATTCGTTATCGTACTGGTAATTTATCTCGGTTTATTAATACTCCTTGTGGATGTGGTAGTCTACTTCCAAGATTAGGTAGGATAGAAGGGCGTATTGATAGCAACATCACGATTGGTAATGGAAATTCAGTGAGCATACATCAGCTGGATGAGATAATATCTGCTAATCCTAAAGTTCTTGGCTTTTATGCGTTGCTAAAGCATGTAGGGAAACGAAACATTTTGCATCTTACTATCGATGCAAGCAATTACATCGATTTAACTACCTTAACAGCGATGCTGCCACCTGAACTCAACATTGAGGTTAGCTATAGCAAAGCCGATCCTTTTTCTCATAGAGAAAAAAGGCGTATACATATTGGTAACTCTAATAATGACGTAGCAAAGTAAAATTTATTAAATTCCAGATATTATGATTTTAGAAGAAACATATTCTTTTTTAAGAGAGAAATATAAAGATCTTTTTGAAAACCTGACCATTTCGGATGTTCGATTAGGTATTCATCTTACAGCAGTTAAACTTTCGGACGAAAGTTATGGAGCAGCAAGCACTTTGTCTTATAATCAACTTCATTGCTGCAAAGAGAATCGTGATTTTGGTGACTTTACACCTAATAGAATTAAAGGTCAAAGGGTGTTTGATTTATTTTCTTCAACAAAAAAAACTGATGTCATTGATACGCTAAAAATGGCGGTTATAAATGCAATTTCATCGAGAATTCTACAAAGCAATAATTACAAAATCATCGAGAATGCTGACCCTATCGATTTGCTTGATTTATCATCCAATAAAACGATAACCATTGTAGGCGCATTCCCTTCATATATTCGAAAAATAGAGGTAACTCAAAATAACCTGTATGTATTGGAGTTAAATGAAAATGCGTTTATTGATGGGCAAAAAAAATACTATGTTCCTGCAAGCGAATACTCTAGAATTATCCCAATATCTGATATTGTAATAATTACCGGCTTAACTTTGGTAAACAACACAATTGATGGGCTACTTTCTTCTATTTCTCCTACGACAAAAACGATTGTTACAGGCCCTTCAAGTAGTATAATTCCTGATATTCTATTTAAAAACAAAGTAAATATGATTGGAGCAACTCGAATTACTGACCCCGAATTGTTATTTACTGTCGCAAGTGAAGCTGGTGCAGGGTATCATTTGTTTAAATATGGTGCTCAAAAAATTTGTATCCTAAATGAGTAGTAACTATATGTTAAGCGAGAAATGGATAAAAGCCTCAATTATTGGAACTATTTGGGCTGCATCTGAAATTGTTCTTGGTAGCTTTTTGCATAACCTGAAAGTGCCTTTTGGTGGGAATGTACTAACGGCAATAGGCTTAATTATTCTGATTTCGGTAAGTTATATATGGACAGAGAAGGGGTTATTTTGGCGCGCAGGGTTGATTTGTGCAACTATGAAAACGATATCGCCCAGTGCAGTCATTTTTGGGCCAATGATTGCCATTCTTAGTGAAGCTGCATTGCTCGAAATTTCGGTCAGGTTATTTGGCAAAACAATAGTAGGCTATATGTTAGGTGCAATGCTCGCTATGTCATGGAACTTGTTTCATAGGATAATGAATTACATAATATTCTACGGTTTAAATATTGTTCAGCTATATACCGATTTAATCAAATTTGCACAAAAACAGCTTAATATTCATTTTGATATTGTATGGTTACCAATTATCATTCTATTCATAATCTACTGCATGCTTGGATTACTGTCTGCGATTATCGGAATAAAGGTTGGTCGTAGAATCTTGAAACAACCCGCTGAGAATAAATTTGAAAATTCAAAAAATGGGAATGCTGTAAAGCAAAATAGTGACAAATCGGAATTCAGCTATTCACTAACCTGGCTATTTGTCAATATATCGCTAATGATTGGGTCATTAGTTTTACTGAATTATTCGTGGATTTTTTGGAGCACCTCGATAATTGCAATCGTTACGATCTGGTCATTTCGTTACAAAAGAGCTTTGCGTCAGCTATCAAAGCCCAAGTTCTGGGTATTTTTTGTTGCTATAACCATGATTACTGCGTTTGTTTTCTCTAAGCTTCAAACGGATGCAAAAAGTTTAGAGCAAGCTATTATGATTGGAATTCAAATGAATTTCAGGGCAGTAGTTATTATTGTAGGTTTTTCTGTTTTAGGGACTGAATTGTATAATCCCAAAATCAGAAACTTTTTCATTAAAACCTCTTTTAAACAGCTGCCTTTAGCATTAGAACTTTCGTTCGAAAGTTTACCATCGATGATTGCGAACATCCCGGATCTCAAAACGATTATTAAAAACCCTGTTTCGGTTATCTATCAAATTATTTCACAAGTTGAATACAGATTAGCCGAAATAAAAAATAAGTTTTCTCAAAAAGTATTTATTATCTCAGGCGCAATTGGACAAGGGAAAACAGCACAAATAAAGAAGATAGTTGAAGCATTAGAAGCAAATAATACTTCTGTTGCCGGTATTTATTCGCCCAGAGTTGTAGAAAATGACATTACAATTGGTTATGATGTAGTTGATATAAAAGGTGGTAGCCAAATGAGATTCCTTAGATTATCAGATGATTTAAGTTTAAATAGAATCAGAAAATATTGCATATTGCCAGAAGGCCTTCAGCTTGGTAAAAATGCTTTACTATCCTCAAGAAACATCAATAGTAAGGTTGTCATAATAGATGAGGTAGGTTCTTTAGAGATTGAAAATCAGGGGTGGGCGAATAGCATTAATGAATTGATTCATGATTCAAATAGTCATATTATTCTTTCTGTTCGAGATAATTTTGTAGATCAGGTAATTCAAAAATGGAAGTTTAAGGAGTACTATGTTTGCAATGTTTCAGAATATAACTATCTACCAATAAGCGAATTGATCATTGATAAAATAGGATTAGACCATAAAATTACTATAATGTAAGAAAGTTAAATTGAGTTAACCATTTAACCCTTAATAGTTTTATCACAAACATATTAAGTTTAAATTTCTCAATGTTTTTTGTTGAATTGTTTTAAATGATTTGTTTTTTTTAATAGGATATCCTATAAAATACGATATGAAAATATATTCATAACGAAATAGATATTATGTTTGCAAAAATTTTTTAAAAACAAAAGAGTATTGTATTGGAGTTGTTACTTAGGTATCAACTCTGTTTAAGTCAGTAAAAATAAACAAAACATAAATATTATGGAAAGAGAAAGAATTAAGCATGTGCTTGATAGGTTTGGCATACAATCAATCAATAATGGTGTATGTACAGGAACTGTATGGTTCGAAACCAAAGGAGATATTACGGTATCTTCTTCTCCTATTGATAATAAAGAGATTGCTAAGGTTAAGAATGCAACCATTGAGGATTATGAAGAGGTTGTAAAAAAAGCTGAAGAAGCATTTTTGATTTGGAGAGAAATTCCAGCCCCAAAAAGAGGCGAAATTGTTCGTCAGATAGGGCTTGCTTTGCGCGATGCAAAAGAAGATTTAGGCTATCTTGTTTCTCTTGAAATGGGTAAAGTTTATCAGGAAGGATTAGGTGAGGTTCAGGAGATGATTGATATTTGCGACTTTGCAGTTGGTCAATCACGCCTGCTAAATGGATATACAATGCGTTCCGAAAGGAAGGAGCATAGAATGTACGATCAGTACCATTCATTAGGAATTGTAGGACTTATCACTTCGTTTAATTTTCCTGTAGCAGTATGGGCCTGGAATTCAATGCTTGCTGCTGTTTGCGGCGATGTTGTAATTTGGAAACCCAGCTCTAAAACTCCAATTTCAGCAATTGCAACACAAAATACTATTGCAAAAGTTCTTAAAGAAAATGATCTACCTGAAGGAATTTTCAATATGATTATTGCTAAGTCATCTGTACTTGGGGATAATTTTGTTGCCGATAAAAGAATACCCCTATTTTCAATTACTGGTTCAACAAGAGTTGGCAAAAGAGCAGGTGCAATTATTGGAGAGCGTTTGGGGAAAGCAATACTTGAATTAGGTGGAAATAATGCGGTTATCGTTTCAGATTCTGCCGATATAAAAATGGCTGTATCTTCAACTGTTTTTGGAGCAGTTGGTACTTGTGGACAAAGATGTACTACAACAAGAAGAATTATTGTTCAGGAAAAAATTTACAACGAGGTGAAGAACAGCTTGGTAAATGCCTACGAACAGATAAAAGGGAAAATTGGAAACCCTCTTTTAGAAAACAATCTGGTTGGGCCATTGGTTGACCAATCGGCAGTTAAGGCATTTTTACATGCCATTGATGAGGTTAAAAAGGAGGGTGGAAAGGTTTTGTGTGGTGGTTATTTACTTGAAGGAGAAAAATATCTTTCAGGAAATTATGTAGTCCCAGCTCTGGTTGAAGCCGAGAATCATTATAAAATTGTTCAGGAAGAAACTTTTGCACCGATACTTTATCTAATTAAGTATAAAACGATTGAAGAAGCAATTGCCTTAAACAACGAGGTTCCTCAAGGTTTATCATCATCAATTTTTACTTTAAATATGCGTGAGGCAGAAAAATTCGTATCAGACTCGGGTTCTGATTGCGGTCTTGCCAATGTGAATGGTGGTACTTCGGGAGCTGAAATTGGTGGTGCATTTGGTGGCGAAAAGGAGACTGGAAGCGGTAGAGAGTCCGGTTCTGATTCATGGAAGCAATACATGAGAAGACAAACAAATACCATTAACTATAGCAACGAACTTCCATTGGCTCAAGGAATTAAATTCGAATTTTAATATTTGATTTTTATTAGTTTTAATAAGTCATCTGGAGAGCCAGATGACTTATTGATTTTTAGATTGAATAATAGATAATTATTACAAATCATTAAGATAAATTGAACTCTTTATGGAAAGTGCTTTCTCAGTAGTTATTCTCGCATCTGGTCTTTCCGAAAGGATGGGAGAGCCCAAAGCCCTTCTTCGATGGGATAGCTCAACAACATTTATTGAAAAAATAATAGTTGAATACTCTAATGCTGGTTGCTCGGAGATAATTTGTGTAATTAATAAGAAGATAGAGCCTTTATGCAAAAATTTGAAATTACCATCAAATGTAAAATTTGCTATGAATCTATACCCTGAATGGGGAAGGTTCTATTCCATTAAAATCGGCACACAGGGAGTTCTAAACGATTATTGCTTTATTCAAAATGTGGATAACCCTTTTGTGAGTTTTGAAATTATAAAAAAAATTTTTGCAGAAAGAAATTCTGAAGCTTGGTGCTCGCCTGTTTATAAGGAAAAAGGTGGGCATCCGATTATGTTACCAAAGAAAATAATTCAAAAATTACCTCAGATAAATGACAACGACATGTCCCTTGCTGAATTTTTAAAACCTTTTAAGCGAATTAATATCGAAACGCAGAGCGATTTAATATTAAGAAACCTTAATAACCCAGAGGATTATGCTAGGTTTCTCAATCAAAAAACTTAGGAATTAATTTTATGCTTTTGTATTCTTAACATCAATAAGTTTTGCAATTATACTCACAGCGATTTCGGCAGGAGTAATAGCATTGAACTTAATACCTATTGGCATATCAACACGATTCAATTCCTCCTCGGCGAGAATTCTCTCCTGCAAAAAGTGTTTTCTTAAGGTTTCTATTTTCCTTTTACTTCCGATTAACCCCAAATAAGCTGAAGTTCTTTTACCTAAAGCAGCCAGTACATCTTCATCCATTTCATGATTAGGGGTTACAATAACGCAATAAGTAGCATCATCAAAAGAAATATCTTTTATAGCTTCCAGATAAGGCTTGCAAATTTGTGCATACCTAATATTCTCAGGATCTTCAAAAATATCTTCCCTCCAATCGATCAGAGTGGTATCAAAACCCATATCAGGTGCATAATGAGCTATATATTTACCAATATGCCCCGCTCCGAATATAAACAGTTTTGCAGGTTTTGATATGGGCTCAATATAAATACCAAGTGCACCACCGCAAATCATTGATAAATCTGTTTTAAGATTATATTCCTTGAATAAAGGTGTTTGACTTTTAATAACATTTAAAGCATCGGCAATTACGGTTTTCTCAATACTGCCACCGCCAACGGTACCTTCAATACTTCCATCGCTGTAAACAATCATTTTCGCACCTGCCTTTCCAGGGGTCGATCCGCTAACGTTTGTTACAATGCACAAAGCGGAGGAACGAGGATCTTTATAGCAATCAGATATTTTAAGTAATAGGTTTGTCATAATAGTATTCAAAAGAGTTATTATTTTTCAAGTTTTTGAAGTGATAGTAATGCTTGTAAGCATGCAGCTTACGTTAAATTTTGCTGAACAAATATAATTATAAATAGCGAACTATCTAATTGCTATAAATCAATAATTTCCTTTGTTGGCAATCATATTTTTATTTATTTTGTAATAGTTTGTAATTCAACTAAAACAACAGGGAAAAGTGAAAAAAAATAAAACGAATACAATCAATATTAATGTAGATAGTAGAATTTGGCTCAATATTGGGAAGGATTCATTTTTAGGGCAAGGCAAGGTAGAGTTATTGGAAAAAATTAAAGAATATGGTTCTTTGAGTAAGGCTGCAGAAGAAATGAAGATGTCATATAGAAAAGCTTGGGGTAGCATTAATAAAATGAATAATCTTGCAGGAAAGCCTTTAGTTATTTTAAAACGTGGCGGAAAAGATGGCGGTATTGCCGAAGTTACTGAAGTTGGAGAGAAGGCTATTTTGATATTTAAGAAACTTCATGAAGAGGTTAATGAACTAATCGAAAAACAAATAAAATACCTTGAATTTTAATTCGGGTTAATATTAGGATCAACAAAAATTACAAGCCCCGAAATAATGTTTACAGTAGTTTCAGAGGGTGGTGCTGGATTCCATTTATTTAAATATTGTGCTCAAAAGATTTGTATCCTAAAAAAGTAGCAACTAGCGTTAACCCATCCCTTTCCCCCCTAGTTCAGCCTGCCTAGCTAACCCGACGCAGGAATACTGCAAACCTGCGCCGAATTTTAGTTAACTACTTATACAAGCAACGGTAAGAGGTGTCGCTATCAACCTTTACGTTAAACTTTACATCTTTAGGAACTATAAAGGTTTCGAACTCCTTATAGGTTTTCCAATTGGCATCGCCAGGTAACTTAATATCCATTTTACCAGAGGTAACGGTCATGTACTCAACGGTTGATGTTCCAAATACATACTCACCCTTGGCCATAACGCCTACAGTAGCCGATCCATCAGTAGTTTCAAATGCAATAGATTTTACTTTACCATCGAAATATTCATTTGTTTTGAACATAGTTTTAAGATTTTTATTTCCTTAAAATAAAGGAAAAATGGTTAAAAAAACTAATCTAATCAAGTTTGATTTTTAGTTGGTATTGCATTTAAGGAGCGATAGCCAAAATAACCTTTAAATTATTTTACACTCATCTAGTTTCATTTCCCTAGGTAGGTTTCAGAACTTTGCTGTTCGCACGATCTATTCTATCTTGCCGATCAGGCAAAAATTGAGCTCACCGAGGAGCAATCCGATTTCATGTAAATCCTTATGAAGTATCAGCTCGAAGGGCGTTATCCAGAATACTACCCCAAAGTTCCTTCAGCAGAGAAAATAAATGATTACCTTATATCAAACAAAAGAGTTACTACAATGCTTCAGCAGGGTGCTATAAAATAGTACGCCAATATGTTGCGAACCTCAATAAGGGAGGTGTTAAAATATATAAGGCTTACCTATTTGGTAGCTATGCTCGCAACCAAGCAAGTGACAACAGCGATATTGATGTTCTGCTTTTTCGCTGATGTTTTTGATACTGATGATGATATGATTTTATCAAAACCTTGGTCACCCAAATACCGTAACGATTATCGCATTGAGCCAATTGCAATAGGTCGTAAACGCTTTCTATCGGACGACAACTCAATTATTTTAGAAGAGGTTCGTAAAGAGGGCTTAGAGATAAGTTAATCCTGTATTATAAAAAAAACGAAAACCCTGAAGTATGCCGAAGCAGGGACAACAGGGAATACCGTTGCGAATATACGACATGTTTTTGCAACACAAATTATTTTGTATTATTCCAAATCGTTTCTGAGATAGAGTCACTTAAAGAAGGCAATTACTTATTTTTTGCTTTTACTTTTGCCATACGAGCCTAGGCTTCCTTTTGTTTTTACTTGTATCTACTTTAAATGATGGTTGCTTTTCATCTCCAAAAGAAGAGTTAAACCATGAGCAATTGTTGCGAATATATTCAGGATAAACATTCTCTACGCCTTCGCTCGCCGTAGTTCCATTTTTTGGAACATCGGCGAACTTCGCTATTTAAATTAAGAAAAAACACCGTTAATTTAGGGGTGGTGAGTAGTTACCAAAAATAAAATGTGCCATTAATAGCTTAGCTATTAATGGCACAAAGTGTTTAATACCGTTTTTGAAAGGGTCTAGTCTGTCTATAAAGTGAAATTATTTTGATTTAAGATCAAGCCTGCCTGCCGGCGAGGCAGGGAACAACGATTCACGATATCTGATGTTCGCGTAATTAACTTGTTTTCAGCAATATTCTAAAATCGTTGAGCCTTATTCGATACTCAATTCGAATGTAAAATTCTGACTTTATGGACAACTCTATTCAGCCAGAATTAGTTTCTGAGTATATGAATTAGTTGCTCCAACAGCTTTAACAAGAAAAACGTTCCCATTACCTTTGAGTTGAGTTGTTGATATCTCATCAGTTCTTGCGCCACAAACTTGTTTTTTCATGATCAACCTGCCCTGAATATCATAAATATAGACCGTTACCTGTTCATCATTTTTAAAAGCATTCAATTCCAGATTAAAATAATCCACGGCCGGATTTGGAGATATTCTAATGAAGTTACATAATTCCATTGGAGCGGCATTGACTTGTGAATTGGTTTTCAGGTTTTTGGCGGTAGCATAAGCTGCTGATTGGCTTATAGTAACCTGAGTGATTTGATTTTGGCATACTAAGCAAAAAGGGTAACCCAGGTAGCGCATTTCACAGCTTTGATGTGGACGAAACCATGCAGGATTTTCAGCAAACGGGTATATACCCACACCCCCTTGATTTAAAAAGGCCTTCCATTTAATAGTTGCAGGGTTCGAGTTTTTGGTTTGATTAGCTTTTTCGCCCAAATAGTATGCACCAGCATAGTACTCATCTGCTAAAACTCCGTACGAGTGTCCAATTTCATGGATGGCCAAGTCCGGGGCTTGTGAGTGCATCGAATAGGTTGCATATGTTCCACCGCTTCCACCATAGGTGGTTGTATTTACCTGTACACAAACAATATCGTACGAAGGAAAGTTACTTCGTAAAACGCTGGCGACTTTACTAGTTTTTGTAGGAGCCAACAATCTTTGAATTCCGCCAGTATAAAAGCAACTCCCGAAGTAATTATCAATAGGATAGCTTGGACTTGAGCCTGCTCCCGATACATTTGATGGAACTTTTACAATCACCACATTAAACCTGCTTTTCAATGTATTAAATGGTGCCCTCGAAAAAAATACATTCACAACGTTTTGAGCATCGGTTACAAACTTACTTAGTTGCGACGTAGTATAACCATCAGGTAGAATTACAATATTTACTTTTGTGGTCGGTGAACCATTATAGAGTAAATAGGATGTCGGAAACGTTTGTCCGTAAGAATAGGTTATTGCAAAAAAAATGGATGCGAAAAGTAGTAAAAATTTCTTTTTCATGACTGCTTTTTTTAGGTTAAACTAGTTATGGTTTGTCGGATTGATCAGGTAATAACCATGCTTAGCCATATTTTTTACTTTGCATTGGTATAGGTTATTACCTTAAATGGCTTGGCTCTTCCATATCCTTCTTATTTTTAAGGGTTAAACAATTCGAATTGATTTAATAGAACAAGTCTTTGGTTTTCTAACATTTTTTCAACTCTCACATATTTAATTTTATCGTCCCAGCGTGTTCTAAATGTAAATTCTGCTTTCTCTAGCTTTAAAATTTGAGATTGTAGCACTTTATTTTCATTGTCAATAGTATATTCAGCTATCTTTATTAACGGATCCTCAATGGCTGTGTTTTTAACCTGATTCATTTGCTCATCGAAAAATGAAATTTTAAGCTGTCCCTCCTCTATATTCTCAACAGGTAATATTTCCATTTTTAGAAACCCTTGTGTTTTTTGAGTATTTATCAAAGCAATGGAATCTATCTTGCTCCCTTTAAACATTTCGAAATTCAGAAATAGAATCATATCATCTGAATCGTAATTGCTAGCATCAATTCGGTCATTTGGCATTTCTGTATATCTAAATATTACACAGCCTGTGAGAAATGTCAGTATTAATAAAAAAAGTATTTCTTTTATTCCTTTCATTTTAGCATATATAATTGTTAATAAATGTTACATATATAATTGTTAATTTAATGTTGTAAGTTGTAATGAGAAATTTTCCTTTTAATAGAGTTGATTAGGCCAAATTTATGTTATAGATTATGAAATACCTGATTTTTCTACCTAACACGAACTATACAAATAGTGATTTTTTGGTTTGGCTAATCTATACATGTTGTTTTATTATTTGATTATTTATTAATCACTTACCAATATATTTTAACTATACAAATCAATATCGTTGACTTAACAATTTTTACTATTGACGCTTCCAGTTCTTACGAATCTGGAAGGTCAATCAAGCCGATTAACCTAGCAGAGTCCGAAGGCCCTGCTAGCGTTTAAATAACCTTAAGTCAACGACATTGCTATACAAATTATCTTTTTATCGGAACAAGAGAGTGACTGCACGGAGTGGTAACAGAAAATAAGCGACCTGATGTCGAAGATGTTGATCTAGTTGTGGGAATCCTTATATCAAGATGGTTTCTAATATGCAATTTTAGGTGCAAAGAACCCTAGCGCCGTAATAAGTGGCATTGAAAATAGAGAAATTGTGTTCAACGCATTGATTTTATGTATCTAACAAATTCTATTTAAAAAGTCGGAAAGGTTTTCGTTGGATTCCAAACCAAGTTTGCTCCTTAGCCGGTATCGTGCCATTTCGACAGCATTGGTTGATTTATTGGCAAGAGAAGCTATCTCCTTAATTGACAGGTTGAGCTTCACTAATGCTGCTAACCGAAGCTCGTTGTTTGTAAGCTTGGGATTTATTTCGCGAAGCCTATTAAAAAAATCCGAGTTTATTTTATTTATGTACTGCTGAAATTTAATTAGTTCCCGGTCACGATTCAATGTCTGGTTAATTTCATTAATCAATAACTTTATCCTTTTCAACAGCTCTTCCTTTTCGAAATTTTTCAAATCCTTTAGTTTTCCCTTATAAGAATTTAGCATATCATTCTTAGTAATGATGTGCATAGCAAAATTTGTGATCTCTTTATTCTTATAGGATAGCTCTTCTGAAAGTTTCTGGCTTTCGAAAATCAGTTTTTCTTTTTCAAGAAGGAGCTTTTGACTTTCGACCTCATTTTTTTCTATTTCCGAGAGCAGGAGTGCTTCTTGCTTTTCTTGTATCTCGTAAGTTCGCTCCCTCACAAGATTTTCAAGCCTAGTATTAATGAGTTTTAACCGTCGTGAATATAGATAAGATACAATAAAGGTCAATAACCCCAAAATCAGTGTGTAGCTGATATATGCGTAAAATGTTCGATACCAAGGAGGCAATACCGTAAACTGGAAAACGGCTTCAGTGCTTTCGGTGCCATATATATTTTTAGCTTTTACGCGAAATACGTAATCCCCCTCATGCAGATTTGTATAACCTTTCTCGGAATTAGCCGACCACTCGGACCATGATTTTTCAAAACCATCGAGTTTAACTGAAAAAAGGTTTTTTTCATAATCCTCAAAGAATGAAGCGCTATAATTAAACAGGATTGAATTTTCTGAATAAGAAATGACTGGTATCTGACTTGCTTTTTGTTTGTTAGAAAGAATATTTTTGTTTTCAAAATAGAAGCCATTAAACAAAACACTGTCTGTAATTTGCAGGATGACCTTACGGATGTTTGCAACGAATTGAAGATTACAATTACCTGTAATTCCAGGGTCGAAAAACAGAAGGTTTTGCTCATTGGGTATAACAATATTCCGTGTGTCAATAATTGAAGAATTATCGAGGCTCATGTGGTTGTATTTGCTAAAAACCTTGTCGTAGAAAACTAGCGTTCCAGATTTATCAATCTGAAGAAAACCTGTAGTCAGGGTTTTTCTATCCAGGTATGGAATAAAATTGTCGCTTTCCGCTTTTATAATCTCAATGTTTTTACCCTTAGGGATTTGATTTGTTATTTGAGTAAAGCGATAGAATTTATCACTATTTTCATCGAAGCAAAAAACGTTTTGGGATGTATTTGCTAAAATCTTATCCTTGTAGTTCACTAAGCTAACGTTTAGCGAATCGGGAAGCCCTTGCTCTAATGAAAATCTTTTAATTTCTGTTATTCTATCGGTAAGCGAATCAACCCTAATTCTATAAAGTTCTTTTTGTATAGATTCAATCCAAACATTATGCAGATTATCGAGGGTTAACTTGCTTGCAGTGATGTTTCCGAGGGGTAATGCCTGGTATTTCCAATTATTCTTTGTCTTCTGGGCAATATAAAGTTCTTTGGCAGTATGCACAATATATTTTTCAGGATTGTGGTACAAGGGGAAAAGCATCCAGACATTAAAGGGGATGGTAGTAGTATGGTAAACATTGTATTTATCAATAATGCAACCCCCTGTATAATGACCAAAACACAAGGTGTTATCAAATTCTTTACAACGCCATGATATACCACTTGATTGGTGGATTTCAGTAAATTTCTGCGGATTTACCGGATTGATATTCGCATCCCAGTCGAAGTATAGCATATAGGGTTCTCCACCAAAATATATTCTATTGTTGAAATAGGCTGTGGTATAAAATAATATGTTCAAATCGATTTTTGTATTTGTTGTGGAATAGGGTGAATTTATTTCAGCGCAAGCCAGTCCATTATTGTACCCAATCCACAATTGTTTTTCACGGTCTTCGTAGAGTGAGTATATCGTATTGCTATTCAATCCATTGTCTTTACTAAGCTGCTGAATAAGTTTTCCGTTTTTATCGATAATTACCAGACCTTTGAGCAAAGAGCCAATGGCATAGTACTCTCCATTTTGCAAAGAGATGGGATGATTCACCATTGACGTTTCAAGCCATTGATCTACTTCGGTAACAAATTTTTTCAACCTGTTGGTTTTACTATTCAAGTCATATACAAATAGTCCGGCCTCTCTGGTACAAATCATCAAAGTATTTCCACTGAAAGGAAAAATTCCATAAATCTTAATATCAGCAAATTTTTCACCTTCTGGAATTACCTCAAATTTACTGTTAACCAACTTCATTAATCCTTTCCCCGTTTCACGTATATAATAATCATCTCCAATCATAAAACCAAGATGAAACTTGTTCGATTGAGGCTCAATTATTCTGAAGCTCTCATTACTATATATCATAGTTTTATCAGCCGCCTGAAAAATGATTTCGGAACCTTTTTCATGGATAAAATACACAAAATCGAAATTTCTTTGGTTGGATGGCAGTTTGTCTTTTAGACTTACAGGTTGTAATTTATTACCTGTCAACTTAAAATATCCAATATCATTACCTTCGGAGTAGTAGTAGGTACCATCGCCCGATCGAAAAAAGTAAAACCACCCCGAATTATCCTTATTTATATCGGTGGGAGTTCCCAGTTTAACCATGCTTTTCCCATCAAATTCAAACAAACCCAATGTTGTACTAATAATTATACAACCTCTTTCGTCCTGATAGAAATTCCAGACCTGGCTTAGGTTGAAACTATAATTTCTTATAACCGGAATTCCGACTTTTTTGATTTGGGAAAGGTTTTTATCAATACTGAAGGAAAGTAGCATAACTAGGCTAAAGCAAATTCTTAGAGCTGGTTTAAACATTGGTGAATATGGGTTAAGTTTAAAACTTAGAAACTTTTTGAAACTGGTTAAATTGTACTATTTGATATCAATGTCGTTTAGTTAGCGTTTTTTAAATCAACTCTTCCACCCCGCCATGCGGGCTTAGAAGGTTTATTAACCTAGCGTAGTCCGCAGGACATGCTAGCGTTTAATTCCTTAATTAAACGACATTGTATTTGATATTACCATTGATTGCATTTGACAACCACAGGCGGATAAGGCTGTCCAAAAAAATTGCAAAGAACTGAACTGGAATTGATGTGCAATCTCTTTGTATTTTAAACTTTCAAATCTGTTCATCATAAATATTTTTCTGCATTGTGGGGGGAGTGATTCTATGGCAGCATTTAATTTAATTTGTAACTCAAAGTACTCAATGCTGTTTTCGTTCAAATTGCTTTCGAAAGAATCACCCATCAAATCAATTGGTATATTATCTCTATTTCTTTTAAGAGAGGCCATACACTTGTAGAAAACAGATTTGTACAAGTACGACTTTATCGATACCAATATACCGATAGTAGCTCTTTTCTCGTATATCTCAATAAATAGTTCCTGAACAATATCTTCTGCTAAATCCTTATTTTTCAAATGAGTCTTTGCTATTGCACAAAGCTGAGGGTAGTATCTATAAAAAAGCACATCAAAAGCATATTCATCTCCTGATTTTAGTTTATTAAATAACTCCTCATCGCTCAACTCTTTATACTTTCTCATCTTTAATTGGTTGGATATTACAATTGACAGCACAAAAATATTATTTCTTAATCGGTTAAATCAAAAATACAAATGAAATTTAATAATTGATATCCAATAATATAAATATACAAAAGGTTCAATGAACCAATTCATAGAATGAAATTATGACAAAATAGCTTTATTAAGCTCCGCCTTCCAATCAACCTAATTTAGTAATGATAAATTAACCATGGCCAAAAAAGGATTCATAAAAGATTTAAGGTATATTTGTAAGGTAAGAATAATGTTCAAAAGGATATTATTGATAATAGCACAAACATATTCCAAATGAACTTACTAGTTTCATTATTGTTAGTATTTAATTGAAATACTCCAGGTGTTTTACATAATTAATTTTATATGAGGCATATTCTTTTTTTAATTGGCATATCCCTGATAATTACTGTTGGTTGTCAGAAAACAAAATCACAAAAAGCAAAATATATCTTCCTCTTTATAGGCGATGGTATGGGAATTCAACAGGTGAATACCACCCAGGTTTACATCGATTCAGTGCTTAAAAGCAATCGGGAACTATCATTTCTCGATTTCCCGGTTCAAACCTTTGCCACAACCTATGCGGCTAATCAGTATATTACATGCTCTGCCGCTGCAGGAACTGCACTTTCAACAGGAAGTAAAACCTCTTTTGGAACACTTGGATTGAATTACAACCATACTGATACGCTTTTTAGCATTGCCAAGAAATTCAAGGAGAGTGGATATAAGGTCGGCCTTTTAACCAGCGTTAGCATCGATCATGCTACTCCTGCTGCGTTCTATGCTCATCAAGGCTCAAGGGATAGCAGCTACGAAATAGCACTATATTTACTGAAAAGTGGTTACGATTTTTATGCAAGCGGAGGATTTCTCGATCCCTATGGCAAGAAATTAAAGAATTCGGTAGAATCTATCTACTCATTGGGTCAAAAATATTCCTTCGCATTTACCACTAGCATTTCATCAATCGATTCACTAAAAGGCAAGTACAGGTCTGTTGTTTACTCAACCCCCACACCTGCCTCAAAAAGCACACTGAAATATGCTATCGATAGCGATAGTACTGATGTAACCCTCGCTGAACTTACAAAAAAAGCCATTCAAACATTAGATAACCCAAAAGGGTTCTTCATGATGGTTGAGGGAGGGAAGATTGATTGGGCCTGCCATGAAAACGATGCTGGAACTGCAATGGGTGAGGTAATTGCCTTTTCGGATGCTGTTGCTCAGGCCATTGAATTTTACAATGCTCACCCCGATGAAACCCTTATTATCGTTACGGCCGATCACGAAACAGGCGGGTTTTCATTAGGGAATAACGAGAATAAGTATAAGATAAGGCTCTCGTTATTGAAAAGCCAGAAGATTTCAAAAGATGAATTTCATGGATTAGTCAATAAATGCTTATTGCAGCCATTAAAACCCACTTTTCAGGAGATGCTAAATCTTGCAAAATTAAAACTAGGCATTGGAAACCAAGATGTTAAATTAGCCCTATCCGAAGAAGATTTAAAACAGCTGAAAGAATCATTTGAGACATCGATCAGGATAAATAGGGATTCTATTATAAAAGAGAATAGTAACTCCAAATTAAAAGAAGCATTCTCCACTATCTGTTTTGAAATACTTAATCGAAAAGCAGCGATTGGCTGGGCAAGTACAAAACATACCGGTTCCCCTGTTCCAGTCTTTGTTAAAGGTATAGGGGAAGAGTACTTTAATGGCCGATTAGACAACACAGATATCCCTAAAATAGTTGAAAACACTATTTTAATAGAACAAAAAGGGAACAAGTAAAATTGAGTGTAACCATAATTACATTTTGACCAAGTGTTAAAATTAAATGGTAAACGCATATAATAAACCCCCTGCTTTTTAATTGGGGGTTTATTTTTTTTGTACTTTTACTACTCGATAAAAAAAATAAACCTTTATCGATTCATTCATGGAGTCCAGAAACCATTAAAAACGGGGCGTCTTCGAAAAGCCTTACGAGTAGAAAACCATAAAACCCTAACCATTATGAAAAGGCTTTTACTGCTGTTTGTCATTGTAATAATAAACGTAGGAATTGTTTTCGCACAACAGGTAGATAACAAAAAACTACAGGATGTTAAATACCGAAGAAGTTCATTGCATACCATTTTAATGGAATCTGATATATTTCCATATAAGGATACGGTTATCGGAGCCTACTACAAAGCTCCATTCCCCGAAAAATATAATAACCATACCGTTGGCGAAAAATCATTCGATCCAAAACAGTTCGGCATAAATGGTGATACATCATCAACCAATATACCAGTAATCATTGAAAACTATCTAAAGCAAAAGAAGGTCGCCAACCAGATGGTTGCAAAATGGTTTAACCGTCAAGAGGATGGTGCATTTGATATGTCGCTGATCGGCGAAAGAGGCTCATACAACGCAAGCGAAATGGAAGCCAGAGTTGCCGATAAAACAGCTAGAGGAACAACCTCTCTTGCCGATGCAGGCGAAGAGCTGATTGGGAATACCTTTGTTGTTGTATCAAAGCTATTCTTTCTAAGCAACGAAGGACCTGCTTACGCAGCTCTATTGGTTTCTAGAGCCCTTACAAATAATATGTCTGGCATGGCTAAAACGATTGCTGAAAAAGTAGCAGATATTGCTTACAAAAAAGCAAGAGAAGGTTATTCTGTATGGACTACCTCCTATTTATACAAACTTCAGTGGAACGATTCAATCTCTTCTATCTTCTATAACGATTACTGGATGGATAAAAATAGCATAGATCCAGCAAAAAAAGAAAAATTCGATAATTCCGAATTGTTTAGTTTACAATTCATAGGTTCCGAAAAATCGAGAAGTTTGGTTACAGGCTCCTTCAAAGAACAAAGAGGTGCAGAGAAATTAGTAGAAATGGCTACCATCAGAACGATTGACAACGTTTACTCAAAGCTTCAGAAAAAATACGATGTATTTAAAACCAAAACACCGCTGCTTTCAGGTGAACCAATCACTGCTGAAATTGGGCTAAAGGAAGGATTAGAAAGTGGAGATAGATTTGAGGTATTAGAACAAACCATTGACAAGGAAGGAAAAACCAAATACGTTAGAAAAGGAGTTATCAAGGTTGATGGGAAGCAAATATGGGATAATCGTTACGCTGCTGGTCAAGAGCCTGGTACCGATAGCACTCAGGTGAGCAAAAAGCCAATACTTAAAGCTACGACCTTTAAAGGCGGAAAAGATTTATATCCCGGATTGTTAATTAGACAAATTAAATAATTGGCATAGCGATTGCTATAAAGCACCCGAGTATTGTTCAATAACATATTAAACAAATATTTTGGGTGCTTTATCTGCTCAATTCGATAAACTATTTTGATAAACAACTAATCAAAAACAAAAAAATAGATGCAAATGAAAAAACTAGTAGCACTAAGTAGCCTAATTCTTGTAATGATATTAGGCTTATCAATCAGCGTTAACGCGCAGGCAAAGAAAAAAGCAGACAAAGATACTGAAGACTTTGTTTACGAAGTTGAAGTTGTGAGTGTTGGAACACAAGGAACATACTTAATTAAAGTATGGTCGTATTCCAAAAAACCTACCGTAGCCATAAATCAAGCCAAGAAGAATGCTGTTCATGGAATTATTTTCAAGGGTTTTGCAGGTAAGCAAGGTGTTCCTGGTCAAAAGGCATTAGCAACTCCTGAGGTTGAACAAGACAAGAAAGCTTTCTTCGATGAATTTTTTGATGACAAAGGTAACTACAATAGATATGTAACCAGCTCGGGTGATGGGGATGTTGCTGCTGGTGATGTAATGAAGGTTGGCAAAAAATACAAAATTGGTGTAGTTGTTTCAGTTAATGTTTCGGATCTTAGGAAAGCACTTGAAGAAGCAGGTGTTATTAAAGGATTAGGATCTGGATTTTAATTTCTCAATTTCTGATTTGGAGCTATAATATTTTGCCTAGAACTTTCCACAGAATTTATTATGGCACAGAATTTGAAAATTACCGTTTAACAAATCTGATAATTGAATCCTAAACTAAAGAAAATTAACCTTATTAAAATATTGTATTATGAAGAATAAATTAATATCTCTTTTTGTTTCAGCCCTTTTGCTTGCTGGAGCATTCAGCGCTTTCTCTCAGGCAAAAAAACCAACCATTATGGTTGTACCTAGCGATGTATGGTGTAATACCAATGGTTATATGTTTGAGTTTGACAATCAAGGCTCTAAAGTTAAAGTGGCAGATTACAAAACAGCCCTTCAGTCTAATGCTGAATTACTTCTTGCAATAAGTAAAATTAATGAACTAATGGCTGCAAGAGGATTTCCTCTAAAAAACTTAGAATCTGCCCTTAAAACTTTACAAGATCAAGCTGCTGAAGATGCTATGTTAACAAGCAAAGGCGGTGCAGAGGTTAACGAAAGCCCTATCGATAAACTTAAAAAAGTTGCAAAGGCGGATATTTGGATGCAGCTTACTTGGACAGTTAACCAAACTGGTCCTAAGAAATCTGTAACCTTCAACCTACAAGGTCTTGATGCTTACACCGATAAACAAATTGCCGGAGCATCAGGAACAGGTAAACCTTCATTCTCAGCAGAACTTCCTGTATTACTAGAAGAAGCAGTTCTTGCCCATATCGACAACTTCAACGTTCAACTACAAGGTCATTTCGACGATATGTTCAAAAACGGTCGCGAGGTTATCCTTAGAATCAAAACTTGGAGCTCATTCGATGGCGATTTAACTACTGAATATGATGGCAAGGAGCTCAATGAGGTAATTGATGAGTGGGTAAAAGAAAATACCGTTCAAGGTCGATACAGCACTACAGATAATACCGAGAATATGATGCTTTTTGAACAAGTTCGTATTCCACTTCAAGATGCCAACGGCAAAGCAGTTGATACTCGTGGTTGGGCACGCAATTTGCAAAAAATGTTAAAGGAAAAGTTACAGCTAGATTCCAAGTTAATGATGAAAGGCTTAGGCCAAGCTCAACTTGTAATTGGCGAAAAGTAACATATCCTAAATAATAGGCTAAGTAAAAAACGCCCATGGAATTGAACTACACAATTAACATCAATAAAATCATGGGCGTTCCTTCTAACAGCAGGTATTTTTTGTTAAATAACAATATATTTGTAGCACCTTTCATGTTTCATAACTTAAAAAAAGTGCAAATGAAAACCATTTCATTTCTGTTTTTATTGATGCTTGCCGTTCCTTTTGTTGGTTTATCACAGAATAGTCAAGGAAAAACTGACGATTTGGGAAGAGTTGCCTTAATGGCATTCATACCTGAGCAAGCAGAAGGTATTCCAGCATCTGCACGTCAGTTGCTTTTAGGCAAAATGCAGCAAATAGCTGTTCAGAATGGCATTGGTGGCTCAGGTTCAAATCCCCGATTCTGCATTGTTCCAATGGTAAATGTTTTGACGAAAGAGATTACACCAACGGCACCTCCAATGCACGCATTAACCCTTGATGTTGTCTTTTATATTGTTGATGCTGCTAGCCAGACTATTTTTAGCCAAACCAGCATATCCGTTAAAGCTGTTGGTGCGACTGAAGATAAAGCTTACATCGCAGGATTAAAGAACCTAAACGTTAAAGCGGGCCAATTCAAAGGCTTTGTTGAAACAGGAAAAGTCAAGATAATGGAGTATTACAATTCACAGTGCGATGTAATTATGAAAGGGGCTCAAGCGTTAGCAGGTCAAAAGAAATACGAAGAAGCATTGGCAACACTACTCTCTGTGCCCGATGTTTCGCGTGAATGCTTCGACAAATGCATGGATTTATCGATTGACGTTTACAAGTTGTATGCAAACTACAAATGTACAGAGTACATGTCGGGCGCAAAGGCAGCATGGGCGGCTATGAATACAGATGAAGCAGCAAAACTCCTCGGTAAAATCACGCCTGATATGGATTGCTATCCTCAAGCCGTTCAGTTAACTGATGAAATAAAGCAAAAAATGCTCGCCGATGGTGCCAATACGTGGACCTTTAAGATGAAACAGTACGATGCCACGGTTGATAAAGAAAAAATGATGATTCAGGCTTGTAAAGAGGTTGCTGTAGCACAAGCGATAAGCACCAACAGATACAACTGGAACTGGCTTTACCCAAACTCTACTTTTAAACAAGTTGATCAGCCAAAGGTTTCTTCTCAAGCAGAAGCGACAACCACAAAAATCGAAACCAAGGTTGAAACAGCAACGAACTTAGGTGTTTTGCAAGGGAAAGTTATCACTTATAATGGCAATTTTAAAGGTAATTTCAATCTTATAGTGGATGGTGATTTTGCGGGTAATGGATCACAGCGAGCAAATGCCAAATGTGTTTACTGGGATGATCCCAAAGATGTGTTTTTTATCATTGATCTTGGTGATGTTCATCAGATAAATGGGTTCAATATTTCAAACCACAACACCGATACTTATGTTCTTGAGTGGTCTCTTGACGGTAAATCATTCCAAAAGCTTTCAACAATTGAAAGTACTTGGGGGAAAGTAGAGGGATACAGCGATTATAGAATGGAAACCTTTTCTACAGATCCAAAACATAAAGGTTACGAGCCCCGAATAAATTTCTCTCCAGTAAAGGCGAAATATATTAAGATTCGTGCAACAGCTTGTAAAAATTGCTCGCTATCCGAAGTACAAATGCTTGGTTATTAATCGTCTCAAGGCATTCAAAAAATGGCACAAGGTTTGTTTTGATAATAAAACAATAGTGCAAAAAGTTTAACTTTTAAATATTAAAATGAAAAAATTCTTTTTTTTACTTGCATGCTTTATAATGGTTTGTTCAATGGGGAAAACTCAAAACAGCCAAGGCAAAACTGATGATATGGGAAGAGTTGCCATTGCAGCCTTCGTTCCTGATCAAGCAGATGGAATACCGGCATCAGCACGTCAACTACTCCAAGGTAAGATGCAGCAAATTGCTATTCAGAATGGGATTGGAGGAGCGGGTTCAAATCCTCGTTTCTTTATTGTTCCAATGGTAAATGTTTTGACGAAAGAGATTACACCAACGGCACCTCCAATGCACGCATTAACCCTTGATGTTGTCTTTTATATTGTTGATGCTGCTAGCCAGACTATTTTTAGCCAAACCAGCATATCCGTTAAAGCTGTTGGTGCAACTGAAGATAAAGCTTACATCGCGGGATTAAAGAACCTAAACGTTAAAGCGGGCCAATTCAAAGGCTTTGTTGAAACTGGGAAAACTAAGATTATCGAATATTATAACTCGCAATGCGATGTGATTATGAAGGGGGCAAACGCCTTAGCTGGACAAAAAAAATACGAGGAAGCTCTTTTCAACTTACTGTGCGTACCCGATGTTTGCCGCGAATGCTTTGATAAATGTATGGATTTATCGATTGATATCTACAAGCAGTACGCAAACTACAAATGTACAGAGTATATGTCGGGTGCAAAAGCAGCATGGGCTGCTATGAATACCGATAAAGCAGCTGAATTCTTAGGCAAAATCACTCCCGATATGGAGTGCTACCCTCAAGCCGTTGAACTTGTTGAAGAGATTAAACAAAAACAACTAGCCGATGGCGCAAACGTATGGACATTTAAGATGAAGCAGTTTGATGCTACAGTTGACAAAGAAAAGATGATGATTGAGGCTGGTAAAGAAGTTGCCGTGGCACAGGCATTAGGTGCTAACAGATACGACTGGAGCTGGCTTTACAAATAATAGTAAACTAAACAGAAAATTATTAACTCTCAATTATTAAATTAAATAAAACGATTATGAAACTAACTAAAACCTTTTTGTTTGTAGGCGCAATTGCTTTTGCAGTAGCCCTTGTAAGTTGTGGTGGTTCAAAACCTTCTGTTAAGGATAGCGGATTAGGAAAAGAAATTTCTATTCCTTGTAGCGATGCTGATTTTCATTCAGATCAAAAATTCTTCCGTGGTACAGGTACAGGAACCAGCCAAGACATGAGTACAGCTAAAAATAAAGCTAGTATCGATGCGAATAGCAACCTAGCTGGATCGATCAACCGTACCATCAAAACCGTTACCGATCGTTATACCAATGAGCGTCAGATTGGCGAAAACTCAGAGTTTGAGCAAAAATTCGAGCAGCTAACCCGCGACGTTGTTAACCAAGAGTTAAATAACGTTTCAACTGTATGCAGCAAGTCATTTACAAAAGAAGGAAAATTTTCTTTCTACGTAGCTGTTGAGGTTGCTAAGGATGAACTTTTAAACAAGATTAAAGACAAAATTAGCAAAGATCAAAAGTTACAACTTGACTACGACAAGCAGAAGTTTGAAAACATCTTCAATGAGGAGATGAATAAACTTGCTGGAGAGCAAAAATAATCTTCAATAGAAGGAACACTAATCAGCAACCCTTCGGGGTTGCTGATTGCTATAGGGGTGTTTCAATTTATACGTTTGAGGTTAAAATAACTCTGTTTACACCATTCATTAAATAAACCCAAACAATATTATCATGAAGAAATACTTACTATTGGTTGTAGCATTAATAACCACAGTAGGAATAAGCTTATCGCAGGATAAGGTTATTCAAAAGAGTGGTAAACAGCCAAAATGGGTAAATAATCTTGAAAAGGATTATATCATCACCGTTGGTCGCGGTGCTACAAGCCAAGAAGCTCAACAAAATGCTCTTACTATGGTAAAAGAGCGAATCGTTTCATCGGTTGCTGAGAATGTGAAGGCTAAAACAGAACTCAAGAAAGAAGAAGCCAATTACAACAATAATATTTCTGTTTTCCTTGAAAAATTTGCATCTTCAACTACCATAGAGTCAGGGAAAGTACCATTCCTTCAAGGAATTTCTCTATCAAAGGTTGAGGAGTTCTACTGGGAGAAACTCCAAGGGAAAGATAAAAAGGAATATTTCTACTATCACCTAAAATATCCATTCCCTGAATTTGAGATGCAAAAGCTGGTGATGGACTATAAGATGAGAGATAATGAACTCACTAGACAGCTCGAAGATTTGATTGCACAGGCAGAATCTGTTGAAACTGTTGAACAGGCTGAAAAGAATATAGGCGAACTGAGAGTTCTCACCGATTACTTTATGGATGGACGCAAGAATCAGGCTGAATTAGGGATTACCCGTTACAACTCTCTACTTGGTTCTATTGAACTTGTTGAGGTTGAGAGTAACCTTGGAGAACTCAAGTATTCTCTAAGGCTTGGAACAAAAACAATTACTACCGTTAAGAAGCCAATTACAAAATCGGAATGCGCTCGTATTACTTCGACAATAAATAATCAAGATCATTGGTTAGTTAAATACGACTATGCAAATTGCTACGAAGATCCTGAAAATAACATCCTTGTTAAGTACCGATTTGGCAATACTGATGTTCAAAAAAAGTTCTACTTTGATATTTCAGTGAATAAAGCTAGTATTTTTGTAAATGTACCATTCCATTTTACTACCACAACAAAGGGTGAAAGTACTGTAGATGCTTCAATGCTTGATTTGACAGTTGTATCGAAGTACGAAACGGCGTTTACAATTGAGAAAGTTATTATTGAGTTTAAAGGATTAACCCCCGTAATTATCGATGGAATTAATCAAAGTTTTAGCGGAAAAGGAAATCATAACCTCAAACTTAATATAAACCAAGCCATCAAGATTACTGAAACTTCATCCGTAGGTAAAACCTTATCATTGCTTTCTGGCTATATTCACTTTAAAACCAATGCAACAGGTGAAGTTAAAACCTATAGAATTTACAACCATAGCTATACTACCGATTGGTAAAAACCAATTCAGTAATAATGAAAAAGGCTCGATTTTCGAGCCTTTTTTTATTCTTTATAAATTTGGAATTCGAATGGAACCTTTACATGCTCCGAAAGGTCAAACCCAGCCTCTTTGATGTCAATATCCTCATCGTTATACTTCCAAATGACCTTAACCTTGTTGCCTAAACTAGCAAGCTTTTCAATTTTCTTGAAAACCTGAAAGATAAGCTTTGAACTTGGAGTGTTGTAATAAATCATCTTGAACTTAATTACAGTTTCTGGATTAGGGTCTAGTATATACGCATCCCACCACTGTAGTATAGGCTCATAGAATGCTTTGGCGTCTTCAGGTAACGAGTTGCCCGAAAACTCAAAGATTCCATTGCCTTTATCAAGGATAATTTCGGGGTACTGACTAGTTGATTTATATCTTAAAACATCCATATTGGTTCAATTATAAATTCTGGCACTATAAAATTACACTTTTTAAAAGTAAATACTTTATTTTTTACAATAATTTTTATAGAAGGAACAAGTTATTTGTAAAAATTGTTTACTGACCATTAGTGATAGGATGAAAATCGTTAAAAAAATCATTAAAATCTATCTCTTAAATCTAGCAAAAACACCTAAAGGCAAACGCTTTAAGCTCTTATCGGTTATGTAAAGTTCACCATATTTTGGTGCCTTTACATTAAAATTCGATTTTACCATGCTCTCGGCAATTAATGCTGAGAAACCGATTGAATATAGATTTAAAACCAAAAAACTTTTACTAGGGGCTAGAATCTGGTTACATGCTTTAAGCAAATCGTTAATCCCCTCATCAAGTATCCACCTCTCCCCATCGGGACCTCGACCATACGCTGGAGGATCGAGAATGATACCATTATATATATTGCCACGTCGGCCCTCGCGATGAACAAACTTAACAGCATCGTCAATTATCCAACGAATATCGTTTAAGCCCGATGCCTCCATATTCTCCCTTGCCCATGTAACAACTTGTTTTATTGAATCTAAATGGGTAACTTCTGCTCCTGCTGCTCTAGCGGCTAACGATGCACCACCAGTGTATGCAAAAAGGTTTAAAACCTTTGGGTTGGGCATTTCAAAACCTTTAACTGTATCGTAGATATAATTCCAGTTTGAAGCCTGCTCGGGGAAAATTCCAACATGCTTAAATGAAGTGAAACCCAATCTGAACCGAAGGTTCATTTCCTGGTACTGATAATCGATGTACCACTGCTCCTTTACCCCTGGTTTAATATTCCACTCCCCTTTCTCAGTATCATTTGCAGTAGAAATATTACTAATCGATCTTTTTTGGATAAAATGGGCATGAGCCATTTTTTTCCATTCATCCTTCGACAAGCTCTTATCCCAAATAGCTTGCGGCTCAGGTCGAGCAACTATAATCTCGCCAAAACGTTCTAACTTCTCAAAATCTCCGCTATCGATTAGCTCATAGTTAGGCCAATTGGGTGTTAATAGTTCCATTTAGTTATTCTTTTGGTGATTTAACTTTCATTAAACAATTCTTACAGTCAAACTCTAACGGGTAAAGATTTTTATTATCCCTCAAATATAGCTCTCCTGTTTGTTTTCCTCCCTGTTTTGATGGGCAAATTCCAATTTCATATTTAATGCAGTACCGTGTTACCATCAGCTCTGTATCAGGAACTTTTTGAAGTTCAAATGCAGTATCTACGCATGAAACACCATGCCTTCTATAAAATGCTTTGGATAATTGATTCGATACATTTCCCTTAAAGGTAAGCTTTGATGTAATGTATGGATTGTCAGAACTCTTCCTATTATTAATTGGTTTACAATATAATTCAATCCTTTTGTTAAGAAGCATTTCAAGCAGATTCCTTCGAATCTGATTAATGGTTGATGTTGGGATAAAAACTGGGTTATTCATTAAGACATCAACCTTTTGTACTTTAAATATTGTATCGCCTGATTTTGAGAGCTGATTAATGATATTCTCTACTGATTTATCAGCATTCATAGCATTATCAAATTTCTCAGAAACTGTAATTGAAATAGTATGATTGTCTTCGTCTTTAGCCGAGAAAATGATTTCTGAATCGGATTGCTCAGCCTTTATTTCACATCCCAGCCAACGATTTTTATTGCTAATCTTCAGTGCATTGCTAAATTCATGATCGTGATTACGGTAAATTTCTACCCCAATCTTAAGTTCGCTTAAATCACCATAAGGAAATATCTTGCTCCCTTCCACTCGATTAACTCTAAGCCCTGTAAGAACTCCCTTGGGATTAATAAAGCAGATTCCATCGCCATTAACTAGAGCATCTTTACTCCTAATGGTAAACCAACCTTTCCCTATTTCGGTAACAATTCCTAACTTTTTCCCAACAGATTTTTGTGTATCCATCGATGATTGCTCCTTTTCTCGCCCGCTAACAAAGTAGGTTGTAAACCCTCTATTAAAACTCCGTTCGGGATCGGGAGTAAAGGCAATTTCACAAATACCAGACGAGGCTCGTTTAAGATTTTGATTATTCTCAATAATCTTATTTAATAGGGTATTATAATAGCTAGCAACATTCTTTACATAGCTAATATCTTTTAATCGACCCTCAATCTTAAACGAGGTTATCCCCGAATCGATTAAGTCGGCGAGATGATTTGATAGGTTGATATCCTTTAAAGAAAGTAGGTGCTTGTTCTTAATTAAAACTTTACCCGCTCCATCCACTAAATCGTAGGATGAACGGCATGGTTGAGAGCAAGTACCTCGATTGGCGCTTCGACCCGTTATGGCTTGGCTAAAATAGCATTGTCCGCTGAAGCTAACGCATAGAGCACCATGAACAAAAGCCTCAAGTTCAATATTTGTCTGGTTACTAATCTCTTTAATCTCATTCAGTGCAAGTTCCCTTGCTAAAATAACCCTTTTAAAACCTACACTCTCGAGGAACTTAATCTTATCTATTGAATCGTTGTGGGTTTGAGTGCTTGCAAAAATTGGGATTGGAGGCAAATCCATCTCAAGGATTGCCAAATCCTGAATGATAATGGCATCGACTCCTATTTTATGTAAATTTTCAATTAACGATTTTACCTTATCAAGCTCATCATCATAGATTATGGTATTTACCGTTACGTAAACCCGAACATAGAAGGGATGAGCATAATTTACTAATTTCTCAATATCAGAAAGTGAATTACCTGCATCCTCCCTAGCCCCAAATTGATTAGCCCCTATATATATAGCATCGGCACCATGATTTATGGCTGCAACACCGGTTTCGTAATCCTTAGCAGGGCAAAGTAATTCAAGATATTTCATGAAAAAATTGGCAGTAAATTCGTTTCAAAATTAACTTTAAGAATGCTAATCATATTCATGAATGAATAAATCTTTACAAATTTTTTGGAGTCATTTACAAGGTATCGTCCCTACGGGACTTACAAACAAATCTCACCTACTTACTACCAACATTTTGACCCTACGGGGCAATATTATAAAATAGAATTGGTAAGGGTTGTATCAGCGTTTTTTAAGGAAGAATTTTGACACTAATGATGAACAATCGTTTTTAAGAATATCAAAAGTGACAGTTGTCTTAGGATGCAGAATTTTCCTCTCGAAAAGATTGAATCCACGTTTAGGATCACTTGCTCCATAAACCAATCTTCCTAACTGCGACCAATAGAGTGCACCTGCACACATAGGACATGGCTCAATGGTAACATAAAGAGTACATTGAACGAGATATTTGCCTCCAAGGTAGTTTGCTGCAGCAGTAATGGCCTGCATCTCAGCATGAGCAGTGGGATCGTTTAATGTTTCAGTAAGGTTATGTGCTCTTGCGATTATTTGGTTCTGGCAAACAATAACAGCCCCAATGGGAACCTCATCCTTATCGGCAGCTCTTTGAGCCTCCTTAAGAGCGTCCCGCATATATCGTTCATCAATCTGATTCTGATCCATGGGTTCAAGTGTTTAGTTGTTGGTTGTCAAGCACTATTTTTGAGTTTAGAAATCTATAAATCCATATTAACAATGGAATATTGGAATGGTGAAAAAACTTCGTTGTCCCATTATTCCATTTTTCCATCATTCCATGGAGTTCTAATTGTTCTCGAATTGATTCTCCAAAGGTATAAAGTTGTAAAAAATTGCTAACCTTTTAGGGGCATCAATTTTTTCTTTCTACTTTCGCATGATTAAAAATTTTGAAGATGTACAGAACTCATAATTGTGGTGAACTCCGAATCACCAATGTTGGACAAAATGTGATGCTTAGCGGATGGATTCAGAAAATCCGTAAACTTGGTGCGATGACATTCATTGATTTACGCGACCGATATGGCTTAACCCAACTTGTTATAGACGACAAAAGCGATTCTGAATTAATTGATGCAGTATCAGGATTAGGTAGAGAATATGTGGTTAAAATCGAGGGCAAAGTTATTGAGCGTAGTAGCAAAAATAGCAAGATTCCAACGGGTGAAATTGAAGTTAAGGTTGAAAATTTGATAACATTAAACTCATCGGAAACCCCACCATTCACCATTGAGGATGATACCGATGGCGGTGATGAGCTTCGCATGAAGTATCGTTACCTTGATTTAAGGAGGAATCCAGTTAAAGAGGCACTGATGCTCAGACATAGGATGGCTCAAGAGGTTCGAAAATATCTCGATAGTAAAGATTTTATTGAGGTTGAGACCCCTGTACTTATCAAATCCACACCTGAGGGTGCTCGCGACTTTGTTGTTCCATCGAGGATGAACCCAGGCGAGTTCTATGCGCTACCACAATCGCCTCAAACCTTTAAGCAATTGCTTATGGTTGCTGGGTTCGATAAATATTTTCAGATTGTAAAATGCTTCCGCGATGAGGATTTAAGAGCCGATAGGCAACCTGAGTTCACTCAAATTGACTGCGAGATGTCGTTCGTTGAGCGCAAAGATATTCTTGCAACCTTTGAGGGGTTAACCAAGCACCTATTCAAATTCGTAAAGGGTATTGAGATTACTGAAGCATTCCAACAATTATCGTATCAGGATGCAATGACCTTTTACGGTTCCGATAAACCCGATTTACGTTTTGGGATGAAGTTTGTCGATATTACAGATTCCGTTAAAGGTAAAGGATTTGTTGTCTTTGATAGCGCTGAGTATATAGGAGGTATTTGCGCAACAGGTTGTGCTAGCTATTCGCGCAAACAGATTGATGAGCTAACCGAATATATCAAAAAACCGCAGATTGGCGGCAAAGGGTTAGTATATATCAGAATGGAAGAGGATGGCTCGATAAAATCATCAGTAGATAAATTTTATACTCCCGAAGATTTAAAGGCAATAGCAGATAAGATGAAGGCTCAAAAGGGCGATTTGATTCTGCTGATGTCAGGCGATAGAAAAAAGACCCTAACAGGTCTTTGCGAGCTACGCCTTGAGATGGGAAATAGGCTAAAACTCCGCGATAAAAACAAGTTTGCTCCGCTTTGGGTTGTCGATTTTCCGCTGCTAGAGTGGGACGAAGATGTTAAGCGATTCTTTGCCATGCATCATCCATTCACATCACCAAACCCACAGGATATACCACTATTTGATACAGATCCCAAAGAGGTAAGAGCGAATGCTTACGACCTTGTAATTAATGGTGTTGAGATTGGTGGCGGTTCAATTCGAATTCACGATAAGCAGCTACAGCAAAGAATGTTTGAGGTGCTTGGATTTACCCCTGAGGATGCAGAGGCTCAGTTTGGATTCTTGATGACCGCTTTCAAATTCGGTGCACCACCTCATGGTGGTATTGCCTTTGGTTTCGACAGACTTTGCTCTCTTTTCGGAGGAGCTGACTCAATTAGGGATTACATTGCTTTCCCAAAGAATAACTCAGGCAGGGATGTGATGATTAATTCACCATCACCCATCTCGAATGAACAGCTGAAAGAGCTGAGTATTGATGTTAAGAAAGCTTAGATATTAGATTCTATCTGTCAGATTTTAGACGGTAGACTTTACCGATAATAGAAGTTGATTTTTGAAAATGGACTTCAAATAAAACGAGAACGCACCAATTAAAATTCAATTGGTGCGTTCTTATTTTTAATATCTCTATTTCTTCTGACTATCCAACTGCTTCAGCAATTCATCAACTGCAGCTTTTAGCTGTGTATCAATGCCATTTGCGGCATCTTCGGGGGTAATTGCTACCTTAATATCGGGTTCGGTCTGCTGATTCTCAAGATAGTTCCCTTTTAAATCCTTAACACCAATTTGAGGTATTCCAAATACAAGGGTTGGGTCCTGTTGGGTTTCCCACCAAACGGCAGTCATTGTGCCTGGAACGGGCATTCCAACCAATTTACCAATATTTAGAGCCTTATATGTAAAAGGGAAAGCATGTGCATCGGAATAGTTTCCTTCACCCATAATAACGATTGATGGTTTACTCCATTTTGCGATTGGCTCAGAGCCAACATGCTGTCCGCGTGGAACATAATCTACATATCGTTTACCGCTAAGTAGGGTAGCTAAATCATCATGAAGCCATCCACCACCATTAAAACGAGTATCGATAATAATTGCCTCTTTCCTAACATTGCGACCTAGAAGTTCAGAATAAACCTCTCTGAAGCTCTCAGAATTCATACCTCTTACGTGAATATAGCCAACTCTACCATTCGACAATTTTTCGGTTTCTTTCATGCAGTTCTTTACCCAACGTTGATAAAGCAGCTCATTCTCAACACCTGTACTAATCGGGGTAACTGTTTCTGTCCACCGCTCATTTGATGTAGGATTAAACATATCGAGGAGCACCTGCTTTCCTGCTTTTCGGTTTAGCAAGGAGTAGAAATCTTTACCTGCAATGATTTCAACGCCATCAATCTTTTCGATAATTGAACCTGCTTTAATTTTGCTTTTCGCATCAATCAAAGGCGATTTATCCATTATCTCGGCAATTTTTAATCCGTTTCCTGTATAAGTATTGTCATAGAAGACGCCTAGGCTTGCTGTTTTGTCAGCATTATCATACATTGGAGAATACCTACAACCTGTATGTGAACCATTCAGTTCGCCTAGCATTTCGCTAAGCATCTCGGCAAAATCAAAGTTGTTATTTATATTAGGTAAGAATCTAGCGTACTCCTTTTTATAGAATTGCCAATCAACATTATGAAGATTTTCTACATAGAATTTTTTGCTAACCTGACGCCAAGCATGGTCAAATATATATTCCCTTTCGGCAGGGTAATTCACATCAAATTCTGCCTTGAAATTGATGTTTGTTTGCTTGTTCGATGATATTTCAATCTTTACCAATGAACCACCTGAAAGTAAGAATAGGTTTTTGCCATCCTTATCCATCTGCAAATCGCCTGCATAGCCATCGATTTTTAATAACAGCTTTGTCTCGTTGTCTTTTATATTTCGCGCCCAAAGGTCGAAACCCTTCTCGAATTTGCTTAAATAGTAGAGTTTATCGCCCTCAGGAACAAGAATAGCATCAGAGATATTTGATGAGTTGATGGTAAGCCTAACTTTTCTATCATCCAAATTATCCAATTCGAATTTCAATGGTTCAACTCCCTTATCCTTCTTCTCATCCGTTACTTTTTTATCCTTTGAGTCTTTATCCTTTTCTTTATCTGCCTTTTCAGCTTTTTCCTTGTCCTCTTTCTCCTTCTTTCTCTTATCCTTTAATAGTTCAGCCTCCTGCTTTGTGAGGTTAAACTCATCGAATACCTCTTGAGTTAAAAACATGCCATAAACATCGTATTCTGAACCCCAAGAACCATGGCTACGCATCCCCATTTTATCGTTAAACCAAATAATGGCTTTGCCCCCCATCATCCATTTTGGGTTATTGTCAGCGTATCCACTTTTTGTAAGATTAAAGAATTTTCCTGAACCATCGGCATTGACTAATCCAACCTCGCTATCAACCCATATTGAGTACTCATTGAAGTTAACTGCGAACCACTTACTGTCGGGCGACCACTGATAGTATTGGTCTCCATCGCTGTATGAGTAGTTGTACTTACCATCGAGAACGGTTCTTATTTTTTTCGATTCAAGATTGATAACACAAAGAGTTGTTCTTTCCTTTAGGAAAGCCACCTCCTTACCATCGGGAGAATAAGCTGGCTGGAATGTTTCATCGTTGGTTTCAACGATAGGTTCTTCTTTTAATAAGGTTGATAACGTAAAATTAGGCTCATTCTTCGATAGAATGGTTGTTTGATAAATTTTCCAACTTCCATTTCGTTCTGAGGCATAGAGTATCTTTTTCCCATCGGGGCTAAAGCTAACCGAGCGTTCCTGTTCAGAGGTTTTGGTTATTCGCTTGGTTGTGCCATAATCGGTTGATGTAACAAAAACATCTCCCCTTATTATAAATACAATCTCCTTACCATCGGGCGAAACGTTCATTTCTGTAGCACCCTTGGTTTGGGTATCATACTTCAAAGCCGTTTCAGTTTGGTCAGAAAGAATGCTGATGTTAACTTTTTGTGGTTTGCCTCCCAGTGTTTGAGTATATAATTCGCCATTGTACTGATAGCAAAGCAAATCGTTATTTGACTTGGAAAGAAAACGTACAGGATGCTTATCGAAAGATGACAGCTGTTTAATCTCATTTCCATTCTCAATATTTACCGATGCAACATTAAAACTTCCCCATTGCTCAGTAATGTAATAAAGTGATTTTCCATCAGCAGAAAAAACAGGATTTCTATCCTCTCCAATAAATGTTGATATTTTTTTATGCTTAGCCGTTTGAGTATCATAAATCCAAATATCCCTTGTAACCGATGATGTATGATGTTTCCTCCAAGGGTCTTCGTAACCCTTTTTATCGGTATAGGCAATAAGTTTACCATCGGGACTATAGTTTGCATTCTCGGCAGGAGTTGTAAGCAATTGAGAAACTCGGCCGCCAATCAATGGCACTGAATATAACTCGCTAAGTAAACCACTTGGGAACTGGATATTCTTAACGTTATCTTGCCACTGCGAAGAAAAGATAACATTCTTGCCATCGATACTAAAGGCTGATGGGAATTCATTGCCAGAATAAAATGTCAATCTTGTAGGCGCTCCTCCGTCTATGGACATAGCAAAAACATCAAAGTTGCCATTCCTATTCGAGGCAAAAGCAATGGTTCTCCCATCGGGAGACCATACGGGCATATAATCGTAGGCAGGGTTAGTTGTTAAAATTGATGCAACACCTCCTTTTGCCGACACCTTAAAAATATCGCCCTTATAGCTGAAGGCAATTGTACTTCCATCTGGAGACACGACGGGGTATCTCAACCATAGGGGGTTATTTGCCTGCTGGGCTATTCCCGATATAAAGAAAGAAAGGAATAAGCATAATGTGAACATTCGTTTTATCATATGAAATTTGTATTTTATTTAGTTAAAATTTGACCTGCTGAACCCGAAATAGTTTAAGTTATATTAATAAATTAGTTCAGAGATAGACGTTAATGATTTAATAAACAATTCGAAATTACGATTGTTAATTATATTTTGATATAAATATATAATATTTACTCATCAGCAATCATTAATAATACATAAATAAAAATAGCTTTATTTTATTTTATTACGAAATAATATTGACTTTGAATTTTGTTTTTTTATATTTGACCAATAATCAACAATCAGATTATCTGACTTGTATATATCGTTCGCCATTTAATAATTAAATACATAATTTGAAATGAAGAAAATTTCACTTTCAGAGGTTGAAGTAAACGACCTTCTTGACCTTTATCAATCAGAGATTGATAGGGCTCAGCGCAGAATTAATAGTTTAAAAAGTATTGTAAAAAAAATATCTGAAGGGAATCCAATTGATATAACGGAAGAAAAACCTGCAAAAGTTGAAACCAAGAGAGGTAGAAAAACAAAGGCTAAAAAAGCTATCGCTAAAGTTGAAAAAGAAATAACAATAGAGCCAAAGAAGAGAGGTAGAAAGCCAATAGTAAAAGCGGGAGAAATAGAAGTTGAACCAAAAAAAAGAGGTCGTAAACCAAAGGTAAAAGCCGTTGAGGTTAAGAATGCGAAAGAGGTTGCAAAGAAGCCAATTAAAAAAGCGAAAAAAGAAAAAGTTGCAACAATAAAAGCAGAGCCCAAGAAAAGAGGTAGAAAACCAAAGGTTGTAATTCCCAACGCTTTGATTACTGAAGAAAAAAAGGAGATTAAGGTAATTGAGAGAGTAAAAAAGCCGAAATCCAAAACAGTAAAAAAAAAGGTTATAAAGGTAAAAGCCGAACCGAAGAAAAAGGGAAGGAAACCAAAATCGTTGCGCAAACCCATTAAGGGCGGGAAAGGGAAGGATAAGGTAAAATGGAACGACTTTATTAACGAAACCCTAACCGTTAAGGACTCTTTGATGTTAGCAAGTTCTATTACTCAGGCAGCCCTTGAGAAATTTGATATTCCTGCAAATGATCGTGATAGGGTAAGAATGGCCATTTCAACTACTCTTACTAAAATGGCAAACAAGGATAAGGTACTTCATACTTACACCCAAACTGGTATCCGTGGTGCATTCTTTGGCTTAGCCAAATGGTTTGATGATAAAGGGGAATTGAATAATGATTACAAAAAGAAATTGATGTAATATTCTCCAATCGTTATATAACACAAAAGCCGGTATAAACCGGCTTTTGTGTTATATAAAAAATTGCTTTACTAAGCCATTTTCACAAGAATTGTTTTAATTGCATCAGAAACATCTTCGGCTTTATCAACCGCCTTTTCTAACGTCTCAAGGATCTCTTTCTTTTTAATCAGTTCGAAAGGATCTTTCTCATTTTCGAATAGTGCCGAAATACCCATATGGTATAGCTCATCAGCTTTATTTTCTAGCGTATTAATAGCTATGCAGGATTTCATTATTTTATCCTTATTCTTAGCGGGATCGGTCAAGTGGTTTACAGAAAACTCAATCTCCTTTGCCGCTTGGATTAGAATCTCTGCAAATTCTAAATAAACAGGGATATAGGTCTTGGGTTTGTAAAGTTTGATCCGTTGCCCAACCCCGTTGATAGTATCAACCACATCATCAATATTTGATGCAAACTCCTGAATGTCCTCCCTATCGAAAGGAGTAATGAACGATTTATTCAGCTGATCAAAGATGGTATGGGTAACATCATCACCAACCTTTTCGAGCTCCTTGATCTGCTTTGTATAAATCGCCTGCTGCTCAATATCCTCTGTGCTAAGTAGTAGCTTTAGCACTTCAGCTGTTTTAATTAAGTTCAGTGCATCTTTCTCAAAGAGAGGAAAGAACGCATGGTCCTTGGGTACAAAGTACTTTAAAATTGTATCTATATTCATATTAAAAAGATTATATTATTAGTCATTCGTTATTTATTGCAACCCAATAAAGAGATAGTAAACTAATGCACTGACAATAGCAGAAATAGGAATTGTTAAAATCCAAGCCCAAAATATCTTAGTTGTAACCCCCCATTTAACAGCTGAAACACCCTTTCGAGCACCAGCACCGATAATTGCACCGGTTATTGTATGTGTAGTACTCACAGGGATTCCAAAATGTGTTGCACCGAATAGAGTTAAAGCACCTGCGCTTTCGGCACAAAACCCTTCAAAAGGTTTAAGTTTCGTGATTCGCTGCCCCATTGTTTTAACTATTCTCCATCCTCCAAATAATGTGCCCACAGCAATTGCTGCCTGACATGATAGTACAATCCATAATGCAATAGGTGTATCTACTGTTACTTGACCAGCTACAAGCAATGCAACCCAAATTATACCCATTGACTTTTGTGCATCATTTCCCCCATGACCTAAGCTGAAAGCTGCTGCTGAGAGTAATTGTAGCCGTCGAAAATGTTTATCTATAGTATGTGGAGAAAAGTTTCGACTTATGTATAGTACTAATGCTGATATAAAGAAAGATATTATCATTCCAAGTAAGGGTGCAATGACAATAAATGCAACAATTTTTAGTACTCCACCAACAACAACAGAACCGAACCCTGCCTTTGCTACAGCAGCACCGACAAGACCTCCAACGAGTGTATGTGAAGAACTTGAAGGAAATCCCCACCACCATGTAACCAAGTTCCAAGCAATTGCGGCTACCAAAGCTGCAGCAATTACTGTTAGGCTGATTACCTCGGGATTTACAACCCCCTTGCCCATCGTGGTTGCTACTTTTAATGGAAAAATAAGAAAAGCAATAAAATTGAAAAAAGAAGCCAGCAGAACTGCTGAAAATGGTGATAAAACCTTCGTGGATACAACGGTAGCAATTGAGTTGGCTGAATCGTGAAACCCATTGATAAAATCAAAGATTAACACTAAAGCAATAACTATTATTAAAAATGTCATAACAGGAGGGGTTGATATTTTATTAATGTCTATTCAAAGTTTCGATACAAAATTGTCATCCTTCCAAACTGTTAAATATCAAGATCATAAAACTTCCCTCGATGACCGAATTTTGGATTTGAAAAGTACCATTATTGAAACGATAAACCAAGGGAAAAGAATAAATTGTTAATAAGTTATGCTGACAAACAATATTTAAACAACCGTTTAATTAACGATTAATGACATGAATCTTAGGATTAGTATTGAGTTACATAAATAGAATGACAACCTCTCTCCCATGTATTTGCTATATTTGCAAGATAAATAAAATAGAATGATTGATAAGGATTTTGCCAATACCGTTGATGTAATCGCAAAAGGGTTGGAGGAAGTTTTAGCAGGTGACCGATCGCTAAACTTAGTAAGTTCCCATTGGATTAAACAAAATCCGAAATGGAATGCAATAAACCGTGGTTTATTTGCTGAAACATTGATGGAGGTAACCCGTTGGTGGAGGCTTTTGGATGCTATTGTAAACAAATCGACAGCGCTTAGAAATAAAGAATCCTTTCGACTGAAAGTACTTACCTACTTCCTAGTAAAGAGCAACGATGAAAGGGTTGGCGAATTCTTTTCGAAGGAAATTCAAGACGATTTAAAAAGTTGTTATCATCAGCTTCAAAGCGAACGAGCTATTGCCGAATCTATCCCCGATTGGCTTGATTCAATGGGAGAGCATGAACTAGGAGGCTTATGGACAAAGGAGATTAACGCATTAAATACGCTACCTCCAATTGTCCTTCGAATAAATACGCTAAAGACAAACAAAAACGAATTGCTAAAAAGGTTAACCTATGAGGGTTTTCAGGTTAATGGGTTAAATCAACCTGATGCTTTAATGCTAGCAAAGCGAGCAGATATATTCAAATCAAAGGCATTCTTTGAGGGTCATTTTGAGATACAGGATGCGTCATCGCAATTAGTTGCTCCATTCCTTGATGTTAAGTCCGGTATGCGAGTGGTTGATGCCTGCGCAGGACATGGTGGTAAAACATTGCATATTGCAAGTCTGATGAAGAACAGGGGCAAAATACTTGCCCTTGACAATGCCGATTGGAAACTCGATGAGCTGATGAATCGCTCGGTACGGGCAGGTATTTCAATTATCGAAACTCGTCCAATTACAACAACTAAAGTTGTTAAGCGGCTGAAAGATAAGGCTGATAGGCTTCTGCTCGATGTGCCCTGCTCGGGACTTGGGGTTTTACGTCGAAATCCCGATTCAAAATGGAGATTAACCCCTGAAAAAATTGAGGAGATAAAAAAACTTCAAGCTTATATCCTCGATAAGTATTCTCAGATGGTAAAAATTGGGGGTAAATTCGTTTACTCAACCTGTAGTATTCTTCCATCGGAGAATCAAATGCAGATTCAATCGTTTCTTTCAAGAACAAATGGAGTGTTTATCCTGGAAGAGGAAAAGTCCATTTCACCTTCGGAAAGTGGATTTGATGGGTTTTATATGGCGAGATTACTGAGGGTGAAGTGAGAGGTGAATAGATAAAAATAACCTATCCACAAGTTGTTAACGTTTAACTCTCAACAGTCAACTAAATTTACTCTCCAACAATCCTTCCAAGTAGTGTGGCCTGTGTGCAATCGGTAATTTCAACTAAAACGTAATCGCCAATTTTATGGTTTAGCCTTGGGAAAACAACAACCTTATTCTGTGATGTTCGACCATAATAATCATTAGTCGATTTCTTCGATTCTCCCTCAATCAGCACTTCGTAGCTCTTTCCAATATCCTTACGTTTGCTTTGCTCCGATAGTTTTCCTTGAAGTTCAATTATCTCCGTAAGTCTGCGGCTCTTAATCTCCTCTGAAATATCATCGGCAAGATTACGAGCAGCTTTTGTATTGGGCCTTTCGGAGTACTTAAACATAAATGAAAAATCAAAATTGACCCACTCCATAAGGCTTAACGTTTCGGCATGGTCTTCTTCCGTCTCGGTGCAGAATCCTGCAATAAAATCGGAGGATATGGCACAATCAGGAATTATATTACGAATCGCCTCAACCCTACCCATGTAGTAATTGCGGTCGTAGCCACGATTCATCAGTTCAAGAACTCTTGTTGAACCTGATTGAATGGGCAGATGAATATGACTGCAAATATTCTCGTACATCGCCATGGTGTACAAAACCTCATTGGAAAGATCCTTTGGGTGGGATGTAGAAAATCGAATACGTAACGTAGGACTTAGCCTTGCTACCATTTCAAGCAGTTCAGCAAAATTTACATGGTGGGTCAATAGTCCATCCTCTTTATTAATATATTGACCAATTATTCCGCCTTCTTTCTTTATATAGTGGCCTTTTATGTAATGTCCTATTATTCCCTCTTCTTTCCATTTGTATGAATCAACGTTTTGACCCAAAAGCGTTACCTCGCGATAGCCAGCATTAATCAACTCCTGCACCTCGCGAATAATAGTTTTAGGATCGCGGCTGCGTTCGCCTCCCCTTACGTAAGGGACAACACAGTATGAACACATGTTGTTGCACCCGCGCATGATCGATACAAATGCTGAGACTCCGTTCTTGTCGAGCCTTACAGGGCTAATATCGCCATAGGTTTCCTCTCTCGATAGAAGTACGTTTATGCCCTTCTGCCCTCCCTCTGCGGCTCTAATTAAAACTGGCAATTCACGGTAAGCGTCGGGACCAACCACTAGGTCAACCACCTTTTGCTCCTCCATTAAATTCTCCTTAAGCCTTTCGGCCATACATCCAACAACACCAACTAATACGGAGGGTTTACGCTTTTTAATCTGCTTGAAAACGTCTAATCGTCCCCAAACCCGAGTTTCAGCATTCTCCCGGATAGAGCAGGTGTTGATTAAAATAACATCAGCATTTTCGATTTCATTAGTAATCGCATAGCCGTTAGCATGAAGAATTGATGCTATCACCTCGCTATCGTTAACATTCATCTGGCAACCATACGTTTCGATAAAAACCTTGGGTCTATCGTCGTTAGGTTGATTATCAACGTTATCGAATAGCGTTCCCTGTTCCTCGTTCAAATCCATTGGATATAAATTTTTACAAATTTAGCTAACTCCAACAAATAAACTTTTTAATACTTCTGTTTTTATCATCATAAATCTATAATAGTTGAAAAATCTATTAAATTTGGGTCATATTTTAATCTATTTAAAAAGATAATTTTACTCACATTAAAATATTGTAACTTAATATTAATCAACGCATGTCAGGACATAATAAATGGTCAACCATTAAGAGAAAGAAAGGGGCATTGGATTCAAAACGCTCGAAAATATTCTCAAGAATCACAAAAGAAATTACCGTTGCAGTAAAGGAGGGTGGACCCGATCCTGAGGGAAATGCTAGACTTCGTTTGGCAATCAACAACGCAAAGGGTGAAAATATGCCCAAGGATAACATTCAGCGGGCAATCAGTAAAGCGGAGAAAGATCCTAATAGTTTTCACGAAATTACCTTCGAAGGCTATGGCCCTGGGGGGATTGCCATTGTTCTTGAATGTTTAACCGATAATAATAATAGAACCATTAGCGCAGTCCGTTCTCAATTCTCGAAAAAGGGGGGGACTTTAGGCACCAACGGCTCGTTAGATTTCATGTTCGTGCGGAAAGGGATATTTACCATTCAGAAGGATAAAATTAATTTGGATGATGTTGAGCTTGATTTAATCGATGCAGGGGCTCAAAACATTGAATTAACCGAAGATTCGTGCATTGTAGCAACCGCTATGGAGGATTTTGGGAAGATGAATAGAAAGATGGAGATGCTGAAGATTGAGGTTGAAAATGCTGCGCTTCAGAGAATTCCCAACGATTTAAAAAGTATTGATAAATCAACTGCCATCAAATTATTAAGGCTAGTGGATGAGTTTGAAGATAATGAGGATGTTCAAAACGTTTACCATAACCTTGAGGTAACCGACGAAGTGGTGGCAGCAATGGAGAACAATGATTAATTAGAGTCTGTCTATAAAGTCAGAAACTCTAAATCAAATTGAATAATGAACAAGGATTAGCTTCGCTGAGCTCACTTTGTTCGGTTGCCTTCGGCGAACTCGCAAGCTCGGTTAACGATTTTAGATTTTAGAAGATTCCTGAAAATAAACTGATTACGCAAACATCGGAAATCTTAAATCGTTGTTCCCTGCCTCGCCGGCAGGCAGGCTTGTTCTTAAATCAAAAAAAATTCATATTATGGACAGACACTAATTAGAACAATAAAGCAACAAGATCAATATAATTTAAACGACTTTGATTGTTTGTTTTCGTTGTATGAACGCTTCTGGATTCATACCTCATAAAAAATATTTTTATCTTTAACTTGCTTATTATAGGTGCATTAAAAACATTATAGGTATGCAGCAAACAAATATCAAAAAATTAAAAACTCTAATACTCTTCCTAATATTGGGATTTGTATTGCTTTTTGTATTTAGAATGTTTTATGGATACACTAAGAACCTCGATGAAGTTCAAGAGCAAACACAGCAGCTCATTGAAAACTCATTGAATACTAGAAAAAATTATGCGTCAAAAGAATATCAGGTTAAAGTTAGCAATGCAAACCAACCCCACGTTAAAGTTGATCAGAAATATGAAAAAATAGCTGAAATTAATTCCAAATCAGACCTATTTGAAGATGATGAAAAGCAGGTAAGATCACAAATTGAATTGGTCAATGCCTTAATCCAGTTCGAACAAAAAAGCGGAAATAAAGGTTATAGAATTCTACAGCTAATAATCGGGGTTCCTCCAGAGAATTTTGATGCCCTCTATAACAGCTTAGTCAAAATTGGAAGGGTTCAAGCAAAACAGATTACAAAAAAGGACAAAACAAACGAATATAAAGAGCTTAATGCTAAAAAGTCCTCTCTCGAAAAAATTAGAACATCTTTAATTGATCTGAAAACAAAGGGTGGGAAGATTGAAGAGTATATGGCTCTGGAGAATAGAATTCTTGAAATTGAGCAACAACTTCAAGATCTTGGTGTAAGCCTTGGTGATTTTGATGACGAGAATGAGTTTTGTACTGTTCAGTTTTCGTTAATGGAAGGAAAGGTTAAACCTATAAGTTTTGCCCATCGATTGAAGGTTTCGTTAGAATGGACAGTTAAAATTTATTTACAATTAATGGTGACATTCTTTTTCTTGACCCTATTCTCATACTTCCTTTTATTGGTTATTGAGAAACTCAAGTTAATTGAAAGAGTTCTAAAAAAGAATGACTAAGCGATTGTATATCATTCGTTTTTGTTAATTAACAGGAACAAGGTCAGGTCTATGATTGACGGACCTTTTTTATTTTCTCCGAATATGAGTACAGATTTTATTCTTGCACTAGACCAAGGAACATCAAGCTCACGGGCTGTTATCTTCGATCGATATCAGCAACCATTGGGCATGGAGCAGGTTGAATTTACTCAGTACTACCCTGCCCCTGGATGGGTTGAGCATAACCCCGAGGAGATTTGGGAAACCCAAATACAAGTAGCAAAACTTCTACTCAAAAGATTAAAGATAAAACCCGATAGGATTGCCGCCATCGGGATAGCCAATCAACGCGAAACCACCGTTGTTTGGGATAGAGAAACAGGACGACCCATCCATAATGCCATCGTTTGGCAGGATAGGCGAACAGCCGATACCTGCGAATGGTTGAAAGAAAAGGGTTTAACAGATTATATCAAGCAAACAACAGGGCTTGTCATCGATTCTTACTTTTCGGCCACAAAGCTGCATTGGATACTCAAGAATGTACCTGGAGCACTAAAGCTTGCCCAAGAAGGACGATTGGCATTTGGTACTATTGATTCATGGTTGTTATGGAAATTAACCGGAGGAAAAGTTCATGCCACTGATACTTCAAACGCTTCGCGCACAATGCTCTTCGATATTTCATCGCTAAAATGGGATGAAAAACTGCTTAAAGCATTAGATATACCTAAAAGTATTCTTCCAGATATTTTACCATCATCTGGAGAATTTGGCCATACGGCCAATGGAGTATTTGATGGTTGTACAATCCCAATAACAGGAATAGCAGGTGATCAGCAATCGGCACTATTCGGGCAAAAGTGCTTCGAAGCCGGGGATGCAAAGAACACTTATGGCACAGGTTGCTTTATGCTAATGAATACAGGAACAAAACCTGTTATATCAAAATCGGGTTTGCTTACAACCGTTGCATGGCAAATTGGGCATGAGGTAAACTATGCCCTTGAAGGAAGCGTATTTATTGCAGGAGCTGCAATAAAATGGTTACGTGATGGTATAAAAATTATAGCTAATGCGACTGAAACAGAAGAGATAGCCTCATCGGTTTCAGATTGCCAAGGTGTTTATGTTGTTCCTGCCTTTACGGGTCTTGGAGCACCATATTGGGATATGTACGCAAGGGGTGCAATACTTGGGTTGACGCAGGGCGTTACCGAAAAGCATTTAGTAAGAGCAACTTTAGAATCTTTAGCCTATCAAACCCGCGATATTATTGGTTTGATGGAGATTGATTCGGGGATTAAACTTAAAAGCCTTAAGGCTGATGGCGGTGCATCGGCAAATAGTTTTTTAATGCAATTTCAATCCGATATTTTGAATACAAACGTAGCTTGCCCTCCATTCCCTGAGGCAACTGCATTTGGTACTGCGATGCTAGCAGGAATTGCTGTTGGATTTTATCAGAAAAATGAAATTAGTTCAGCACTGCCTGGAAGTAAAATTTACAAACCAAAAATGGGGGTTGAACAACGTGATCAACTTTATAAAGGGTGGATAAAAGCCGTGGGTAGAGCAAAGGGGTGGGATAAGGAGGAATAATTTGTTATTATTTACTACGGAGGCACTGAGAACACAGAGAGAAACGGAGTTATTAAAAATGTTTCTCTGATTATTAATAACCATTTTGAAGAAGTTTGATAAATACTATTTTCACAAGAAATGAAATCGGTTAAAAAGTCCTAAATACACTCCATTTAAATAATACACATACCTTTTTACCGTTTGGTATCAAACACCTTAAAATGACCAAACATTTATAATTACTATATTTGTCCACTCAATGATAAGATACAGGGTAATGAAAAAAGGAACGATTTGGATTCTTGTAGCAATTATAATGCTTTTAGCAAGTAGCTGTGGTAAATTTGAAAGTATCGCTATTCATGGAATGAAAGATTTAAAATTTAGAGGCATGAAGGATGGCTGTATTCTGGTTAACATTACGCTTGATATAGAGAATCCAAATAAGAGAAAGATTACCATTTCGAGTATTCATTTTAAGACTTGGCTTAAAAATCGGGAGCTTGGTACGCTTAAAAATTCTAAAAAGATAGTTTTAAAGCCAAACTCTCGTGAAGAGATAGAGGTCCCTATCGAAATCGTTCTTAGAACCCCTGCCGATGCCTTTAAATTGATGACCATAAAAGAGGATATCCTGAATCAGCTTACCATCGAGGGTTTTATTAAAGGTCGTGTGATGTGTATATCGAAAAAGATGAGGTTTGAAAAACAACCCTTTTCAGAACTCGCAAAATCTTATAAAGAAAAGTTAGAAAAAAAGGATAGTTTAAAAACAAAAGATTCTATTGAGAAAAATGATTCCCTTAAAATCGAATAATGAGTATTGCTTTTCATACCAATAAATCGATACAAGGAAACATAAATATGATTGAAACAGAACGCCTCATTATAAAACCATTAACTTATAACCAGCTAATAAAATATATTAGAGCAGACAACTCCTTGGAGAACGAATTAAACCTAAATAGATCATCAAGAACCATTTCACCCGAACTCAAAGAAGCCCTTGAGCAAACCATATTACCTAACGTAGCTGATGTGAATAAGAACTATTTATTTTCGACCCTTTGGACCATAATCTCAAAGGAATATAATAAAATGGTGGGTGACCTATGTATAGTTGGAGAACCGAACCCTGAAGGGGAAATTGAGATCGGCTATGGAACATATGAAGAGTTTCAAAACAACGGCTTTATGACAGAGGCTGTAGGTGCGATAATTGAATGGGCAAAATGCCAAGCCAATGTTCTTTCAATCACAGCATCAACAGAAAAGAACAATATTGCCTCATTTACAGTCCTTTTGAAAAATAATTTTATTAAAGTTAATGAAACTGAAGATTTGTTTAGCTGGAAATTGAGAGTAAAATGAATTCAATCTTTAAAATCCCTTTTTTGTTATTAACATCTTTTTCTACCTTTGCAGAGCATTCACAAAACGATTTTAGATGAGAAAAATCCTGATTCCTTTTCTTCTTATTTGCGCTTCAATTAGCGCGAAAGGTCAAGGGTACACCTCGAACCGAGGTGAGGATATTCTTGTACAGGTTCGTAAGAGCAATCCCAATCAAGGGAAGATTACAATAAATCAAGATGCTCAAATTGAACGTGTTTTCAACCTCGATATACTTCAGAGCGCAAGACAACCCGGCATGCACGGGTTTAGAATCAGAATATACTTTGATTTAGGCCAAAAATCGAGGAACCAATCCGAGGATGTGGCAGGTGGATTCATGCAAAAATACCCTGGCATATCGATATATCGTTCCTATGTAAGCCCTTACTACAAGGTATCGGTAGGTGATTTTCGTACACGCGACAATGCGCTCAAGCTATACCATCTGCTGCTTAAGGATTATCCGAGAGCCTTTATAATCCCCGAGTGGGTGAATTTTCCACCTCTAGAATAGAAAAATGCAAAGAATAGTAGAAATTCGGAAGCTGAAAGCCAACTCAAAAATAATCCGCAGGGATAAAATCGAGAGGTTTAGCTCAGCTGAACTGAACTATCTATTCCATCATACGTTTCCTTTTTACCAAACATCTTCATCCATTTACGAGTATGAGCGAGCAAATTAAGCACGAGTGCGGCATTGCACTGATTAGGCTGTTAAAACCATTGGAGTACTATCAGGTAAAATATGGATCGTGGAGGTATGGCCTGCATAAGCTCTACCTTTTAATGGAGAAGCAGCATAACCGTGGACAGGATGGCGCAGGGTTGGCAAGCATTAAGTTTGATATTGAACCAGGTAAAAGGTATATCGACAGGGAACGCTCAAACTCTCAATCGTCGATTAGAGATATTTTCGATGTCGTTAACAAACCCTTTAAGAAGTACGAATCGAACCCCGAACTTTTGAACGATCCCTCTTGGGCAAAGCAAAATCTTCCGTTCGCTGCCGAGCTCTACTTAGGTCATCTTAGGTATGGTACTTTCGGTAACAATAGCATCGATTACGTTCACCCGGTAATGAGGGAGAATAATTGGAAATCGAGAACACTCGTCCTTGCCGGAAACTTCAACATGACCAATGTTGATGAGCTTTTCCAAAAATTGGTTAATCTTGGTCAATACCCCAAGGACTACTCCGATACGGTTACCGTTCTCGAAAAGATCGGTCACTTCATGGATGAGGAAAACCAGCAGCTTTTCAGGCAGTATAAGAATGAGGGGTTCACCAACAAAGAGATTAGCAACCTGATAGCAGAGAATATCAGCATTAAAAAGACTTTACAAATATCGACCAAGGACTACGATGGAGGCTATGCCATTGCAGGCCTACTCGGCCATGGTGATGCGTTTGTACTACGCGATCCATGGGGGATTCGACCTGCATTTTTCTTTGCCAATGATGAGATAGTCGTTGCTGCATCGGAGCGCCCAGTTATTCAAACGGTGATGAATATCTCCGTTGAAGAGATCAATGAGGTTAAACCGGGATACGCTTTAATCATCAAGAAGAATGGCGAGGTTAGTCACGATGAGATAAGAGTTCCACAAACACGCAAATCATGCTCGTTCGAGCGCATATACTTCTCGAGAGGGACTGATAAAAGCATATACAAGGAACGGAAAATGCTCGGCGAACTCCTAACACCTGCAATTCTTCGGGCAGTGGATTTCGATTATAAGAATACCGTTTTCTCTTTCATCCCAAATACTGCCGAGACCGCTTTTTACGGCATGGTTAAGGGAGTTGACGACTTCCTAAAAAAAGAGAAGAAAAGGTTGATCCTCGAAAAGGGGAGCTCAATTACCGAACAGGAACTTGATGACATTATAGCCATGCGACCAAGGGTCGAAAAGGTTGCCGTAAAAGATATTAAACTTCGGACCTTCATTTCACAAGATAAAGGTCGCGATGATTTGGTTGGACACGTTTACGATGTTACCTATGGTATTGTGAATAATGATGTGGATAATCTTGTGGTAATCGACGATTCCATTGTTCGAGGAACAACGCTTCGCGAAAGCATCCTAAAAATTCTTGACAGGTTACATCCGGCAATGATCGTTGTGGTATCCTCATGCCCACAGATACGCTACCCCGATTGCTACGGCATTGACATGGCAAAATTGGGTGATTTCGTGGCTTTTAGGGCAGCAATTGATCTTCTCAAGGAAACAGGGCAAGAGGGTGTTATCAACCATGTTTACAAGAATTGCAAAGCCCAACAGAATCTGCCAAAGGAAGAGATGGTAAATTATGTAAAGGATATTTACCGCCCATTTACAGCAGAGCAGATTTCGGATAGAATTGCTCAAATCCTTACCCCAAAAGGAATAAAAGCCAAAGTGAAGATCGTATTTCAAACCATAGAGAATCTTCACATAGCATGTCCCAACGACCTAGGCGATTGGTACTTTACGGGTAATTACCCGACACCAGGAGGCAATAAAGTGGTGAACACTTCATTTATCAACTTTATAGAAGGAAGAAATCAGAGGGCGTACTGAAATCCTGTCAAGCAATAAATACTTGACAGGATTAGGGGCTATTTTATTTTAAAAAACTCATCGACGCAACTATCGCATATCGCTGTGGTACCGCTGTCAACAAGTGTTCGATATTCAGTTTTCGCACAGAAAGAGCAAGTTTTGGAGCCAGTTGTAACCAATCCACGGCGTTTCTTATTTATGCCAATGGGGGTTCTGGCGGTTACTACTTTTTCGGAGAGGCCCATGCAATCGATGCAAATATTAATTCCATTGGATGATACGGCTGTTTCAAGAACGGATACCTGTCGGTTGCAGAAGTTGCAAGTATCGCCACGATCGGTAACAGCAAGAGAGTCTTTTGCCATCTGGTCGCCAAGCGCTGCAGCACGTTTCATAAAATCTGCCGACTGGCTGGTTTCCCCCAACTTCCCAAGAATCAATGCTGCAGCACGCCAACCAGACGCAAATAATGGTTCTATTCTAATAAATTGATGGTATTGCTTACTAGCCTCGCTATAATCTCCGTTTTTGGCTTGCAAATCGGCAAGAATTATTCTTGCTTTGGCAAGGTTTTCATCCTCGAGAATAGCAGCTAAGGCTGCTTTTTTAGCATCCTCAACTTGTCCTTTTTCGATTAATTGAAGTGCTGACTCGGCTAAGTTCTCTGCTGTAGTAGGCTCTTTTATTGGTGAATAGTCTTTATGATACCTTATGAGGAAATCGTTTGCTTTAGCCTTGATTGCAGGATCGAAGTGGAGGTTTGCAATCTCGTTCAGAATATTCGGATCGTTTACTTTTGGAAGCGCGTCCATCCTGATTTGGGGCATAATATCGTTATAAACCACGTCAACTACGAAATCCATATCTTTTATATGCGCTAGCGCCGTTCTACGTGATTGCTCATTTTTTGCTTTCAGGAAAAATTCTTTTTGAATCTCTTCATCAGCTATTGCCTGCTCTGCAGAGATTCTAACTGAGAAATGGACTGATTCGTCCAAGGCGATATTAAGGATCAAACGTTGGTCGTTAATCCTTTTGAGTGCAGACGCTTTTACGCTATTTGAAGGAGATTCGTGGAATAATTTCAAGAGTACTTCCTGCGATTCAATATGCTTTGTTGCTTCATCTTTAACATAGTCCTCTTTATCGTTAAAGGCTAAATTTATCAAATACTCCTGATCGGTTATCCCTTTCACGGCACCGCATCGAACCCATTTATCCTCTTCTTTCTCAACGATAGTTTTTAATAGTTTTTGATTTGTAATCTTTGAAGCAACAGTGCCTCTAACGCTAGCATTATCGGATGAATCCGCAGCTATTTTCTCCAACACACCCTGATCTTCAACTTTGTATGCTGCAGCAAAGCGTACTTCTTGAGCTGTGTTCTTGTTGACGAGCAATTCGGCAAGGTACTTTTGATCCTTAATTTGATATGTTGCCTTTCCGGCAAGCGAGCCTGCATCGGCGCTATCATAACGACCAAATTCAACTGTCCCTTTCAATGCATTCTCATCAGTACACTTTTCAACCAAGCTCTGCATAACGTCAAGTTTGAAAAGCCTTAAATTAACGAGTCTCGATATTATTTCCTGGTCGTTAAGCTCTCTTACCGCTGTTGACATAAGCAAGCTCATTAACAGATTCTGATTATTCACTACGGTAGGGGAGAGGATTCCACTTTTTTGAGTTTTCTCTATAGCATCAGTGTAATCGAAAAAACCTTTTACTATATGTTCGGGTTTTGTAGCAATCATTAGCAACCTTTTCAGGGCGGCTGATTTGATTTCTTTATTATCTAGCGCAGCTGCAGCTGCTGCGATAAGCTGTTCAGGGTTATTCTCGTTCTCGAAAGAATTCATAGGGATTAATTCTAAATTTTAATAAACTGGTTAATACAATATCATTCAAATATAATGTTCATGCTATTTTGCAACGATAAAAAGTGCACCATCGAATGTTACGTGTTTTGAAATACTAATCTCGCTGGGTTGTTTGTTTATGTTTTTCATGCCAAACTCACGAGCGGCAAGTTTTTGGTACTGCCCCATAAATGCAATGTTCGATGATTGTACCTCGGCTTGTCGGTTAGCACCCATGTTGATTTGCAGATCGAGAACACTTGTAACTCCAGCGAGCAATCCCTTTCCCTTAATTTGATCGATGTCCGAACTGGTCGATATTCTATCGGCACCAATTACCACTGCGTATGTTTTTTCCATGCTGTATTATGTTTTAATGATTAAAATGCTGATTTCAAGCTGGCGATTTACCAGGGATTATCCCCAATTAAAGCACCACATTTCGGACAGGTGTAACCACCTTTTTGGTATTTTCGGGCTGCTTCGCGGGCGCATTTTCCGCAAAACCCTTTGTTGCAGCTTGGGCAGTAGTAACCCGCTCCGGCTAGACCAGCTGCTGCTGATCCAGCATTCCCGCTTCTTATACGGTTTAACGTATCAAGGGGTGAAGGTTGCCCTGATGTCAGGATGCCACACTCCCCGCATTTCTTTTCGCTCATAGTATTATTTTTTAAGGTTGAATAGAAAACTGATTGGTTGATTAATGGTTAGCTGCTAAATCCTTTAATCCGATTATCCCCTTCGTATGGGCATTTGATATATTCATTTGTTGGAGTGCCCGAATGAGAGTAAGGAAAACAGGCTTCCATCTCTCTAATGCTTTCACTATATGAGGTTTCAGAACCAAATTGGTATTTGGATAAGATTCTAAGCACTTCAGCGCAAAGCATTATCTTTAACCCTCCAGGAATTGAGTATTTGCAACCAATTAGCCTATCGCCTAAATCGGGGTGTGTTAACGCTAAATCGAAGTGCGTTGCAATTATAAACGCATTGTAAAAATCTTGAAAATCGGCATTAAGTACATTAATTGCCGTTTCCAGAACAAGCGGTTGGCTAGGGTTATCTGGATATAGGAACTGAATCCTAAGTATTGGGAATTTGCTTGCCTCAAAGGTTTTAATGTAAAAACCTACAGGCCATTTGTTCTCAATGGGAGTTACTAGGTCATCTGCATTGGTAACAAACTGATGGGTTAACTTAAGCCCAATACATGGAATATCGTTGAATGCGGTAAAGAAAGGAACATCATTCGATTTGCTGCTTAGCATTTCCTTCCAGGTCATGCTAACAGTTACCTTATCTACCCCTTTATTCTCTTTGAGCTCGTCAACCTGATCGTTTAACTTCTCGGTTATCGACTTACCGATTCGATTTGGAAAAACCTTTTCCTCCGTTTTTTTTGAACCCTTTTCTTCGTTTCCAACAAAAAAGGAGTCAAGAGAATCGTTCGCCTTTGGGGTGTCATTTTTTGCTTTTGAGCTCTTGCTATCTTCTTTTTGACTTACGCAGCTATCTGTATTACTGTGGCTTGATTGTTCACTTCTTGAAAATACTTTTTTGAATAAATTCATTCTAGTACGGATTGAGGATTTGTTTACTCTTATAAAAGTAGAAAAATAAATTAATTCCATTATTAGTGATGACAGAAATTTGATGATTTTCAATTTCTTCCAATTTGATAGGAACTCCGGGTATAACAGTCCCTGTAATGAGCTCAAAATTTAGTGCTGATAAGCATAGTAAATACCCATCGGCATATCCAAGCCAAAGATGGTTGTCGTTTTCCGAAAAAAGCAGCGATGTAATTGTTGTTGGTCTAAATGTATTCTCGAATACGACGATGCCATCCTTCACCATTCTAAGCATTCCATTCAAATTCCCCGATGCAACTAAATTCAATGCGCTTGAATATACAATTGATGTTATTCGAAGAGCATCAACCTGAATAGCCCAACTACCATTGCTTCCGATATAGCTAACCGATCCGTTTCCACTGCCCGCAACGAATGCTATTGGTTGCTCACAAAAATGTATGGAGTTAATATAGTTGACAAAGTGATCGTGTGGAAAAGAAAAGTTCACCCGGTTCAACGAGCGGGGTTGCTGTAAAACAAATAGCTCGCTACTATTCGTTCCAACTAGAATTGCTGATGATGAATTTGACTTACTTGCTGAGGTAAATGAGTGTTCGAAGCAATTAATATCAACAACTTCATTACCCTCCCAATTCACAATTTTTCCATCGGAGTGAAATGATATAAAACGATTTCCACCAATACTTACAATATCTCTTATGGTATTATTATGATCGTTGTTATTGCTGAATTTTATATCTCCTTCGGAAGAAATAAAACATAATCTCTCGCCTTCTCTTCTTTCCGATGCTTGATAAACACCAGTGAAAGCAACTAAACCTTGCATTGAGAGGGCTGCCTTATTAATTGAAAAAGAGGACTCGTAGTAGAACTTTGTAAGTTTTTCTTTCAAGCAGAACTCAAAAAAAGCACCATTTATAGAGGGAATTACTATTCGAAATGATTGCTTACAGAAAACGAAATCGTTTGATGCTAAACTCCTGAAATCGTTAATGAGAATTGGATTACTCATTTGGTTCTCATCGGGTTTAAAAATAAAGAAGTTCCCGCCGTAGTCTGCAAGAATAAAATCATTATTTAATAACGAGCTGATTGTGCAAATATTAAATTCGGTTTGAAGCAAATCGAGCTGACCTGTGCTTAAATTGAAAGCAACAATGCAATTCGATTTATCCGTGGCAATAATGAAATTCCCTTTTATAGTAATCTTTTTAATATCAAGATCAATATCAGCATTGTCAAAAAGACTCCTTTCTGATATCGAATATGCAAAAATCTGCACTCCAAATCCATTGGGTTTTAGAATAGCCAATAAGCTGGTCTCTGGATCATATGAAAAATGGTTAGAGTCTAGTTCAGGAAAACCCTCTAATGTTATATCATCATGCCATTTTGTGAGTCGTGAGTAGATATCTACGATGAAAATTGTGTTGTTCTGTATATAGAAGAACGAGTCATTATCGATAAATGCAGCGATGGGAATTTTATCCCATTTTGTAAGGGGTGATTTAATAGTAGTGTTTTCGCCCGAGGAGCAATCCCACAGAAGTAATGTCCCATCAACCGATGCCGATAAACCATACAATCCGTTTGGACTAAAGGACGTTGATGTTATGCGTGAACGATGATAGTAACCGAAAACAATTGGTGTTTTTTTCTCTCTCTCCCAAAGAGCAACCGATCCATCGTTTGATCCTGTAAGTATATGAACACCAACAGGCGCAACGCTTATTGATGTTATGTGCGTACGATGACCAGTATAACCAATATTAGGAAGGTTTTTCTTTACAACGCAAACACCATCTCGTAGCTGATCAGGGTTGGGCACAAGTATCTTCCTAACTGTCGGATCATCAATTTCAAAGGAGTAGTTATATATCTCATTGGGAATCAAATGGGGAAAACGAGAAAGTAGGTAGCTTCGAGACCTAAATAAGTCGATAATTGCTTTTGCAATTGGCATATCGAACGATACATACAAAAGATGCATGAAGTCATAAAAACCCCTGTACACCTTGTTATCGTTATCAAATTTACACTTACATGAACTTATCAGAAAGGATGGGTTACAAAAATAGGGTTTAACAGCCTCCTGCTTCCCCGATTTTATGGCATGGTAATGAAACCCTCTCGCCTCCCTCGATTTCTCTTCGATCCAATTCCCATTCTGGCTACCCTTTTTTAGAAAGAAATTCATAATGCTGCTATGCGCATCCATTTCGCTTACCTTGCCTTGAGCAAGGCTTTTTCCAAAAACTGAATCCGATGAAGCCCCTTGAAGGTATCTATTTTTTGCTGCTTTTGATATTGCCTGATGCGCTATTCGAATATATGGTCCATTAAAGATTAGAAGCTCCTGCGATTGTTTTATGAGAAGAGGCAAAGTGTTCCTTTCGTTCTCAAATCGAAGCATCTCATTAAGCTCTGATTCGGTAAACCCAATTTCCGAAAGTTCAATACACACAAAGAACCAGAGCACAAGTTCCTGCCCATACTCACTCTCTAACCTTTCTAGCAGGGTGTTGAACAATAGGGGGAGATCGGTTGGGAGTTCTGCTATTTTACTCTCAATCTGCTCAAACGAACCGAACAGACGAAGCTCTTCGAGCAACGTTTTTAGGTATAAAGGATTACCTGTTCCCTCCTTTTCAAGTATAGCTTGTTTTTGCCCATCGCTTAGGGTTTTTGAGTAAATGCTAGGGAATAGATCGAGCAGTTCGATTTTTTCCTGCCTACTAAAGGGATGTATAAATAAATTCTTAACCTCTTTCTTTAACAGCACCGAAGGAATTTCGTTAGGCGTGCAGCTAATTATAAAACGCAATTGACCCTTTGGTCTCTCATCAATCCAAGCAACTGCCTCCGATGGGTTTTCCATTTGGTTTACTCCATCAATAAAAATAATAATGCTTCTGGATATTCTCTCAATCAGGTCGTAGAATTGTTTTACAAGCTCCATAAAAGAGCTTGCGAGTTCGGTTTTTATATCAAGGTTTAGCGAGAGCTGTTTGACAAACTTCTGAAGCATTCCAACAGTGGTATCGGAATTTGAGCCAATACCACAGAAATAATTAAGTACAATAGGGTTAAATTCTTTATCGTTTCTTAGTAAAAGGCTTGCTTTCGAAAGAATTGCCGATTTACCTGAACCCGATTCGCTTGTTACCAGCAGTATTTCAGATGTTTGGTTTTTTGAAAAATCAGTGATGGATTTCAGGTATTCGTATCGTCCTGCAAAAACCCTTGATTTATTATCAGTTAGGAATTCGATTTGGTCAAAACCTAAATTGTCATCAGCGGATATTGATTCATAGTATTGTATTCTATCCCTGTAGCTAGTACTTATTGCTTTCTTAATATCCACAACCACCTGCTCGCCGAATGGTTTTAAACTATCAGGTTCAAAGCGCCCTTTAAGCTTCTTTTCTTCAGGATTTTCTAGATTAGGGTTAAAAAAAGGAGAGTAACCATGAAGATGGTCTCTATTACCATCTTTGTTGATTAATTCCCGTATTTGAGATTTTAAGGTTTTTAACTTTTCAATACCGTCCGCAGTCTGCTCCAAAAACGTATTGAAGTGTTCCTTAATATCCTCGTCGGAAAATCCAGCTAATAGCTCTTTTGTGGGGTAGCTATTGTCATCCCTAAAGTAAAAAAACGAATTCATTTGATGATGACTTCTCTCATTCAGACCATATGGCTGAATTACAGCATGTTCAATCTCCATATGGGTTATGGAAATATTCTTCCTGCTTTTTACCTTCGGATAATCTTCGATGCTTTCTGGTAATTCATTTTCTCTGGGTATCCAACCATATCTACCTCCAAGCAAACAGATAAAGAAAGGTCTTGCACCATCAATTTCCTGAAGACAAAGTTCTATTACTTTGCCACTTTCGGCCTGCTCCTTGGTTATACCCCAGCGAAGATCGATATCGACCAGATTTATGCGGTACTGCAAACACCATTGACGTAACTCTGGGAAAACATTCTTTACCAGAAAATCTCTCTCTGCATGAAAATCCCTAAATGTTGAGGAGATAAAAACTCTTATATTAATAAACTCACTATGCTGCGATTGCATTATGTTGCTTTGCTATATTAAATTTTAACCCCAATTACAATGATATCATCGGTTTGCTCCTGATTGGCTTGCTGTCGCCACTGCTCTATGGCTTGGTTTAGCGACTCCTTTTGCATGGTCATGCTTTGATCCTGTATTTTGGAAAGCAACTCCTTAAACCGTTTGGTTTTGAATCGCTCTCCCGTTAAATCTGGTCCTCCAAACTGGTCAGCAAATCCATCAGAGAAGGTGTAAATCGTATCACTATGGTTTAGTTGAATACTCTGCGTTTGGATTGATTGAGCAATCACCTCAAAGCTTTCTCTGTACTTAGCGGCGACCAATTCGTTAAGCTGACCATTTGAATAGTAGTATAGCGGTCTGTTCAACCCAGCATAATCAAGTACTCCTGTGTTTGTGTTCAGTTTACAAACCGCCAGTTCCATTCCGCTTTTGTTCTCAATATTTCCTTCGCTTCGCCTCATCAAATGTTCAACCCGAGGCATAACGTTGGTTATAATGGCTGCGGGTTCGATGATTTTCTTATCATTAACCGCCTGATCAATGTAATTGTAACAGATAGCAGTTAACATTGCTCCTTGAATCCCGTGACCAGTGCAATCTGCCGTGATGTAAACAATTGCATCATCTTTTCTAGAAACGAAATAAAAATCTCCGCTGACAATATCCTTGGGTTTAAAAAGTAGAAAGCTATCGGGTAGGCATTCTCTGAAGTATAACGTAGAGGGAAGGTATGTCCGCTGTATCGTTCCTGCGCTAGTGAACCCTGCGCCAACATCTTTGGAGTCCTGAATTAGTTGCTGAAACGAATCTACTAGATTTTGTGGTAGCTCTAACCCATTGCTTTTGGCTAAATCCTTAATATTATTGAACAACTTTTCGGCATTATGCTTAACGTGGTGGATTTTCGCGTTTGCCCGTTGTGGGTACTTGATCGAGGCAGCCAAATTGGGGCTTAACGCAACTGGCAAGTACCCAATATCCTGAAGTAACAATGGGATAAGACGAACAAGAACTCGATCCTTCTCCTTTTCAACCTCTGTAAGTTCATCGTAAGGGACAAGGCAATTATGCTTTTTCAGATTATCATTTCGAATCGGAGCGTAGCTATAACCATTTAACCTTTTCTCCCAACTCCATCGAATATGTTCAACCATGGCCATGGTTTCCACATCCGTTTCGCTTAAATAAAGTAGTGGTACTACCTCATCGCTTTTGCACTCCCGAATTTCATAGCCAATCGATAATAGTTTAGTTGGTATATGGTAAGCATTATCGATGTTTGATGATTTTATTGAATCGGGAAGTTGATCAAATTCAACGGTGAAGTATTGCTGACTTTTATCGGTAACAACGTAAAGATCGCTATATATTTTCTTCGATTCAGTATTCTGAAAATCCATCATCAGCTTCTTATACCTCGAATGGATTGCACGTGCTAGCTTCTCTGCAATTTTATCGTTGATAAAGCTCTGCTCTGTCGATTTATAAATCTCAAACCCAAGCTGCTTGAAAAAAAATGGAATAGAGTTGAAAATCTCTCGACAGAGTTGAGTATAGGATATTACCTCATCGTTTTCTTCAAATTCATCAATCTCAATATCATTGAAAAGATTGCCTAGAATGAATTTTACGGCAATCAGGACCTCTTCATCGGAGGTAATACATGTATGGCACTCCCCATCAATAGAACGTACACTAAGGTTTAGTAGCTTAAAGAGTTCGGGAGTTAATTGAACAATTTTTTGAATTTCTTTATCCCTAAACTTGATTTTTAAGCCAAAGAAGGGTTCTTTAATAATCTCATTATGATGAAGTAACAGTAAATTGGTGAAGTTATCAATTGTATCTTTAAGATCGATGCCGATGATTGCTCTTTCGTGCTGACTTATTAACGTATCCCACTCTTGAGCCGTATTAACAAACAGATTATTCATTTGAAATCCTTAAAGTATTACGGGTGAAATTCACCCATAAGCTAAATTGATTCCAAACTTAACAATTTTATTTTAAGTTTTTTATTGACGAGATTCTCTATTCTGATATTTTTCCTTGATACGCTTAAAGAAACTTGTGATATGCCTTTCGACCTTATGCTCGTATATATCAGAGATGGTAATCATAATCCCTGTTTCCTCAACATCACCAAAGAAAGGGTTTAAAACTGTTCCAAAGACCTTCATCGAGGGGCTAAGGTTCATGTAAGAATTAATAAGTGGGGGAATTTTCTCACCCAAATCACGTATCTCATGTGATAATATTTTATAATCCTCTTTATACGTTTCGCCGTTGAATATCTTGCTTAACTTCACCCTGTCCATCTCAACCACCATAGGATAAATAGGGGTAACTAAGTCTTCGGTATCATTAAAATATTTCTCGAAGAAGTAAAGCAACATATTACGCGCATCGGCATTGTAGGTGTGGTACATTGTAACCTTACCGAAAAAATATTTAATATTTGGATTCCTTACGATAAGGGCTCCTAAACCATCCCAAAGGTTATCGAGTGCGTAGATACCTTTGCCAAGCTTAAAGATTGATTGATATTTTGGTTGAACGAATGAGCGCCCCAATTCTATCATGTGCGGCATGTACTCAACCTGAAACTTTTCGGAAAAGTTAAATAGATGTTTAGTGGATAGATTTATTACCTCCCCTTTTGTAGGATCAACGCTATGATAACGATATCCTCCAATAATCTCTTTATCCTTGGGATCCCAAACGATAAGCTGCTTATAACAATTCGTGCACGTGTCGTACTCATCAATGTCAACGCTTAAACCTGTGCCACCGCCCGCTGATCGAAAGGTTAGCTCTCGGAGCCGACCGACCTCGCGCATTAAGTTTGGAGAATCGGCTGCGGTGAATATGTAAAGTTCGTTTCCTGCGTTATTTGTATCACGTACAAACCTTTCGGGGGTTAACTCCTTTTCGAGAAGTTTTTTATCTACGTGTTCGATGATCTGTTCCATGAACAAAAATTTTCTAAAAGTAATACTAATTCAGCCTTGTTGTTCTTCAAAATTCACTTATTGGCGTGATACCATTTGGTAAACCCGTTTTTTAACCCACATAGCCCACTCTTGAGGTGACTTGGAGCTATCAAACGTTGAAAATGGAATTGGCGCCCCTATTCTAACAGTTATGCTTTTCCCTTTCTGTTTAAACATTTCATCCACAAGATAAAGCATTTCAATATTGGCTTTAATGCCTAAGAATCCTCTAATCCTGGCAAGGTTATAAAAAAAGTTTGAGTTCTTACCGCTAAAGTATATTGGTACAATATCGCGCTGATGCTTAACCGCTTTAGAGATAAAACTTTTCTTCCACTCCAAATCCTCAATTTTACCCTTCTGTTTACGTGAGCATAGACCTGCAGGGAAATAGAGCATTTGACCATTTGAGGAATATGCCTCCTCAAGAATACGAGCATTTTGCGATAATTGCGCCCCATGCTTATTCACAGGGATAAACACGCTGTGCAACGGTTTTATATGCATTAGTAAATCGTTGACTGGGAACTTAGTATCAGGGAATCGTTGGCCGAGTAGGTGTATAAGTATCATTCCGTCCAACCCGCCAAGCGGGTGGTTCGAGGCGAAAAGGAAACGACCATTGGAGTTGACATTCTCTAAGCCTTCAACCTGATAGGTTACATTCATAAACCGAAGTACCTCATGGATAAACTCTACCCCTTGCTTATGCCCATATAGGGCTAAAATCGTGTTTAGCTCGTCCTGATGTATTATGCGTTTAATGTAACGGATAACAAAATGGGGTACTACTTTTAGTAAACGTGGGCTTTTAGCACCAATCACCTTATCAATATCAATGAATTTTTCGTTCTTTTCCAAAGTAAATGCAATTTGATTCTAATCGACAAAGATATGAATGAAATATTAGAGCTTATTGTCGCTTATGCAAATATGTTTTCAATTACCCCTTATTCGCCTTTGGCAATGTGAAAAAGAAGCAACTCCCCTTACCCAGAGTACTTTCAACCCATATCGTCCCATAATTCTTTTCGACAAACTCCTTGCAAAGGATTAACCCAAGACCTGTTCCTGGCTCTTTTGCAGTTCCTTCGGTTTTAACATGCTCCTCAACCTTGAATAGCTTCTTAATGGTTGTATCATCAAGCCCAATTCCTGTATCCCTTATACTTATCTCGATTAAACTACCCTTCTCAATCGCATCGACAACAACGCTGTCGCCTTCATGCGAAAATTTAATGGCGTTTGTTATCAAATTTCTTAGGATTGATAGCACCATATTGATATCGGCAAAAACAAAAATATCGCTGCTTCGCCTTGATGTAAGCGTTATCCCCTTCATACGAGCAGAACCCTCAAATAGAATAATGTTGTAATCGATTTGTTTCTTAATATTTATGGTCTCCGGATTAAACTGAATGATTCCTGATTGGGATCTGCTCCACGTTAGCAGGTTATCCAGGAGTTCATAAGCAGTAGCTGATGTTTTATGAAGAATTTGCATAAAATCGAGACTTGTTTTAACGTCCCCTTTATTTAACTTGCTCAGAATCAACTCCGAAAAACCTAGAATGCTATTAAACGGATTCCTCAAATCGTGAGCAATTATGCTAAAAAACTTATCCTTTGTGCTATTCAAAACCAGTAACTCGTCACGTTGCTTCTTTATCTCAAGCGTTCGTTGATTAACTATTCGCTCTAACCTTATGTTGGCAGTCTTTAAGCTCTTTGTATAAACCTTAATAGTAAGAATGATAGTACCTACGAATAGAACAAAATAAAGAATATATGCCCATACTGTTCTATACCATGGGGGCATTATGGTGAAATCATAATTTGCTTCTTGCCCGATTGTATCATACAAATTTTTTGCTCTTACATGAAATCTATAGCTCCCTTCGGCAAGGTTGGTGTATTCCTTTTTAAGGTCTTTGGACCAATCTGACCACTCGCCATCGAAACCTTCTAAATAGGTTTGAAAGAGCATAGAACTCTCATTATGGAAAGTTAATGCGGTAAAAGAGAAGGTAACGGAGTTATATTTATACTCCAATCGGCAAGGTAACAAAACCTTACCTTTCAATAACTCATTCGAAATAAGGTTATCCCCATCGGAGTACAAAATGCTGTCCTTCCCTGAAATTACCCTTTTAATATTAGTCTGATAATTTGGGGTATGCCTTATTAACTCACCTTTAAATCGATAAAGCTCCTCATTGGTTGAAATCCAAAAAGTACTGTCTGCTTCTATATACGTTGAAGGTAGGATATTATCGGGTAAAGGGTTAAATGGTGTTTGAAACCAATCGAATTTGCCAGTTACATTCTTTAATCCAATACCAAAGCGTTTACTTTTTAGGCCTAGAATCCATGTTTCTCCTGTTTTTTCTGCTTCATTAAATCCAATCCTACTAATTGTACCATCGCTATATTCTCTCCCAAATGAGCTATCGGGGATAAATTGGTTTCTCTCATCATTTAAACTACGTATGCCTGATTCAGTACCTATTACTATCCTTCCATGATGATTGAAAAGATCATGATTTCCCATAACTCCCTCGTCCTTTTTAAATTCAATAACCTTTTTTGGTTTGATGATATTCCCTGAGGGTTTCAGGCAAACCACCATATTAATCTGATTTGAACACCAAATAGTACCATCGGCTTCCTCAGCGATATTTCTCACCTCACAGCCAATCCCCTCCACAAAACCTACATGTCTGAATAGGCCATTTTTATATCGGGCAATCTCAAGAAAGCCCGATTGTCCGATATAAAGGTACGATGGGTCTCTTTTGGATTGAAACATAGTATATGAAACCGATCGGCAAGATAAAAGAGGCACAATCCTATCCTCTTTTATTTGTATAATCCCATCAAATTCGGTTCCTCCGAGTAGTATTTGTTTTGAGCTATCGGTGGGCAAATTAAATTTCAACAAGCTAAAAATGGGCAGCCCATAATTATGAACCCCAATGAACTTGTTGTTCTTTAGACAGAATAGGCCATTCAGACAACCAAGGTATAGGGTGTTATTATACCTAATAATATCGTTTATTAGCTCAAACCCATCCTTATCGCTCCATGAGGTAATGGGAGAGTTAATATCGATTTTTGAAATCCCTTTCGTTAGCGTAAGCCATAGGTTACGCTCAGCATCTTCAAAAACATTGGTTACGCTCTCGGTTTGCAAACCCGATTCTTTGTTTAAGAATTGAATTCGCTTACCGTTTTTGTCAACAATGGCTAAACCAAAAGGTACTAAGCATAGTGCAATGTTGCCGTCCTTCAATTTAGCCCCATTGTACGGATAACTTTTACTGATTATGCCATCCAGCTCGGATGTGAACTTTGTAATGGTTGATGCCTTTTGGCCTGTTGAAACATTGAAGTCGTAAAGGAATAATCCAAACCCCGTTGTAGCGATTAACAACTTATTGGTTTCTAATGGTATTGCTAAACGGAAAGGTTTATCCTTAAAAAAATCGCCATGAGGAATTAATACCAATGAATCTTCTGTAACTATTTTTAAACCAGAGTTATACTCGTAAATGAAGAGCTGATCATTGAAAGTAAAGCAGCCTAGAAAGGTTTCTTTAGTTTTCCATGTTTTTATAGTTCCATTATGAAAACGAAAAAGGGTGTTATAGGTACAGAAGTAAGCATCGTTTCCGATGGTTTGCGTAAACCAAACCTCAAGGAAATTTCTATCCTCTTCGTTCAGCTTATCAGAAAGCGAAATATAATTGGTTGTCCCCTTCATCCCCTGCTGTAGGTAGCCGAAATCACCAATAGCACCAACGAATATCAACCCCGATTGATCCTTGGCCATGGATCGAACGGCCGAATTACTGGCTGTTTTAATCACCTGCCAATCGGCCCCATCGAACTTGAGAATTCCATCACCGTTGGCGAAGTACATTACCCCACGATCATCCTGAATAGCTGCCCAGTTCTGTACAAAAGCATTATACTCCTTGGGATTATAGTTTCGGATATTGAAATTTCCTTGCTCTTGTCCTACCGTTGATGTTGTATATATTAATAGAACTAGCAACGTAATCGTTCTATTAATGGATACTATTAAGCTGAGTGAGTAAATGCTATTAATTCTGTATAAATTAACTATCATCTCATTTTGATTGGGTAATTGGTATTAAACCTGCGCATTAAAGTATTTGTCGAGTAAAGCAAGTAATTTTGAAGGGTTGATAGGTTTAACCAAATACTCATTAAAACCCTCCTTCCTTATGTCTTCAATCTCTTGATTGAAAGCGTAAGCCGATAGTGCGATTATTGGAATTACTTTATTCTCTTTTCGGATTAGCTGAGCAGCTTTCACACCATCCATTATAGGCATCTTGATGTCCATAAGGATTAAATCGGACTTGTTCTGAGCAAAAAGGGTAAGAGCCTCACGGCCATTTCGTGCCCTAATAATATTTACCTTTGATGCTCTAAGTAGCATTTTGAGGTATTGAAAATTGTTCTCCTCATCCTCCGCAATTAAAATATTTTTGTTTACCCAGCTATAATCATCCTTAAGCTCTTCACACATCATAAGAGAATCGTCACGTTCGGTACCCTTTATTAATGGAATTGTAAAATAGACTATTGTTCCAACATTAGGTTCCGATTCAACGTAAATATCTCCTCCCATGAGGTTAACTAAACTTTTACAAATCGATAATCCTAAACCAGCTCCACGATACAGCCTCGATTTATCATCCTCGATTTTAGTAAACCGGTTAAAGATAAGCCCTAGCTGGCTCTCGGACATTCCAATTCCAGTATCCTTTACATAAAATTTTATTCCTATGCCTCCCTCCAAAAAATAACCCAATTCAACAACTCCAGATTCGGTAAATTTTAGTGCATTATCAACAAGGTTCGATAAAACCTGCTTTATCCTTAACGAATCAACCTGAATGGTAAATTCAGGATCAGTAACACCTACAATAAGTTTTAATTCTACCATTTGGTTGCTACTGCTATTCTTTTTGTTGTTAAAATTTTCGTGTAACTCAAACATCATTTTATTCAAAGAGCATGGCTTAATGGAAATTCGTAGCTGACCTGCTTCGATTTTTGATATATCTATGATATCATCGATTAAATGAAGGAGTGTATTGCTATTGTTTATTATGTATTTGATGAATTCATTCCTGTCGCTATTTGATATATCTTCACTTATTAAAAGGTTAGAAAATCCAATTATGGCATTCATTGGAGTTCTAATTTCGTGCGACATATTGGCCAAAAAGGCTGATTTTAATCGATCTGATTCCTCTGCCTTATCCCTTGAAATTTTTAACTCGATAGTTCTTTCTTTAACGACCTCCTCCAAATGATTACGATGGATTTCAAGTTCGTTTTTTTGTGAAATAATTTCAAGTTCCGCCTCTTTAAGTTTTGTTATATCAGAATCAATGGCTATTAGTTTTACGATATCACCCAAAGAGTTTACAATTGGCGTTAAAGTGGTTTGAGTCCAAAAATGTTTACCCGAATTAAATGTATTGTAGGTTTGATAGTTTACTGTTTTTTTGCTTTCAAGGCATTCATTTACAATGCCTCTTATATTCTCTTTAGGGCTGGCCGTAATAAGGCTAGCACCACGCTCTCTCAATGTTTCAATATCGCAGAACATACGAATAAAACCTTCGTTAACCCATTCAAAGTTTGTTTGAGCATCCATTATAATAACGGCATTATCGGTTTCGCTTGCAACGATCGATAATTTTTCGAGCTCTTTATTGGTGTTTTCAAGCAACTCTGCTTGAGCCGTAATTTCTTCCTGTTTTATCTCCAATTCCGCCTGATGCTCCTCTAGCTGGGTATTCGCTTCCGATAAATCTTTTGTTCTTTCAAGGATAGTTCTTTCTAGCCTAATTTTATCCAACCTTAAATTTCTTTCTCTAATTTTAATGAAAGAGTAAAGAGTCAGGATTATTACAATAGGTAAAGCGATATAGAATAGTTTTGTTTTCCACCAAGGAGGGCTTATCGTAATTTTCAATGAAGTATATGAATCGCCCCAATCACCCTTTCGGTAGGATGCCTTGACCTTAAAAGTGTATTCCCCATGAGGGAGCTGAGTATATGTAACGAAATGCCTATTGCCAATATAATTCCAATCCTTCTCAAACCCTTCAAGCATATACGCATACTGAACTTTATCAGGAAACCTTAAATCTAGCGATGAAAAATCTAGCGAAAATATATGATCAAGGTATGTTAGCTTAATTTCCTTTGTTTCAGTAATTGATTTTTCTAGAATAGCCCTTTTATTTATTGATTTCCCAATAGGTACAGGCTTGTTAAAAAGTTGAAAATCTGTAATTATAGTTTGTGGAAATGTGTTCGCATTCGTAAAGCTATCGGGGTTAAAGGCGTAAATCCCATTAACGCCTCCAAGAAATATTCTGCCACTTCGATCCTTTGTAATCGATTTAACGTTATACTCATCTTTTGGAAAGCCTTGGGTTATATCAAAAAAATCAAAAGTTTCTGTTTTTATATTGAATCGCATTAGGCCATCAAATGTTGACAGCCATAAATCGCCCTTATTATCATCTACCATTCCGCTTAAAAACGAATTGTACATGCCATTCTTTTCTGAATAAAATTTCAATTCTTTAGTTGAACGGTTAAACCTAAAGAGGCCCTTTGAGGTTCCAATCCAAAAAATTTTACCCTTATCGGTTTTCGATTCGATAATTGATAAAACGATGATACTTTGTAAACTATCAGACCTCCCAATATAATGTATAAATCTCCCCGTTGATCGGTCAAACTCGTCTAATCCTTCTGATGTTCCTACGAATAGATTGTCTGAACTATCCTCGAAAAGAGTATATACGCTATTACTGCTTATTGAATTGATATCATCAGGGTTATGTAGATAAGAATTATACTTGTTGAGAAGAGGGTTAAACCTATTCAGACCGCTACCATTTGTGCCAATCCATAGGATTCCCTTTTTATCTTTTAATATGGAAAGTGTAAGATCTGAGCTTAGGCTATTCGTATTTAATGGGTTGTTCTGAAAATGGGCGATACGATGGCTTACTATATCAACATTAAAAAACCCTTTAACGGATGAAATCCATAGGTTTCCTTCTGTACCTTCAGAAATCTCAGTGATAATATTTGGGCTATTTGCATCGCTAAACGGATTAATTTTGCTAATCTTTTTTGAATTTATATCTATGCTTATTAATCCATCGATATTATTAGTAAACCAAAGGTTATCAATTTTATCGACATAAAGTCGGATGGCGTTTACATTGTTTAAAGTGTTCTGAGATAGTGTTCTGGTTAAGAGGCAACCTACTTTTTGAAGCTTATCATCAAAAAAGAAACACCCATTATTTATAGTTCCAAACCAAATTATGCCCAATTTATCTTCGAAAAAGGTATTTACAATATTATCGCTAATACTAAATTTATCTTCCTGAATATTCGTATAATTATACAATTTGGATTCAGTACTATTATAACAATACAACCCACTGTATCCATCAACTGTACTCAACCATATATTTCCGGCATTATCCAATTTAATTAATCCTATTTGGGATTTATATAATTTCTTCGGTAAGTCGAGTAAATCGTTAATGTTGATCAACTTGTTTGATGTTAATTTAAAAACATTTAGCTTATCACGGGTCCCTATCCATAACCTTTGCTCCTTATCGAAGCAAATAGAGCCAATAATATTATCGCTTAAACTATTTGGGTCGTTGGGATCATGAAGAAAATGAATGAATTTTTTTAGCGCAGGATTGAATACGTTGAGACCATAACGTGTAGATACTATTATATTTCCATTTATATCCTCTGCTAAAGCATTAATCTGATCGTTGCTTATACCATCTAAATTCTCGCTTGAATACTTATAAGCAACAACTGTTTTTCTATGAGCATCTAACATGTATAAGCCATCATCATACGTTCCAACCCATAAGTTACCTGTCTTATCTTCAAAAATGGCTGAAATAACATCTCCGATTAAACCGTATGATTTATTCGAGAGACTATTTTTTGAATACCGTATAAAACTTTTCGTCTCATAAACGAATTTATTTAACCCTCCTCCCCAGGTTCCCACCCAAATATCACCCGCTTTGTCCTTAAAAACTACATTGATATAGTTATTGCTCAAACTACTTGAATCGCCAACAATATTCTTATATGCGGTTAGCTTGTATCCATCATACTGGTAAAGGCCTGCCATTGAGCCGAACCACATCAAACCATTCTTATCTTGACAAATAGCAGTGATCCTTAGAGGAATATCTTGATTGTTGAAAAGTCTAATAAATTTTTTGTCGTTATCCTGAGCAAAGGAAAGATTTATGGATAAAATACATCCCAAAATATTCCAAATAACAATCATAGGAATAAACCTATTGATTTTATTAAACCCTAACCTTTTCATATATTACAAGTTTAGCCGAACACATTCAATCGATAATTACAACCATTACCTAATAGTATCAATTCCCAATGGTTTTGATTTTATAAATCAATCACAGATCAATATTTTTACGAAAAAAACGATATTAGAACATTGGCAATTTAACCTATTTCATTATATATGTTCTGAAATGGAAAGTGATATATATCACTAAGTTATGTATTAAAATTAGAAAAATAATCTGCGTTTTACTGGCAGTATTGATACACTTTTTTTAGAATAAAGAAAATAATACTGGTTTTTCACCAATACAAGAATTCGTATTGATATTGAGTAATTCTATGAATTTGTTACGGCGTTAATAAACCCCATCAGCCCGTTAAAAACCATTTGAACGCCAATAGTGGCAACGATTAATCCAAAAATTCTAATTAGAGGGTTTAGAAAATTAAATCTCGAAAGCAATCCTCCAATACTTCTTGCATAAAGCATAAAAACGAGGTTGATGGCCAATGCGGCAACAATTGAAACAATAGTATTTGTGTGTCCATAGTCAGCAGGCAGCGTAACGGCAGCAGTAATCGTGGCAGGCCCTGCAATCATTGGAATAGCAATTGGCACAACAGTAATGTCCTTAATGGTAACATTTTTATCAACGTTAAGAAAGTCGCCTTTTTGCAAGCCGGATATACCATTGTAGAAGAGTACTGCACCGCATGTAACCTGAAAAGCATATATCTCGATATGGAATGCATAGCTAAAAACTACTTCTCCGACCAACAGAAAAAATATAAGAATAATTAATGCCGTAATGGTTGATTTTATTGCAATTAGCCGCAATTCTTTGGGGCTGAATTGGCTTTGTAGAGTTGTAATAATAAAAACCTTTTGAATTGGATTTACTAGTGCTACAAATGCTACAAAGCAGCTTAGTAGAAGTTTCACCTTGAATGCGAGCATAACAAAATTGTTTTTGTATTCGACTATAATTTAAGGGTTTCGTTTAATTATTCATTAACCCAAACAACTTTTTTAATATTTAGAATAGGGGTGTTTTCGATTGGGGTTGTCCTTAATACAAAGTGAGCATCTCACTGTATTAAAAAACTAAATTAAAAAGATATGAAAACACAGGTGAAATTATTATTAGGCGTATCAATTATTTTTTTAACAACCACGGGTTGGGCTCAGGAGAAAACGGAGCAGAAGGAAAGAGATTTTCAGCTAACGTTTATCACTCCGCTAGGAACAAATGGCGTTGAATCTAAGAATATCATCAATAAATTCTCAATAAACATTATTGCTGGATATTCTGGTGGTCTTCAGGGTACTGAGTTTGGTGGTGTTGCAAATATCCTCAAGGGCGATATGAAAGGGGCTCAATTTGCGGGTTATGCAAACATTAACCTTGCAAAAGGTAAGGGATTTCAAGGAGCAGGTGTCCTTAATTTCAACCATAAAGAGTTTAGGGGATCACAGTTTGCGGGTGGAGCCAACGTTATACTATCCGATGCAAAGGCTTTTCAAGCTTCTGGGTTTGCCAACGTGGTGAACGGGAAGCTGAAAGGGCATCAGTTTGCAGGGTTTGCCAACGTGGTAACCGACTCGCTTAGGGGGTTTCAGGGTGCTGGCTTTGGAAACTACTCAATGGGTAATTCTCGTGGGCAGGTGAGCGGATTCACAAACTTCAACGTTGGAGAAATCAAAGGTCCTCAGATTACTGGATTTAGCAACATTAATATGGGCGATATCAAGGGGGTTCAACTGGCTGGTTTTGCAAATATTAGTACAGACCGATTACAGGGAGTACAAATATCGGGATTCTTCAATTATGCTAAAAAGCTAAAGGGTTTTCAACTCGGGGTTTTCAACTACATCGATTCGCTTGAAAGCGGTGTATCGGTTGGGGTAATCAGCTTTATTCGTAATGGCTACCATACCTTTGAGGTTAGCGGTAATGAATCGTTAAATGGGGTAATCAGCTACAAAACGGGTACTCGTTCTTTCTACAATATACTAGCCGTTGGCGCATCGGGGAGGAACGAAATGATTTACTGGGGTTGGGGTTATGGTATTGGTACTATTTTACCTATTAGCAAACGGGTCGATCTTAACTTTGAGGGTACTTGCTTCCAAATTAACGAGAATAAATGGTACAACGATCATATCAACCTATTGAATAAAGTAAGCATATCGCTACTTATCAACGTAACCGATAACTTCACAATATTTGCGGGTCCAACATGGAACGTAATGGTTTCGGATATCGGCCAAAACTCAAAATTTGTTCCTTGGCACACATTCAATAAAACCTACGATAATGATATCAATGTAAAAATGTACCCTGGGTTTAATGTGGGAATGAGATTTTAAGAAATAGAATAAAATCGCTATAAAATAAACTACAAAATTATTATCCCAAATCAATTTAGCCTGCAGAGGCTGTTCAGAAAGAGCAACTAATTAACCGCTAAGGTCACAAAGAAAAAACGCAAAGATCGCAAATTTGAATTAAACTATGTATTGGTTCTTTGCGGGCTTTGCGAAATCTTAGAATACTTTGCGGGTAATGGACTTTTTGGACAGCCTCTTACTGTTTATTTATTGTTGCCATCAGGCACATATCAAAATATCTTCCACGGGCATAGTAGTAGTCGCTCATGATGCCCTCCTTGGTATAACCATTCTTTTCCAAAACTCTTATTGATGCCATGTTTTGCGGATCGACCAGCCCAAATATTCGATGAAGTCGTAACTCCGTGAAGCCGTAATTTGTAATAAACCCAACAATTGAGCTGGCATAACCCTTCCCCCAATGCTCTTTAAGGAAACCATAGCCAATCTCAGCTCTACTATTATCACTATCGATGCCAAATAAACCTCCATATCCAACCAACTTTCCCGAACACTTACTGCAAACCACCCACCAAATGGCAGTTTTATCATCCATCGATTTAAGGAATCGGGCTAGGAGCGCTTCCGCTTCCTCAATATCCTTATAGGGTGTGCGAGGAACATAGGCTAAATTCTCGATACTTGAATTGAACATAAACAGCAACTCTGCATCATTGCTATTTAATAGACGACAGATCAATTTTTCGTTCATAATTAGCCTTTTAGAGAATAACTTTCCCATGCTAGATTGTGGTTGAGAACGAAGAGTATCTCCCATTAATGCCAGACGAAGGCAGGAAATGCTTTCGTATCGGCAAGGCTGCTCAACTGGAATTTAGCGTGTGTTATGGGTTGTTGCTATTTTGTCTTTAACAATTCTATCTCTTGTTTTAATAATTCAATTTCTTTGCTTTGTAACTCATTCTTTTTATTCTGTTCTATTATGTATAATGTCATTTCTTCCATTTTTTGCAAAAATTTCATTTGAAGGTCTTTCATATTAACTCCATTTTCAACCATTTCTTTCTCAGAAGCTATTTCAGGGAGGTGCTGATTCGTTTTTACAAAATTCTCGAGTTCTTTTAAGTCCATAAGTTTGTAATTGCTTTTAAATACAAAATCAGGCGCACAAGTTCCATTCAAATCAACTATTACTTCCTTCGCTCTTATTGTACCACAGACATCAAGTTTATACGTTGGGGATGTAGTTCCAATTCCAACTAAACCATTTGGATTAAGTGTTATGGATTTTGAAGCGATGCCTAGATTACTTCCATCATAAGTATTAGTTAAATAAAAATTCATATCTCCGGGCTTGCTTCCTATTAGTGAAGATGCTATTCCCTGTTGCCAGAAACCTATGCTTGTTTCCGTTTGCGATGTTCCAAATACTTCAATCTTAGAACTTGAATGGACTGTATAATTAGGACTTTCATTACCAGCCCATATGTTTCCAACTATTTGTAATTTTGCAAGTGTTGGAGTTGTCGTTCCAATACCAACTTGCGTACCTCGAATAGATATAGCAGGATTATTATCAATACTTCCTAAATCAATACCTTCTCCATTGCCAATAAAATCAATCCAGTTCAAATTATTGTACCGATTATCTTGGCTGTACCAAGAACCATCTGCGGCAGAGCTTAATCTAACAGTACCTCCTGTCCAACTTGTAGATGCAGATTTACGATATACATACGCATGTAATCCAAGACAGGCATCAAGTCTAGTATGAATTAAAAACAAATTTGGAGAATAACTCTTTGCATCGGTTCCCATTGATTGTGTGTTTATACCATATAAAAGACTTCCATTATTTAGGTTATACTCAATATGCAATGGATTTTGTGGAGTAGCCCCTAAACCAACATAACCTTGATTGTAATAAATATTCCCTGGTGTTGAACCACTCCAAGTTTGCGCATTCACTGTCAAAATTGAACTACCTAAAATCAAACCAATTAAAATCTGTTTTTTCATTTTTATTTAGTTTATTGATTAATATTTCGAAGCGATGTCTTTTCTTGCAATAACACATAGCTTACTGCTTTGACCGCTCAACCATTGTAGCAAAATACTTAGTGTTGCCACGCCACGAGAAGCTCATGTAACGTTTTTTGTAGTGCAAATTTACTCGCTCGCCGCTAAGAGCAACCTCTTCGAGCTGTTTAATTAGCTCTTTATTGCTCCCCTCAACAGAGAAATCGAACGATTCGGCAATTGGGCTAGCCCCTTTTAGCGCACCAAAAGTTTCGAGGTTTAACTTGCCTTCGTAGGTTTTAAAAATCACCCCCTTTTTGCTAATGCGAAGCACTTTACCAGCCATGACCCCCTCCTCGTAAGTACCCCAATACATGAATGCTGCAATGGCAATAAATGCTATCAGGGCAATAATCAAGAATCGTATAATAAATTTCATAAATTAGTCATTAATTCAGCCAAAGTTACCAAATTATCATGGTTTAGCAGTATGAAAAATATAAATAAAAAATGACAACCCTATTGAAATAATATTCCAAATCCCTAACTTTCAGGAAAATTTGGGAAATGGAAACAATTCTATTCTGGGTGCCACGAATTCTCACATTCATGTTCGCATTCATTATAATAATATTCTCGTTTTCCAATACTGATAATTGCAACCCTTTACTATTTGGATTATTGGGTTGGGAATACAATGTACTTATAATTAGTTATACGGGATTATTTAAAAAATCAGAACTTGACAATTATACCAATTTTTGGTATCTTTGAGAAAAAATTGATGAATTATGAATAGAAATACCTCAATATCAATAGGAAACTATTTTGATAGTTTTATAAAAAGTAGAATTTCTGAAGGGCGATATAAAAATGCGAGTGAAGTAATCCGAGCAGGACTAAGACTTTTGGAAGAAGAAGAGAATAAAATTATTGCCCTTAGAGAAGCCATTCAAGAAGGAATAGAAAGCGGAATCGATCATGACTTTAACCCTGAAACCCATTTAGGGAAAATAAAAGCTAATAGGAACTTGAATGGCTAAATATAAGTTTACAAACAAAGCGGTTTATGATTTAACTCAGATTTGGAATTACACCGTTGATAAATGGTCTGAAAATCAAGCAGACAGATACTATCATATGCTTATTGAAAACTGCGAAGAAGTTGCAAGCAATCCTGATTTAGGTAAGAATTATTCAGGAGTTACTGAAAACTTATTAGGGTTTAAAGCTGGTAGGCACATCATTTTTTATCGTATGATTGAGAAGAATGAGGTTGAAATCATAAGAATTCTTCACGAACAAATGGATTTAAAGAATAGAATAGCAGAAAAATAACCCCACATAACAGCTATGACGTATTTGGAGTTCTTAACGCTTTTTGGTGCTTTATTACTATCGTGGGGCTAGAAAGCAGTTTCAATCGAGCGTCTTTTGCGAGCTCGCCAGAGGCAAACTCCTAATCATAACCATCTTGCGGAACCTTACCTCACCAAAAACAAATACCCTTTGCCCTTTAGTGTGATTAGCTCAATATTTGAGTCCTCGGAGAAGTATTCGCGGAGCTTGCGGATATAGACATCCAGCGTTCGGGAGTTAAAGAACGAATCGTCGCCCCAAACAGTTTTGAGTAAGAATTTGCGATCGACAGTTTGGTTTAGGTTTGCTGTCAGCAAGTTCAACACCTCATGATCGCGTTGCGAAAGTTTGATGGTTTTTGTGGGGGATATTAACTCGTATCGAAGAGGCGAATAGGTGTACCTTCCTAACGTCCTATCGCTATTATTATCCTTGCTATTCTTGGCTTTAGCCAAAATGCTAAGCATATTGTTAATCCGAACAATCAGCTCCTCCATGCTAAAGGGTTTACGGATGTAATCGGAGCCTCCAACCTCAAAACCCTTGACCAAATCAGCCGTTTCGGCTTTTGCAGTTAGGAAAATGATTGGCAGCGCAGGATATCGCTTTTTGATTTCGGCGCAAAGCGTATAACCATCAACGTTGGGGAGCATAATATCGAGCACGCAGATATCGGGGGTAAAGGTGCTGAAGCTCTGCATCACCTTTGAGCCATCGGCAATAAGCATCACATCAAAACCTTGCTTTTGTAATGTTTCGTGAACAATCTTGCCTAAAAATGGCTCATCCTCGATATATAAAACCCGTTTATTCATTATCCTTGCTTTGGAAACGATAGCGTAAATCGGCATCCGCCCTCTTTCAAATTCTCAACGTCAATTGTCCCTTTGTGCTGTTTCATAACCATTGCGGCATAGCTAAGCCCAAGGCCATAGCCCTTAACGTTATGCCGATTTTGTGTGGGAACTCGAAAGAACTTATCAAAAACCTTTGAGATATACTCATCAGGAATACCAATGCCATTGTCGGATACGCTGAGAATAATTCTCGAATTCTCTTCCCAAAGTTTAATTCCAATTTTAGGGCTTGCCTCAACATATTTCAAACTATTATCGATTAGGTTAATCAAAACACCCTGAACATGGAGACTATCGGCATTTATATTAAAAACAGAACCTTCTGCATCAACGGTTAATTGGGCATCCATTTGCTGAAGGCGTATTTGCATCGATTGGGTAACCTCATCAACAATGCTCTTAAGTGAAACCCTTTCGGGTTGCATAAAACCGTTAGCTGCACCATCGTATATTGATGATGTTAAAACGTTTTGCACTAACATCTCGAGCCGATTCATCTCAGCCTGAGCGATACGAATATACTCATCAGCTTTAACGGGCTCGTTCTTCAAATCGAAGGTTTGAAGGGCTTCTAAGGCAACCTTTACGGTTGCTACAGGTGTTTTTAGCTCGTGCGAGATATTCGCCACAAATTCGTTGCGAATTACATTCAACTCCATCTGCTTTTTTAGGCTGTTAAAGGAGATTGCAAATGCTGCACCAGTTAATATCAGAAGGATTAGCCCAAAAAGAATCTGTGGGTATAGTTTTTTTATTAGATAAAACTGATACTTCGATATATTTACCGATAGTGATGAACCATTGATACCTGTTGTAAGGTAAATGCCTCTATGGTCATTGACACTGTCGCTATTAGTCCAAAACAGCTTAAAGTTACTTGTAATGGGTTTCTTTTCGAAGTCGTTTTTTATAAATGCGCTATCGACAAACGTTGAGAACTTGAAATTAAACGTTTTTGTATTCTTTGTTGAATCGGCAACTCTATTAGTAAAAACTTTAAGGCTGCGAAGTATCAACTTATCCGAAAGTACATTTTCTCCATTTGCTTCAACTTTAAAATTCGATTTTATACGAATGGTATCGTGTTTTGATGTGTTATCGACAATTACATTAGAAATTTCAGGACTGCTACCTGAAATAACTATTTTATTTGGTGACATTGAATCAATACAACCTCTATCCTTGGCTTTTAGAGCAATGACGTTAGAGCTAACGCTATCAGTCATGACGTACATCTGAACTTTAGGCTTTTTATCACCCTTCATAATTGGGTTAACAACCTTTTTGAGCAGTAGTGAATCGAGCATCTTATCCTCCGAAGCACGGAGTTCGCGTTCCAACTCCTTGGTGAGCATTTGCTTTTCCTGCTCAAAACGAACCAGCAGCCATTGGATAACGAAAAACGTTAGCAGTATCTGGCTGGCTATCATCAAAAGCCTTATCCGTCGTATTTTCCTTGGATTGCTCATAGCTTAAACTTGTGGTAAAAGTAATCATTAATAGCACTTTAACCTCAAAGCGTTAACCTTTATTAACCTTAATTGGGTTTGGATTAACCTCCTTCTATCCTTTCGGAGTCTACTTTTGATGCAAGTTTTAGATTGAAAAAAACAATAATTATTCACATAAAAAATAACATCATGAAAAGATTTATTATTCTATTCCTTGCACTATGCCTTGTAATGGGCTTAAATGCACAAACAGATAATACAAAGGGGCAAATTATCTACGAAACGGTGCGAAAATTCGACCTTAAAATTCAAGGCGATGCTGCACAATTCCAAAACATGATTCCAAAGGAACGAAAAAGCAAAAAGGAGCTGCTTTTTACTTCGGATGCATCTATCTATCAAAAATTAAATCAAGAACAAGAGGATGAGGTAATGCAAGAATCGGCAGGAGGTGCCAACGTGACAATTAAAATGACTGAACCCAACGAGGTTATTTTCTGCGACCTTAAAAGTAAAACTAATTTTGAGCAGCGAGAGTTTATGTCCCGCATGTTCCTAGTTGAAGCAAAAACCGATACCGTACAGTGGAAGCTTACTGGCAACCAGAAAGCAATTCTCGAGTATAGCTGCATGGAAGCTGAATTGGTTGGAGCTAAAAAGAAAACTATCGCTTGGTTTGCTCCGGCAATCCCTGTATCTACAGGTCCTGATGGATATGTGGGATTACCAGGGTTAATTCTAGCAATGGATATCGATAACGGAAAAACTACATATACTGCACAGGTTGTTAATTTTAAAGAGATTGATGCCTCACTAATAGCAAAACCAAAAGAGGGAAAGAAAGTAAGTAAAAAAGAGTTCCGCAAAATCGTTGATGAGAAAACAAAAGAGATGAATGGTGGCAAACCTGGTGATGGTGGTGCAACAGTGATTATTAGGACGATGTAGTAAATACCTATTTAAAAAAGATGAAAAATATTATAGCAATATTAACCTTTCTTTTCCCTTTAAGCCTGTTGGGCCAAAATGTAATCAGAGGCGATGTGATGGATACCCAAGGTAATCCCTTGCAATTCGCCACGGTTGCTTTACTAAACCCAGTTGACTCAACCCTTGCGCATTTTGGTATCACTAACTCTCAAGGGCAATTCGAAATATCAAAAATTCCACCCGGGAGCTACCTTATGCAAACGGCTTTTCTAGGATTTAAAACCTTTTACAAAGCTGTTTCAATTCCCTTAACCGATGGAGAGAACTTTGGGGCAATAGTTCTACAATCAAACTCCTTAAATATCGATGAGGTGAAGATAACTGGCGAGCGAATTCCGATGCTCATTAAAAAGGATACTGTGGAGTACAATGCTGGTGCGTTTAAAGTAAAAACTGATGGTGTAGCCGAAGATCTTCTTAAAAAGCTCCCCGGTGTTGAGGTTGACAGGGCTGGAAATGTAAAGGCGATGGGCGAAGATGTAAAAAAAGTACTCGTTGATGGCAAGGAGTTCTTTGGCTCCGACACTAAGGTTGCAACCAAGAATCTTCCTGCTGATGCCATTAACAAAGTACAGGTTTACAATAAAAAATCGGATGAATCGGAGCTAATCGGACTCGATGATAATGAATACGATAAAACTATCAATTTTGTGCTAAAGGACGATAAAAAGCAGGCCGTTTTCGGTGATGTGAAAGCAGGCGGCGGAGTTGACGACTACTATCAAGGAAATGCTAAGGTTTACAGGTTTACCGATAAACATCAGTTTGCTGTACTAGGGATGCTCAATAATGTAAATCGACCTGGTTTTTCGTTTCAGGATTATATCCAATTTAACGGTGGTATCAGAAGCATGATGAGCGGGGGCTCAGCCAAAATCACCATTAGCGATGATAATAGCATGCCTGTTGACTTTGGGCAGTCGATTACCGGCGATGTAACTTCGGGTGCAGGAGGTATAAACTACTCATACGAGATAAAAAAGAATAACCGAATCAATTTCAGCTACATGGGAAATGGTACAAATAAAGCGCTTACCCAATCGGTTTACTCTCGTAACTTCAGCAATAGCGATACCTATGAGCAAAACTCGTTGGAGAATGGAACTGGTTATAACCGAAATCATCTATTTAACTTTGGATGGAGGAATAAGTCCGATAGCGTTCAGTTTTTCATGGTTAACGGGATTGTTACAATGGCGAGCGATAACTCAAAATCATTCTCCGCAACCCAAAGCGCAATGGATGGATTGCCAATCAACCAATTGAACAACTCCACAAACAGCAATTCTAATCAGATAAAGGCCAATGCCGATGCATCGTGGCTAAGGAAAATCAAGGGGAAATGGAAGATGGTGAAGGTTAGCAGTAACTTTCAATACATGCACAATATAAAGAATAGCGACTGGAATAACTCAACTCAACTCAACCCAAATCCCGTTCCTGTTGTTAGCGAGCAGTACTACAAAAATCAAAACGATTATTTACAGTACTCGGCAACAGCCACATCGCTTCGTAAAATTGGAAAGGGTTTGTACCTTGAGCCATCGGTTTTTGCAGGGGTAAAGAGCGAACTGCTAAACCGCAAGCAGGCTGAGGATAAAAGCCTTGCAACGCTGATTGATTCAGTAAGTCCAAAGCTTAATAGCAATTATCAATGGGTAAAACCCGAACTTGAGCTGAAATACTACAAAAATAAATCTAGATTATCTTTTGGTGCTGGCTATGAGATGAGCAGTAGAATCGACAATCTAAACGACTCATCAAAAGTATCGGTAAATAGAGCCTTTATTTTGCCTTTTGCAAGATGGGAGTACGAGTATAAAACGGGTCGAAGATTCAGCGTTTCGTACGAAACATCAACAAATCAGCCTAGCACATCGCAGCTAATTCCAATCATAAGTAGCAGCAACCCACTGGTAATCTACTATGGAAATCGGAATTTGAAACCAGAGTATAGCCACGATTTCTTTATCAACTGGTTCCTATTCGATCAGTTCTCGTTTACATCAATCTTTGCCAATGTTAACCTGAACTATACCGAGAATAAGATTAATAACTCTATTTCCATTGCTGATAATTTTAAGCAATCTATAAATCTTGTAAACGTTCCTGAAGATTACTCTGCAACTGCTATGTTCGACTTTTCAACCCCAATACGTTTTCTTGGGATTAACATAAGAACTGGGGCAACCGAAAGGTGGAATCGGGGTATAAGCGATGTTAACGGGATTAGCAATATCAACACAAACCTAATCCATAGATTTAGGCTCTCATTCGATAATCGTAAAAAAGAGAGATGGGACGTAGGTACAGGAGTTGAAGTTAATATTACCAATGCCAAGTATTCCATTCAAAAGCAGATGAATAAGAGGTATTACAGCTACACCTGGTTTACCGATATTAGCTATACACCCAATGAGTTTTTGTTCTTCAAAGTTTCAGGTGATGTAACAAGCTACAATTCGCAGAGCTTTAATAAAAGCGTTTTAGTCCCATTAATCGGGGCAGAGATTAATTACTATTTCAAGAATAATAAGCGATTGATGCTATCGCTCGAAGCGTATGATTTGCTTAATAAGAATACTGGAATATCAAGAACTAGCCAGCTCAACTACCTCCGCGAAACGCATGCCAATACCATTGGCCGATACTTCATGCTATCGCTCAAGTTTAGGTTGAATAAATTTGGTGATAATGGAGGAGGGATGAAGATTTTAGTGAATAAACGATATTAAAATTTTATGACTATCCGTTTATGTACCTAATATTAAAATTGACATTGCAAAAATGCCGAAGGGATCATGAGGCGAAGCGGAACTAATTCCGTTGGGGTCACTTAAAAAGATCATCCATACAGGATGGTCTTTTTTATAAGCATACCATTCATTCAACTATAAAATAAGGCGGGAACATGAGTAGTCCATGTTCAGGCAAAGGCGGGAGTGAGCGAGCCCCTTCCTCTTACAATTGTTGTATGGCATAAGTCCAATATTCTTTACTCATCCTCGATTTTTTATCGTTCATCGTCTTTTTTGTCAGCGGGTAATTAATTTGGAACTTTTTTTGCTTGTAATTTTAATGTGTATGAATCATTATTCCTAAATTTAAGAATAATAGTATTTTATTCAATCATTTAATTATAAACTTAAAATAAAACGAATGAAAAATGGATTTTTGATTTTATCCCTTGCGTTTGTTTTCTTATTTGACTCGGGCTATGGTCAAACAAAAGTTACCCTAAGCGGGTATCTGAAGGATAAAAAAAATGGTGAGATGCTGATTGGTGCAACCGTTTATGTAAAGGAGCTGAATACAGGAACTACATCCAACGTATATGGCTTTTACTCTCTCTCTTTACCTCAGGGAAGTTACAACTTAACTTTCTCGTATATAGGTTATACGAGTAGGGATGAGAGTATCGATTTGCAATCGAATATAACGCTAGATGTTGAGCTCGAATCTCAAAGCATAGAGATTGAGGCTGTAGTGATAACGAGTAAGAAGAGGGATGAAAACCTTACCCGTTCGCAAACTAGCATGATTAAGATGGATCCGAAAGCAATACGGTCGCTACCCATTTTAATGGGCGAATCGGATATTCTCAAGTCCATTCAGATGATGCCTGGAGTTCAATCAGTTTCCGAAGGTTCAAGCGGGTTTTCGGTTCGCGGAGGCTCAGCGGATCATAACCTTTTACTCCTCGATGAGGCACCTATTTTTAACGCAGGGCATCTTATGGGGTTCTTTTCAGTCTTTAACTCCGATGCGATAAAGGATGCAACGCTGTATAAGGGCGATATTCCCGCATCAAATGGAGGTAGGTTATCGTCCCTACTTGATATTCGTATGAAGGATGGGAATAAAAAGGAGTTTAAGGGCGAAGGAGGGATTGGAATTATTGCCAGTAGGCTAACCTTAGAAGGACCATTAAAAAAGGATAAGGGTTCATTTATCGTTTCGGCTAGAAGGACTTATGCCGATATGTTTTTAGCCCTTTCCCCTGATACTGGTATTCGTAACAATAAGCTTTACTTCTTCGATTTAAATACCAAGCTGAACTACGAGATTAACTCAAAGAACCGGTTATTCCTATCGGGGTATTTCGGACGGGATGTTTACGGGTTTGGAAACGATTTTAAGATGAGCTGGGGGAATGCTACGGTAACAGCTCGCTGGAATCACCTATTCAGCAGTAAGTTGTTCTCAAATCTAACCTTTATCTATTCTAACTATAACTACGATCTTGGTTTTAATAAAACCAAGCCAAAATTCGACTGGACCTCATCGCTCAACAACTTTGGCTTGAAATACGATTTCACATACTATCATTCAACCAAAAGTACTTTACGTTACGGTGTGCAATCCACTGTTCAGGATATTCAGCCTGGTAAATTTAGCGTTAAGGGTGAGAATAGTGAATACAAAGTGCCCAATAACAAAATGCTGGAGTATGCAGCATATTTTCAGCACGAACAAAAGTTTTGGGATAAGTTAAGCGTGAACTATGGTCTGCGTTTATCAATGTTTCAGAATATAGGAAAGGCTACGGTGTATCGTTTGGAGAACTTTAAAGTGGTTGATACGATAACCTATAATAAGAATAAAATTTTTAACACTTACATTGGCTTAGAGCCCCGGTTTAGCGCTAGCTACATGTTGAATCAAAGCTCATCAGTAAAAGCATCGTACAGCCGAACCCGTCAGTATGTGCAGCTCGCATCTAATTCAATCGGTGGTTCTCCTCTCGATGTTTGGTTTCCTGCATCGCAGTACGTTAAACCACAAGTATCGGATCAGGTTGGTATAGGGTATTTTAGAAACCTCTCAGATAATAAGTATGAGTTTTCGGTTGAAAGTTTTTATAAATGGATGAACAATCAGATTGACTTTGACGACAATGCAGATTTGGTATTAAATAATCAGCTGGAGAAGGAGTTGCGTTTTGGAAAGGCTCACTCGTATGGGTTAGAATTACTATTTAAAAAGAATGAAGGGCGGTTTACGGGTTGGGTAAGCTATACGTTTTCGAGAGCTTTAAGGAAATTCCCTGATATTAATGATGGGAAGCAGTACAATGCGAATTACGATAAGCCCCATAATCTGACGATTGCTTTAAACTACAATATTACAAATCGGGTAATTCTGTCGGCGAACTGGGTTTACACATCAGGTGCTCCCATTACCTATCCGACCATGCGCTTCCCGCATGGTAATGCTAACCTGCCTATATATGGCGATAAGAATGCTAATAGGCTACCTGACTATCATCGTCTCGATTTGGCAATGACCATCAAAAATAGGGTAAGAGCAGGTCGTCGTTGGCAGGGGGAATGGAACTTCTCGGTTTATAACGCCTATAACTATGCGAATGCCTATTCGGTTTATTTTGAGACTGATAAGAAAGATAAAGATAAAATTAGGGCTTATAAAATGATTATGTTCCGTATAGTGCCTTCCGTTACCTACAACTTCAAATTTTAATGGATATGAAAAAAATATTAATCATTACAATAGCAGCGGCTTCCCTATTCGGATGCCAGAAAGTCGAGTTCGACCCAAACATAAGCGAGTATAATAAGAACCTATTGGTAGTTGAGGGGATGATTTCCGATAACCCTGACTTTCAATATATAAATCTATCGCGAACCTCTAGCTACTTGGGCAATCAGCCAATTGTTACAATAAACAATGCATTGGTTAGCGTGTCGTGTGAAGGTTCTACCTATATTTTCAATCATTCAGGGAATGGTGTTTATACTCCACCCGTTGGCTTTATTGGCGAGGTTGGAAAAACCTACCATTTATCGGTAAATCATGAAGGGGCTATATATGAAGCAGACTCTAGAATGAATCAACCTCTCATTCTTGATTCAATCAACATGGAAAAGGATGAATTTGAGAAAAAGAAATTTAAGATAAATGCATGGTTTCAGGATAATCCCGCTGAGGATGAGTTTATTCTGTTTAAGTACGCAATAAATAATACGCTGCAAGATAGCATCGATCAGTGGGAGGTCTATCTCGATGTCCTTTCAAATAACCTTTATATTGAAGATGCATCAATAATCTATGGGATTAATGCAAATATTGGAGATTCGATTTCGTTATATACCTTCTCCATAAGCAAGCAGTACTGCGACTTTCTTTTAATGGCAGAAAAAAATATGGAAGAGCCAGTCCCCTTTATGCCTCCTCCAGGAGCACGCATCAAGGGAAATATTAGCAATGGGGCACTTGGATTTTTTCAGGCATCGGCGGTGTTTAGGAAGAAAACAAAGCTGAAAATATAGGATAAATATGAAATGGTGGTGATCGGTATTGTTCACCTCCATTTTATTCTACACAAAAATAAGTTGGTTATCTTTACATTATTATCATAAGCTAATTGAGTGGGTTTGGTTACGATTTTCTTCTCAGGATTTAGAAAAAGGTATTGCTTTCGGCGAATAGCAAACACCTTAGCCATTTTAATCCTAATGTTATTCGCTATTTCTTGTAGTAAACAAGAACTTCCCAAAAAGAACAATTCCTATTTTGAGCCCGATAGCACCACAAGGGTCAAACTGCTAAATATCGATAACAAATCATCGTACGATTCGCTTATCCTTGAATCAATCCGCAATAAAGATGGGTGGTTAAAGGATATTGGGGAGAGCGACATTAAGAAGAATCATGTTTTACTATTTAGGGTTACTACTGATGCTTCACGCTGGGAGAATCCCGTTTTAATGATATGCGGGAATTTCGCGAACATCGCAATTTTCCAGGAGACCCAACTGCTATACAAATCTAACGATAATATAAAAGCTCGTTACCCTATAACCAAAATACTGAAGGTTAGTCGAGAAAAGGATTTGAACATCTATCTGTGCTTTTACTACAATAATTTTTTTGAGACTTCGGTGATGTACTTCTTTAGAATAGGGGAAAGTGATAAAATCGCTGATGGTGCCTTATTGTTTCCTCCCGAGATTAAGCTGTTTTCATCGCTTAACCTAGGATTCGTTTTTGAGACCATTGGGCTAATTAGCTTTTTTGCGCTATTCTTCTATCAGGGTCGCAATAGGAAGATGCTACTCTACTTCTCCGTTTTCTTAATGACCATTGGTTTCTCTACTTTACAGGAGTTGATAAGATTCTTCATTCCCATTCAATCGTTTTACTTTAACCTGATTGTGTTTATAGCCACAACATTTATCCCCCTTAGCTTTTTAGGGTTTTTAAATAATGCTCTTGTTATTGAGCATAAGAAGCTATTGCTTGCAGCATTTATAGTAAATGTATTATGGTGTGTTGCTCTTCCTGTCCTTTCGTTTGTTTTACTCGTTAACCTAGTTTACTGGACAGGCATGTTTCTGGTGGTTGTATTAACCCTTATCCTTTTAATTAAAGAGAAGGTTCACAGAAACCCCGAATTTCGATACCCTTTGTGGGGTTTTATATTTTTAATATTCTTTTTAACGCTAAGCGGTTTATATGATTTTGGGGTTATCCCTTCTGTTATTAATGTTGATTATGGTATTCTAGTTTTTGTTATAAGCCTAGTTGTTTATACAATTAAAAGTATTATTAAATCCAAAAGAGAGGTGCAGCTGGTGAATATGGAGCTGCAGCAGAACCAGAATAGGCTGTTGATACTTGAGAACGAGAATATTCAATCGCAGTTTGAAGCCTTAAAGGGGCAGATCAATCCGCATTTTTTATTCAATAGCCTCAATACGCTCGCATCGCTAATTAATATCGATAAGGTTAGGGCAACCAAGTACGTCGAGGAGTTCTCGATGCTGTACCGCCGTTTGCTCGATTCAAATAGCGAAATGCTTGTACCGTTAAAGGAGGAACTCCATTTTCTTAGCTCGTACATTTATCTACAAAAGATAAGGTTTGGCGATAATCTTCAATTTATTTTTGAAATCGAGGATAACGATTTTGACAAGTTGGTTCCACCGCTGTCGCTGCAATTACTGATTGAGAATGCGCTAAAGCATAACGAGGTATCGGAGGACTTCCCGCTTGAAATCTCCATAAAAAGTTCAGGCGATAACCTTGTAATTTCCAATCCGCTACAGCCAAAAATGATTACGGTTACCCGAAAAGGGATTGGACTCGAAAACCTGAGCAAGCGTTACTTGCAGGTATCAGACCGTGATCTTGTGTTTGAGAAAACAGAGAAGGAGTTTATTATTAAAATACCTCTTATTGATGAGTTTTAACCATGAATATTGCAATCTTTGAAGATGAGGCTTTTGCCGCTGAGCACTTAGAACAGATGCTTGTACAGCTTGTTCCCGGCATTCGTATTTTAGCCAAAATATCCACAGTACGTAAAGGGATAGAGTGGTTAAAGAACAATAGCTGCGATCTAATTTTTTTGGATATTAACCTAGCCGATGGCCTTAGCTTCAAGATATTCGAATCGGTTCAGGTTAAAACGCCAATTATATTTACAACTGCCTACGACCAGTATGCGATTAAGGCTTTTGAGTTGAATAGCATCGACTACCTATTGAAACCAATATCCATTGCCATCCTTAGCAAAAGTATTGAAAAGTACAGGCAGTTGAATAGCCCGCAGCAGATAGTTCATAACCTAAAGGAGGTATTACGAAATTTAAACAATGCTGAACCAATTTATCGTGAACGGTTTTCTGTGGAGATGGGTAGCAAGATTAAAACTGTTGAGGTAACCGACATTGCATACTTCTATGCGCTAAGCAAAAGCACCTTTTTTCGAACGCTAAGTGGGCATAATTACCCTTGCGACCTTTCGCTCGACAGGTTGGCCGAAATCATAAACCCGAAATCCTTTTTTAGGGTTAATCGAGGTTATATCGTTAATTTGAAGGCTATCGCTGGAATGAACCTGATGAGTAACCGTAGCATAAAGCTTACGCTAACTCCCAATACAGATGAAATAGTTCTGGTTAGCATTAGCCGACTTGCCGATTTTAAAAAGTGGCTGAATATATAAATATTGAGACAATAAATAACGTGAGTTCGATTTAAGAAATGGTAGTAATACTCTAAATTGTAATTTGTTACAAGTTTATCATTTGGTATTGGAATGATGCCTGCCTGCCGGTAGGCAGGGAATAGTGGAACTGGAGCGATCCGGCAACTGCCGGACGACGAAGTCAATAATGGGTTTTTTTCCAACTTTTTTCTTCCAATATTCCATTTTTCCATCATTGGCTACGCCGAACTAGCTACGCTGAGCTCACTACGTTCGGTTCGCAAGCTCGGTTCCATTTCTCCCCTCAAAGTAAAATGCTGATAACATAGCATTTAAATTGTTTCTTACATCGAACTGACGTTAAATATACGCCTCAGCGGGTGGTATTACTCCTTATACATTGAACTGATGCTATTCAACCTTATATCTACGGATGACTATGTTTCCAGCGTTTATGGGACCAAAGCCAATCCTCTGGCTTTTTGATGATAACTGCTTCCAATTTCTTTGCAAATAGCTCGGTTACTCTACTTCGGGCAAGCTCTGCTGGGTTTTCGGTAAGAATAGAAAATTCAACCTCATAGTAGCCACGCCTTACCCTTTGAATATCAATATACACAACTGGGATATTAAAATGACGAGCATACTTCTCGGCTCCATAAAGAAATGCCGTATTACGGTTTAGGAATTGAACCCAATGGGCTCTGGGCAGAAAATGTTTTGGCATACCCTGATCGCTTGCCATGAGATAAATAGTAGGGGAGCTCTTGAACCGTTCAAATGTTGCCGACGTTTCTTTGATCGAGGCCAAGGTTGTACCGAATCGGGATCGACTCCAACGCACAAACTTATCGATATATTTATTATTCAGAGGTTTATAAAATGCAACTACTTTGTGCTTAATTTGCAGGCTGGCTGAAAGAGAGCCCCATTCCCAATTGGCATAGTGACCGGTAACCCCGATTACGCTTTTACCCGAATGGAAATACGGCTCAAGTATTTCTGGGTTGATTATTCTATGCCGGGTAAGTATTTGGTTTCGGGTCATGGTGAATGCCTTTATGCCCTCAACAAAAATATCGGCTAGATTCTTATAGAATAATCCAACAAGCCTCTTTATTTCTTGATTAGAGGCATTCGGAAACGAACCCTTTAAGTTTTTTATGACCACCCTTTTACGATACTTGAAAACTTTTGATAGAATAAACCTTACAAGGGCTGAGAAGCAGTAGAGTAGAGGGAACGGGAATAACCCGATGATGATAACTCCAAGAAAGAAAAAAAATGTACCGAGAAGAGCCATATCAAAAAATCAATTATTTAGGATAACGTGAATTCGATATAATAATGCATGTTATATCGCTATTTATTAGTGCTTTAATACTAATATTATGTTTTTGGAAGACTGGAAGACTGGAAGACTGGAAGACTGGAATATTGGAGTTACTTCTAACTTTTTTCATCCAATATTGACTTCGTCGTCCGGCAGTTGCCGGATCGCTCCAATTCCATCATTGGCTACGCCGAACTAGCTACGCTGAGCTCTCCGGCAGCTGCCGGATCGGTTCGCAAGCTCGGTTCCATTTTTTCCAATAAAGTAAAATACTGATAATATTGCATTTAAATAGTTTCTTATGTTGAACTGACGTTAGGATAAGAAAAAGAATCAACAAAGTAATAATTTTTTTTAGATAAAATTGGCTGTTGGCTTCTCATTTTTTCACGTAAACCTTTCGGCTTGCTGCTTGTAGGATAAGTGAATTATGCACTAAGGGTTCTAACCATTCGTAGGGCATAAAACAGCATTTAACGTGAGTTCGATATAAGAATTTATTATATCATTATTTATTAGTGCTTTAATGCCAAAATTATGTTTTTGGAAGACTGGAATAATGCCTGCCTGCCGATAGGCAGGGAACATTGGAGTTACTTCTAACTTATTTCTTCCCTGTCTGCCGACTTTGCTCCGCTGAAGCTATGCGAAAGCGATGCAGGCAGGCAATATTCCATTTTTCCATCATTGGCTACGCCGAACTAGCTTCGCTGAGCTCACTACGTTCGGTTCGCAAGCTCGGTTCCATTTCTCCCATCAAAGCAAAATATTGATAATATAGCATTTAAATTATTTCTTACGTCGAACTGACGTTATTTAACGTGAGTTCGATCTGAGAAATAGTGGTAATGCTCTAAAATGTAATTTGTTACAAATTTTTCATTTGGAATTGGAATGGTGGAAATGGAGCCGGTCTACCCTGCCTACCGGCAGGCAGGCACTATTCCAATTAATCATTAAGGATATAATGATAATAAACAAGTAGTTAAGTTGCTTCTTACGTCGAGTTCACGTTATTTAAGATTGGCGAGTAAGATATTTATCTATATATGAGTAAAGCTTATGGCTGTTAATTGGCTTAACAAGATATTCATTGAATCCTGATTTCTGAATTTCTTCAATCTCATTGTTCATGGCAAAAGCAGTTTGCGCAATGATTGGAATGGAAGGTTCGATTTTTCGAATTGCTAGCAAAGCATCAATCCCATTCATCTCTGGCATTTTTATATCCATTAGGATTAAATCGATTTCCTTGGAATACTTATCGAAATAATCGATTGCTTCAAGGCCATTTTTGACCCATACCACCTGAATGCCTGTCTTTTTTAGAATACTATTGAGCAGGTCGAAGTTAGCCTGCTCATCCTCGGCTACCATTATTTTGAATTTACTCCAATTATACGATTGCGATTCATCTTTTATGTCGGGTGATCGCTTCACCTGATCAGGCTTCTGAAGGGAAACATCGTATGGAATAGATAGATAGAAAGTCGAACCTATATTAACTTCCGATTCCACCCAAATCTTTCCGTGAAGCAATTTTGCAAGATGGCTTGAGATGGTAAGCCCTAACCCCGCTCCGCGGTAAAGCCTAGTTTTATCATCCTCTATTTTTGTGAAACGGGTAAATACTAAATCTTTTTTATCGGCAGGAATACCAATGCCCGTATCATTTACGTAAAACTCAATACTGTTTTCATGGGAAATGGTGTACCCAAATTTGACATACCCTTCGTATGTGAATTTTATGGCGTTGTTAATCAGGTTTGTAAGTATTTGTTTAAGCCGGAGATGATCCGTTGTTATCCAAATGCTTTTTTGGGGTGGGCTGTTGAGGGTAAGCGATAAGCTCTTATTATTTAAAAGGATGGGGTATCCTTGAAGCGAATCGTTGAGCTCAGCGAGGAATGAATTCAGCTCAAATGTGCTGTTACGAATGTCTAGCTGGTTCGACTGAATCTTAGAGAGGTCGATAATATCGTTGATTAGGTTTAGCAACGATTCGGAGTTTGAGCAGATATGCTCAATGTATGCTTTCTTTTCATCTTCGGTAGTATCGGGCAGTTTGAGCAGGTTTGAAAAGCCAACAATTGCATTCATTGGTGTTCGGATTTCGTGGCTCATATTTGCCAGGAAAGAGGTTTTCAGCTTATTGGCTTCTTCTGCCTTCTCCTTCGCTTTCTCAAGCTCCTGCGTTCTTATCCTAACCTGCTCTTCAAGATTATTCTGGTGTTTTTCAAGCTCATCGTTCTGGACAAGAATTTTTTCGTTCTGAGCGAGTATCTCTTCGCTCTTCTGCATTAATTCGCGGTCAGCTTTTTTGAGTTCAGTAATATCGGCATCAATACCGATTAACTTTTCAACATCCCCGTTTTCGTCAAGAATAGGTGTTAATGTTGTTTGTATCCATAGTATTTCCCCTTTGCAATCCTCAACCTCGGTATCATAAACTACGCTTTTCTTGCTTGATAGACATTCCTTGAGGTAACCCTTAATGTATGGATTATTGCTGAATGACAGGATATTATCACCATTTATTCGGATGAATTCTTCGAAGGAGTAGCCGTAGATTTTTTGAAATGCGCTGTTGAACCATTCAATGCTACCATTTTTACTATAAATGCTTATCGCATTACTTGTTTCGCTTGTAGCAATGGATAGCTTCTTCAACTCCTTATTGGTCCGAATTAGCGATTCAGACTGGGCAGATAGCTCTTCCTGCTTTATTTCTAGTTCGGCTTGCTGCTCCTCAAGGATTGTATTCGCTTCATGGAGGTCTTTAGTTCTCTCGTCAACAATTTCCTCCAACCGGATTTTATCATGCCTTAGGTTTCGATATCGAATTCTGAAAAAAGTATAGACGCATAGAACAAATACAAGGGTTATGAAAATTATAAAAGGTGTAGTTTTCCACCATGGGGGATGAACTACAATCCTGATGGATCTCCCTTCGTTATTCCATAAGCCGTCGTTATTTGAGGCCTTAACTCTAAATGTGTACTTTCCAGGAGGAAGCGTGGAATAGGTTACTAGCCTTCTATTGCCAACATAATTCCATTTATCTTCTAGCCCTTCCAGAATGTATGCGTATTCATTTTTTAGCGGAGAGTTATAATGAAGCGCAGCAAACTCAATGGTTATGATGAAATCTTTATACGAAAGGTTGATCTCATCGGTTTCGTTAATGGATTTTCTTAGGATGACTCGTCCATTTACTTCTTTCCCAATGGGAACCGATTTATTCAATATTTTAAAATCAGTAAATGCAATTTTAGGTTTAATAAGGTTATCCTTTATGCTATCGGGGTGAAAAATGGTGAACCCGTTTGACCCGCCAAAAAACATCTCCCCTTTTCTATTTTTATAGTACGCTCCATAGTTGAATTCATTGCCTTGCAGCCCATCGTTTCTTTCAAAGTTAATAATTCTTTTGGTGTTAGGGTTAAATTTTGAGATGCCTTTATTTGAACTAATCCATAGGTTTCCAGAGTCATCCTCAACAAAACAGTAGGTGATATTATTAGGGAATCCGTGGTGCTTGCGATTATACCTAATAAATTTGTTATTGGCTCGATCGTACAGGTTTATACCCTCAACGGTTGCCACCCATATTCTATTGGATTTATCTTCATAAATTGAAAGTACTCTATCGGAGCTAATACTGTTGGAATCCTTGGGGTTATTAAAAAATTGAGTAAACTCCTCGTTCGTTGGATTGAAAATATTTAATCCGCTCAGGGTTCCAACCCAGAAAGTCCCGGTATGGTCTTGAAGAACTGCTCTAACCTGATTGTCGGTTAGCCCTTTTGGGTTTCCTGCTTGTTTTTGATAGCTGGTAAATTGGTTTTTTAGCCTATCGTATTTATTTAGCCCCCCATTCTCAGTCCCTACCCATAGCTCTCCATTTCGATCTTGATATAAAATGTTAACTCGGTTATCGGAAATGCTACTGGGCGATAATGGGTCATGTAAAAATCGGGTAAAGTTTTTTCTTGAATAATCGTATTTATTTAATCCCTTATCGGTGCCAACCCACAGGTTGCCGTATTTATCCTTCAGAATAGCAGAAACCCTGTTACTACTGATGCTTTTTTTGTCATTGGGATTGTGCTTTAAGGCTGAAAACGTATTATCCTTTCGATTGAAAAGGTTTAATCCTCCGCTGCTTGTTCCGACCCAGATAGCTAAGCCCTCATTTCCTGATTCTTCACAGAATGATCGTATAACATTGTCATTTAAGCTGGCTGGATCATTCGGGACATTTCGATAAGTTTTAAACCCTTTGGGAATAGACTCAAACCACCCCAAACCGCTCGTATTCGTTCCGATCCACATGGTCCCCGATAAATCTTCGGATATCGATATTATATCGTTCTCCTTTATGCTAAACGGATTTTTATTATCACTGTAAAAGCATATGAAATTTCCTGTTTTGCTATTATAAAGGTTTAAGCCGGCCTCGGTGCCAATCCACAACCGGTTAAAGCGATCCTCGAATAAACAGTTAATTTTATTATTGCTAATACTTGTGGGAATATGAGGGTTATGAAAATGCTTTGAAATATGCCCCATTATTGTATCGTACTGATTTAGGCCATAATCTGTTCCAACCCACAATCGGCCTGTATGATCGATGAGAATGCAGTTGATGGTATTTTTTAAAATTGAGTTTGAGTCTTTAGCCCGAGATCGAAACCTCATAAAGGTTTGTTTTACTGGATCGAATAGATTCAGGCCATCCTTTGTACCCACCCATAATTTACCGTTACTATCCTCTTGAATTGATGTAACGAAGTCGTTGCTGAGGCTTTTTTTATCATCAGGAATATTTCTATAAGCGGTAAATTTTTTCTGGCTACGATCAAACATATTCAAACCTACTCCTATAGTACCTAACCATAGAGCACCGTTTTGTGATTCGGTAATGCAGGTAACGGTATTATTGCTTATTGATCCTTTATTTGAAGTGTCAATCCGAAAGGTAATAAAACTCTCCGTTGAATGATCGTACCTATTTAACCCCCCGTAGTATGTTCCAACCCATATATAGCCTTCTCGATCCTCATAAATCGAAATCGCTTGCTTGTCGCTAATTGCTCCTGAAATTCCAATTTCATTTCTAAAAACCTTGAAATCATACCCATTGTACATGTTAAGACCGTCCTGTGTTCCAAACCACATGAAACCTTTTCGGTCTTGCATTATACAGTACACCCTGCTTTGAGAAAGGCCGTCCTCAATGGTTAAGCTCTCAAAACGAAAAGGAATATTTTGGGCAATAACCCTATTGGATGATAGAAATAGTGAAGATATAAAAAGAAAAAATAGTAGTTGCTTTCTAACAAATGGGGTTTGCATAGCGATAGCATTTTTATAGCTACAGATTTGAAATGCCATTAAACGATCATTAATAGATTCCTTTTTTAATAAAATGGTGGTTTAAATGGTTGGGGAATTTCGCAATTCAATCGGTGTCAATTTAATAAATAAGTGTTAAGGCAAGCACATTTATTATAAAGAATTATTGGTGATATTCCTCATCATAGCTATTCAGCAGTAATGGAATTGAACAAAAGAGGCTGTCTAATAAGTCGAAAAAGTTTAACTTCGTTGAGCCCTACGAGGGAAGAATGCGAGTAACAGTCTTTATCGTTGTAGTTTACATTTGCCCATAAAAGAAAATGGTTACCTGAAAATGTACCTGAGTAGTTGCGATGTATAAAAAATGGCATAACAATGCAGCAAAGCTAATTTTTCTTCGTCCTTTTGATAATAAAAAAAGTGTAACTATTCACCACGGAGACACGGAGAGCACGGAGAACCACAACTTGTCCCGATGTATCGGGAGAGGCACTTATAAAAAAACGACTGAGTTTCAAAATGCAAAAGAATCACTAACACGAAAAACATAAATATTTTCTCTGTGGAACTCTGTGTTCTCCGTGTCTCCGTGGTTTATATTTCATTTCATAGTATTGCTGAATAGTTACAAAAAAGTTAATAGAACAATTTAAATCGAAAAGAATATGAAAAAATCATTTTTTACATTAGCTGTTTGTTTAGGCATTGGCTTAAGTTCAATACTTCCAAGCAAACTTTACGCTCAGATTAGTATTCCTGATATTACTGGTGTTAAAGAGGTTTCGCTTAATTTAGCGTGCAAAGTAACCCTAATTCAAGGTGATAAGCCGTTACTTTCCATAACTGGCGATGAAGATGTGTTAGAGGATCTTAAAGTTAGCGTACGAGGCGATGAACTTATCATTCGCAACAATAATCATCATCAGCATAAGAGTGATGTATCAATTACAATAACACTTCCTGATTTGAAAGAGATTTCTTTAGGCGGAGTTGTAGATATTACAACACCCAATCAGATCAAGTTTGATAATTTAAAAGTCGAAGTTGGTGGTGTGGCTAATCTAGATTTAAATATTAAAACAAAAGCATTTGAGCTCGATGCAAGTGGCGTTTTATCAGGCAATATTATCGGCGAAACCAAGGATCTTAAAATCGAGATTAGCGGAGTAGGCAAGCTGGACGCTTCGGAGTTTAAATCCGAGAATTGTGATGTTGATGTTAGCGGAATTGCTAAAGCTGTAGTTTACGCCGTTGAACAGCTGGATGCCTCTGTTTCGGGTTTAGGGAAAATCAGCTATGTTGGACGTCCAATTATTAATAGAAGCTGCTCGGGTTTTGGGTGGATAAGCAGGCTGTAATCAGTTACTTATATCTGATAACTTTTAATCGGCACAGCAGAGTCAACCTCCTCTGCTGTGCCGATTTGTTATTATAAATGGTTTACAAACCATCTTATTTTATTAAATCTTCGAATATTAAGAAGAACTCCTTTGTGGAATACTTTAATTTTTTGTCATCGACAAAACCGTCCATAAAACCCTCGGCGCTGCCCCAATCGGTAACGATAATCCCCTGAAAGTTCTCTCTCATTTCAGGTGTTGATTCTTTTCGGAATCTTATCATATCCTGGGTTTGCATTTTGGATACCTTATGCTGATTCCAAGGGCATGTAGCCACCTTAAACCCTTTCATGGCAAAGTAAACAGCAGTTTTATCGGGTCTTTCGTAGTGCCAGTCGCATATAAAAACATCCTTGGGGATAAGGTCAATTGCTCGATGGGTATTGTTCATGCTTGCCTCCCACATACCCAAACCGCTAGTTTTACCATCTAAAAGTCTATCGCCCCACATCCAGAGCTTTCGGTTTTTTATTGCAAGATGGTTTCTGATTCGGGTAACTTCACCAGCATATAATTCTGCTTTATCGAGACCCCCACAGCGCGAGCAGCTATCTTCACCGATATAAAAAACCTCATCAAGCCCTGCATGAAAATCATTGGCTTCAAATGCATCCATTAGCTCATCAACCAATTCAAATACTACTTTATGTATACCTGGATGCAATGGACAATAGCTTTTGCAGTACAACCCATCGCTATTGGGCCATTCATATTTTTCGGGCATCTTTACCCATGGCGTTTCATCAAATTCAGGATAGACCCTTAGCAGGTTTAAAACATTCTTGTCCCACGATTGATGCCCTAAAAGGTTTATCTGAGGTACGATTTTGATACCCTGCTTTTTGCAAACGGCAACCAGTTTTTTTACATCTGTTTCCGATAGGGCAACGGAATCACGAAGTTCAGGGTGTAATTTATACTGATAGTTATAATCAACCCTTAGGATTAATACATTAATTTTTCTAGGGACCAGCTCTTTTTCAATGAATGTATTAAACCGTTCAACTGATTGTGGCAGTGGAGCCGCGATGCTGAAGCCTCTTACAGGCATTAGACTATCAATATTTGCTTGTGCAAATAGGTTGAATGGAAGGGTGAAAAGCATTAAAGAGGTAAGTAGTTTCATAATCCTTAATATTAAGTTTTTATAAAATGGTTAATCAATACATTTTTACGAAAAGTAAATAATCTAACCAGATTACCAAAATCGTAATAAATATAACACTATTTCAAACTCCCAGCTACAAACCCTGTTGTCCAAGCAGCTTGCAAATTGTATCCACCTGTAATAGCGTCAATATCTAAAACCTCTCCTGCAAAGTAGAGGTTTTTGCAAACTTTGCTTTGCATTGTATTTAAATCAACGCTTTGCAAACTCACACCACCACAGGTTACAAATTCCTCTCTAAATGTTGATTTACCTTTTACTGAATATTCATCATTTGTTAAAACGGTACTCATCTTGTTAATTCCTTTTTTCCCAATTTCGCCCCATTTTTTGCTTAATGGTAAGTCAATTTTATCTAAAAGGAATAACCATAACCTTTCGGATAAGGCATAAGGCCTGATATTGGCTAATATTTTATTAGAATGTTCATTGACAATCCCATTCAGGTTGTTTATTACAATTTCGTTATTCTGTTCATTCGCCCAGTTAACCTGAATCTTGAAGTTATACTCCAATTTGCTCAGTTCCCTTGCTCCGAACGATGATAACTTTAGGATGGCAGGACCGCTCATTCCCCAATGGGTGATAAGCAATGGACCATCTGTTTTTATCTTTGTTCCTTGGATGCTTACCTGAGTTTTTTCAACAACAATTCCCATCAATTGGGTAATTGGTTCGGATGGCATATGGAATGTGAATAGTGATGGAACAGGGCTTTCAATCTTATGATTTAATGCCTCAAGCCATTTCAACCCATCCAATTTGGGTGAGCCACCCGTTGTGACTATAACCTTATCAAAAATTGCAGGTTTATGCTCATCGCCAATAAACAATAATTCTAGTCGGTCATTGATGGGATCAATCGCTTTCACGCCGCATCCAGTTGCTATATCAATATGAAGCCTTTTTGTCTCTTTCAAAAAACAATCGATAATGCTCTGCGAATTCTGCGATACAGGAAAAACGCAATTATCGCTTTGGGTAACTAACGGAACGCCTCTGGATTCAAACCATCGAATGGTATCTTTATTGCTAAAAGCATGAAATGCTTTTTTTAGACTGCGCCCGCCTCTTGGATAGGCATTGCAAAGCTCATCAATAGTGCTGCAACCATTGGTTAAATTGCACCTTCCACCGCCAGACACTTTTACTTTTGAAAGGACTTTATGCGATTTCTCAAATATAACAACTTTGGCATCGGGATAATTCTCCTTTGCAGCAATTGCAGCAAAAAAACCTGCGGCACCTCCACCAATTATTCCAACTTTCATTTTATCCAACGCTTTTAAACTTCAAAGATAGCTCGAAGTAAGTTTCTAAAATAATTAGGTGAAACAAAATCTTTACATGTATTTTGTTTTTTGGTCATGGTCAGAAAAGCATTACTTTTGAATTTCTAAATAGACAACTAAAGAACCATTATTTGCCACTAAGACACAAAGTCACCAACTTAGATATGTCTTATTTATTAATCTTTGTGAACCTTTGAGCCTTCGGGTCTTTGTGGCAAATTTATTACCTTAAAAAAACAGACATTGGAAAAATTTGAGATAATAGCAACAACCATATTCGGGCTTGAGGAGGTGCTTGCTGCTGAACTGAAGGAGATTGGGGCAACCAATATTGAGATATTAAGCCGAGCAGTAAAATTCAAGGGCGATAAGGCGATGCTCTACAAGTGTAATCTTCTTTTACGGACAGCAGTTAAGGTTTTGATGCCTATAAAAACTTTTTTTGCTGCCAATGAGCAGCAGCTATATGATAATATCAAGAAGATTGATTGGAATGACTATTTCAGCTACAATAGAACCTTTGCCATTGATGGAAGTACGTATAGCGAAGTATTCACACACTCCAAATTTGTTGCCTTAAAATCGAAGGATGCCATAGCCGACCAATTTCGTGAGAAGTATAGCATACGACCATCCGTTGATCCTGTGAACCCTCATATCCGAATCAATGTGCACATCAACGACAGAACGGTTGTTGTCTCAATCGATAGTTCGGGCGCACCATTGAGCAAAAGGAATTATAGGCTTGCATTAACCGATGCTCCGATAAACGAGACTCTTGCTGCAGGGATTATTCTACTCTCGGGATGGGATAGAAAGTGCGATTTTATCGACCCGATGTGTGGCTCGGGAACATTTCCCATTGAAGCGGCTTTAATTGCTAATAACATCCCATCAGGTCGAAACCGTAAGTTTGGATTCGAGACATGGGGAAACTACGATGAGGATATTTGGAATGAGGTTAAGGCCGAGGCTGATTCAAGGATTATCAATTCTGAAGTAAAGATATTTGCTCAGGATATTGATAATCAGGCAATCGATATAGCATTTGCAAATGCTAAGCGGGCAGGGGTACAGGATTTAATTACATTCGATAAAATCGATTTTTTCCACTCATCACATGATACAGGAAGCGGTATTGTTGTAATGAATCCTCCTTACGGTGAGCGGTTGCAGGTTGATGAGATTACCAATTTCTATCAGGATATGGGTTCGAGGCTAAAGCATTTTTATCAGGGCTGCGATGCTTGGATTATCAGCTCAAATTACCAAGCGCTTAAGAACTTTGGTTTAAGGACATCTCGGAAAATAAAACTATTCAACGGACCGCTTGAGTGCCGTTTGCAGAAGTATGAACTGTATCAGGGGAGCAAGAAGGCAAGCAAAATAGAAACTAATTCTGCCGAATAGACTAGTGAATTCTACAGGAACTATATTGAACTAACTTGCTTTTGTGCGCTGAATCAATTGCCCAAAGCCATAGCCTAAATATATAAACCAAACCGACCATCCTAAATGAAAGAATCGTTGCTTTAATCCAAGATAATTACCCATAAAATCAGGCCAATACGTTGAAAAGCCAAGCAACATAATCAGAAAGCAAAGGATTGACATTAATTTGATATTTGGCAGCTCCTTCTTCCATAGGATTAGACTTAAAAATGGAGATAAAATTAGTAGGATAGCAGGCATTCCTATTAATAGATGTAATCGTTGCGGATATGGAAATATTCCTGCACCTGCAATTGAAACTGAAAAGGCTAAAATTAAAAAAACAGGAATAGTATTAATCCTAAAGTTTTTACATACTCTGTATAATTCAACGACAAAGAAAATACTAAGGATTGAGCATAAAACTAATCCAAGTGTAAATATATACTGAGTGCTTGTTCCCAATGCCCCTAACTCGCTAACCATTTGCGAAAGGTGATTGTAATCACCCATAATCAATCCGCAAATAATTGTTGTGCTAAAGAAAACAATAGGGATGAAAATCCCTTTTAATAGGATTCTTTCTGTTTTCAAAACTACTCTCCAATAATCTATTCTTATGGTTGCTTAATTCTGCTTGTCAAGTTTAAAGTATCTTATTCCAAGGTATATGGTACTAAGCACACTAATCATTATTAAAATTCCCAACATCTCCTGTGGCGTTAGGTTTGATAGAAACCAAAGAATAGTAATTATGGAAAGAATAGGAATAATATACCCGCCAGGGATTTTAAAAGTATTGGAATCGTCATCTTTTCGCTGTCGAAGTTTGATTACTGAAAAGGCAACCCCTAGGTAAACCAGCAGCACTGATGATGAGGAAAAAATGGCCAACTGTTTAAACTCACCTGTTATTGAGAAAAAGCATCCCAATGATGTAAATACAAGAACTGAAATGTACGGTGTTGCGAATTTTGGATGAACAACGGATAATGGTTTGATAGGAATTACCCGATCCATCGAAGAACGGAATAGAACCCTTGGCATATTTAGCGTATCGCTGCTCAAATATCCGAACATCGAGATGGCTGCACCTGCAATCATTATGGTAATTCCAACTGGACCCATAATTCGTTTTGCCACTTCGGCCAATGGAGCCGATTTATAGGTTGAGAATGAATCGCCTAGTATTCCTTGCGAAACCAGCTGAATAGCGATGTAGATTAAAAGGATAATCAGAAAACTTAGCATTATCCCTTTGGGGACTGTCTTTTTAGGGTTTTTAACCTCTCCACCCACGCTTAGGCTGCTCTCTGCTCCTTGAAATGCAAAGAAAAGGATAAGCGAAATCTTTCCGATATCGTTTAAAGCAGGTGTCTGTTTCCATAGCAAATTCTCAAAGGCAATTTGTGTCGAACCCCATATAATTAAGAGTAGCAAAGGAGTTAACTTGGCTATGGTTGTAAACTTAATAAGCGCAATCCCTTTCTTTACCCCAATAACGTTAATGGTCGCTAAACCGCTGAATAGCACAATAAAAAAACTTATTCTAAAAAGTGTTTCATTAAATAATGGGAACAGATAGGCCAATGTATTGGCTAAAGCATTAGCTACTGCTGCCGTAGCCATCAATGAGGTGCCAAAGATTAACATGTTGGTTGCCAAGAAGCCAAAATACTTACCGAATGCAACCTCGATGTAAGCGTATGCACCACCAGTGATGGTTACCTTGCTGCCTGCTTCGGCGAAGCAAAGCATAATTATGGTAATAAGAAACCCACAAAAAAGATATGCTAGTATCCCAGCAGAACCAAGGCCCTCGCTTACAAAGGCTGGTAAAACAAATATCCCCGAACCGATTACAATATTGATAATATTTGAAGTAAAACCCCAAAGGCCAATATCACGTTTCAAACCTTCTTCAGTGCTCATATTTGATAATTTTTACCATCAAATATAGCTTTTTTAAATAATTTTTCGGGGTCTTTCTTTGCCGAGTTTTGATGCCTTGGCTATTCTAAAAGGAGGAATTAGCTCATTTCAAATGCCATGCAGGTTTCAATTTAACTACCGCTTTATTGATAGAACAACTTTCGATATGTGCACCTGATAGGTAACCGGTACTTATTAAAAACTCATTTACAGTCTCACCTCCTGTAAATTTGAATGCCTTTTTAAATAGTTTCGTCCACTCCTGCTTTGTTTTGGGATGATGGTAGTCCAACCATTTCTTAAATGAACCAAACTCTTTTTGTAGTTGTAGAATCACATTAGCATTATGGATTGCAGCATCAATTTTTAAACGGTTACGAATAATTCCTGTATCATTTAATAATCGTTGTCTATCAGGCTCTTTGTAAGATGCAACCTTTTTAATATCGAAGTTACTAAATGCTTTTTTGAATTTTTGTTGCTTATTTAAAATGGTGGTCCAGCTTAAGCCTGCTTGGTTAATTTCTAGTATAAGACGTTCAAATAGCTCATTATCATCCTCAATGGGGAAACCGTATGCAGTATCGTGATAAATGCGATGAACATTCGATTTATCGAGATGAAAAACCGCTTCGCAGTATGACTTAGGGTTTTCCATGGAAGCATGAGTGTATTATAACGTTATAATTTTAGGGGTTTGTCTTCCAGATTTTATCTGATGTTTCCAAATATTCTGATAGTGCTGCAGAGCCATACCAATTATAAAGCTCAGCCTCTAGAATGTTTTCTTTGATTGCGGGATCTGTTTGGAGTAGCTCTTTCGCTTCATCAAGTGAAGTAATGTTTAGAATGAAAATTCCCCTGTACGTTTTCTCATTTTTTCCTAGTGGTCCGGCAACAATAAGTTTACCCAACTTAACTAAATGGTTAATGTTTTTCATATGACCAGCAAAACAGCTACGAATAAACTCCTTATCGGTGGTTTTATTAATTCCTGTTTTAAGAATAACCAAAATATAGCCTTTCATTCCATACTGGTCGGCGCCATACTTTTTTGCCAGAGTAGAGTCGTAATTTGGATTTGTATTCTGCCCAATGGCCGATACACCAATGGTAAGAATTAACATGAGCGTATAAAATGTTTTCATCTTTTTTATTCTTTTTTCTTTATACTCACTATTAATCTCCTTTATTTCATCGTTCAAAGATGTTACTTTAAAGTCTGAAAAACGATTTTTGATTTTTGAGCGTAAGGTGAATTTTAAACGATTACCCGCCCCTACGAGCATCAATAAAACTTTTAACAAAAATCACCATTGTTGTAAGCGAGGTGGCAATCATTACTAGAACTCTGGCAATCCCAAGAGTATCAACCCTATTAATAGCACCTGCAAGTGGTTTTATCAAACCAATAAGGATCAGTAATGTAAGAACTACAGCGATATGAGCAACCGCTCGATTCCCTTTCTTGAACCAAGGGGTTATTGCGACAAGGACTATGCCTGCAAAAACAGGTATTAAAGCGGTAACGGAAGGTGTTACTGATGTAAAATATGCCCAACTACCAAGGATTATAAGGGTTAGAGCGTTCAGTAGGTTTATAAAATAAGGTTTCATATAATTCGTTTTACAATCAAACAGCAAATTGTAAAGATGGTTCAAGGTTTTTTAGGGATTTTTTAGTTTAGATTATTTCTGAACAATAGGAAATAACCGATTATCAGTGGGCATAAATTGAAATTTGTAAGACTAAAGTCTTTTAAAGTTGAGGCTTTCATCTTGTGTCGAGGAGGTAAATGGTAAAGCGCAACAGCTTACTGAAATGATTTCGTTTTTTAGAACATAGGTTTTAGGGTTTAATAATCAGGCCTAAGTCTAATTATTTAGGCTTGTTCCAAAAATCGATATCGAGTAAATAGCTTCCATTGGGCTGTTTTCGCCATACGTTAATGTACTTTACTGTAACATTGTATAGAGAGTCTTTATACATAATTTTTGATGATGCTAACCCCGTTTCGTAGATTACCTCAATATTTCCATCGATAGTTATAACATCAGTATTCATTTCTATAACCTTGGATGATTTAAAATCCTCAGCCCAAAAGGCTTTTATGCTATCACGTCCGTAAACAAAGTTCGACCCATTTGGGCTTAATTTTGCCGAATCGGAATACATCAATGACAATCGTTCTGCATCGCTCGATTTAAAGCACTCGGCAAGTTGAGCATTTCTGCTTTCGACAATACCTTTCATCTCCTCTTTCGATAGGCTTAGTTCGGAATTGCCGCATGAACAAACCATAAAAATGGTTAAGGATGATAGTATAAAGATTATTGCTTTCATTAATAAATAATTAGCGATTCAAAATCAACATTGATAGAATTTATACTATGACCGTTATTGAAATACTTACCCTATCTATATTTCTTGTAACGAAATTGAGATGAAATTATTTGGTTTTTCCTAAATTTGGAAATCAGTCTAATACGAGCGATTATGAGGTATTTAATTTTATTTATAAGCATTCTGTTTACTTTTCCAGTTTTTTCTCAAGGTCTTTATGCTGACTTTACTCCAAAGGAGAAAAATCTAGTCTTCCTCGATAATTTTGATAATAATGCAAATAGGTGGTGGCTTGGGGATAACTCTGAAGCTTATGGTGCTGTTGAGAAAGGAAACTATATTCTTGAATGGAGAGGAAAACTCCCGATTTGGTATAGTCTTGCTGGGGTTAATTTTGATTTCTCAAAGGATTTTGAGATAGAAGCATCCATAAAGCAAACCAATGGAGCAGATGGAAACCTATTTGGGTTGATATTCGATAAGTCTGATAACGGTGAGTATGGGTTTATTGTTAATGGTCGAAGCGAATCGGTTGTTTACCAAGATATAAAGAATGAAAATCGTAGGTTTATAAAAGATGGGGGTGAGGTGATTCCTGATATTAAGGTTACCTACAATGAATATAATAAACTTACAATAAGGAAGATAGGTGGTGATATTTATTTCTTTGTTAATGAGGTGTTCTTAAAATCAGGGGAGAGTAATGGTTTTGTATCGAATAAGATAGGCTTTGAGATTTGGTATAATTCACGCATATATATTGACTACCTAAAGGTTTCGTATCTGAAAAGGGTTGAAAATAATATCGTATCTGAACCTATCATTAATAAAGAGACAGCCAATAAGAATGTCAAATCAGATGTTGATATTGATATCCCAGCTGTAGCAAGGCAAAATCCCGATCGTTTTGCCCTAATTATCGGCAATGAGGATTACTCCTCGAAACAAAAGGAGATTAAGACAGAGATTAATGTTGATTTTGCCCGTAACGATGCTGCCTCGTTTAAGGAGTATGCAATAAAAGTGTTGGGAATTCCTGAACAGAACATCACCTATCTGCTTGATGCAACCTTGGGTGAAATGAGCCAAGGGATTGATAAAATGAATAAGATAATCAAAGTAACCGATGGCACTGCTGATGTTTTCTTTTACTACGCAGGACATGGTTTACCCGATGAGAACACCAAGGAGGCATACCTTATCCCTGTTGATGTGAATGGTACAAATCTGAACTACGCTATAAACCTGAAAAGTGTTTATTCAAAGCTAACGGAATTTCCTAGTCAACGGGTTACAGTCTTTTTAGATGCATGTTTTAGCGGAGGGGCACGGAATCAAGGCTTGCTATCGGCTCGTGGGGTTAAGGTTAAACCAAAAGAAGAATCATTAAAAGGAAAATTGGTTGTTTTCACGGCTAGTTCAGGTGAGCAAAGCTCATTGCCCTATAAAGCCAAGAATCATGGTCTATTCACATATTATTTATTGAAAAAATTGCAGGAAACCAAAGGAGAAACAACCTATAAGGAGCTGTCGGACTATTTGAATAAAACGATAAAACTGAATTCAATACTTGCTAACGATAAAGAGCAGCTGCCACAAACAAGTACTAGCGCTGAGATACAGAATGAATGGATGAATTGGAAGATAAAATAAAGTCAACAAGAAATACATCGATAAATAGAGAATTTATAGTAGAACTCATTTCGAATTTTGCATTTATGCAAAATTCGAAAGCCTCTGTGTTCTCTGTGCTTCTCAATATCGATAAACATTATTATAGCAAGGCTGTAAATTATTAAAATGAACTAATTATTTTAGGCTTAACTTAAGTTCTCTGTGTTAAATATATACCGTACTCTTATTAATTAGAATGCTATGGCAGACGAAAATCCTTACTTAAGTTCATTGGATAATAATTCCGATGATGAAATATTCGAAATCATTTCGAATCCCGACGAAATGGAGAATTCCCTAAAGTACACTGCCGCTTTAACGGTTGCTTTAAAGCGTGAGATGATATCTGAATACCAAGCCGAAAATTTACTTGATGGAAATACTACTGTATTAGATTATAATCCGAATATTATCGACAAGCAGGTTGAAGATTTCAGGGAAGAAAAGGCAATTCACCGAAAAGAATCTCGGAGAAAGTTGACCAATATTCAGTATGGGCTTATGCTGATCGGAGGGGGAGTTGTTTTACTACTTTTCCTTTTATATGATGACCTATTGTTTCCAACTAGAACAAAATTTATTGGAATTTCCTCAATCGTCATGGGATTTCTGCTTGTAATAATTGGATACATTGATAGATGGAGAAAGAAGAGGAAAAGAGAAGAAAACCCTCAATACTTCTAATGATTCACATTAAATAACATATTTAGTATTACTAACTTCTCTTCCGTGCATCAATAAAGTTTTTACGAAGATTACCATCGTTATTAACGTGTTGTGTGTCATTAAATAAAACCATTATCCGGTTAATAATAGCTGATAAAAAATAGATAATTTGTGACTATTCAGCAGTAATCGAATTGAACAAAAACCACGGAGACACGCCTGCCTTAGTACCTAAGTACGGCGGGCAGGTTTGCGAGAGGTGAAAGCGAGTAACAGCCTTTATAGCTGTAGGTTACATTTGCCCATGAAAGAAAATGGTTATCTGAAAATGTACCTGAGTAGTTACGTTTTGGTTTTTTACATATTTTTTGGCAAACGCTGATCTTGTTGCATATGGTTTTATGCCATATGGTATTTTTTCTGAAAAATTAAAGCCTTTTCACCTATGATAACATTTGACGATTTTCAAAAGGTTGATATTCGTGTTGGACGAATTGTTGAAGCTGAGAACTTCTCCGAAGCTCGTAAACCTTCCTATAAGCTAATGATTGACCTTGGTCCTGAGATTGGAGTTAAGAAATCTAGCGCACAGTTAACCAGAAACTACAGCCTTGATCAGCTACTGGGGAGGTTAGTATTGTGCGTTGTAAACTTTCCTCCGAGGCAAATTGGTCCTATTCATTCAGAAGTCCTTACATTGGGCGTTCCCGATGTTGATGGGGAATGTATATTGATTACTCCCGATAAAGATGTACCCCTCGGCGGGCGTTTATACTAGTTTTGCTACTTTTGCATCTATGGAAAACCATGAACCAAAACATACCCGCAGGGTTCGATATAAGGGCACGCACCCAAAATCTTTCAAGGAGAAATACAAAGAGCTACAGCCTGAACTTTATGCAGCTGATGTAGCTAAGGTGATTGAACAGGGGCGAACCCCAGCAGGGATGCATCGCTCCATTTGTGTTGATGAGATTTTGGAGATACTATCCATAGAACCCGGACAGGTTGGGATGGATGCAACATTAGGATATGGTGGCCATAGCCTCGAAATTCTGAAAAGGCTTCAGCCCAGAGGGAGATTATTTGCAACGGATATCGACCCTATTGAATTACCCCGCACAGAGGAACGATTAAGAAACTTAGGATATGGCGAAGATATTCTTGTTATCAGAAAGTTGAATTTCTCCGAGATCGAGCAGATTGTTGCCGAATCGGGATTACTCAACTTTGTACTAGCTGATTTAGGCGTTTCATCAATGCAAATCGATAACCCCGATAGGGGTTTCACATTCAAGGTTAATGGCCCTTTAGATTTACGGCTTAACCCCAATAATGGGAAACCCGCATCATCGCTTTTAAAGACCGTTTCGCAAAATAGATTGGAAGAGATACTCGTCGAAAATTCGGATGAGCCATACGCTCATGAGATTTCTGCTGCTATTAAGGCGAATATTGCAAAGAGAGTCACAATTGGAACCACAACTCAGCTAAGAGATATTATTGCCGAGGCATTGATTTTTATTCCAAAAAATGAACGTAAAGATGAGGTGAAAAAAACCTGCCAAAGGGTGTTTCAGGCTTTAAGAATAGCCGTGAACGATGAGTTTGGCGTTTTAGAAAAATTTCTAGAGGAGTTACCATATTCTCTTGCCTCAGGGGGTAAAGTGGCTATTCTAACCTTCCATTCTGGAGAGGATCGTAGGGTTAAAAAATCCTTTCAGCACTTCTTAAATTTAGGTCTTTATAGCGAGATTGCACCCGATCCAATTCGCCCATCGGTTCAGGAATGCAATACCAACCCTCGTGCACGCTCAGCGAAATTGCGTTGGGCGGTAAAATAATTTGGCAATTATTTTTGTACTTGCAATTATAAATTCGCAGTAGTAGAAGAAATTGAAGCCTTAGGCTTGGAATAATTTTGCTTTTAGTATAAACTGATTTTGGTACAATTCGCTTGAGGTGAATTCTACTTCGCCTAGATTCATTAAGTTGAGCAAGAGTTTTGTCAAAGCCTAACGAAGGGTTTTACGGCGAATTATTATAAACACGAGAAACACCCCATTTGAATCGTTTGCTTGCAATTGCAGAATGATACCCCTCTCTTAATCTCCCTTTAGCTTAATTTAGCTTTACCTGCAAATTGAATAAACACCATACAGTCAAGCAGATACACAATAATATTATATTGAAGATTAATAATTTAACATTTATTTAATATTCTTTTTATATCATATTTATTTTTTAGCATTAATTTAGTCTAAATAAAAATAACAAAAAAATGAAGTAACTATGAAAAAGATTTTATTATTAAGTGTACTAGTTTTATCGATGACACAGTTGTGGTCACAACCTGTTGAGCAGGATAAAACCGTTGAAAGTAGAAACTTTCGTATTCCCTTGATTGGTGAGCAAGCACCATCATTTACCGCCGAGTCAACTAACGGGGTATTAAATTTTCCTGAAGACTATGGTCGTAAATGGAAAATACTCTTTAGTCACCCTCGGGACTTCACTCCCGTTTGTAGTTCGGAACTTCTTGAACTAGCAGACTTACAAAAAGAGTTTGATAAGCTGGGTGTAAAACTAGCTGTTATATCTACCGATCCTTTAAGCACCCATGTTCAGTGGAAAAAGGCATTGGAGGAGATTAGTATTAAAGATAGAGAAAAGACAGCAATTAAATTCCCCCTCGTTGACGATGAGAAATTGGTAATTTCAAAGCAGTATGGGATGATCCATTCAGCAACAAACTCTACGATTGCTGTAAGAGGTGTTTTTATTATCGATCCGAAGGATGTAATTCAGGCGATCTACTTTTACCCGATGAGCGTTGGTCGAAACACAGATGAGCTAGTTAGGATGGTAACTGCGCTTCAGTTAACATATGCTGAAAATGTGATGACCCCAGCGAACTGGAAATCGGGAAACGATTTTATGATACCATACTCACCTGAATCGATTACCAGCAAATCTAAGGAGGTTCCTTCTGAGTTCTATAACCTCTCATGGTTTATGTGGTTTAAAAAGGCCAACTAGAAAACAGGAAAAGTCAGGGAAACCCTGACTTTTCTCATTATAACCTCTTGGGTTTAATTTCCTTCCACTTCATTTTAATGTGTAATTCTTCTTAGAAATAAAATCATTATTAACCGAGAAAAAAATCTAAAATCAATAGGTCGCAGCGATGCTGCTTCTAGCTAAAATGTAATCGTCTATTCTACAAATAGTTCGCAGCAATGCTGCTTTTCTATAGTCGCATAGCGACG
>Ga0209287_10000015_pt1 | contig 119961 bp, 84 predicted proteins | sample PPLLak3cmMay2015_2_FD_187255 | JGI IMG/M metagenome (GOLD analysis project Ga0209287, IMG submission 187255) | Freshwater sediment microbial communities from Prairie Pothole Lake near Jamestown, North Dakota, USA - PPLs Lake P8 Core (1) Depth... | ecosystem: Environmental > Aquatic >... | reverse complement strand
AATAAATTCCTTTTTCACCCACCCTTCAATTTCGGTTCTTACCCGAAGCCACCCATCCTTCTCCTCAAGGATTGTTACCGCTGCATTTTTGGGTATTGGATTGGCTTGTAGGGGGGCAGAGGCTGATGGGCTCTGTCTTATATTTAATAATGATGCGATCACGGTTCCATTCGTAGGTTGAGCATCAGAATCTTTACGTACATCGTTGAGCAGGTCGTTTCTTAATTTATCAAGCGGGAATGCGGGACCAGGGTCAGTTTTTCTTCCGGGGCAAATCTCCTCATGACCTAGAATCGTTTTTATGTTGTACTTTGATATTAGCGCATTGCAAATATCAAAACAGGTTTGAATCTGCACCTCAGTAAATGTATGCCAATATCGCTCGGATTGTTCATTCCTATGCTTTGCCAGAACAGCCTCGCTCTCAGGGTAAGCCTTTCCGAAGCTCGATATAAATGAATTGCCTGTTTTGGTAAGAGATCCTGCGTTGTCGAGCTCAATACCAATGGAGTACTTGTTAAAGCCTGTTCTATTGCCGTAGCTGCTTTCTCCAGCATGCCATGCCACAATATTAAAGGGGACAAGTTGATAAATTGAGCCGTCGCGACCAATAACAAGATGTGCCGATGCTTTTACATCATCACGGGCTAAATAGTCGGCAGAACTTTTTGCGGTACTACCAACCGTATAGTGGATTATGATGGTGTCTGGCAGGTTTAAGCCGAATGGTTGTTGGTTCTTGGGACATTTCACTTCAGTGTACTTCCCATCTTCAAGCCAGTGATTATCTTTAATATTCATAGTGAATAGGATTAGGCTAATCAGTTTTGTTTTACACGAATAAAAATAAACAAAAAAATAATACAAACCTCATCCTATTTATTTAATATTAAGTGGATAGGAATTAACGATAATGCGATATTAATCTAATATCGAATGAACCATCGTCGCCCCCATACGGCAACCATGGCAATTCCAAGCCGAGGAATCAGAAGCCACCATGCCGAAATTCCTATAGCTATGAATAGGAGCAAATCTTCGAGGTTGGAGTGGGAGATGGCTATGTGGTAGTTTAGCAAATCAGCATCCTGTTTTGTTATTCTTTCGCTTTGTACCTCATCAATCATGATGGCTGCACCGTAGGCTAAACCCAAAAGGTTTGCAGCAATCCACATCAACGAGGTTGATTCTGGCAGTCCAAAGATCTTTAGGATTGGGCTGAATATATTGGTTAGCAGGATTGTAATCTTAAACTCTAGCAATACCTTTTGAAGTATCATCAGTAAGGTGATAAGTACAACTATTTTTAGGCTCAGCTTGAACGATGATATAGTCCATGCTAGCAATACCTCTTTCAACGTTGGGTTGGCTATTGGCTGCACTCCAACTGATGATAAACCCATTTGTGATGGAAGAAGATAGTTGAGAATTACAGCCGCAATCACAGAAGTTATTATCCGTAAGGCAACCATGTGCCATGCCTTCGATCCTGTCTTCTTTTGAACGGCGGTTTCTACAATCAGATTATGGGCTATTAGGCTCATAATGGCCAGAATGGTCATCTCGCGAATGGTAAAATTGAGCGAGGTCATAACTGCAATGGCCGAGTAAATATTCAAAAATGCTGAAGTTAGATACACTAGTGCCGCCTCTCCTTTAAGCCCGATTAGGCCAAAGGCAGGGGACAGAAACTCCGAGATAACATTTAAAACGCCAAAATGGTATAGAAGCGTTACGCATAGTGAGATGGGTATGGTAATTTTCAAAAACCATAAAGATGTTTTGATGGCAGTGGGCATTGCCGATTTAACGCATTTTGTAAAGCGTTGTATAAAAGATTGTTGCTTGGTGCGTTTCATTTAGCGTTTTAAATAAAAAAGCCCCAAAAATTTGGGGCTTTGTGCGGGTAAAGGGACTCGAACCCCCACGTCTCTCGACACTAGATCCTAAGTCTAGCGCGGCTACCAATTACGCCATACCCGCGAAAATTGTGGTGCAAATCTAAACCTTTTTTTTAAAAGCGCAACATAGTTTGCATCAAATTATCAATAAAAGGCTGAAATACTCGTAGATGCTAGGGGTATTCATTTGTTTTTACTTCCTGAGCTCGAAATTTTTACCGAGATAAACCTTTCTTACCTGCTCATCATCGGCAAGTTCTTGCGCTGTTCCCGATTTTAGTATATCACCCTCGAATAAGAGGTAAGCCCTATCGGTAATGGTTAGGGTTTCGTGCACATTATGGTCAGTGATCAGGATTCCAATATTTCTATCTTTTAGATGAGCAACAATATTCTGAATATCCTCTACAGCAATTGGATCAACGCCTGCAAAGGGCTCATCGAGTAGAATAAATTTGGGGTCGAGGGCAAGGGCACGGGCTATCTCAGTTCGCCTACGCTCGCCGCCCGATAGCTGAATACCTAAACTTTTTCTAATCTTGGTTAAACCGAACTCGCTGATAAGCGATTCAACCTTTTCGCGTTGGTATTCTTTGGTAAATGAAGTCATTTCCAATACCCCTTTTATATTGTCCTCAACGCTTAAGCTGCGGAATACTGAAGCTTCCTGTGCTAAATACCCAATTCCTCGCTGTGCCCTGCGATATACGGGTTCGTTGGTAATATCGATATCATCAAGAAAAATGCTTCCAGCATTGGGATGAACCAAACCAACTATCATGTAGAATGTAGTGGTTTTACCCGCACCATTCGGGCCAAGAAGTCCTACTATTTCTCCTTGATTCACCTCAACAGATGCACCTTTAACAACTGTTCTTGCTTTATAGCGTTTTACAAGGTTATTGGTATGTAGCCTCATCGTATTTTTTTCTTGTATAATTGGTAAAGCTAGTAAATAATTGGAAATGTTAGAATATTATTTGCAAACCAGCTCGGATGCCAAACTTCTCGATGTTTGGATTGTCTAAATGGGTTAGCCTCCACGTGGCATCGATGCGAATAACCTTAAATATATTCTCTATCCCAATACCTGCCTCAGCATAGGGTTTGGATACTTCGCCCATTCCGTAAGGAAACTCTAACACTTTTTTGTTTTTATCGCTAATCGAACCGATTAAGAATTTACCGGTTGTAACCTCGCGCCACTTTAGCCTCCTCATTAATGGGATACGGTTAAGGAAAAACCCTTGAAAGTGGTGCTCTAGGGTTATGCTAGAGTACTGATCGGAAGCGAACTCGTAGTAGTTCATCATGTTAAAGGCGAAACGGTCGAAGGCATAGGTTTCATTCCCCTCGTGGAGCTGTAGTAATGGGTAGGGGACTGTGCCAAAAATTTTTCCACAATCAATAATAAAACGGGTATAGCCAAAGGGGTTGATCGTAAACTTATGGTAGTAATTGACGTGCAGCTTGGCGTAGGTGAATTGGCTGCCGAGCACCCCTTTATAGGAGCCCGTAATTTCAAAGTTTACTTCAGGGAATTTGCTACCCAAGCTAACCCTGTCGAATTCACCGGTTACGAATTTTTCATCCTTGAGCCATCGGGTGTTAAGCGTTAAGCTAAAGTTTGTGACCTTGTTTAATTCTGGACCACCAGAAACGTATTTAAAGGGTATCGAATCCGATGAGTATATATTTCGATAGCTGAAATTTAGGGTATTCGAAAGGCCTGTAAACCATTCCTTCTGATAGTAGCCCGATAGCTCTTTTACAAGCGTCAGCTTATAGTTTGGGTTTCGTCTTAGCACCGAGGTCATCAGGTTATCCTCGGTTAAAGCGTAGGGGCTTTGGCCTAGCTGTTCGATATCCTCCTTATACTCTAGGTTAATCGCTTGTCTAGGTTTCTTTTTAATCATATAAAGCGCACCTAGCCCATATTTAAAGCGATTGTCTTTATCGCCGTAGGCCAAAAAGGAGGAGAACATGATCTTCTTGCTGAACTTATTGCTTGTACGTCCTGACACTCTGAACCGATTACCCTCTATCTCGTTGAAACTGTATGTCTTATAGTAAGGTCCGATTTCAACATATCCCACCACGTAGTAATAGTTAACGAACATGTTAATAATGTCGATGAATGTTTTATACATCGGTACATTCTGAACAGAATCAACCATTCGGTAAATTCCCGCTTCTTTTTGGGTCAGCTCGAAGGGGCGAGTTTTGTTCCAATACTCTTCGTTTTGTTTCAACGCTCCCTCTTGAACTACAACATTACTTTGCAGCGATTGAATGGTATCCTGAATGGGTTCTTTTAGCCTAACCTTATTATATGCAGTTGTTTTCCTGCCGAAAAAACCGGTTGTCTTATCGGTTAGGTTGAAATCTACAAAAAGTGAAATCTGCTTTGGAAACCAAAGCGTATCGTTGATTAGCTGATATTCAGCCGATGCCACCATGTCGTTTACGAAGTTCAGGTTTACCTTATCTGCAAGCCTAACCTGCGCTTTTACAATGGCCCAGGTAGAATCGTTCACCCAAAAATCGCCCGTAAAGGTGGGCTCCATCTTTCGTTTTGGCTTAAAGGATATTTGGTAGCACCATTTGTGGTCGATGAAGGCGCTGTCAATCAGGTAGTATTTGTAGTAGAAGAGACCCGCATCAGCGATAGGGCTAACTAAACCTTGATCGAAAACGTTGATGTAATTATCGTAGATGTTAATTTTTTGGTAAATTTTCCCTGTGAACTGCGCAACGCTTTCGTTTTTAACCCCCGATATCTTTGTGGCTTTAATAACCTCTTTATCCACTTTGGGCGAACGTTGATAATGGTAGTCGGAGATCGCCTCGGAGATGAAGATTGGCAGAAACGTTTTACCCGTTATGGCGTTGGTGTCAACATAGTCGAAGATGAACTGAAACTGATTGAATATCTTCCGCTGCTTCATTTTATCGTCAACGTTATTGAGGTCAACCTCAAGTTTATTGTAGCTCTCGTACGAATAGGACTCTAGCTTATCAGGATCGTTTTTCCATTTATTCTTGATAATACTTCTTAAAATGGGATGTGCTGGGTTTTCTCCGGGAACAACGGTAATCCCTTCAATGGCAAATGATGCCGCCTTGAGCTCAATGGTTATCTCTTGGTATTGCCCTTTGCGTATGGCTACCGATTTTGGATCGTAACCAACGTAAGAGATGGACAGTGAGTCGGTAGCACCGCGCGTTTCGAGAAAAAACTCCCCCTTTGAATCGGTAATGGTGCCAATAGATGTGCCTTTGAATGCTAGGGTTACAAATGATAAAAGCTCTTTAGTATCCGCATCCATAACTTTGCCCCTAATTTTAGTGATTTGAGCAATTGATGTCTGCGTGAAAGCAAGAGTTGAAAAGGCAATGATGAGTATTAACTTAGTTTTATTTTTATTCTTTTTCATCTAAAAATAGTAAACAGGTTTTTGTGGTTTTTGTTTTCAAGGGCAATCCCATTCGTTCATGAATTATGCAAATTACCCATTTGTAAAGCGATTTTATATAATTTTATTGTATATCCATCGATAGAAATCAAGTTTTCTGTACTATCCGTGTCGAAATAAAAATGCTTGCTTCGAAAAGTAGCCATAAAGGTATAGCAATTAATGTCATGCTAAGCACATCGGGGGGGCTTATAATTGCTGCTATAATAAGAATGACAATAAAGGCATGTCTCCTATACTTTTTTAAAAAAGCAGGGGTTATGATTTTTATTTTGGTTAAGAAGAAAACTAATATGGGCAGTTCAAAAACAAGCCCAGTTACTAATGAGAGCGAGGTTACGAGCGATATGTACGATGATAGATTAATCGTATTTTCAACCTGATTACTTATGCTATAGTTTCCTAAAAAATCAACTGAAAATGGAGTGATAAAATAATAACCAAATAATACACCTATAATAAATAGTAGAGAAATTATCGATACAGCTCCTCTTGCCTTTTTTCGCTCCTCCTCGTAAAGCGCTGGGCTAACAAACTTCCAAAGTTGGTGTATTATATAAGGGAATGCTATAATTAACCCTGCGTAGATTGATACAAGGACATGGGTGTTGAATTGCCCTGCCATATCAATATTGATAAGTTTAAGGGGTTTTGAATTTATGCAAAACGAAGGTGAATCCAAGAGTTTTGAAAAATAGCACATCAACCTGTTGGTGAAAAATTCAGGGGATTTTGGTGCCAATAGAATTTTATCGAATAGATATTTGTACCCGAAAAATGAGGCGCAAGCAGCAATGAAAATAGCGATGAAAGCACGAAGTATGACCCATCGTAACTCTTCAAGATGATCCATGAATGTCATCTCCTTCTTTTTCGCCTCTTCCTGCTCAACCATACTATTATACAATTCCCTCCTTAAGGATGTCGTGAAGATGAATCATGCCCGCATATTTTTCGTTTTCAGTGACAATCAGCTGGGTGATTTTGTGCGATTCCATTTTATTAAAAGCGTGTATAGCTAGCTCATCCATGTCGATCGATTTTGGATTTGCCGACATAATATCCTTTGCCGTAAGATTATCGAAAGATTCGTTTTTCTGCAACATTCGGCGTAAATCGCCATCTGTGATTATCCCGGCAACCGTACTGTCGGGGTTTAGAACAGCGGTTGCCCCTAACCGCTTGGTGGTCATTTCGAGAATTATGATTCGGATTTTATCTTCGAGGTTAACCTTTGGGGCGTTCACTTTGGTGAAAATATCGGAAACCCGCATGTATAGCTTCTTGCCAAGCGAACCACCTGGATGTACTCGCGCAAAATCTTCGGGCGAAAAACCCCTAAGGTTAAGCAGGCAAACGGCAAGCGCATCGCCAATTACTAGCTGAGCCGTTGTGCTCGATGTTGGGGCAAGATTGTTCGGACAAGCCTCTTTATCGACCGTTGCTTTTAGAACAAAGTCTGACTTTTGAGCCAAATATGAGTTTGTGCTCGATACGATTGCGATAATCTTATTCCCCAAATTTCGTATCAAAGGGATTAAAACCTTTATTTCGGGCGTGCTTCCGCTCTTCGATAGGCAAACAATCACATCATCGGGTTGAATGATACCTAAATCGCCATGGATTGCATCAGCGGCGTGCATGAAAATGGCAGGAGTTCCCGTTGAGTTCAGCGTTGCCACTATTTTGCTAGCAATTATGGCACTTTTACCAATCCCTGTAACAATTACCCTCCCTTTTCCGTTATAGATAACCGAAACGCTTTTTTCAAAATCATCGTCAACCATCAAGGCGAGCTTAGCGATAGCATCAGCCTCGGTTTTAATGGTTTGAATAGCGAGCTTTTTTATGTCTGTTGCCATTTTTTAGCTAATTTTAACGTCTTTTAATTAAATTCTTAAAAAACTGACTATTATTAACAGAATTCTTATTAAATTTAAAGTACAAAAGTACTGTTTTTTGGTTTACTTTATGAGCGTAATTATTTGAACAATTTTTTAACAGCAATAGGATGGACGTAACCCATTTAAAGTTACAGCAATAAATAATTTTTATCAACATTTAATTACTAAGCAAGTTCAAAATATGAGCATTAATGCAGAAATATCACTTAGCGAATATCTTAATAAATATTTTGGTTTTGGTCACTTTAAAGGTAATCAAGAGGTAATTATTCGAAATGTTTTAGCAGGAAACGACACCTTTGTGCTTATGCCAACCGGAGGAGGAAAATCTCTTTGTTATCAGCTCCCCGCATTAATAATGGATGGTACAGCCATTATCATCTCTCCGTTAATTGCATTAATGAAGAACCAGGTTGACTCAATGCGAAGTTTTAGCGTTGAGGATGGAGTAGCCCATTTCATGAACTCCTCATTGAATAAAGCGCAAATACAGAAAGTGAGACAGGATGTAACCTCTGGAGTAACTAAAATGCTCTATGTTGCCCCCGAGTCGTTAACAAAGGATGAGAATATTCAATTCTTAAAAGGGGTAAAAATATCGTTCTACGCCATTGATGAGGCTCACTGTATATCGGAGTGGGGACATGATTTTAGACCTGAATATCGTCGTATTCGCCCTATTATCAACGAGATTGGAACCGCCCCGCTAATTGCCCTAACGGCAACCGCAACGCCTAAAGTGCAAAGCGATATTCAAAAAAATTTGGGGATGCTTGAGGCCAGCGTATTTAAATCATCATTCAATAGGCCTAATTTATACTATGAGATTCGTCCCAAGGTCAATGCAACCAAAGAGATTATTCGGTACATCAAAAATAATACTGGGAAGTCAGGAATTATTTACTGTTTAAGCCGCAAAAAGGTTGAAGAGTTGGCCGAAATTCTAAAGGTTAACGGTATTAAGGCATTGGCATACCACGCTGGTATGGATTCATCAACCAGATCGGGGAATCAGGATAAATACCTAATGGAGGATGTTGATGTTATTGTAGCCACCATAGCCTTTGGGATGGGTATCGATAAACCCGATGTTCGCTACGTAATTCATTACGATATCCCCAAAAGTTTAGAGGGTTACTATCAGGAAACAGGTCGTTCAGGTCGCGATGGTGGCGAGGGGCAGTGCATCACTTTTTACAGCTATAAGGATATTCAAAAGTTAGAGAAGTTTATGCAGGGCAAACCTGTAGCAGAACAGGAGATCGGCAAGCAGTTGCTCTTGGAAACGGTTACCTATGCCGAGACCTCTGTATGTCGAAGAAAAATGCTTTTGCACTACTTTGGTGAAGAATACAAAGAGGATAACTGCGGATGCTGCGATAACTGTTTGAATCCAAAGCAGCAGTTCGAAGGGCATGAATACCTTCAGATGGTTCTCGAAACCGTTGTAGCCGTTAAAGAAAAATTTAAGGCCGATCATATCATCAGTATTCTAACCGGTAATGCGAATACTGCCGTTAAATCCTATAAACATAACAAGCTAGAAACGTTTGGGGAAGGGGTAGAGAAAGATGTTCGGTTTTGGAATGCGATTCTTCGCCAGGCCATGGTGATGAAGTTTTTGGATAAGGACATCGACAACTACGGACTGATTCTCCTCACCGAAAAGGGAAAGGATTTCCTTGAAAAGTCCTATGATATTATGTTCACTCAGGATCATGAGTACGAAGAGGCTGAAGATGATGATGCAGGAGGTCCTCCTGGAGGGAAATCGGGTGCAGTTGACGATGAGCTCTTCAACATGCTGAAAGACCTTCGAAAGAAGGTTTCGAAGAAGAAGAATCTTCCACCTTTTGTCATTTTTCAAGACCCATCGCTTGAAGATATGTCAATTCAATATCCTATAACCATTGAAGAACTTCAGAATATATCAGGTGTTGGAGCGGGTAAGGCGAAGCGTTATGGTAAGGAATTTATCGATCTGATTAAAGCGTATGTCGATGACAAGGAGATTATTCGACCTCAGGACATGGTGGTTAAATCCATTGCCAATAAATCATTGCTTAAAGTTTTCATTATACAAAGCATCGATCGTAAGATGGACTTAGATGATATTGCCGGGGCAAAAAATCTTGAAATGCCCGAACTGCTTACTGAGATTGAAGCGATTGTTAATTCGGGGACGAAGCTGAATATCGACTACTACATCGATAAAACCGTTGAGGAGGAGAAAAGGGAGGAGATATTCACCTATTTCCGTGAACAGGCTGAAACCGAATCGATTGAGGAAGCTATGAAGTATCTCGACGATGAGGATTTCAACGAGGAGGAAATTAGGTTGATTCGTATCAAGTTCCTTTCGGAATTGGGTAATTAGTGGTCTTTCTTAAATGAATAAAGTAAAAGGTTGGTTAGCACCAACCTTTTTATTTTAAAAATGTTTTAAAATTTGTAACAATTGCATTAACTCTAAGTCTTTATAGATAATGCTAAACTTTATGTTATGGAATTCTTTTATATTTATCATTGAAAATTAACCTGTAAAAACGTGGAAACAATACTAAACGTAAATTCAATCAGTAAGGTTTTTGGAAGCATCACTGCTGTTGATCGGCTCTCATTCAGCGTTCATCGTGGCGATGTAGTTGGTGTTCTTGGTCCGAATGGTAGCGGAAAAACAACAACCCTTTCAATAATCCTCTCGGTAATTAACGCTTCAAGCGGAGATTTTAGCTGGTTTAACGGGCTGAAAGGTGAAGTAGCCAATAGGCGAATAGGATCGCTGCTAGAGGTTCCATACTTTTACCCTTACCTTAATCTCGAAAGGAATCTTATGATTACTGCACTTGCAAGGGGTGCGGGTGAAAATGATATTCCTCGTGTGCTAGATGAAGTTGGCTTACTTAAACGCAGTAAATCGGCATTCTACACCCTTTCCCTTGGCATGAAGCAGCGATTAGCTATTGCGAGTACGCTTATCGGTGACCCTGAGGTGCTTGTACTCGATGAACCCACCAATGGATTAGACCCCGAAGGTATTGCTGAAGTACGGGATATAATAAAAAATCAAGCATTGAAGGGGAAAACTATTATTATGGCTAGTCATATTCTCGATGAGGTTGAAAAGGTTTGCCCAAACGTAATTATCCTTAAAAAGGGAAAATGTATCGCTTCGGGTAAGGTGGCTGAACTGCTTAGCGAGAAGCAAGTTGTATTAATTGAATCGGATGATATTGAAATTCTTACCATACAACTTGGTCAAAATAGCAATTGTAAACTTCTTGGAAGAGAGAACGGAAAACTATTAGTAGAGCTAAAGGATAATTATTCTCCATCGGCATTAAATAACTGGCTTTTCAGTTGTGGCATTTCGGTGAATCGTTTGGAACCTAGGCATCGTACGCTTGAATCGCAATTTCTCGAACTTGTTGGTAAACCTGAAAACATATAGAAAAGATGAATTCAATGAAGAAGATATTAAAGCTGGAGTTTATTAAAACTCTTAATTATCCTGGATTTAAAACCATTATAATACTTCATGCTGCACTATTTGTATTGGTTGTAACCATTGCCCCTCAGTTCAAGCACCCTATGCTAAAAATGGGACTTGAGAAATTGGTATCATTCCCTTATGTATGGGCAACCTTTTCCTGGGTTGGTAGCTGGTTTAATATTTTGCTTGGAATACTTGCCATCATTCTGGTCGGTAACGAGCATCAGTTCAGAATGTTTAGAAAGCAGATACTAGATGGTGTTAGCCGTAGCCAGCTGCTTTATGCTAAAATGGTAGTGATGCTAACCCTCGCTCTTTATGCGCTTGCGTTGATTTTACTGAGTGGTATCGTTTTTGGCATTATCTATTCAGAAAGCATTAGCTTTAGTGGAATTTTTGATAAAATGCCCTTAGTATTCGTACTATTCATTCAGTCTTTTGCCTATATGATGCTGGGTATGCTATTCGCATTTATTTTTAAAAGTAATGCCATATCTATAGTAACTTATATTCTGTTCTTCTTTCCTGTAGAGCCAATACTTAGAGCCTTTTTCCCTGACTCAATAGATAAGTTCTTTCCGGTTAAAATTATTTCAAACCTAACACCGTTACCCGATTTTCTTGAAATTGTATCAAAAAGTATGATTCAGGTAAATGGTAAGGCACCTGCTAGCCTGCATAGTATGGGACTTCTGCCCGATTCCTTATCGGTTTTGGTTTCCACTCTAGTTTGTATTGGGTATATTGTAGTCTTTTATTATGCAACTAAATTAATTGTTGATCGTCGAAACTTTTAAAGGATGTTTATGGAATTTGCATCTTTTTTGTATCCATATATAAATAAGGGGTAGTTGACAATCATTAAAAATGATTGTATATTTACTCATATCCAAAAACTAAAAAGAGATGAAAAGGATACTTTTACTTGTAGCTGGATTGACGATAGCGTATAACTCTCAATCGCAAACAATACTCACTTATAAGTCGCATGGCTTACTGCCCGATGTGCAAAACCCAATGATGCTCACTAAATTCGTTGACCCTGGGCTGGAGGGGCAGAATGCAACTTGGGATTTCTCCTCGCTTGAGGCTACAAATGATTTTGTTGGCAATTTGCACAAACCTTCCATTGTAAAGGGGGGAAGTAGATTTTCATCGGCTAATACAATCCTTGAGGAGTTCGGTAGCTATTTCTTTTTCAACTCGAATAGTAGCATTCTGGAGCAATACGGGTTTTCTTCAAGCAATGGGAACTTTACCATTGAGTACTCTAAACCATTTGTAAAAATGCGTTACCCATTCTCGTTTAATAGTTCATATTCAGGTATTTTCGCAGGAAAATACTTTTCTGAAGCCAAAGCCATTGGAGAAATTAACGGAACATACCGAGTAGAAGGCGATGCGATTGGCACATTAATTCTCCCCGAAGGAAAATCTTTTAGTAATGCCCTTCGTGTAAAAGAGGTGAAGAGTTACGATCAGGTAATTAACGGAAGCACAACTGGAATTGTTGAAACGAGCCATCGGTGGTATGTTAATGAGCATCGATTTCCAATCCTTGTGCTAATAAAATGCGATTATACATTTGAGAATGGTCAAACGAGTTCAACAACAAAGGCCGCCTATAACTCGAAGGTTTTGTTAACAAACAGCCGTTTAACGACTGAAAGTTTAGCGTACAAACTCGAAGTTTCCCCTAACCCTTACTACGATATAGTTAATATAAACTTACATATTGAACAGAAATCGAAGGTTAATATTACCGTTTATGACCTCATCGGAAAAAGAGTTGCATTACTAACTGATCGAATTGAAGAATCTGGCGATTTTACCTTTAACTTCTCTGCAAAGAGATTAGGATTGGCAAGGGGTACCTATATTGTAAAGGTGAGGGTAAATAACAGCGAGATTACACGTAAGATTTTAGAACTATAATCTGAATGATTATTTAAAAAGCGGACTGATTAAAAACCTGTCCGCTTTTCTTTTTTACAACGAATTTACTAAAACTCAAACTTAATGCCTTGTGCAAGCGGTAAATCGCTTCCATAGTTGATATTTACCGTTTGGCGGCGCATGTACTGCTTCCATGAATCGGATCCAGATTCTCTGCCGCCACCAGTTTCTTTTTCACCACCAAACGCTCCACCAATTTCGGCACCAGATGTGCTTGCGTTAACATTGGCTATTCCACAATCTGAACCACCCTCTGATAACCATTGCTCCATTTCCATCATGTTAGTGGTAAATAGGGTTGATGATAGACCTTGTGGAACATCATTGTTTTTTGCAATGGCGTCTTCTAAAGATTTTGCTTTGATAAGATAAAGTATTGGTGCAAAAGTCTCTTCCTGTACAATTTTGAAGCTGTTTTCTGCTTCAATGATAGTTGGTGCAACAAAAGTTTGGTTATCGAATCCTACTCCTGATATTATTTTTTTACCGCAAATCAGCTTTCCACCTTCCTCAATTGCTTCATTAATAGCGCTAATATATGCGCTAACTGCTGATTTGTCTATCATTGGACCAATAAGAGTAGCAGAATCAAGAGGATTACCAATTCGGGCTTCGAATTGTTCGTACGCCTTGATTAGCAAATCTCTAACCTCATTGTAAATCTTTTCATGTACAATCACCCTTCGTGTTGAAGTACAACGCTGACCTGCTGTTCCTACTGCTCCAAAAACAATCGATGGGATTGCCATATCAATGTTAGCAGAAGGCATTACGATAGCGGCATTGTTTCCACCTAGTTCAAGGATAGTTTTACCGAATCGTTTTCCAACAATTTGAGCCACATGCTGACCAACTTTTGTTGAACCTGTCACTGAGATTAATGGTATTCGTTTGTCCTCAAGGAAATTGTCGCCTAGCACAGAACTCTTTGCAATAATTAAATTGAAAACGCCCTCAGGTACATTGTTTTCGACCAAAACATCAGCAATGATTTTATGAACAGCTATTGCAGTTAAAGGAGTTTTTGAACTCGGTTTCCAAACAACAACATTTCCACCAATTACAGCAAGCATAGTATTCCATGCCCATACGGCTATGGGAAAGTTAAATGAAGTTACAATACCAATTACACCAAGTGGATGATACTGCTCATACATTTTATGGCTTGGGCGTTCGGAACGAAGCATTACACCATTCATGCTACGTGATAACCCTACAGCAAAGTCGCATATGTCGATCATCTCTTGCACTTCACCCATTCCCTCCTGAAGTATCTTTCCAACTTCGATGCTAATTAATCGACCAAGATCTTCCTTGTGTTCCCTTAATTTCATGCCGATTTGCCTTACCACTTCAGCTCTCTGGGGAGCTGGCCAATGTCTCCACTCTTTAAATACAAGATTTGCATTAGATATCATTATTTCATAATCCTCAACACTTGCTGTTTTAACTTCTGCTATGATTTCACCAGTTGATGGATTTTCAGAGCTCAATATTGATCCATGTGTTTCAACCCATTTTGCACCAGTGCTTAAACCGATATTTTTGTCTTCAATGCCTAGATTATGTAATGTGGTGCTGATAATTTTATTCATTCTTTAATTGTTAAAAGCCCAATTTACTTGAACTTTGATTAGTTATTTGCAAATATCATCTCTCATAAAGGAGTACCTATAGTCTGTTGGTGGAACAAGTGTCTCCTTAATCGTTCTTGCATTTGTCCATCGAATCAGATTTAAGGAACTTCCAGCCTTATCGTTTGTTCCCGAAGCACGAGCACCACCAAATGGCTGTTGTCCAACAACTGCACCGGTTGGCTTATCGTTGATGTAGAAGTTCCCCGCAGCATAACGCAATGTTTTCATTGCTTGATTAATAGCCGCTCGATCGGTTGAGAAAATCGCACCCGTTAAGGCGTATGGCGATGTTTGGTCGCAAACATCCAATGTTTGTTCGAACTCTTCATCGTTATATAGATAAATGGTCAACACTGGACCAAATATTTCCTCTTCCATGGTAACGAAGTGTGGGTTGGTTGTAAGGATTACAGTTGGTTCGATAAAATAACCAACTGATTTATCTCCATTACCTCCAAAAACAATCTCAGCCTCATTTGATTCTTTGGCCTTTTGAATATAGGTCATGATATTGTCAAACGAACCTTCATCAATTACTGCGTTTATGAAATTTGTAAAATCAGTGGGGTCACCCATCTTTATTTCATTTAAATTTTTAAGCATTAATGCTTTAAAATCAGGCCACATGGATTTTGGTATATATGCTCTTGAAGCTGCTGAGCATTTCTGACCTTGATATTCAAATCCCCCACGAATAGCTCCAATTACAGCCTCATCTAGTTTCGCGGTAGGATGCACAACTATAAAGTTTTTACCTCCAGTTTCACCAACGAGTTTTGGGTAAGAGCGGTAATTGTTCAGATTGTCTCCAATTTGTCTCCAAAAATGGTTAAAAGTTGAAGTTGAGCCTGTGAAATGTATGCCTGCAAGCATAGGCTGTTTGAATATCTCTTTCCCGATAACAGACCCTTTGCTAGGAATAAAATTGATAACACCATCGGGTAATCCAGCCTCCTTAAATATCTTCATAAGGATATAGTTGGATAAAATGGATGTTGTTGCAGGTTTCCAAACAACGGTATTCCCCATTAGCACAGGTGACATGCTAAGATTTGATGCAATGGCTGTAAAGTTGAATGGAGAAACAGCGAATACAAAACCCTCCAATGGTCTGTACTCCGTGCGGTTTAGGTTTGAATCTTCCGATAAAGGTTGGCCATTGTATATCTCGCTGGCAAAGAAAGCATTGAACCTTAAAAAATCAACAACCTCGCAGGCGGAATCAATTTCGGCTTGATATGCGTTCTTGCTTTGTCCAAGCATGGTGGCTGCATTCATCAATGCACGATACTTCTTCGATATCAGTTCAGCAATCTTTATTGTAACCGAAACCCTATCAATCCAAGATGTTTGCGCCCACTTTTCACGAGCAGCAAGGGATGCATCAACGGCCATTTGCACTTCTTTTTCACCTGCCAAATGGTAAGTGGCGAGTACGTGAGCGTGTTTGTGAGGCATTACAACTTTTCCTGTTACACCAGTTCTAATCTCTTTTCCACCAATGATGAGTGGTATGTCCATAACGTTTTTAGAAAGGTTTTCAAGCTCTTTTTCTAGTGCCACCCTTTCTGCTGAGCAGGGTGCATAACCCATTATAGGCTCATTCTTAGGACGTTCAAATTTAAATATTGAGTTATTCATTCTTAAATAGTTTTACTTATTCGGAGCAAATATAAAAACGATATGCAATAAAATACATAACGAAAATCATGTTTTGAAAACAAATTATAAATTACAATCATTCTTAATAACATACCATCACGATGAATGTTCGAAAACTAATATTTAATACTCTTCTTACAAAGTTCCTAGTTATGAGGTTCACCCTTCGACTCTGTTCAGGGTGACTGTCGCCCTGAGCGGAGTCGAAGGGTGTTTTATAGAATAAAAATCAATCTGTTTTTCTTATGTAAACAGCATTTACTCTTCTAAAGATGGATTTCAATAAAACCTGATGTTTGTCTGTTCTATCGACTAGAATTTTGTTTATTTTTGAACAATTATTTATTTGAGAACGGCATTTTATGCCGTTTTTAAGGATGAGTGTTATGCTAAATAATACCTAACTCTTAACGATATGGCAGGTCCAAAGGGTTCGAAGTACTACGATATATTTCTTGATTTTTCAATCGACCTTAAGCATAAGGAGGATGGACATCCTATTTTAACCGAGGAGCATTTCGAACTGCTCTTGCATATTGGTGATTTGGGGTCGTTGGTTGCATCGGCGGAAAAGATGAAAATAAGCTACCGAAAGGCATGGGAATTAGTTCGACAATCGGAAAAAACCCTCGGGTTTCAGCTAATCGAAAAGCATCGTGGTGGAAGAGATGGGGGGAATTCGACCCTTACCCCAGAAGGAAAGAAATTGGTTGATGCTTATAGGGAATTGAGGAATGAGTTTGATGCATCGGTAAAAATAATTGTTAAAGATTTTTTTCAAAAGATAAATAATTAGGAGCAATAGATGATATATTTAGTTGGGATTGATGATACCGATAATCTGGAAAGTAGAGGGACTGGGTTTATTGGGCGTACAATGGGTGAGGAGATTAACGCATCGGGATTAGGTGTTTGTGGTGGAGTATCGCGACATCAATTACTTTTCGACCCAAGAGTGCCATATACCTCTCATAATTCGTCACTCTGCCTTGAGATTGAAACCGACAAACCGAATGAGGTTTGGGATTTAATGGTTGAATATCTTCTTAGGTCATGTGCTCCTGGCTCCGATTGTGGTCTTTGCATGGTTGAGGCGAATAATGTTCCACACTCAATAATAGAGTGGGGTTTAACAGCTAAGCGAGATTTGGTTAAACAGGTCGATGCACATAATCTTGCCAAGAAGGAAAATATTCGACTTATTGGATTGACAGGCAACCACGATGGAGTGATTGGTTCGATGGCTGCAGTTGGATTACGTGCATCGGGCAACGATGGGCGATTTGTTGGGTTAAGAGGAACTGAGGTTAGAACAATTTCAGGGATTAAAACATCAACCGAAATAAAAAAATTAGTTCTTTTGCATAAAATTGTAACCCCCGATGGAGAATTGATTGACGAAAATTCAGCAATACTACTTGAAGGTTGGTTAAGACCGGTTCATCGAAACGGGCTTATTACTTTGATAGTTAATAAAATTGATAATAATGAAGAATATTGCTACAAAATCGCAGACAAAGAGTATATCAAGAGCATTTCCGACTAGCCTAACCATTTCTGTACAGGTATTATTGCTTTTGATGACTGGCTTTTTAGCAACCTGGTTGCACTTCCGATTTCGTATTCCGTTGAATATGCCTGGACGACATGGTTTGGAATTTATGCTATTGGTTATGGGAGCAAGAGCACTTTCGGAGTTGAGGATTACATCAACAATTACCATTTCAGGTTCTATCCTTGCTACAATGATTCCTGGTTTGCATTACGGTGATCCAATGCTACCTGTTACATACCTAATGATGGGTATTGTAATCGATTTTGCTTGGTATAAATGGCGTTCGGTATGGGTTTGGATTCCACTTGCCGCATTGCTTGGAGGGTTTGTATATAGTTTTATTCCTGTTATTAGAATGATTTTCTCTCCTATGTTTGGTATTATGCATAATTCGCTAAAAGGCGGGTTGTTATTCCCTTGGTTTACACATCTAACGTTTGGGTTTATTGGCGCATTAGCAGGGGTTGGATTGGTTACAGGATTGAAAAAAATGAGAGGGAAAAAATAATAATGAGGATGGAAAGAAGAAAATAAACACAGAGACACAAAGTCATAGAGAAATGTATAAACTCTATGTCTCAGTGCCTCTGTGTTTGGTCTTTTCAACCTCTTTTTAATACATATCGATATGAAGAATATTGCTTGTCGAGTTTTACTGCTTGTTGCATGTTTAGGGATATCAGGAGTATCATGCAGCAAGTCTGAAACAGATGCTGGTGCACCAACCATCGAACTTGTTGATGGCGAGAATTTGATTACTAACGATACCTCAGCAATGGAGGCATCGACTCTACATTTTAGAGTGCATTGTAAATGGAATGGAGAACAAACCCTAACTAATTTTATTGTTGCAAATAACAATGTTAGAGTTGTTGATGAAGGAATGAATACTAACGAGTTTGTAAGGGATGTTGATTTTGCTAAAAGTGGCAGTGAGGTCGATTCCATCGTTTTTACAATTCGTGATATCGAGAGTGGTTCGGCATCAAAAAGCATTAAGGTTCAAAAGAAGGCTGGTTCAGGAGGTGGAGAACTCAAATGGTACGCAAATATTACACTCGATGCTCAGAATGCAGTGGGAGGCAAGGGCTTTCTGTCATTTGCAAATGGAGTGACATATACAAAGCAGGATGCAGGCTCTGTTTCGCAAAATATTAATCTTCTTTATTACTATGATAATTCATCAGGAGAGGCAAATGTTTTATCGTCTCCTGGTGCAAATCTTTCGGGGATATTCGATTTGTCGGGATGGTCGGTTTTGAATACTACCCGTTTTATCAAAATGAGTATCAATCAGGCTCAATTTGAGGCAATCACCGACCCTGTTTATGTTGTAAATGCCTACTCAATAACAGGGAATCGTAAAGCAAAAAATCTTGTAGTTGGTGATACTTATTCATTCAAAGATGAAAGTACTGGTAAATATGGGATTTTTAGGGTTAATGAGGCTGTAGGTCAGGATGCTGGCAAAGTTGTTATCACCATCGTAATGCAAAAATAAAGTTCAATAAAGAATTGCTGTTTATTATGAAATCATTGTTTTGCATTATCTCTTTAATATTTTTTATTTCCTTTTCGGGGTTTAGTCAAACATGTATTACTGGGCGGGTTATCGATTCTCGAACTAATCAGCCATTATCAGGGGTAACCATTAAACTTGCTGAAAAAACGTTGGGCACAGTTACCGATTCAAATGGAAATTTCTCTTTTTGCGATATTAAGCAAGCGTATTCAAATATTGTGATTAGCCATATTGGTTATAGAGCGGTTTATAGGTCTAATGTGAAACCAAATGATTTTGTTGCTGTTTCTCTTGTGGAATCGCCAATTGAGTTAAATCCAATTATTGTAACTGCTACACTTACTCCTCAATCGACTTGGGAGGTGCCTGCTATGATAAGTGTTATTGATAGTGTAAAACTTCGTTCTCAATCAGCCCTAAATACCGATAACTATTTAAGAACAATCCCTGGTTTGTACATCGATAGGTCGAATGGGGTTTTCTCAAAGAATGCAGCGGTAACCATGCGCGGATTGGATGGTTCGAACCGAGTGCTGATACTTTACGATGGTGCCCCGATGAATAAAACATCCTATGGATTTATTAACTGGAGTCTGATTTCACCCGATATGGTTGACCAAATTGAGGTTGTTCATGGTCCATCATCGGCATTATTTGGAAACAATGCAATGGCAGGTGTAATAAATATCAGAACCAAGGAACCACTCAATTCTCCTTTTTATGGCTCAGTTACTGGTGAAGCAGGTGGTTTTGGACTCTATGGAGTTAGGGCAATGCTGGGTGGAAAAACTCCTGTTTTCAGAAAAGGAATTAATATCATGGTTAATGGATTCTACAGAAATGGCGATGGTTATATTATTGAACCGTATACGGTAAGGGATTCAAATAGCGTTAATTCTTATATTAACGAAAAGGGTTTGGTTATCAAAACTGTAATTCCGTTATCCGATAGCTCATCATTTTATATTGGAGGTAATTATTACGAAGATAAAAGGGGTGCAGGACGGGCTGTATATTTGGCTGATGGTAGTTTTGATGCCTACACCACAAAACGTTTCCGCTTTGGTTATACAGCGAAGATTGAAAAATTTGACATAGAACTATATGGTTATGCTCAGCAGGAGAAGTACTATCGTCAAAATGAAAATATTAATACCACAGGCGATTATAAGCTCTATCATACCTTTCAGACATCAGGAGATTTAGGCTTTTGGGCTAATGCATCTCGAAGAATTGGTTCAAATAATGTGCTTATTGGAGGCGTCGACGTAAAGCATGGATGGATGGACGCTGAGGATATCTACCGAACATCAACCGATGATTTGTTACGTAAGGGGAAAGTATTATTTGCTGCCGCCTTTATTCAGGACGAACACTCACTTTTAAATTCAAAAATTAAAATCTTAGGAGGATTACGTTTTGATGTGGCTACCTTCTATGATGGTTTACTAAAAGTGACTCAACCTACAAAGAATACTGGATTTACAGGAGATACACTTGCTGATTTCGCTCGAAGTTCATGGAAAGACCTAAACCCTAAGTTAGGAATACGATACTTTCCGAATAACTGGTTAAGCATTTATGGCTCAGTGTCAACTGGGTTTATGCCCGCAAAGTTAGATGACCTTTGCTCTTCAAGAAAAATCACCAAGGGTTTTAAACTTGCTAATCCGAACTTAAAACCCGAACACCTTTTAACCTATGAAATGGGTGGGGGCATTAAAATTAATTCAATTGCCCGATTTGATGCTGCATTATACTTATCGAATGGTTCTGATTTTCAGTACTTTGTTTCAACAGGCGATTCTATCGATACTGGGGGGAACGAGATAAAGCCAATTGTGAAGCGGGAAAATATTACCTCGGTAAGAATTGTTGGAGGGGAAATTTCCTTGAATGTTAACCCTTTAAAATGGCTGATGCTAAGAGGAAACTTCTCACTAAACCATTCAGAGATTATTAAATATAAGGTGAATCCTTTAGCTGATACAACCAATCTAGAGGGAAAGGCGCTTGCTGAAGTTCCTATGCGACAAGCATCAGCAGAAGCCATTTTTCAAAATAGATTTGTGAATGCTGGTTTGGTTTGGGTTTACATAGGTCCACAGTGGTTAGATGAGGTTAATAGCGATGAAATTGGTTCATGGAATACCTTTAACCTAAGGCTTTGGAAAGATTTCAGGTCAATAAAACTAACTTTGGATATTCAAGATATTCTTGATAATCCATATACCGATAAAAAGGGATATATATCACCTGGTCGATTTTTTCAGTTTTCGGTAACGTATAGCTTTATATAATTGTAAAATAATAATCACTATTGACTCACTAAAATATTATATAATTCATGAAATACTTGATATTACTACATTTATTATATAGGTCACCCCTAACGGGGCTTGATTTTCGGTTTAATAAAAAGGCTACAAATAGGTCGTCGCTCTGCGACTTTAAAAGCAGCATCGCTGCGAACTATTTGTAGAATAGATGATTGTTTTTCGATAGAAGCAGCATAGCTGCGACCTATTGAATTTAAATTCTTTTTCGGTAACTAATGATTAATGGTTACCAATGATAAATAATATAACTTATGAATACACGTCTCAAAAGACTAACAATTCTGCTTTTTGTTTCATTCGTATTGATGTCGTCTTGTGGAAGAAAAGCGGAGAAGATAAACACTGTTTCTGGTGAATTGACCGTTTTCCATGCGGGTAGCCTTTCTTTGCCTATGAAAGCAGCGGTTGATAGTTTTACCCGTTTACACCCCAATGTAACCTTTAAGCTGGAGAGTGCAGGTAGCGTTGAGTGCGCCCGAAAAATCAGCGAACTCAGTAAGCCTTGCGATATTATGGCTTCGGCGGATTATAAGGTGATTGATAAATTGCTTATTCCACAGTTTGCCTCTTGGAATATTCCATTTGCAGGGAATGAGATGGCAATAGTTTATCACGAAAAATCGAGGCGTGCTAGCGAAATCACTAAAGATAACTGGTTCGATATACTTGCCAAGGATGATGTTGCCTTTGGTCGAAGCGACCCAAATTCCGACCCCTGCGGTTACAGAACAGTAATGACCGTTAAACTTGCTGAAATTTTCTATTCAAAATCTGGCTTAACCAACAATATTCTTGAAAAGGATATAAAGTACATTCGCCCCAAAGAGGTTGATTTACTGGCACTACTCGAAAGCAACACCATCGATTATATATTTCTTTATAAGTCAGTGGCCATTCAGCATGGGTTAAAGTATCTTGAATTACCTCAGGAGATTAACCTTTCAAATATTGCATTTGATGAACTTTACAAAACTGTTTCGGTTGAGGTAAAAGGGAAGACACCTGAAACATTTATTACCATGAATGGAGAGCCAATGGTTTATGGGTTAACTATTCCGAAGAATGCTCTAAACCCACAACTTGCACTTGAATTTGTAAAATACTTTTTGGAGGCAAATGGGGGACAGACAATTATGAGGAAAATGGGACAAACAGCAATTGTACCATCTTCAACAGCGTCGTTCGATAGCATTCCTGAGGTGCTGAAGGGGTTTGCGTTGAAGAAATAGCACAACTGTCATTCCGGGCGTAGTCCCGGAATCTTTTTAACTAAATAAAGTGAATTATTATGTACTTCCTTTATATGATGACAAATTTTAATAATACTGTTCTCTATATAGGAGTTACAAATGATTTGAAGAGAAGAGCAATAGAGCATAAAACAGGAATGAATGAAGGATTCACAAAGAAGTCTAATTGTGTGAAACTCGTTTGGTTTGAAAAATTTGAGGATATTAGACTTGCAATTGAGCAAGAAAAGAGAATGAAGAAGTGGAAACGTGAGTTTAAGGAAAATCTAATAAACAATACAAATCCTGATTGGAATGATTTATATGATTCATTATAAATAGATTCCGGGACTGCGCCCGGAATGACAAAAAGGAAATATGCCTTCAAAACTAAGCAATAGGATAAAAAATATTAATCAAGAGTTTTCTTGGTTTAAACTTGTATTATCATTGCTAGGTGGTGTATTACTTCTATTTATCATATCCCCAATTCTTGGGATGGTGCTCGCAACTCCGTTAGAGAGCATTGTTAGCACTGCTGCCGAGAAGGAGGTAAAAGAGAGTATTTGGTTAACTATTTGGGTGGCAATGGCTGCAACGCTCATTTTTGCTATGCTATCCATTCCTTTGTCATACTTGTTGGCACGGCACAATTTCCCTTTAAAAAGGTTGGTGCTTGGTATAATCGATTTACCCGTTGTAATTCCACATTCAGCTGCAGGTATTGCCCTGTTAGGTTTTATGGCAAGGGAAAGTGTGCTAGGAAAAACATCATCATCATTGGGTTTTAGCTTTGTTGGTACACCTGCAGGTATTGCTTTGGCAATGGCATTTGTGAGCGTTCCTTTTTTAATCAACTACGCAAGAGAGGGATTTGCATCTGTTCCTGAACGATTGGAGAAAGCAGCCTTAAATCTTGGGGCATCGCCCGCTAGGGTATTTTTTACTATCTCTCTTCCATTGGCATGGAAAAGTATTATCTCAGGATTAATTATGATGTTTGCCCGAGGGATGAGCGAGTTTGGAGCCGTTATTATTGTTGCATACAATCCAATGATTACACCTGTTCTGATTTTTGAACGATTCGGTTCCTTTGGGTTGAAGTATGCTCGTCCTGTAGCAGTTATATTTATTGGTGTTTGCCTTGCTGTATTTATACTTGTTCGGTTAATTGCACGAAAGGAGAATAAGGATGCTTAGAGTTGAGAATATATCGAAGAAGTATGGCCAATTTGAGCTAAACGATATCACTTTTCAGGTGGATAAAGGCGATTACTTTATGTTGCTCGGTCCATCAGGTGCAGGGAAGTCAATTATACTTGAGGTTATAGCAGGGCTTATTAAACCCGATAAGGGAAGTGTCTTTATTGAAGATATTGATATAACAAAATTAGCCATTGGCAGCAGAAGCGTAGGTCTTGTTTTTCAGGATTTGGCGGTATTTCCACACCTGTCGGTTTACGATAATATTGCTTTCCCGCTAAAGCGGAAAGGGGTTAAGGGTCAAGATTTAAAATCGAGGGTAAACGGATTAGCCGAGGAGTTTTCCATTTCGCACCTTATCAAAAGAAATCCTCAAAACCTCTCGGGTGGAGAATTGCAGCGTGTTGCACTAGCGCGAACCCTTGCATTGAAACCAAAAGTTTTGCTTTTAGACGAACCACTCTCATCAATTGATGTGCAGCTAAGAGCAGGGCTAAAATCTTTGCTGCGAGGCATTAACCGCGAGGGACAAACGGTCATACATGTTACTCACGATTACGATGAGGCGATTTCGTTGGGAAGTCATGTAGCGGTTGTAAATGGCGGAAGAATCGTGCAAACAGGGACTCCCGTTGATGTTTTTCAAAACCCTGCCTCAGAGTTTGTGGCTAATTTTAGTGGGATTAAAAACTTTTTTAAAGGTTCTATATCTGATTGTTCTGAACATGACCTAAGATGTTTCATTGCAAATGGTGTCAAAATTTGGCTTTACACCGATGAGAAAAGTAGCTATGGGTATGTTAGTTTCCCTGAAAATTCAGTTTCCATATCATCCGATAATCCTAATTCTAGCGCAATTAATACATTTCAAGGGGTTATTGTGGATATCTTTCAGCAAAAGCATGGTTTTGAAGTTTGGGTTGATATTGGAATCCGCGTTGCCGCATTGATTACTTGGGAGTCGCTTGAACGATTAAACCTTAGAACAGGTAACAAAGTTTGGATTTCAGTAAAGGCCAATGCGGTAAGGTATATAAATCAGGCCTAGTAAAAGATACAAGAGATAATCAGATTAAATTTTGGAGTTGATAAATCGAGGAAATGATTTCCCATTCTCTGTTACTATGAACGTGTAGAGTATTGCAAAGAAAATTACGAGAATAATGATTGCTACCACAAAGAGAGTTAGGGTAAGGAAAAGTGCAGTGGCGAAGATAATTAGGTTAATTCCCTGCTCGAAGAGATAAATAGTAAAACCATATTTCACTCCGCTTAAATAGATTGAGCCGATTAGGTCGATAATTAGCCCAATGGTTATGGTTGCAAATTGTATCCAAATAATCCAAGCGATGCTTCCCATTCCTTTTGGTAAAAGGGAAAATTTGTAAAATAACGAATCAATTACTTGGTCTCTCCAAAGTAAATATAAAATAGCTGTAAGTATCGCTGATGCAAAGAAAATCAAAGGGGTAACCGAAATCTTCTTGGTGTTGATTTGATGTTTTTCTTTTAGGTCTTTTTCATATTTTATCAATCTTAACTCTAATAAAATCCAAGCAGATAAAAGGAATAGAGTAGATAACCAAAAATAGTGGTTGTTCGGGTTTGTGTACTTTTCGATAAACGATATGAATTTGGGTGGTTTAATCGGAGCAAGTTTTTTTAGGTATTCACTTGCAATAAAACCTGTTTGATTCTCAACTTTTACCATTACCCAAAACTTGTCAGATGCTAGCGCGATAATGGTATCACCTTTTGAGAGGGTGCCAATGGTTTTAGACAGTTGAGTGGGGTCGATTCGGATATTCAGGTTATTTGAGGTAACAATAAACCGTTCCCTTGCAAGTTGCTGCTTTGGTTTTGAGCAGGATACAAGCAGTAGAGCTATAATAACCAATAAAAAACCTTTGCTTTTAGTAAAAACCATTTTATGACATCGAATCCGATATCAAAGATAAGTGAAAAGTTAAATTGAAGGGAGATTTTTGATAAAGGTTTTCTCAGTGAATCTCTGTGGCTCCTCAGTGCCTCTCAGTGAAATATATAACGCAGAGTTCCACAGAGGAATCACGGAGTGACACGGAGATGTTCTATTACGACTTAATTCTCTCTTAGCACAAACTCATCATATTCAAGTTCGAACTTAAGCTTATGTCGCGATTCCTCCTGAGCAAGACCAAGAAAGAGTTTTTTCAAATCTTCGTTTGGGGCTTTCTCTGATAGTTTAGAGTAAAGTTTAAACGCAGCTTTTTCCCTTTTCATAGCAAGAACAAGTGTTTGTTCATAGGTCATTTCCCCTTTTACTTCGGTTCGAACAACATAGTCGGCAATTTTAAGGTCGGCAACTTTTGCTGTTGGGAGGCTAAATATTCCCTCTTCCTTAATTTTCATTAACCGAGCCTTATGACCCATTTCTTCCTGCGCAAATAGCGTGAATGTGCTACGCATATCTTCAGTTCGTGCAGTTTTGGCTAACTCATTATAGAATTCAACTGCGTTCTGCTCGTTTTGGATTGCAAAATCGAGAATGTCGTTTATGTTGGTAAATTCGGTCATAGTGAATACTGTTAATTTATTTTAGAGAAACTTAAAAAAGAATCATATTCTATCACGTCATTCCGGGCGAAGTCCCGGAATCCAATAAGTCTACAATAGATTCCTGCATTCGCAGGAATGACAGTTTTGGTCAACAAGTAATTAGTATTATTTCTATTTTTTTAAAGCATTTCTAAACTCGTTATCAAATCGTTTCATAATATAGTTACAACCATGAGAATACATTTGTTCACCACTCTCTTTCTCGGTGTAAACGAATTCATGTTTTGTATTCTCAACTTTTGTTGGGAGCAACGATAACGCTTCCATGTTTACGTCATGAATATCGCTTAATCCATTCGAGCCAAATTTCGATAAAAGTTTGATTAACTGCTCAGCTGAGGATGCTTCAATCTTATGATTTAGATTTGGTTCAAAAGTTTGAATCATTCGCTGTGAGTTAGTGAAAGAGCCTCCACCCTCAAACCAAAGCGATGCAGGAAGAATGAGGTCGGCCTGTTTAGCCGTTTCGCTCATGAATGATTCCTGAACAACCTTGAAATCAGCCTTGTTGAAGATGCTTTCTATCGATTCTTTATCCTTTGCACAACCGATTGGGTCCTCGCCAAAAATAAATAGATTCTTGAACTCGCCCTTCTCGAATCGTTCAGTAAAGCACTCATCTACCACCTTTGGAAAATCATTGATACCCCATTTGCTCTTCATCTTGGAGATGAATTCAGGATTTGAAATATCCTGTAGCCCAACCCCTGTCTTTGGTCTTGCACCCATGTCGAATAGACCATGGGAGTTATTCTTCTGCTTCAAAGCGATAACTCCACTCGATGTTTTTCCAAGTTTACCTGTAATCATTGCCAAATTCATGATTTCTCGGGTAGTGTCAGGCCCAACCTCTTTCTCACTAAAAATGAGAATTGCATTCATCTCATTGTTGAACGATTCAGCAAAATCAGGAACGCAAGCGCAATCGCAGTCGCAATCGCTATAGCAGGCTTCTGTGCATAATTCCTTGTATTTTATCGATAATAGACTTTTCTTGTAATCCTCATAGCCACTGCAGTTGTCCTTTATGAACATGCTATTCTGCTTACCGTTGTATATTAGGTAGTAGTTAACAGCCTTAATAAAATGGTAGTAGGATTTTACCGTGTTAAAGGTCGTTGCCTTATGTTTTAGCGTGCTCTTTGGATTGATTGATATGACATCAAATGGCTTCTTTGTCGAGTTGACCATATATCCAACCACAGGGTTGTCTTTGTTGATTTCAGCGCCAATCAAAAATACCTTTGACGCTCCTTTGATTTCGCTAAAAGGTACATTGCTTAATGAATCGGTGGCATACCCTTTGGCACCACCCATATAGTGGAAGCTATTGACGTTGTTAGTCTTCGCTCCAACTCTAGCCAATTTTTGAATTAGATATTGCTCCTCATTAGTTAATCCTGCTCCTGCAAAAAAAGCATTTTGGTCAGGTTTTACAGATTTAATTTTATTGACAATTAGTTCGTAAGCCTTGTCGAAGCTAATCTCTTCAAACTTTCCATTAACTTTTTGAAGTGGCTTAGTGATTCTAGATTTATCGTTGATAAATCGATAGCCAAACTTACCATACATACAAAGATTTCCATCTTTGTTGACCATGCCTTCAGCCCCTGTTACTTTCATAACAAATCCTGCCCGATGATGGTAGGTTAATTTACAACCAACCGAGCAATATCCGCAGATGGTTTCGAAAGTATCGAGTTTAACAGGACCCGGTTTGAAAGGAACATTCTCTGTAATTGCTCCTGTAGGACAAGCGGAGATGCACATTCCGCATGATTCACATTTTGTATCCTGCAACTTATCTCCAAATGCAGGTGCAACATAGGTTTCAAAGCCACGTTTCACAAGGGTTAAGGCATTCGCCCCAACAACCTCCTTGCAAATTCTAACGCATCGTGAGCATAGAATACACTTATTGTTATCAATTTCGATGTAGGGGTGTGTAATATTTAGCTGATACTCCTTGTGCTCGCCGGCAAATCTTTTTTGGTCTGCTTTGTAGGTGTCGGCATGTTTCTTTAGGTCGCAATCGAAGTACTCAACGCAACCGCATTCAAGGCAACGGCTAGTTTCTTCAAGAGTCTGCTTTTCGGTGTAGCCAAGTTCAACCTCTTTGAAGTTAACCCTGCTATAGGGTTCCATAACAGGCATCTCTTCTCGGATTTGGTTACGATAGCGACCAATGTATTCGTCCTTCTCCTGATTCTTGAAGTTATCCTTTTTGCTTAAAAATTCCTTTACAGGTGCTTCAACTTTTTGGCCTGTAAGGAATAAATGGCAACTGTTTGACGCTAAACGTGCTTGAGCAACAGCTTCAATTAATGTTGCAGGACCTGTAACTCCATCGCCTGCTGCGAAAACTGATGGAATACCTGTCTGTAATGTGTTTTTATCGGCATCAATATCACCCCATTTTGTGGGTTTTAGCTGACCATCTTTTGCGTATTTATTGATATCATCAAGGAAATTGATTTCGGTCTTTTGACCGATAGCTGCTAAAATATAATCTACCTCGATATCAAACTCTGAACCCTCAACAGGAACAGGTCTTCTTCTGCCTGAGGCATCGGGTTCGCCCAATCCCATGCGGATTAGTGTCATCGATTTTAGTTTGCCATTTTCATCCTTGTTGACCCTGATAGGGTTTGTTAGGAAAAGATATTCAACCCCTTCTAATTTAGATTCATGGATTTCAATAGGATTTGCAGGCATTTCAGCCTCTGAACGACGGTATACAACCTTAACATCGGTGCTTTTGCATCGTAAAGATGTGCGACAGCAGTCCATTGCAGTGTTTCCACCACCAACTACAACAACCTTTTTCCCTGTGAAATCGTAACGTTGACCCGTTACCTCCATATTCCTTAGGAAATCGATTCCTGAGAAAACACCATCGGCATCCTCTCCATCGCAACCTAGCAGAGTGCCTCGTTGTGAACCAATGGTTAGGATTACGGAGTCATACTTCTCCGATAACTCCTTATAGCTAAGGTTGTCGCCAAGTTTTTTATTGTAGAAAATATTTGCGCCAAGTTCAGTTACACAATCGGTCTCTTTTTGGATAATGTCGTTGGGAAGTCGATACTCAGGGATACCATATCTTAGCCAACCACCTGAATAGGGTTGTGCTTCATAGATATCGCACTGATGTCCTTTTTGCTGCAAAAAGTAGGCAGATGATAATCCGCCAGGACCAGCGCCTATAATTGCAATCTTTTTACCTGTCAATGGAGCAACCTCAGGTTTATAATGATATGTAGAATTTAAATCAGCATCGGCAGCAAAGCGTTTCATATAATCAATCCCAACTCCTGTTCCTTCATCTAGGAGGTTGCGACGGCAAGCCGCCTCGCAAGGGCGAACGCAAACTCTACCGCAGATAGCAGGTAGAGGATTCGTTTGCTTAATTACCTTAATAGCTTCGGTGTACAGGCCTTTTTCAATCAATGATATATATCCCTGAACATCAACGCCTGCAGGGCATCGCTCACGACAAGGAGCAACGCAATCGGCATAGTGATTGCTCATTATTAGGTCTAAAGCCGTTTTGCGCGCTTTGTAAATCCTTTCATTGTCGGTGTTAATCTTCATACCCTCAGCAATGCGTGTAGAACAGGAGGGTTGGAGGTTGCGGTTGCCCTCAATTTCAACTAGGCAGACGTAACATGCTGAGAATGGTTCCAAACGTGGGTCGTTGCATAGAGTTGGAATCTCTATTCCATGCTTTTTTGCCACATCAAGAATGAATTCACCTTTAAAACCTGTAGTGTTCTGTCCGTTGAGGATTATATTGATTTTTTCGCTCATATTCGTTGGTCGTTGATAGTTAATAAATCGCTAAGAAACTGTAATTGCTTCGAACTTGCAGCGTGAGTAGCAATCGCCGCAACGGATACACTGTTCCTGATGGATGAAGTGAGCCTTTTTCTTCTCTCCCTCAATTGCCTTAACAGGACACTTGATACCGCAAACCATACAGCCTGTGCACTTATCGGGTTTTATTTCATAGGTTAGCAAAGTTTTACAACTTAAAGCGGGACATTTTTTATCCCGAATATGGGCTTCATACTCGTGTCTGAAATACTTGATTGTTGTGAGTACAGGATTTGGTGCAGTTTGGCCTAAACCGCAGAGGGTGCTGTCCTTAATCTGAACTGCAAGTTCTTCTAAAGTTGCGATATCGCTTTCTACACCTTTCCCTTCAGTGATTCTAGTGAGAATTTCAAGCATCCGCTTGGTTCCAATTCGACAGAATGTGCATTTACCGCACGATTCTTTTTGGGTAAAGTCGAGGAAGAATCTTGCTATGTCAACCATACAGGTAGTTTCATCCATTACCACCATACCTCCTGAGCCCATAATGGCTCCGGTAGCATTTACTTGGTCGTAGTCAATCTGCAAATCAGCAAGATGTTTAGGAATACAACCACCCGATGGACCACCCATCTGAACAGCCTTGAATTCCTTATCGTTTTGAATACCACCACCTAGCTTATAAATAACATCTTTAAGTGTTATTCCCATAGGGACTTCAACCAATCCACCGTGTTTTATTTTGCCTGTAAGTGCAAAAACCTTAGTACCCTTACTTTTCTCAGTGCCGTACTTGTTGAATGAACCAGCACCATTGTAAACGATGTAGGGGATATTTGCAAATGTCTCAACGTTGTTGATGTTCGATGGTTTTCTCCAAAGGCCTGATTCAGCAGGGAATGGAGGACGCTTAGTTGGCATACCGCGCTTACCCTCGATTGATTGCATTAGAGCAGTCTCCTCACCGCAAACAAATGCTCCAGCACCTTCCTTTACATAGATATCAAGATTAAACCCTTCGATTCCGCAAATATTGTTGCCTAAGTAACCTCTTTGTCTTGCTTGTTCCAGCGCAATGTTTAGGCGTTTAATGGCAAGAGGATACTCTGCTCGACAATATATAACTCCATGATTTGCTCCTATTGCATATCCTCCAATTATCATTCCTTCGAGCACTGCATGTGGATCGCCTTCGAGCAATGAGCGGTCCATGAAGGCTCCAGGGTCGCCTTCATCGGCATTGCAGATAATATATTTGTCGTCAGAATTATTGTTTCGGGCAAATCGCCACTTCATGCCGGTGGCAAAACCTCCACCTCCACGACCTCGTAAGCCCGAATCTAAAACAGTTTGGATTACTGCTTCGTAAGGAATTTTATCCGAGGCAATTCTCTTAATGGCTTTGTAACCATCGCGGGCTTCGTACTCCTCTATGCTTTCGGGGTCGATGTAGCCGCAATTGCGAAGGGCAATTTTAACCTGTCCTTCAAAGTAGCCTTTATCAGGAGTATCAAAAAGGTCTGTTTTGACCACGTACTCCTTGATTGGGTTGAGCCCGATGACATGCTGCTGAAGAATTTCAGTGGCTTTATCCTCGGTAACATCACCGTATATGAATGAACCAGTCTCATCAATAACCTCTACCAACGGTTCTCGGTAGCACATTCCGATGCAGCTAGTTTTTTTAAGTTCAAATTCAAGTTTATCAGCCTCTTTCAGGGCTTTGATTTTATTATAAACCTTATTGGCTCCAGCAGCGATTCCGCAGCTGCCTAAACCTACTATAACTTTTGTCTGTGCCATTAATGTTTTTTTTAGAAGTCAGAAGTCAGAAGTCAGAAGTCAGAATGAAGGCTGACTCCTTAAATATTATTAATCCTTTCTACTTGATTCTGATTTCTTAATTCTTATTTCCATCCTTTATCTTAATATCTTTTATGATTTTAACTGAAGATGCGCCAGTTAGTTTGCCGTAGGCCTCATCGCCAATCATCATAACCGGTGCAAGCGAACAGCATCCTAGGCAAGCAACCGATTCGAGGGTAAAAAGTCTATCCTCTGTTGTTTCTCCATCCTTAACATTAAGGGCCTCCTTGATTGCATCAGAGATTGCATCGGCATTTTGAACGTGACAGGCAGTTCCATGGCATACTTTTATAATATGTTTGCCAACAGGATTAAGCCTGAACTGCGAGTAAAATGTTGCTACGCCATACATATCGCTCAGCTGTATTCCTGAAACCTTTGATATCTTTTCGAATGCTTCGCGGGGGATATACCCAAATATTTCTTGAGCACCTTGAAGAAGAGGAATTAAGCTTCCTTTTTTCCCTTGATACTTAGCAAGTAAAGGTTCCAATAGAATGACATCTATGACATCTCCTTTAGTTTTTACTTGAGGTTCGGATTGGAGTCGTTGTATTCGCATTGATTTAAAATTAGTTGCATGTTAAGTAATAAAAAACGATATGTAAAAATATACATATCGTCTTAAACCTTTGATATTCCTTGTAAAAATATTTTTTAATCTTGATATACTCGCTATATGCATGGTTAAAAAATAAAAAAATTATTGAGAAAAATAATCTGTCAGGCTGTGGTGAGCAGCCCGACAGATTCTACTAAAACTTATATATAACTAAACAGCTCCTTGGTCAATCATTGAGTTTGCTACTTTAACGAAACCACCGATGTTTGCTCCATCAACGTAGTTGATATAACCATCCTCTTTTGTACCATATTTCTTACAGGTTTCATGAATGTCTTTCATGATCTGATGTAAACGAGCATCAACCTCTTCTCGTGTCCATGATAAGCGAAGTGAGTTCTGTGACATTTCAAGACCTGATGTTGCAACGCCACCAGCATTAGCAGCCTTCCCTGGGCCGAATAAAATCTTATTCTTAATGTAAACCTCAACAGCATCAGGAGTAGATGGCATGTTCGCTCCTTCAGAAACGCAGTAGCAACCATTCTTAACAAGAATCTTAGCCTCTTCACCGTTGATTTCGTTTTGTGTTGCGCTTGGTAAAGCAACATCGCACTTAATACCCCATGGACGCTCATTTGGGAAATAATCGCAACCAAATTTATCGGCATACTCTTTAATACGTCCGCGCTTTTCGTTCTTTAGATACATAACGAATTTTAGTTTCTCAGCATCGATACCTTTTGGGTCATATATAAATCCTTCAGAATCGGAAAGGGTTACGCATTTTCCACCAAACTCATTTACTTTTTCAACGGTGTACTGAGCAACGTTTCCTGAACCAGAAACAGTAACTATTTTACCTTTGAAACTCTCGCCGCGAGTTTTAAGCATCTCCTGTGCGAAATATACGTTGCCATAACCAGTTGCCTCAGGACGAATTAATGAACCACCCCAAAGTCTGCCTTTACCAGTTAAAACGCCAGTGAACTCGTTACGGATACGTTTGTATTGACCAAACATATAACCAATCTCACGACCACCAACTCCTATATCACCAGCAGGAACGTCGGTATCAGGACCGATGTGGCGTTGAAGTTCTGTCATAAAACTTTGGCAGAAACGCATTACCTCTTTATCTGATTTTCCTTTTGGGTCAAAGTCTGAACCACCTTTACCACCGCCCATAGGAAGAGTTGTCAAACTGTTTTTGAAAACTTGCTCGAAAGCTAAGAATTTCAAAATTCCAAGGTTAACGGTTGGGTGGAAACGTAGACCACCTTTATATGGACCAATGGCACTGTTCATTTCAATACGATAACCACGGTTAATCTGGATTTCTCCTTTATCATCAATCCAAGGCACCCTAAATATTATTGTTCTTTCGGGTTCTGTAATTCTTTCAAGAATTTTTTCATTATAGTATATAGGGTGCTCTTCCATGTAAGGCATTATACTTTCGATAACTTCCCTTACAGCCTGATGAAACTCAAGTTCAGAAGGATTTTTAGCCACTACTTGGGCCATGAACTTGTTAACTTTTTGCTCAATAGCTTCATTTTTCATGATGAAATGTTTTAGTTAAAAGTTGTATTGTTAAAGTGAATGTTGTTTTGAAATTTCAGTTGAAAGTTATTGTAAAAAATAAACGAGACAATGAAAGTCATTAAAATACAGTTATGTACCGATGTCGATGTTAGGCGATATACGTAAATAGTCTCCGAGTTTTACTTAAAGTCATTTTTTAGGTTGATGATGATAAAAAATGGAATTAACTTGAAACGTTTTGAAAGGTGTTGGATAGAATATTGGATTGGGCAGGTAGGATTGATGGAATAATGGAATGATGGAATAATGCTTGCTGCTTATTAGCTTATTTAGGTTAAGCCCCAACATTTCAATATTCCAACATTCCAGCAAGAATTAAGATAGTTCAAGTTGTAGTGATAATAATTTATATCTACCGCCATGACTCAGAAACCTGTTGCGAATCCCGAAGATTTTTACAAGTTGCTAGCTCAAAGCAAGGAGAGGCTAAAGGAGTTGGCTGCAATCAATCAGGCAATTGCCATTACCAAAGAAGGTAAATCGATACAGGACACATTACATCAGCTATGTCTTATCCTTCCCGATGCATGGCAATACCCTGAGCATACCATTGTTCATATCAAGTACGGTCAGTATGAATTTCAGACATCGGGGTTTAGAGTAACTCCATGGTGTCAAAAGCAGGAATTCGAAACCATTGACGGTGATTTTGGGTTCATAGAGGTTTATTATACCCGTGAGTTCCCTATTGAACACGAAGGTCCTTTTTTAAAGGAGGAGCGAGACTTAATTGTAAATATCACAAATATTCTAAGTGGGTATCTGAATAGTATCAAAGGTAAGGATATTATTAAAGAGGTTAGGATTAGTCCAAGACGTAAACCTGATGGTGAGGCTCCTGCGAGCAAACAGCTCCTCCAACGATTTATTAATCAACATAATCTAGATAGGGATATTTACCACGATCTGATGCCGTTTAAGGTCAAGGAAATTTTGCTTATTTCAACCCTTTACGATGCATATAGCATTGAGAAGGAGGATCGTCTAACCGATAATATTTTGGGAGAGTATTCAAAGTTGAGCCTTTCGAGTGTACCTAGGATCACGGGGGTGTCAAATCTCGATGAAGCGCTTGAGAAACTCGATGAAAAGTATTTCAACATGATCATCATCATGATGGGGGCTGATACGCATACCCCGCTCGAGATGAGCAAGCGTATTAAAAGTGAATATAACTACATCCCCTTATACCTATTGGTGAACAATAGCATCATCGTAAACGAGATGGAGAAAAACCCCGTTGCCATTGCTAGTGTCGATAAGGTTTTTGTTTGGAATGGCGACCCAAAGGTATTCTTCACCATGATTAAGCTGTTAGAGGATAGGGTAAATGTTGAAAACGATACACGCATTGCGCTAACTAGGGTTATTCTGCTCGTTGAGGATTCCCCAAAATACTATTCCCGTTACCTGCCGTTACTTTACAGCAGTGTACTTGAGCAGACCAAGCGAATTATAGAAGATGTTAGTACTGATGATCTTTACAAGGTATTAAGGATTAGGATCAGGCCAAAAATCATTCTTGCAGGGACCTATGAAGAGGCTATCGATATTTTTACTCGGTACAAAAACTACATGCTGTGCCTTATATCCGATGTTAAGTTTTATAAAAACAATATACTTGATGAGAATGCAGGGGGTCAATTAGTTTCACATGTCCGAAAAGAACTTCCAAATCTACCCATTATTATTCAATCGTACGAGCAGGGAAAGGAGGAGATGGCCAATAACCTATCTGCGGCTTTTCTTAACAAGAATTCGGAGATTCTGATGCAGGAGATAAAGAGTTTTTTGAGTAATTTTCTAGGGTTTGGCGATTTTGTTTTTAGGGACTCCTTGGGAAATCCTCTGAGTATTGCTTCATCAATGGAGGAGTTTGAGCGAGCGCTAAGGGTAATCCCCGACGATAGCCTTTTATACCATTCTCAGAAAAACCACTTTTCTATGTGGCTAGCAGCCCGAGGCGAAATTCAAGTGGCAAGGATAATTCACCCCTCAACCATCGACGATTTTTCGGGTCCAGATGAGATACGTGAATACCTTCTTATCACGTTAAAGAAATATCGACAGGAGAAACGAAGAGGTAAAATTGTTGGCTTTGATACAGAATGGGAGGTAGATGAAAGTAATATTGTAAGCCTTGCCGAAGGCTCATTTGGGGGTAAGGGGCGTGGGCTATCATTTATTAATACGTTGATTTATACTTTTGATGTATCGCAGTACACACCTAATATCAACCTCCGAACACCTCGTACATCAATAATTGGTACAAATGAGTACGAATGCTTTATGATGCGAAATAGCTTGTACGAGAAGGTTTTTGCATCGACGAGTTACCTTCAGATTCAAAAACACTTTCTCGATGCAGATCTCTCTGAACAACTGAAGATAAGACTTGACAGGCTTTTGCAAATATACCATAGACCATTGGCTGTGCGTTCATCGGGATTGCTTGAGGATTCAATTATGCAACCCTTTGCAGGAATTTTCGAAACCTATATAATACCGAATAACCACCCCGACAAGCATGTGCGATTGAAGCAGGCTATGGATGCCATTAAACTTGTTTACGCCTCGGTTTTCTCTGATACCGCTAGGGGGTATATAAAAGCTATCAACTATAAAATTGAGGATGAGCGTATGGCGGTTATTGTGCAGGAGGTGGTTGGGAATACCTTTGGAAACTATTACTATCCGCATATCAGCGGTGTGGCTCAATCGTATAATTACTACCCATTCGGTCATATCCAACCCGATGATGGCTTTGCCAATATAGCGGTAGGGCTAGGGAAATACGTTGTTGAAGGTGAGCGAGCATATCGGTTTTGCCCCAAATATCCAACCCTAATAAACTACTCAAACACCGATTTAATCAAGAATTCACAGGTTGACTTTTTTGCGGTTGACCTGACAAAGCATAATATCAATCTCCTCGAAGGCGATGAGGCAGGGCTTGCGAGGCTTAATATGTATGAGTCGGAGCAGCATGGAACTTTAAAACACTGCGTTTCGGTTTTTAACCCTGAGAATAACTCATTAACCCCAGGGTTAAGCCAATCGGGGCCAAGGGTGGTTAACTTTGCGAATATTCTAAAGTATAATTACATACCGTTGGCTCAATCAATTCAGGTGGTGCTCGATGTTGTAAAAGAAGCATTAGGGGTTGCCTGTGAAATTGAGTTTGCAGTTGATTTGAATCGGGATACGAACTATAAATCTTCCTTCTTCCTTTTACAGATAAAGCCAATGCTCGGGAATACCCAGGATTACAAGGTTGACCTTGATGCGATTGATATGAGCAAAGTGATACTACTATCCAAGAATGGCATGGGGAATGGCTATTTGAATAGTGTATCTGATATAGTTTTTATTAAGCGTGAGGCGTTTGATAAAACGATGACCTGCGAGATGGCTCTGGAATTGGATTCCATTAATAGTAAATTAATTGCATTAAATCGACAATGCATACTCATTGGACCAGGACGATGGGGAAGCCGCGATAGGTGGATTGGCATTCCGGTTACTTGGCCTCAGATTTCGCAAGCGAAGATTATTGTGGAGACTAGTTTCGATGACTTTCCATTGGATGCCTCCTATGGCTCGCACTTCTTTCATAATGTTATTTCGATGAACGTTGGCTACTGCTCAGTTCAGGATGGCGATTTGAAGGCCAAAATTGATTGGGATGTTTTAAATAGTTATCCTGTTGAAACCGAAACCAAATTCTTTAAGCATATTCATCTTCCGAAACCTTTGGTCGTAAGAATGGATGGGAGGCAGAGGTTGATAGTTGCGAGTATTGAGTAAATAATATTCACCACATTAGACACATTAGAACACAATAGAAAAGAATGACAAGAAGTAAATTTAACTATTTAACTAATGTGACCTATGTGCCTATTGTGGTTTTTTGTAACCATTAAACAATAAATATGACACAGAAATACATAAATGATTTAACGCACTCAATAATTGGCTCTGCTATTGAAGTTCATAAAGAATTAGGTCCAGGTCTTTTAGAAAGTGTTTATGAGAAATGCTTAGTGCATCTTTTGAAAGAAAAGGGATATTTGGTTGATGTTCAACAAAAGGTGCCGTTGATTTTTAGAGGATTGCATATTGATTGTGATTTAAGATTTGATATTTTGGTTGAGAGGTTGATTGTAGTTGAACTTAAAGCGGTTGAAGTGCTTTTACCTATTCATGAAGCACAGTTATTAACTTATTTAAAGTTGCTTGAAAAACCCAAAGGGATATTAATCAATTTTAATTGCACAAATATTTTCAAGGAAGGACAGAAAACATTAGTTGCAGATATTTATGCTAATCTTCCAAAAGGATACTAATGTGACTTAAAATTTCACCACATTAGACACAATAGAACACAATAGAGAAGAATTGAGATACTGAAATAGTATAATAATATAACTAGTGTGCCCTATGTGCCTATTGTGGTTCAATATATTATGTGTCCTATTGTGCCTAATGTGGTTCAAATTAATAAAATCGAAATTGCCATGGAGAATAAAACAAACGAACTAAAAGCGGGCAAGTACTACTTTGCCGAAACGGCATTCGATATGTTGATGAAAAAGCAGATTAAAAGCGTTCTGCTTATCTGTAGCAAGTACGATGCTTTTATGCTTGAGGAGGATGGTCGAATTGAGGAGCAAATTTTCAATGAATACGTTTCGCTTAACCTTCGTTATCCACCTGTTTTCTATCAAGCTAAGTCAGCAGAGGAGGCATTTTCAACATTAAAAAAACAACCCATCGACCTAGTGATTTCCATGATTAACGTGGAGGGGATGGATACATTTACATTAGCAAAGAGGATAAAAGAGTTATACCCAAATAAGCCAATCGTTGTTCTTACCCCTTTCTCTCGTGAAGTATCATTGAAATTGAGTAAGGTTGATTTATGGGCAGTTGACTATGTTTTTGCTTGGTTGGGGAATGCGCATATCATGCTTGCCATTATTAAGTTGATAGAGGATAGCCAAAACGTTGAACAGGATGTTAATGAGGTTGGTGTTCAGGTAATCCTTTTGGTTGAGGATTCAGTTCGTTTCTATTCAGCCTACTTGCCATTGCTTTACCGAATAATTTATACACAAAGTAAGGAGTTTATGGCCGAAGGGCTGAACGAGCATCAAAAGATGATGCGATTACGTGGACAACCCAAAATCCTTCTTGCTGAGAACTACGACCAAGCCGTTGAAATGTACGAGAAGTACAAGAATAACCTGTTGGGTGTGATAACTGATATGAGTTATCCTTCCAACGGTAAAATGGAACAGCGTGCAGGGGTTAAACTCATTGAGAAAATTAAGGCTGATAACGTTTTTTTGCCTATTCTACTGCAATCGTCGGATATAAATAATCAATTAATTGCGAAGCAGCTAAAGGTTGGATTTCTGCACAAGTACTCCAAAACCCTCTCGCTTGAACTCCGCGATTTTGTTGTTAAGTATCTTGCCTTTGGCGATTTTGTTTTTATCGACCCCGATACAGGGCATGAGATTTTTCGTGCAACCGACCTAAAGTCATTGCAGGATTTAATTTTTCAAGTGCCCGAATCATCGCTAGAGTATCATATTCGCCGTCATCACATCTCTAAATGGCTTACAGCCAGAGCGCTTTTCCCTATAGCAGAGATTTTCAAATACTTCACTCCAGAGGACTTCAGTAATTTCGATGAGATTCGTAGGTTTATCTTCGATACCATCGATAGGTATAGGCAGAGTAAAGGGCGAGGTATAATAGCCAAGTTTTATCGAGAAAAGTATGATGAGTATCAGATTTTCTCGCGTATTGGCGATGGCTCAATGGGTGGAAAGGGTCGCGGATTAGCCTTTATCGATTCAGTATTGAAACGAAATTACCTAATGCATAAATTTGAGGGGATTACGCTTACCATCCCTCGAACTGTAGTGTTAAGCACGGATGTGTTCGATGAGTTTATGGAGGTAAATAATCTTTACCCCATTGCCATGTCGGATATCAGCAATGAAGAGATTCTTCGAAACTTCTTAAATGCCTGTATTCCCTCAAGAGTCCATAAGGATTTATTCTCATTTATTTCGGTGGCCCGAAATCCCATTGCTGTGCGGTCGTCGAGTCTGTTGGAAGATTCACACTATCAGCCATTTGCAGGAATTTACTCAACCTATATGGTTCCTAACCTGCATGATAACGAGCATCAAATGCTAGACATATTGGGGCAGGCCATAAAATGTGTTTACGCATCGGTGTATTACAAGGAGAGCAAGGCTTATATGCAGGCAACCCAGAATGTAATTGATGAAGAGCGCATGGCTATTGTTCTTCAGGAGGTTGTTGGCTCAGCCTACGGACATAAATTTTATCCAACTATTTCAGGGGTTGCACGCTCACTTAATTTCTATCCAATAGAGCCTGAAAAACCATCGGATGGTATTGCTAGCGTTGCCCTTGGTTTAGGAAAGCATGTGGTTGAAGGAAGACCTAGCCTCCACTTTTCGCCTAAGTATCCAAAGAAATTATTTCAACTGTCGATCCCCGAGATGGCGTTAAGCGAAACCCAAAAAACTTTCCTTGCCCTCGATTTAAGGGCTTCTAGCTTTGTTCCCTCCACCGATGATGGAATAAACCTGCTAGAGCTGGATGTTAGGGATGCATATGTTGATGGAACGCTTGCTCTGCTTGCCTCCACATTCGACCATGATAATCAGCAAATCCGAGAAGGGTATAACGGACAAGGTTTGCCAATTATCTCTTTTTCGGGAATATTGAAACATGCACAATTTCCGCTAGCAGAGATTCTAAGTACTCTTTTAAAGCTTGGAGAGCAGGAGATGAATACCCCTGTTGAGATTGAGTTTGCTGTAAACCTTAACACTCCTGTGGGTCAACCAAAGCTTTTCAGCTTTCTGCAAATTCGTCCAATTGTTCAAAATCGCGAATTGGTTAATGTTGATATCGACAGCATTAAAAAGGAGGATTTAATTCTATTCTCCGATTCATCGTTGGGCAATGGTAAGGTTCAGGATATTTACGATGTTGTATATGTCATCCCCGAAGCATTCGATAAGGCTCGAACCTGCGAAATTGCCCTAATTGTTGATTCGATAAATCAGCAGCTGGTAAAAGAGGGAAGACCCTATATCCTGATTGGTCCTGGTCGTTGGGGCTCAACCGATAAATGGCTTGGTATTCCTGTAAAATGGTCGCAAATATCGGGTGCAAGGCTTATCGTTGAGGCAGGGCAGGAGAACTACCGAATTGACCCGAGTCAGGGTACTCACTTCTTCCAAAACCTGACCTCGTTCAGAGTTGGCTATATCACAGTTAACCCGTACATCGATCAGGGTTATTTAGATTATAAATACCTAAATAGTGCACCCCTAATTTATGAGGATGAGCTAGTCCGTCATGTAAGGTTCGAAGAGCCCCTTGAAGTCATTATCAATGGGCAAAACCGCAAGGCTGCTGTGCTGAAAAGGATTGGGATTGTGGGGGAGGGGTTGTTTGTAGGAAAGTGATAAACTATTAGCTCGTCAAGTTTAAATAGTTGAATATTAATAAGGTTTTAATTTTGATTTCCGATTATGGCTACTAAGGTTTGTGAGATTAAAATAAAGTTCAAAAAGCAGGAATCATTACTCTTAAGCACTAAGGTAAAGATCAAAACCTTATCATCGTAAAAAAACATTAGTAGTCCATCCGCATTGGTAATAAATATTATACGTGCTTTTTTAAACTGTCAATGTAGAATTAAATTAACGTCAGCTCGATGTAAGAAACAATCTAAATGCTACATTATCTGCATTTTAATCTATTGGAGAAAATGGAATGATGCCTGCCTGCCGGTAGGCAGGGAAAAATGGAAAAATGGAAGAAAAAAATTAGAAGAAACTCCATTATTCCAATACCAAATGAAATATTTGTAATAAATTGCATTTTAGAGTATTACTATCATTCCTTATATCGAACTCACGTTAATTTAACGTGAGTTCGATATAAGGAAAAGGGTTATGACAGTTGATGCCTGAGAATAAATATCAGCCTTAGCTACAAATACAGGCTAAAGGCTGAATCACTAACTCCGCCTTTTAAGGCGGAGTTAGTGATTGTGCTTGTAGCTGTTTTCTACCCTTAAACCCTTATATCGAGTTGACGTTAAATTAATATTGACTTTGCTTTAAGCATTAAAAAGGTTAACTACTTTTGATTATTCTAGAACAATTTTTTCTATCTCTTTTATAAAATCCTTAACCTGACTTATTAATGGACTTACTGTTGCTTCATCAAAATCGTATAAATCGCCATAATCTCCTTTTTGCCTGAAATCGAATAGTTTAGAGAATAGTTTCCCGTATTTTTTATCAATTTTCCCTGATTTGATGAAACAAAGACTAAATTGAGTTCTTGCTCCATCATGTGTTTGAGTTTCAATATTATTCTTGAGCAGTAGTGCTATAACTGCATAGAAGCAGGAATAATATAACCTATTCACAACAGCATTCCATCGCATATTCTCTGCTAAGATTAGAGCCTCTTCAAATGATTCAGTAGCTCTATGAAATCTATACTTAATATAATCATTGCGGTTATCAATAATCATAGTTTAATACCCTCCTTATTCACACTCTTATATAATGGGGAATATACTAAGCTGGTTTTCCAATAAATCTTTGAATAAATGAAAGTTGAGATTATTTGTCCCGATTCCAATTCGATATTATACAACTCATCCCTAAAACTATCCTCAATCTCATTTGTAACCTTATTGCTATCAATTAGTATAATGATGTCCCAATCCGAATCCTTTCTATTATCTCCTCTTGCACGGGATCCAAAAAGAAAAGCTTCAGCATTAGGGTCTTTTGCATGTATAGACTTGCTAATTCTATCTTTTATTAAATCTTTTCTCATTTTTTCAATTATTTCAACAAAGATATGAATTTTCAGGAAATACCCTTGGGCTTCGCTTGCCCCTATTGCTGCGACATATAGATTGAGTCTGAGTCGATTTTGTCAGATAATTAACCAGCTAGCCCTAAATCTAAACATAGGTTTCTGAATGTTTATGTAGAAATACAGACGATATAGTTGCTATAACTCAACTTCATGCCTTAACCCTTTCCACCGTATTATTTTGGCTTTAATAGTTCCCACTTTTATGGGTGATTCGATATAAACCGGTAAATGGTTTGGGTCATCGGTTACCCAAACAAATATCTTTTGATTTCCTGAAAAAATATCACCGACAACTACATCGACCATAAATTTTAAGCAGGTTACCTTCCCAAAACCTTTAATATTTTTTTGTTCCTTGGCGATGAACTTAAAGCCAATGTTATATATCTCTTTGTCGAAAAGCACTGTGATTGGGAAAATTTTCTTTGCTTCAATATTTGAATAGTTGTAGCTGCGAGCAGCATAAATTGCTGAGATAACATCAAAGGTGCAGCTCTCAATATTAAGCGTATCATAAAGATTATCTCCCTTTTTCCTTCGAACCCTTGTTGATACTTGATTCTTGAGCCAGTCGAATTTGTACTCGTTCTCCTTTGTATAACCACCCTCATAAATATCGCGATTGAAGTATATGGGCTGTATCGTTTTAGGATCAACCCACGATTCGTAAAGATCGCGAACCTTAAAAAATGAATCATAAAAGGGGTAGGTGTAGCCTGTGCTTTTAAGATGAAGTAGGTCTTTATTGGACTTTCTATCCGATAAAACTGAAAAATTCACCTCCCCAACATCTGTCCAAAGAAAAAACCATGTATAGCTAACCTGATAGGTTATCTGCTCGCCAACTTGAAATGCAGAATTTGTGATATGGCAGTCGGAGCTGTTTTGAGCAGTAGAAAGATTTGGAATGAGAAAAATAGCAAAACTAACAATACCAGCTATTATGTGTTGTTTCATTCTACCCTGAAATTCTATTGTGATTAATAACCTTAAAAGGGTTTGCTGTTCTTATTCAATAAACATTTGAATACAAACATAGTATTTTTGAGTAAAAATCATGCTTAATCAGAAAGGTTCTGGTTCTCATCAGTCATCTTTGGATATAGGAAATTGACTCGTAAATGTAGGAAAGTGACTTGGGAATGTAGAAAGGAATGCTTTCGATGTAAAAAGGAATGGTTTGGATGTAAGAAAGTCACTTATGAATGTAGAAAAGTCACATTTGGATGTAGAAAAGTGACTTGTGGATGTAGTAAAGTCACTTTTGGATATAGTAAAGTCACTTATGAATGTAGAAAAGTGATGGGTAGTAGTATAAAGAAAATTGTGTAAACAGGTTTAAGGGGGTAGTGGGCTGTTATTAAAACCCTACAAAATCAAATGTTTATAGTTGCGCATCGCGAACCTGTACCCAACTCAATTATATTGTTTTATTAGCTACAACCTTGGCTTAACGGGGGAAACCCTGTGAATGCTGGCCACCTGAGGGATATAAAAACTGTCCCGGAAGGATTACCGGAACAGTTTGAATAATTTAACTACAAATAAATGCTTTTGGAAATTCGAATGGTCCAGGAGAAATCATTCTTTAACAATTTTTCTTGTTAAAACCTTATCTCGCAAAAATAGTTTAACAAAATATAAACCTGAAGGCGCTTTTCGAATATCTATTTCCAAATTGACCTGATTGGATATATTATTCCGGTAAATTGTTGTTCCTGTAGAATTTAAGATTTCTATCATGTTGATTACTAAATCGTTAGGAATATTAATTTTAAAAATTCCAGAATTAGGATTAGGGGATATTATAATGTCTGCACCTATATTTATAAACTTTTCTTCCTTAATATCTGGAATTGTATTGTTATCATTATTGATATTTTCAGAACCTTTGAAATTTGCATATACTAAAAAATGTTTAGGGAAATCGTTTAGTGTAAATATTTGGTTGTTTTCATAATTTGGCAAGATTTCGCTATCCTGTTTACTGCTTTTTAAACCATTTGCATCACAAACTCCTACTGATTTTAAATTGATATTTAAACCTGATTTTAAATGGACTGAATTACCATCTCCACCTAGCACTATTTCACTTGCATTTAAAGAGTAATTGCTTTGTGGATTAAAATTTGCAAAATAATGGCTGATTGAACAATCTGGGGTATTATTATTATAATAGAAAAATGAACCAGATTTAGTATAATCATTTGTATGTAAATGATATGGACATCCAATTAAAATGGATTCTTGACTTAATCCGATAGAAGCACCATAGTATTGAGTGATATGACCAATACTTCCATAAGGTGAATAAAAAGTTTGGGCGTGAAGCCATTTTCCATCAATCTTTACAAATTTGAGAATTGTAGTTGGATAACCATCAGCATCACTGCTCCTCCAGTCTGATACACTAAATAATACAGTGTTTCCTAAAATTTTAATATCGCCAAAGGAATAATAATGATAATCATCAAGAATGCTAGTATACAAATATGAATCAGGTATGATATTATCGTTTTCAATTTTATATATACGAGGTTCCTCTTGACTTTCTGCTGTTGCAATTTGGTTTCCTGAAATTGAAATAATTTCACTTTGTGCCGAAATATCATTCCCCATTTTCACCCAACTATTGCCTGCACATTTATATACGCAAAAACCACCAACTTTTGCAATTGCCAAATACTTGCCTGACATTGAAATACGGCCTTTTTCTCTATTATAAGTATTGCCCTCATAAAAATCTTCAACAATGGTCTGACTTAGGGCCCAAATACCATTAGTTTTATGATAAATCAATATTTTTTTATCAGATATAGGATTACCTTGGGAATAATAATATGTTTCAACTGCAGCATAATCATCAGAAATGGCCATTGAACCAGCAAAATAATGATTAGCGAATACAAATCTATTCTTGTTTATCAGATGATCATTTTCAATTTTAAAAAAATTCAAAATGCTATATGTTTGGATTGAACCTTTTTTTCTACTTGAGAAAACAATATCTTCGCCAGCAATTTCAATGTCCATTTGCACTTCTTCATCATTAGATAAGTTGTCTATTTCAGTCCATGTTCCATTGTTATTTTTAAATAATGTAAAGCTAGGGCAAGATCCACCTTGCGGTATCACTGCATAATTATTTGAAATACTCAAACAATCTCCTGTATATTTCGAATGGCAATTTGTAAAAAGTTGATTCTCAAATACATTTACAGGGGGATCCGTAGATGGTATGGTTCCTATAGCCAATTCTACAGCTTTTTTTGCGTTAATCCTTCCATAGCCAACTTGTTCATTCCATGTGCTATGTGGGTGGTTAACATAATCAGAAAAATAAGTATAAGGAGCAATTTTATCGCAACTTTTTGACAATATTTCCTCCACCTGATCGTTATATAAATCAGGTTTCGCTGATAGTATTAAGGCTGCTACTCCAGCCGCATTGGGACATGCAGCAGATGTACCCCCAAAACCAGGATAATAATTACCACTTGGATTATACCCGTTTGGACCGGTTAAATCTGTAGTATAGATGTTATTACCTGGTGCAATTAAGTCTAAATTATCGCCATAATTACTACCCTTATTCGGCTCCCAACATGGGCTGCACCTTGTATCATTTTCTTTTGATGCACCAACAGAGATTACAAAATCAAGGCTTGATGGGAAAGAAACTTCTGGATGATTATCATTACCAGACGCAGCTAAAATCACACATCCTTTCCCTTTTCTTCCCATCATGTGCACACTCGAAAGCACATCTTCCAACTCACTTGAAGGAGTGCAGCCCCAGGACATACTTATTATGTCTGCATTAAAAGTATAAGCAGCTTGTTCGATACCCATACCAATAAAAATATCATTAGTCGCAGGGTCTGGATATCCAGGGCCAAATACCCCTCCATCAGAAACGCGTATTGATATTAGTTTTGAATTGTAAGCAATTCCTTGTACCCCTACACCATTCTTCGATGCAGCAATAATTCCAGCGCATGCTGTTCCGTGCCCATCTGTACCATTCGTTGCCCCTCCCAATGCGCCTGCACAATCATACCCTAGAATATTATCATTTGCGTCCTTAGCCAAATTGTTACTAAGGTCAGGGTGATTAAATTGCAAACCATCATCAATTACTGCAATTCTAATATTCCCGATTCCTCCAGCAGTAAAACCATTTACTGACCATGCCTCTGCAACTTGCATTTTTGTATGAGCCCATTGCTGACCATAATTTGGATCATTTCCACTCATTTCAGCAAAATTATTGGAACCAGAACTTTTTACTGTTCTCCAAAAATTCGGCTCAGCATATTCAAACAAATTACTTTCGAATAAATAGTTTGCCACCTCAAGAGGACTTTTTTCAGTTTCAGGCTTTGTCTTAAGGTAAAAGACCTGTTTACGATATTGGTTTTGCGAAACAATCTCGGCATTAACAGATTTTACAATATCAATAAATTGATAATAGGGGGTGCCTGATTTAAGTTTTACAACTATCTCATCAGTATAAGCTTGAACAGTTCCATCGCTGTTTTGGAAAACCGGATGTGAATATGCAATTTCTTTCTTTTTTTTAAGCTGTTGTAATATTAGTTTAACATCATTTTTGTTTGTTTCTTTATCAAGTTGTATTGCATATACCGAAGATTGTATATATTTATTATCTGTCGGAATTTTGCTTATTATTTTCTGCCTATCTCTGTTACTTATTTGAGATTTTTTCAATTCTCCATTTACCTCGTCTATCAATTGGTTCTTTTTTTCGATAGTTGTCTCATCTTTGTATTTAACCAAAATCAACTGCGTGGAAATGTTCTTAAGCTGAACTTTTCTATTTTTATAGTAATAGAATATACTGTCCTGAGCATTTATATTACTTGAAAAAATAAAAATAAGTAATGCAGGTAAAATAATATTTATGAACAATATGGTTGTTGTTTTTTTCATCTTTGTAAGATATTAGTAATTTTTAACTTCGAATTTGCTTTTTTTTAACCTATAGCCATCCAATCTCATTTCTTCTTTAATTCTTTTATTTCTTCTTTTAGTAGTTGCATTTCTTCTTGCTGCTCTTTTAGAGTCTTATTCTGCTCAATCAAATACAGCGTCAGCTCCTCCACCTTCTGCAGCAGCTTAGCATTCATTTCACCAAGTCCAACTCCATTAGCCTTTACCTCTGCTGCGGTAGGTATTTCGGGTAGGTGGCTGTTGGTTTTGATAAACTGCTCCACCTCGCCTAGGGTGCGGAGTTTGTAGTTGGGGTGGAAGACAAAGTCTGACCAGAATTCGGCGGTTACCTTTACCTCACGAGCTGCAATTGTGCCCTCTACTGTAAGTTTGTATTGGGGGTTGGTGATACCGATACCGACGTTGCCGTTACTTTTAAATGTTGCCCGTGTGTTTCCATTTGCATCACCCAGTTGCATTATAGTTGATGCGTCATTTCCTCCATAACCTACTTCAACCAATAATCCTTTTGAACTTCCACCGTCATTTTTTATGCTAGAGGTCCATTTATCATTAACAGACCCATTAACTTCAAAAATCGATGTAGGGCTTGTTGTTCCAATACCAATGTTGCCATTATGTAATATGGACAATCTTTCAACGTATGTATCCGCTGTGTGTTCTGTTAATCCTATTGCTAATCTATTTACTTGTCCATTTACACCCTCACCTACAGCCTGAAATAAAGCGTAACGAATAGGATGTATACTAAATCTAATACCTGTAGTTGCATTATTTGCACTAGCATATTGATAATTCTCTAAATGCAAAAAAGCACCTTCGCCATTAGCAACATTTTTCTGGATATGTAATGATTTATCAGGGTTTGTTGTTCCTATTCCAACATTGCCAGTTTTATTTATTACCATTGCCTCTCCAATGCAATTATCACCGTTAAGACCGTTAATGCTAAATGATAATCTTTCTGGAACAGCAAGACTTCCCATTATTCCTTTTATCTCAATATTTCTTTCTGGAATTGCACCAATAAATTTAATAGACGATCCAGCATTTGTTGAATTGTCATAATATTGATTATTCTGTAATAGAAGAACTGGACCAATGCTATTTACAACATCTTTTCTCAGATGTAATAATGTGCTTGGATTAGTTGTTCCAATCCCAACATTACCCCCATTGTAATTTATTCCATTGCTGTTGGTTGACCAAGTTACTTGTGCCTTTAACCCGTAAATACTTACCGCTATTAAAGCGAATATAATTGCTGTTTTTCTCATACTCTTAAATGTTTTGTTATTATTTAGTTGCTTCTTATTTATAAAAGGTTTGTCTCAATTTTTTTAACCCAACGGGGTTTGTGAAAACTATCATAGTCCGTCAAATCGATAGATTAAATTATATGGTCAGCAGTTGATTTTTCTCAAAATTAAAAAAGCATAACCCAACCCAAATTGCATGCTTCTATTCCCTCTATAAAATTATATTTTATTTTTGTTAATTTCCTAACAGATTAGAAAATAAATTATTGTATTCAGATTATCAGGTATTTGCATGCTATTCTCGTTGCGGTTTGTTGAGCATTGCAGCTTGTTTTATTGAGACTTTGAGACTTGGTGCTTTCTTGGCTAAAAAAGATAAATAAAAAGCGCCAAATAACAAAAAAAACCAAATAACAAATAACAAATCAATGTCGTTGACTTAAGGTTATTTAAACGCTAGCAGGGCCTTCGGACTCTGCTAGGTTAACCGGTTTGATTGACCTTCCTGATTCGTAAGAACTGGAAGCGTCAATAGTAAAATCGTTAAGTCAACAACATTGAATAACAAATAACAAAAACCAAATAACTGATAACTGATAACCAATAACTGACAACCGACAACCGATAACTGCCACACTCTATCTCCTCCTCCTTAATTCCTCCAGCAATTTTTTCCCCTTATTGGTAATACCTGGTGTTCCATCTATTATCTGTAGTTCAATTACATATGGTAGCTCCTCGGATATCCATTCGTACCGTTTCGCGAGGTAATAAAGAATATCCATGCAATGCGCCTTAACAGCAGGTTTTGAGTTTCTGTCGATTAACCATTCAAAGCAGGTTTCGACAATGGGTTCCATATCAATTTTCTTAAGTAGCTGGCACACATCTTTAGGGAATCGATTTTTGGTGCAATTCTCCATGGCATGGTTCAGCAGTTTGCTGAAATGGCGCTGTGTGCTCGGGTTATTAATAGTTGGTAGCAATTCTATTATTTTCGAAAGGCTTAAGCTGAATAGCTCGAGGTTTGCTGTGAGGGTATTCTCAAGTATCCATGCTGCCCGAAAGCTCAATGTTGTATTTTCTGATTGACAAAGCTCGAAAAGTATTGCAATGCCATCTTTCATGTAGGAGAATTGTTCGGCAAGGGCTAAGCAATCTTTTTTTCCCATGGCGAAGTTTAACCGTTCAATAAGCCTTTCTTTTTCCATACATTTGCATTTTAATGATAACTCTTTTAAATACTATTCACTTAGTAATCATGCTGAGCGAAGTCGAAGCATGGATAATAAAATACATCCCTCGATTTTGCCTGCCTGCAGGCTCGGGATGACTGTTTGTATTTTTGGTTAATAATTGGGGATACATTAGGTTTTAAAAATAGTAATCAAAGCAATCCGATGGAGTTTAGTAACGATATTTTACAGCAACTTTTTGCAAAACACCCTTTTAGGAAAGAGAAAATTGCCGAAATAATCTTTGGCACAAACCATTGCGCCATTTGCCTAACGAATGGAAATATCGGTGTTTGTTCAACATTGGGCATTAAACTAGTTGATGATGTAGATATTCTTGCAAATCCTGATTTTAAACGAATCGAACATCGTGCTGTTGTGAATGCATGGATTAACGCCAACGCAAATTATACTCTAACGCCGAATGGAAATGGCAATATCTTCGATGCCATCGATTTTACCCGCTACAAAGGCATTGTAATGATTGGCTATTTTGAGTCTTTGGCAAATAGATTCAAAGAATTAGGGATTGATATTACCGTTTTCGACTTAGATTCGGCACAAAAACCAGTTGAATCAGTTGATAATCAAAGCGTATTTCTATCAAAAGCCGATGCAGTAGTGCTTACTGCAACAAGCATTTTTAATAAGACGTACAACAAGGTGTTGGCGGAATCAAATCCAAATGCTGATATTTTTATGCTTGGACCATCTACCCCTTTAGATTCGCTTATGTTCAGCGATTCGAGATTAAAGTTACTCTTCGGAACTTTATTTAATGAGAATGATTCTAGAATTTTAGAAATCATTCGTTTGGGAGGCTCCGCAAAAATATTCCTCCCTTTAGCTAAGAAAGTATATTTTTGCAAGTAATTACGTTGTATTTTATATATACGAATAAAGAACAACGAATAAAGAACAACGAACAACGAACAACGAACAACGAGTTATGCCAACCTTCGAGCAGATAAAAGTCATAATGCAAAAGCAAACCGTTGGTATTGCAGGTGCTGGTGGTTTGGGTAGCAATGTGGCAATGGCGCTTACGAGAGTTGGGATTGGTAAACTAATTATCGCTGATTTTGATGTGGTTTCTGAGAGCAATCTTAACCGTCAGTTCTACTTCAGCGACCAGCTGAATCGGAAAAAGGTTGAGGCATTAAAGGAGAATTTGCTTAGGATTAATCCAAACCTTGATATTGAGATTCACGATTTAATGCTTAATAGCAACAACCTATTGTTGACCTTCTCTAAAGTTGATATTATGGTTGAAGCTTTTGATAAAGCTGAGTTTAAGGAAATGATTGTTGAAGTATTTCAAACTTCAAAACCTGATGTCCCTTTGGTTCTAGGAAATGGTATGGCAGGTTGGGGGAAATCGAACGAAATGCAGGTACAGAATTTTGGAAATTTATATATTTGCGGCGATAATGCGGCCGAGGTTGGACTCGAAATGCCCCCCATGGCTCCTAGGGTTCTTATCTGTGCGGCAATGCAGGCCAATACGGTAATGAGTATTATACTTGAAAATCATTTTGGGAATGAACATAACTCTAAACCATAACCCCGAGGTTATCGAAACGGATTACGATTCGATTACAGTTCAAGAACTACTTTTGATGAGATCATTCACCTACAAGATGCTTATCGTTAAGGTTAACGATGCACTTGTGGTAAAAGAGAACTATTCAACAGCTACCGTTAAGAATGGCGATAATGTAATGGTAATCCACCTGATGACTGGTGGATAACTTTCATCAATTTTGCTAGCTTTTCATTAAAATTAAAATTAAATTTGTTCGGTTCTGTTTTAAGATGTTGTGGGAAGCTAAAGAAATATCGCCACTAAGACTCAAACCTACCAGTAGGCAGGGGCACAAAAAAATATAAAAATAAACTTGTCTGAACTTCGTCTTTTTGAGACAAAAATATATTCTGCAATTTGCTAAAACACAACCATTTGTTTTAATAAATTAAAACCTAATTCATACATGGCAGGTCAAGGCGTTTGGAAGAAAATATTCCCTTGGGTTAAGAATAAATTTATTCTAACGGGGTTTGTCTTTTTGCTTTGGCTCGTCGTTTTTGATAGAAGTAATTGGTTCGATATGATCGGCGAAATTCGTGCCATCCATAGCCTCGAAAGCGAAAAGGAGTATTACCAAAGAAAAATCAATGCCGATAATCAAAAACTTAAGGAACTTAAAACCAACGACGAAAACCTCGAAAAGTTTGCCCGTGAGCAGTATTTGATGAAAAAGGCCGATGAGGATATTTTTATTGTTGAAGAATAACCCTAACACCTGAATTTCACACCTCCCTTAACCTTTACTCCTAAACAAAAATTGATATATATAAACTTATTGGCTAATATAAATCAACCTTTTTATTTGATTGGAAGTCTTTTATTTGTGTAATATTACATATCTAAAACTTATAGCCATGAAATTACCTCGCTCTTACTATAACTTGCTATCATTCATTGGAACCACAATTGCAGGAATAAGCTTATTCATGATAATATTCTTATTTGTTATCTCGCTTTTTTATGAAAGTAGTTCATACTTAGGTCTTTTTATCTATATCATCATCCCTGTCTTTTTTGTAATCGGATTACTTCTCATTCCGCTAGGAATGCTTCTCGAAATGAAGCGAAGAAAAAAGCGGGTTCAGGTATATCTTAGAAACGAATGGCCAATTATCGATTTGAATATTCCAAAATACAGGAATACTATTGCCCTCTTTAGTATAGGAACCCTTTTGTTTTTGCTTCTTTCGGGTTTGGGGAGCTATGAGGCTTTTCATTACACCGAATCGGTTGAGTTTTGCGGAACGCTATGCCATGAGGTGATGAAACCTGAATATACAACCTACGAGAATTCGCCCCATGCCCGAGTTACCTGCGTTGAATGCCATGTTGGCTCAGGTGTTGGTTGGTATGTACGATCAAAACTGTCAGGGTTGCACCAGGTTTATGCCGTAATGACCAACGATTTTCATCGCCCTGTTGGTACACCCTTGCACGATTTACGCCCTGCGGGTGAAACATGCGAGCAGTGCCATTGGCCGCAAAAGTTCTATTCAAGCAAACTGCGTAGCGAAAAGCACTTCCTGACCGATAGCATGAACACCGAATGGAACCTTACCATGCAGATGAAAATTGGACCATCGAACAGCGCATTCGGATTATCGGAGGGAATCCATTGGCATATCAACCCGAAGGTAAAAATAGAATACATCTCAAATGAGGATAAACGCGAAGAGATACCGTGGGTTAAATACACAAACTTAGAAACAGGCGAAATCACTGAGTTTAGAGATACTCTTGCACAGGTAGAGCAAAATGTTATTGACAAATCGAGTAAGCGAGAAATGGATTGTATCGATTGTCATAATCGCCCTTCGCACCATTACTCGACACCTGCCGATTTTATCGACAAATCATTAACAACAGGAGCTATTGCAAAGGATTTGCATTTTATTAAAAAGGCAACCATGAAGGCATTCGTTGAACCGTATAAAAGTACTACCGATAGTACATTGATGCAGATTGATAGTTTAATTCATAATTTTTATAAAGAGAAAAAGCCTTGGCTTTACACCTCGAAGCGGGCTGAGATTAGAATGTCAATTGAGGAGGCTAAAAAACAGTTTGGCTACAATGTTTTTCCCGAGATGAAAGCGAGTTGGGATGCTTACCCCAATCATATTGGGCACAAGGTTTTTGATGGGTGCTTCAGATGCCACAACGATTCGCATATTAGCTCGAATGGTAAGTCAATTTCTAAGGATTGCAACCTATGCCATACGATTGCACTTCAGGGCGTAGCTGGGCAGGAGGAGTTTGCACCGCTGAATAAATCGCTTGAATTTATTCATCCTAAGGATATTGGAGATGAGTGGCAAACAACGAAGTGTTCCGTATGTCATAGAAGCCTTTATTGATAATTGAATCTCATTTTTTGAGAAAGAGAACAACTACCATTTGGTGGTGAATAGTTACGCTTTTTATTTAATTTTATAATGTTTAATGGCTTTCATATGGTTGAGGAAATGGATCAGAATTATAAAGGATATTTCGATAGCCCAATTGGGACAATTACTATAATTAGCGATGGCACCTCTTTGTCTTCAATTCTTTTTCCTAATGGAGAAATAATTACCGAAGCCAATCCTGACGGAATTGTCAAGGATTGTATTATTCAATTAAAGGAGTATTTTCTTGGAACAAGAAAATCTTTTAATTTGCCGCTAAATCCAAAGGGTACCGATTTTCAGAAAAAGGTTTGGGATATAGTAATATCAATTCCATTTGGAGGAACTGTTTCCTATGGGGCAATTGCAACTTCGTTGGGGAATCCTAAACTCAATAGGGCTGTTGGACTTGCTAATGGAGCCAACCCAATCCCAATTGTTATTCCTTGTCATAGAGTAATTGGGAGTAATGGTAGCCTAACAGGATATGCTGGTGGCTTAGAAGTCAAGAAGATTCTGCTTAACCATGAACAGGATTTTTATACTGCAGCAGTGGGGCAATTAAAACTATTTTAAAGATTTTATATAATCTCTGCATGCTCAATGCAGCATTTCTGTAAAAGGATCGTCTATTATCGAGGGTATTTTTATCCCAATCCAATACTTAAATATAACAGTTCAATACATTTAGTTTTATCTTTTATATAATAGATAACAAATTTGTATTGGCTGAACTTATAAAAAAGCGTATTTAAAAATTAGTCAGGGCATACAATTATCTATTTAAAATTCAATAAACTTATCATTATGCTGAAAAATTTCTTCTTGCTTGCTATCCGAAACTACATGAGGAATAAAGCCTTTGTAGTAATTAATGTTCTTGGATTAGGAATAGCAATTGGCTGTTGCATTGTGGCGTATTTAAACTTCATGTTTGATGCGGACTACAACAAAATGCATGTTAATCATGAAAGCATCTATAAGGTTAATATCTCTCGGTATATAAAGGATAGGCTACAAAACTATAGCATATCGCCTATATCCCTCGCACCCGCGATGTCAACAGAAATTGCTGGGATTGATAGGATAGTTCGCTACTCCAGAACAGGCTCTCCAATCAGATATGAGACTCCCAATAAGGAGGTAAAAATATTTGATGTAAATGTGGCTTTCGCCGATAAGGAATTTCTTAGAATGTTCACTTTCCCGCTGAAGTGGGGTGATCCTGCATCATTTGAGGATGAAGGTAAAATTTTGCTAACCGAAGAGACTTCGAAGAAATTTTTTGGCGATAATAATCCTGTTGGTGAATCCATATCATTGTTTAATGACGAGGGAGTAGCGAAGGTATTTATTGTTGGGGGAGTGTTCAAAAAAATACCTATGAACAATATCGTGTATTTTGAATCACTCACTCTATACCCTAACTATTTAAAGCATTACAAAATAAATGAGTTGGATTGGAAGGTTTGGGCAGGTGCAACTTTTCTCCAGGTTTCTAATCCCGCCAAAGTGAAAGAGATTGAAGCCTCGTTGGCTAGGTATAAAGATATTCAGAATAAGAGCAGAGAGGATTGGAAGATAGAGCGATACTATATTCAGAGTTTAAAAGCATTTACCAAGGATTCTCGCGATTTATGGGCTAATTACGTTGGGAGTAGTTCTCACCCTGCATCAGTTATTGCGCCAGCAATTATGGCCATACTCATTCTGCTTCTGGCCTGTTTTAACTTTATTAATACTGCAATTGCAATATCTAATAAGCGGTTAAAAGAGATTGGGATTAGAAAGGTGCTCGGTGGTCATCGACGTAGCTTAGTCATTCAATTCTTAGGTGAGAACTTTTTAATCTGCTTTCTTGCGCTTCTCGTTTCACTTTTAGTCGGTGCTTTTCTAATAGAGGAATGGCAAAAAATGTGGGCGTACGAAATGATTAGTAATCATTTTCTCGAAAGTTTGGGTGTTTGGGTTTTTCTCTCTGTGACATTGATTTTTACAGCCATAGTATCGGCGTTATACCCTGCGTTGTATATCAGCTCATTCAACCCAATACAGGTTTTAAAAGGCTCAGTGAAATTTAGCGGGAATAGCTCTCTGTCAAGAACATTGCTTGTGCTGCAATTCAGCATTTCGCTCATAAGCTTAATATCAAGTGTTGTTTTTACTCAAAATGCTCATTTTCAGAATGATTTTGAGTATGGTTATAACAAGGAGGAACTCATTCTAGTGCCTACAGGTTCATATGCAAATCTAGAAATAATTAAGAAGAGCCTTGAGAATAACCCGGGAGTTATCCAGATGACATCTACTAGCAACCATATTTCTTGGGGTTCAATTACAAGAACAGCAACTTATGTTGATCAGAAAGCTGAAGTGCGAATGTTCAACTTATATACTAATTATTGCGGAATTATGGATATTAAGCTCGTTAAGGGACGAGATTTTACTCCAGAATTTGAAGCTTCAGATCTTAACAAATCTGCAATAATAAACGAAAGTTTAGTGAAGGAATATGGGTGGGATGATCCAATTGGTAAAACAATTGTAATAGATACTTTGTCGCTCACTGTGGTAGGTGTGGTTAAGGATTTTTACCAAAGCCTTTGGACTGATTTGATGCCTATGGTTTTTCGTACTGTTCCTACAGACCAGTTAACTACTCTAATTGTAAAGGGGGATAAGAATAACTTATTAGGATTGAATGAACAGATAAAGAAGGAATGGGAGAAATTAATTCCGAACTCCCCATATTCAGGGATGTTACAAGTTCAATCCTATGAAGAGGCAACTACTGTAAACAAGAATATTCTTAAGATTTTTAATTTTTTAACAATCGTTGCAATTTTCTTATCAATTGTTGCGCTCTATACATTGATATCTCTAAATATTCTGAAACGTACCAAGGAGGTTGGAATTCGAAAAGCGCTTGGTGCTTCATCCTTGTCAATTAACAATATGATTGGTAAGCCTTTCTTTATCATGCTGGCCGTTGCATCTCTCTTTGGCGGTGCAATAGGATATTACCTTTCAGTTATGCTATTGGATAGCGTATGGAAAATTCATATTATCGTTAATATCGTTAGTGTTTTATTACCAATAATAATTATGCTATCACTAGCTTATGCGACATTATCATTAAAAGTGTTTAATACATTATCTAAAAACCCGATTAGCTCCTTGAGGTACGAATAGAATAAGCTAAATTAACGACAATCTTTTTCACGATAGGACTTAAGTAGGTCAATAGAACTTGGATTCTGAGGCAGCTTAAGTCCTATCTCTTTTGCAAGGGCAATAGATTCTCCATCAACAGGTTTGCGCTGAAAGTAGTTCTCGTGAGCAAAGTTCAAATACTTGAGTAGCATAAATGCGTCAAACCAAAAGAAGAATCTTTTACGAAAAGACTCGACACTGTTGGTGTTTGCCTTTATTTCACTGATTTTCTGTGCGAAATCATAAATAATTAGGTTCTCTTGCAGGGCAGGATGTAAACTCTTAGACCAATTAATTATTGCAAGGCTATCGGATTTGTATATAAATTCTATGCTTTCGAAAAGAGGGATAAGCGTAAGAAATGATTTGAAGTCATAGGTCAATATCGATTCTTCGGGGCTTTGCTGATGCTTTAGCATTGCCCTTCCGGTTCCAAAAGGCACACGGTTCGATGGGCGAGGAGAGGGGAATACACAGGTGCTATTCAATTCAGCAAAATTTCCATGAGGTATTATTTTTTGCAAAAAATAAAAATCTTCCCCTGCTTTATGGCGGTTCATCCCTCCAAACTTAACGTACGATTCAGCACAGCAGGCCATGCTAGAGCCGATTGTATGATATGCGAAAGGGAACTTAATAAATCTACTCGCTTGATTATAATACCTTAAATGAAGTTCATATTGTGTAATACCTTTATATATGCTTGGCTCAAACTCTTCCCCGTTGACCGGATGTTCATATCGTATGGAGCATGCATTAGTTTTCGGGAAATCTGACCAGAGCTTTTCAAGTTCAACGAGGTAATTATCCATGCAATCGGAATCAGCATCATAGCAAGCAATAATTCCCTTGGGATTATTAATGGTAAACAGGCGATAAGCCGCTTCGTCCATTCCAACTTTACGTGCAAATCCTACTCCTGCCTGTTTTTTAGGAAGGTTAGGTGCAAATATGGAAAAGAATTGAAGACCTGAGTTGTTCGATTGGCTATTAATCCTATTTATTACCTCGATGCAGTGATTTGCATTTTCTATAACATCACTTGATGCTTCCGATGGGTAATTAATAACTGTAATTACTTCAATAGAGCAGTTGGGGCGTTTACAGTGTAATAGTGATTCAAGCGATTCTCGTAAATTAGGTTCGTTGTAGGAGGGGATAACAACGATTATACTCAGATCGTTATTTGGGCTGGTATTAATCTTTGGTTTGAATTCGTACTTTATAAAGTAATCGGGAATCATTTTATTACTTCGGAAATTTTTAAAAAAAACAGCAAACCCCTTTCATTCTCATTGATATGAAAGGGGTTTGCTGGTATGGTATGTAATTATTTATCCTTACGTTCCGATATGTACTTTTCGTTAAGACCCTTCATCACTTCCTGTGTAATATCCAATGCAGGGTGTCCGTAAAGTAGTGGGCCTCCAAATGTGCTGCTCAGAATGATATGGTAGCCTTTCTCTTTATTGTATTCAACTAGGTAATCGTTAATGCTCTGTTGTATTTGGCGGAGTTTTACCTGTTGTTCTTCAGCTAATCTGGCACGAAGTTCATCGCGTAAGCGGTAAAGTTCTTGCTCTTTACCTGCCAAAACTTGTTGTAGCTGTTCTGCTTGTGAGCGAGTAACTAACCCCTTTTGAACTTTGTTCTGGAAATCGCCAGCTTCTCTTTCAAAATCTCTCGATTTTGTGCTAAGTTCTGCTTCCGATTTACGACCGCTTTCTTCCAATACCTTTTGCATATCGAAGTACATGTCGTAGTTGTTGATCAGCGTATCGATATTTACCCATGCTGCTGAAAATGTGCTTGAAAGCTGAATGTTTGTTTTGCTTTCATTCGATTCCTTGCTGGCTGTATCGCTAGATTTTGATTTGCAATTAGTTAGTAAGCCTACTACCGCTACCGCCATGATGAAACTGGCAACTAAAGTAATTTTTCTCATTATGATTGTTATTTATTTTTATAAGTTCGTCCCGCTGTCGGTTTAATCGTAATGGATTAATCTTGGGTAACGGGTTAAATTCTAATTGACTTTTCGCAAATATAGCAGAAATTAAAACATATTATTATTTCATCACATTTTTTAGCTGAAAAGGATATGGTTACTTAAATAACCTTTCATCCCTTTTGAGTAATATAAAAGGCAAATAAAACCTCGTTAACCAACCTGATTGACCTTTCAGAGTCGGAAGACCTGAAAGCGTCAATTGCAAAATCCTTAAGTAAACGACATTGGATTAATATTGCTCAATAATACGATTTTGGTTTTGCTCGTTACAAATGAGTTGACCATACTTTCCCAAGTATTATGATATGTTGTGAGAAATAATTATTAAACGAGGACTCTGTGTACTCTCTGCCTACCCTACCGGTAGGCGCATCTCCGTGGTGAGTGTTCACGGACTTTATTCTATATCAAAATATCTTTTCAAAATATTCTTTAATTGTTACAAAGTTTATCCTTCTGTTAGGATGTGATCGTGTAACCTCTACTTCACCTCGTTTTTCAAGTAACCCGAATGAGAAAACGTACGAACCCTCATCCTCAATAGCTAGCCCAACATATCGTAAGTCATGCATCCATATATTTCCGATGCTATCCCTTTCGACGTTATAAAAACCCTTTGAGAAACGTATCAGATTTTTAACCTCTTGGCTATCCTTTAGGTTGCCTAGCAGCTCTGCGTTGCGTGGTAAATATCGAAGTTTAGTACCATTTGATTTGTCGAAATTGTTTATATAACCTATGCTGTAACCGCTTTCATTCTCCGCAACCACAGCCCAAATGAAATTTGAAAGCGGTACTGGAGTTGTTAATATTCTATTGTAGCTTATACCCAGCAATTGAAGTTGCTCTTTTGCACGATTTGTAATGGTTTGTTTATTTAAAATTGTAAAGAGAAAGTATAGCGTTACAAAACTTAAGCTAATCCATGCTACAGTCCTTCTTATTTTTTTTTGAAAAGGAATAAAAAATACCCAAATAGTAAAGGCTAATAAGGGAAGTAAAAAGATGACATCTATTATTGCCATGGAGTCGTATGATATGCGTATGTTGCTGAAAGGCTCAAAAATACCTGTACCATAGGTGTTAAAGCAATCGATGAGTATATGCGAAAGTAGGGGTAAAGAGGTGAACCATATCCATGTTTTCAGATCAACACTTTGTCGTTTTTCGATTTTTGAAAGAGCATAACCAATTATGGGAATTAGAAAGGCTGCTGCGAATAGGGAGTGGCTTATCCCTCGATGGAAGAAAAGCGCATCAACAGGGTTGAGAAAAGGAGTGATAAGTACATCCAAATCGGGAATTGTACTAATCAATGCTCCCCCAAGAATAGCCTTATTACCAATTTTTTTGCCAAGGGTAACTTCACCAATGGCAGCACCAAGCACAATATGTGTTAACGAGTCCATGTTTTATACTACCTTTGCATGCACAACAGTTAAAAAAAGTATTTGTTGATTTCATCCGCACAAAGCTAATTCTCTTAGGTCGGATGGAACTCACGATGAATTTTGTTCATGCCTTTTTGTGAATTTGGCATTCCAAGATTCATGTTCGTTTCAAAAGTAGTAAATGGCACGTAGAAACAAAAAACAGCCTTTGTTAGAAAAGGTTTTAATTGAGGATATTGCTGCGGAGGGTAAAGCGTTGGCAAGGGTTGATAACAAGGTTGTTTTCACCCCTTTCGCCATCCCTGGCGATGTTGTTGATATTCAGATTACCCAAAAACGTAAAAGCTACATGGAGGGGTATGTTACGCATTATCATGAGTACTCACCTTTGAGAATCGATGCGTTTTGTGAGCATTTCGGTATGTGTGGCGGCTGTAAGTGGCAGAGCTTACCTTATGCTGAGCAACTGAAATTTAAGCAGCGTCAGGTTTCGGATCAGCTAAGAAGGATTGGACGGGCTGAGTTCGATGAGATAAGCCCAATTATTGGTTCTGAGAAAACCACACACTACCGTAATAAGCTGGAGTTTACCTTTAGCAATAGCCGTTGGTTAACAAAAGAGGAGATTGCGAGTAGAAACGATATTTCTGTCGAACCTGCTTTGGGCTTCCATATCCCTGGAATGTTTGATAAAGTTTTTGATGTTAAGAACTGCTATCTACAACCTGAGCCCTCAAATTCCATAAGATTAGAGGTTAGAAAATTTGCTTTGCAGCATGACCTAACCTTCTATAATATTCGTAGCAGAGAAGGACTGCTTAGAAATTTAATAATTCGAACATCATGCACTGGTGATGTTATGGCTATTTTCTCATTTTTTTACGATGACGTTGAAAAGAGAGAGCAGCTGTTGGATCATATTAAAAATTGTTTTCCACAAATAACGTCCTTGCTGTATGTTATTAATCCAAAGGCCAATGATACTATCAATGATCTTGACATCATCACCTTCAGCGGGAATGATTACATCCTAGAAAGCATGGAAGGTCTGAAATTCAAGATTGGACCCAAATCATTCTATCAAACCAACTCAGAGCAGGCCTATACGCTTTACAAGGTTACTCGCGAATTTGCGGGGCTAACGGGCAATGAATTGGTTTACGATTTATATACTGGCACTGGAACTATTGCACAATTTGTAGCCAATAGCTCATCTAAAGTTATTGGTATTGAATATATTCCCGAGGCTATTGAGGATGCTAAGGTGAATTCGGCCATAAATGGCATCTCGAATGTTGAATTTTTTGCTGGGGATATAAAGAATATTCTCGTTGACTCATTTTTTCAGGAGCATGGATTTCCTGATGTTGTAATACTTGATCCCCCTCGTGCTGGCATTCATGAGGATGTAGCCAACGCTCTTTTGCAGGCAAACCCTAGTAGAATTGTCTATGTTAGCTGTAACCCTGCAACTCAGGCACGTGATATTGCGCTACTTAGCGTCAAGTATAAGCTCATTAGGGTTCAGCCCGTTGATATGTTCCCTCATACGCATCATGTTGAGAATGTAGTGCTTCTTCAACGTATGATTCTCTAAAACAGGTCAGTAACCCCTGCTTGTTGATAGGGTTCTAAAACCAATTCTGAAAACAAACAGCGGCTGTTCGAATTCGAACAGCCGCTGTTTGTTTTCGTTCATATTGTAATTAGGCAATTTATCTTGAAAAATACTAAATGTCAGATATTCAATATCTAAAGTTATTTGGCATGAGGTTGGATAATGGTTAAGCAGTATAAGAGGTTCTTTATAGTTTAGTTTTGAAATAAGTTAATGACATTACAACCCTTATTGATTCATCGCTATTATTCAAAAATTAATAAAAGAATGTAATTATTTATTCCGAATGCTAAGTAAACAGGTTGTTGGGTTGAACAAATTTATCTATCGAAAATTGATACGATGCTTTAGGGTAAAGGCTGTATCATATTAAAAAGAGGTTAAAGAATTGAAAAATTTTATGATGGGTTGTAAAAAAGGTCCGTGACATCTGTCGCGGACCTTTTCGTTTTATGAGGTACTAATTAGCTAAGTCATTGACTTACGCAGGGTGGATTGCCTCTACTGGACAAACATCTGCGCATGAACCGCAATCAGTACAAGTGTCAGGATCGATCTTGTAGATATCGCCTTCGGAGATTGCCTCAACTGGGCACTCATCAATACATGTACCGCAAGCAGTGCAGTCTTTAGAAATTACGTATGCCATTTTTTTATTTGTTATTGGTTAAACTTGATTTCAAAATTTGACCACAAATTTATACTCATTTATCAAATCGAAAAATTAATTTGAGCTTTTTCCTCTTTTTTATGATGAATATTAATTTATTGCTAGTGAATTATTGATAATAGCTAGGGTTTTGACATGTTGTATGAAATCCATGTGAGCAAACCTGATGAGTATTTAAGAATATCTTGATTTACAATAAACGTTGAACTGTGCAGTTGATGATTACCCCCATTTTCGAAACCAACGCCCAACCGAAAGAAAACAGAGGGTATGATTTGGCTGAAGTAGGCAAAATCATCGGTGGTCATTCGTCGGTCAAGGTCAATCACATTGGAGTGGCCAAGGTATTCTTGGGTTAACTTTTTTGCACGGTTGCATATTTCTGGATTATTAAAAATTGAAGGATACCCCTTTCTTATATCAACAATGCAATCTCCTCCGAGCGATTGGCATGTGTCATTCGATATCTTTTCAATTAATTTATGCGCATTTCTTCTCCATTCTTCGTCCATTGTTCGGAATGTCCCTTCAATTTGAACGTCGTCTGGAATGATATTCGTTGCTCCATTTGCAGTAACCTTCCCGAACGAGAGTATGCTTGGAATATGGCTTGGACTTTTGGTGTCTATAAAATCTTTTAAATCGAGGAGTAACTTTGATGCTATAAGTATTGGATTAACGGTGGTGTGCGGTAGTGCTGCATGCCCCCCCTTCCCCTTAACGGTAATGTGAATCTCATCGCCCGAAGCCATGTACTGCCCCTCGCAAAACCCTGCTTTCCCTGCTGCCAACTCGGGAAGCACATGAAAAGCGAATATTGCATCCGGACGGTTGAGTTTAAATATTTCGGAATCGATTATTTGTGTTGCACCACCCGGAAGCAGTTCCTCTCCCGATTCGAAGATTAAAAGAATCTTTCCCGAAAGTTCATCTTTTATCCTACTGATTAAAATTGCTGCCCCTAGCAATGAAGCCATGTGTATGTCGTGCCCGCAGGCATGCATGGAACCTTTGTTTTTAGAAGTATAGCCGAGATTGGTGTTTTCGGTAATAGGTAAGGCATCTAGTTCTGCTCGTATCCCAATGGTTTTACCTGATTTAGCACCCTTAATAATTCCTATTAAACCATTGCCGTTTAATCCTTCGAAAACTTCTATATTGTTATCTTTTAGTACTTTGGCTACAAAGTTGGATGTCTGCTGCTCTTTAAAGGATAATTCGGGGTTAGAATGTAAATGATGCCAAAAACCTGTTGTGATTTCAAGCGTTTCAGCAGCATTACTTTTAATTATATTTAATAAATTTCCCATTGACTATGATAAAATAATTTAGCAAATGTAGAAAAAATGAGTTATACATTGATTGGTTAATCGTTGATGTGTTAATAATTAATCTGAATACATTTCTATAAACATCTTTTGCATTGTTTCCCCATAAAAACTTTTTTACCTTTGAAGCAGTAAATGCGCTTTAAAAATTTGGACAAGATGAAAAAATATCTTTTTGTAATTATCTTAGCGACACTAGCATTAGTGCAGACTGCCTATTCGCAAACGATTGGTTCCGTAATCACCTTCAAAAAAGCGGTTCACGATTTTGGCACGATTAAAGAGGAGGATGGCAAGGTAACCGTCAGTTTTGATTTTGCAAATACCGGAAAGAATCCTTTGATTATTCAGCGTGTTATTACTTCATGCGATTGTGCTGTAGCAGATTGGCCTAAAGAACCATTGATCCCCAGTGCAACGGGGAGCATAAAGGTTGAGTTTAACCCCAAGGATAGACCCGGTAATTTCGAAAAATTAGTTACAGTCTATTCCAATGCCGAAACCTCAACGGTTGTTCTTATAATTAGAGGTTTTGTTAAGGAAAGGGCTAAGACCATAGAGGATATCTATAATAGAACCTTGGGTGACTTAAGATTTAAGAATACTCATGCTTCTTTAGGTAGAATTTTTTCCAATGAAATAAAGTCTGATACCATTGAGTTTATTAGCGTGGCCAAAGAACCGGTGAAGATTGGGGCAAAGATTGTGGGGTTACCGTATTTGGGGGTAAGGTTTGTTCCTGAAACATTAAAACCTCAGGAGAAGGGGCTTTTGATTGTAACGTATAATGCGAAGATTAGGAACGATTGGGGTTTTGTTGTCGATAGGTTTTATTTAACTCAAAACGATAAAGAGATAAACGGGGCAATGATTAATGTTAGTGCTAGTATAGAGGAGAATTTTACAGCATTAACCGATGCGCAGCGTGCTAGTTCTCCGATAATTGATTTACCCGAACCAAACTATGAGTTTGGAACGGTGGAGGAAGGACAGCTGATCGAGAAAGAGTTTGTTTTTACGAACGTTGGAAAAACTGATTTAATTATTCGGAAAATCAAGGCAAGTTGTGGTTGCACTACACTTGAACCTGCCGACAAGATCATAAAACCTGGCAGAACGAGCAGTTTTAAAGCCTCTGTAAGGACTAATGGGTTCTCAGGGAGAATCGCTAAAAGCATTACAGTAATTACCAATGATCCTGTAAATCCAACTGTTGTTGTTCGTTTGGTTGGAAATGTTAATTCCCCAAAAAAACAGTAAGGGTTATTGAGGGGGGTATGTTTTTGACCTAAATGGATTATTTAGTTGGTATTGATTCGGTTTAATAAAAAGAATTTTAACCTAAGGTGATGGAGATGTCAGGTAAGAATTTTAAAAGCGCATTAACGGTTAACCCTGGTATAGAATCACCCCCATCGATAAATGTGGATTCGGCAAAGAAGTTCAAAGCTAAAAAACGTGGACTACTTAGCTGCGATGATTATGCCAATGGGATATTAGCACAAAGTATTCCTTTATTAAGTCAAGCGATTACACTCGTTGAGAGCTCATTGCCCGAGCATCATGCGCTAGGTCAGCAGGTGATTGAAAAATGTTTGCCTTATAGCGGTAATTCAATACGAATAGGTATAACCGGAGTTCCAGGGGTAGGGAAAAGCTCTTTTATTGAAGCCTTAGGAACCGAGATCACTAAAACAGGTAGAAAGTTAGCCGTTTTGGCAATCGATCCGAGCAGTGAACGTAGCAAGGGGAGTATTTTAGGCGATAAGACAAGGATGGAGTCTCTGAGTTCAAATGTAAATGCATTTATTCGACCTTCCCCTTCTGCCGGTTCTTTAGGAGGTGTTGCTAGAAAAACTCGTGAAACCATTATATTATGTGAAGCTGCTGGCTTCAATACTATTTTTATAGAAACAGTGGGAGTGGGGCAGAGCGAGACTGCTGTTCATTCCATGGTCGACTTTTTCCTGTTACTCATGCTTGCTGGTGCAGGGGATGAACTTCAGGGCATTAAGCGGGGTATTATGGAGATGGCCGATTTAATTGCCATTACAAAGGCTGATGGCGACAATATCAGAAAATCACAAGTTGCTAAAGTTGAATACGAAAGCGCATTACACCTTTTCCCTCCTGCCGAGTCGGGATGGATTCCCCCTGTGACAACCTGTTCCTCTCGCGATATGGTTGGAATAAATGAGGTTTGGGGTGAGATGTTAAGCTATGTTGAATACACAAAGGGAAACGGATACTTCGTGAATAGACGTAGGAATCAATCCAAGTATTGGATGTATGAGACGATTAATGAGGCTTTAAGAAGCGGTTTCTATAACTCAAAGGAAATACAACAGCAAATACCTGTAATTGAGAGCAAAGTGCTTGACGAATCAATCAGCTCGTTTACGGCTGCCAAGATACTGCTTGATAGGTATTTCAATACTTAGCGATTATTCTAATAATCTCGAGAATCCAGTATATGGATTTAGCTCGCTGATTCTAAAGTCAATCAATCCATTTGAAACGAGTGGCAGTTGGTTTAATGCTTCTTGCGCTTCTTTGGTAGAGTTGCACTCCAATATGAGTATAGCACAATGAAACTGGTCGAAGTAAATCTCCCGAACAATACCCTTTTCGTACAGTTCAAGCACTTTTATCGATTCGTTTTTTAGGTGGGGTTTGAATAGACCGCTCTTAACCCCCTTATTTTCTACCTCGATAGCCAAAAATTTCATTGTAAATTATTGTTTAAAGTTAGTAGGATACTATCAAGATATAAACTTATAATATTTTACTTAGAGTTTGATGAAAAACTGTAACGTTTTTCAATTTTGTGTGTCTTATATATAAAATGTTGAAAAACGAACAGCCACTGTTCATAATCGTACGATGATTATTAATTGTAAAATAATGTAATCGCATATAATACAATACGATACAATAAGTGGTATGGGATGTGAATAGTTTATATAATAAAAATTACGGCGATGACAGTAAAACTTTACGAGAACGAGACAGTATTAAAGGCAGCAAATTCAAGTTACATTGACGATTCAGCACAGGTTGATGGGAAGTTAATTCTTACCAATCAACGTATATATTTCAAAACCATGGTTGAAGAGATGAAACATATTGATTTTGAAATTCTGCCAGATCAGATTAAAGAGGTAATGTTCTTTAATACTTGGAAAATCTTTCCCAATGGGCTTAATGTAGTAACTAAAGAGGGTGCAGAGAAAAGGTTTATTATTAAAAATAGGGATCAATGGTGCTTGATGATTAATAAAATGTATTAAATATTACTATAGAATATTTTTAGGTATATTGTTAAATGCATTAGAATAATAATTTTCTACAAAAAAAATCAGATTAGATTAATCAAAGAGCAAAAAACCAAAAGAGGCCTAATGGCCTCTTTTTAGTATTCATCCTCATTAAAGAAAAAGTCCTCTTTGGTGGGGTAATCTGGCCAAATATCTTCAATGCTTTCGTAAATCTCAGCCTCCTCCTCAAGCTCTTGAAGATTTTCAATAACTTCGAGTGGCGCACCGGAACGAATTGCGTAATCTATCAACTCTTCTTTAGTTGCTGGCCAAGGAGCATCTTCTAATTTAGATGCAAGTTCGAGTGTCCAGTACATAATCTGCTAGTGGTTTTGTTAAATGGTTGATTTATAATGTATTGCATAAAACATCCTCATTGCAAATATAAAAAAATATTAATATCAAACGCTCGGTTTCCATGGAATTTGATCAATATTAAGATATTTTGCCATTTTCCTTGATAATACAAAGAAGAAATCGCTTAGGCGGTTAATATAAATTATCAAGTTTTCTGGAACTGGAGTTTCTTCGGAAAGTTTTATGATAACCCTTTCACATCTCCTGCATATTGTTCGGCAGATATGGCACATGGATACTATTGGATGCCCTCCTGGGAGGATGAATGAGGCAAGAGGATCGAGGAGGTTATCCATTTTGTCAATCTCAAGTTCAATTGCATTGATATCCTCTGGGATGATTTTGGGAATTCTCACCTTACAGTCGGAGCAGTCTGCGGCAAGAATTGACGCACAGTTCATCAGCCTATCCTGAATTTGTATTAGGAAAAGCCTTGTATCTTTGTCTATACTCTGATCCCTTAATAATCCAATATTGGAAATAAGTTCGTCAACGGTACCGTAGGCCTCAATCCTTGGGTGATATTTGGCAACTCGTTTACCCCCAATTAACGAGGTTGTACCCTTGTCGCCTGTTTTTGTATAGATTTTCATTTAGACAATTAGCGTTTTATTGTTCAGCAAGGACAACCTTCTGCTTCATGATTGGATGGGGGTTAATTTCATCCGATTCAATCAATCCATCGCGTAGCCTTACGATTCGTCTTGCATGTCGGGCGATGTCTTCTTCGTGGGTGACAACAATTATGGTGTTTCCCTGATCGTAGATATCCTCGAAAAGATTCATGATATCGATTGAGGTTTTAGAGTCGAGGTTACCCGTTGGCTCATCGGCAAGGATAATCGATGGATTGTTGATGAGGGCACGTGCTACGGCAACCCTTTGGCGTTGTCCACCCGATAGTTCATTGGGCTTATGTTCCATTCTATCTTCTAACCCTACATTTTGCATGGTTTTTATGCCCTTGGCAATTCTTGTTTCTTTGCCTATTCCTGCGTAGATTAGTGGTAGCATAACATTTTCAAGTGCAGTGTAGCGGGGTAGCAGGTTAAATGTTTGAAATACAAAGCCAATCTCCTTATTTCGGATTTCAGCAAGTTGATCGTCAACAAGCATGCTAACGTTGGTGCCATTAAGGATATAGTCACCCTCCGTTGCCGTGTCGAGACAGCCAATTATATTCATTAGAGTAGATTTGCCAGAACCCGATGGACCCATTATGGCAACATACTCATTCTTATTGATTGTTAGGTCAATGCCCTTTAGGGCTTTTACCACTACCGTACCTACCTTGTAGTACTTTTTTAGGTTTCTTAAAGAAAATAAACTGTCAGACATTGTTTCTATTATTATTTTATAAAATTACTAAAAAGGACCATATCTTAAATTAAAATGTTGTTTCGCTACACCTTTTCTGAAAAAAGCTAAACCGCAATTGAATAAATCGATTGATATTGAAACGTTCTCATTTTGGCTAATAGTATTCCACGCATTTTCCATGCCTTGACTCCAACGAATATCATCGATTAAAATCAGTGAATCATGGTTTGCTTTTTCTGAGCAGAGTTTAAAATACCTCAGAGTAGCCTCCTCTGAATGGTCTCCATCGATAAAGATTAGTCCGATTTTTTCAGTATTGGCTAATATTTTTGGGAGTTCCAATTCAAATTCACCGTTGATAAGAGTAACGTTGCCAATACCCAATTTGTTGAAATTCTCGGAGGCTATTTTTGCAAGCATGGTATCTCCCTCAATGGTTGTTACACTAGTATTCAAATCTCCACGGGCAAGGTACATTGCCCCAAAGCCTGCTGATGTTCCCAATTCGATAATGGATTGGGGTTTAAGGTATTTGACTAACCTATATAGCAGCTGGCCCATGTATGGTGGTGTGGCTGCGGTTTTAACCACTTTTCCAACGGTTTGCTCAGATGAGTCGATAATTCTTGTTCCCAAACCGAAACTACTTGTTGGTATTGGATTGCTATTATTAATCATCTCTTTCCGTAACGTTTCAATTGCTTCAAAGATCGCTTCCTTCTGTTTTATATCTATACAATTCGTGTAAAGGTCGTAAACGAAAGGTGAGTGAATGCCATGTCCTCCCCTTGGGGTTGATTTTAGCCGAAAGTTGATATATTTTTTTAAAAAACGAATATTTTCGAGCAACATTAACAAATCTTTAACACCCTATAATTAATTCTGCTAAGATAAGATTTGCATATTTTATTATAAGATGATAGATGTTAAAAAACGTTTAAAAAGTCATGTCTTTATTAAATTAATTGGGTTTTTGGTTTGGAATGCCCATTTTTTCTAAATTTGCTAAATGGGTGTAAATCTTTCAACCGATATAATGTACCTGAGCGGAGTTGGTCCTAAAAAAGCCGAGCTACTACGCAAAGAGTTGAATATCGCTACATTTAAGGATTTAATATACTACTACCCTTATAAATATATCGACCGCTCGCAGATTTACAAGATTTCGGAGGTGGTTGATGAACTACCCTACATCCAATTGGTTGGGCGAATTGTTCGGTTCGAAGAGGTAGGCGTTGGACGTTCGAGACGCCTTACAGCCATCTTTACCGATGAAACGGGAATGGTGGAGTTGGTCTGGTTTAAGGGGATTAAATGGGTATCAAAAAGCCTTAGACTTAATGTTAAGTATTTAGTGTTCGGGAAGGCTACGCTATTCAATGGTCGGTTCAACATTGCTCATCCCGAGATGGAGGAGTATAAACCTGATACCGAAAAGATAAACAGCACATTGCAGGCTGCATACAATACTACCGAGAAGCTCAAGAATAACTTTATTACATCAAAGACGATATATAGATTTCAGCAAACCTTAATTCTGCAGGTAGCCAAGGGTGTTGATGAGACTTTACCTTTGTATCTGATCGATAGATATAAGCTGATGACCCTACCTGAGGCGTTGAGGCAGATTCATTTCCCCGAGAATTCCACCCTTCTTCAGAAATCACAGTATAGGCTAAAGTTCGAAGAACTCTTTTATGTTCAGCTAGGCTTGCTGAAGCAGCGAAGCGTGAGGCTAAGCAAGAAAAATGGTCATGTGTTCAGCGTTGTGGGCGAGATGTTTAATCGGTTCTATAGCGAAAAACTTCCCTTTGAGCTGACCGATGCGCAGAAAAGGGTGATTAAGGAGATTCGACGTGATATGGGGAGCGGCAAGCAGATGAACCGCTTGCTACAGGGTGATGTTGGTAGCGGAAAAACTTTGGTATCATTAATGTCGATGCTAATTGCGGTAGATAATGGGTATCAAGCATGTATCATGGCTCCAACCGAGATTCTTGCCAATCAGCACTACGAAACCATTACTAAACTGCTTGATGGGCTTCCTGTAATGGTCGATCTGTTGACGGGCTCAACAAAAAAATCGGAGCGGCATAGGCTTCATGCTGCCCTTAAAGAAGGGTCGTCACATATTCTCATTGGAACACATGCTTTGCTCGAAGATGTTGTACAGTTCCAAAATCTTGGATTTGTAACCATTGACGAGCAGCAACGTTTTGGGGTTGCGCAGCGTGCAAAACTCTGGGAGAAGAACGATAATCCCCCACATGTGCTTGTGATGACCGCTACACCTATTCCTCGTACGCTGGCCATGACCGTTTATGGCGATTTGGATATCAGCATTATCGATCAGCTACCCCCTGGACGAAAGCCTATTAAGACGATTCATTTTACCGATGCCAAACGAAATGTGCTTTTTGGGATGATGCGGGAGCAGATTAAAGCAGGAAGACAGATTTATGTAGTTTACCCATTAATAAAAGAATCTGAAAAGATGGAGAATCTTAAGGATTTGCAGGATGGCTACGAGAGCATTGTGAGGGCATTTCCGCCACCCGAATACGTAACCGTAGTTGTACATGGGCAGATGAAAGCCGATCAGAAGGAGTTCTCGATGAACCTTTTTGCCAAGGGCAAAGCCCATATCATGGTTGCAACCACAGTAATAGAAGTAGGTGTGAATGTGCCCAATGCAACGGTAATGGTAATCGAAAGCGCCGAGCGATTTGGCTTATCGCAGCTGCATCAGCTGAGGGGTAGGGTTGGGCGTGGAGCCGATGAGAGCTATTGCGTGCTGATGTCGTCGGTTAAACTGACCCACGAATCACGAAAGCGATTGGTAACCATGACCTCTACCAACGATGGATTTGAGATTGCTGAGGTTGACCTACAGCTGCGTGGACCTGGTGATTTGGAGGGAACAATGCAAAGCGGTTTACCTTTCGACCTTAAAATAGCGAGTTTAAGCAAGGATAGCCAGCTATTGCAGTACGTACGGCAGGTTGCCATGGAGATACTCGATGACGATCCTCATCTTTCAAATCCTAGAAATTTTATTCTTCTTAATCAACTAGAGAACTCCGCCAAAGAAAAAATTGCTTTTGGTCAGATAAGCTGATTCTCGGAGTTTTATATTTGATTTATTTTACAAAAGGACCATATAAAGCACTATAAATTTAATCTTTTTGATTTATTTTTAATTTTTTAAAAAATGAAGCACATGAAGTTAATAGTTCGATTTATAGGCACAATGTTATTCCTAATTCAATTCCTATCGTCATATTCAAGTATGGCTAATGAAAAAACAGATTCATTACTAGCGAATAAATACGCCAATATTGCAGATTCCCTATTCAAAATAAATTCTTACGATAGCGCAGTGATTTATTATGGTAAGGCTTCAGCAATCTTCAGAACCATAAAGGATTGGAATAACATCAACAGGTGTGAGGTATGGAAGAGCTACGTGTATATTGACATGGGTAAATACGATAACGCTAGAACGAACCTGGATGAAGCAATCATTTTCTTTAATCAAAACCTTGGAAACAATAACCTATTTAGCTTTAACTGTTCTACAAAAAAATCAGCAATCTATTTCAGCCAGGGAAAATATATTGAAAGCAAAAATAATCTTACCCAGTCTTTAAAAATAGTTTCCACCAACCCCGAATTCAGTTCCCCGAAAGGGCAAAAGATTTATGCTTCAGCATGCTTTGAGTTTGGGAATAATTATATTGAAATGGGGCAGCTCGACTCTGCTATTGTAATGTATAAAAAGACACTTGAACTGAGAGAGGGATTGTATGAGAAGAATCATGATCTTATTGTTGATTGTTATAATAATTTGGGCATTGTTTACTCCTACTACGGTGATTATGAGATAGCGATTAGCTATATGCAAAAGGCTTTAAAATCGCGGGAGGAGGCAAAAGGATTTGCCCATACCCTTACGGCCTGGAGCTATACTAACTTGGGAATAGTACATATTAACATTAATAGGTTTGATAGAGCATTAGAGTACGCCTTGAAGGGCCTTGAATCCAGAAAGCTTTGCCTTCCTCCAAATCATATTGAATTTGGAAGTTCATACTCCGTTATTGCAAATATTTACAATGAAACTGGTAAGTATGAAGAGGCGTTAAAGTATCACTTCATGGCACTTGATATTTTTATTGACAAGTTGGGTGAGAAGAGTAATCAAGTATCGAGCATTTACAATAATATTGCCGATAATTACAATAAACAGCACGAGTATAAAAAGGCTTTAAGCTACTTTCATAAATCGCTTAAAATGCTGAATGAGAGCTCACCCGAAGTTATTACACCAAGCCATATCCTTTACGAATATAATATAGCGGATACTTACCTCAATTTAGGTAATGTTGATTCTGCTTTGGTCTTTAACACCTTGGCACTTAAATCTAATTTCGGACCTGTTCTCGAAAATCAGAATATCAACGCAATCCTAGATTTTTATTACGCTTTTTGCGCATTGGAGCAAAAAGCAGCTATATTCATGAAGCGCTTTAAATCAACAGCTAAGATTGAGGACCTAAGAACAGCCAATGATGCTTACCTTAAATATATAGAGCTTCTTGACTATTTACGTATTAAATCCAATGAGGCTGATTCAAAGTTGACCCTTTCGAATTTGAATAGCTCCATAATGAATGATGTAATTAATACATCCTTTCTGTTAGGTCGGCTTAATCCAAATTCTTTTCCTGATGCCAAACTTGCCTTTCTGATTGAAAAAAATAAGGCAAATGTTCTTCAGGAAATGCTCGATAAAACCAATAATAATCAAAAATTGGCCATGCCAGACTCTCTTACAAAAAAATGGAAAGAAATTTCGGGCTTACTTATTGCCCAAAAAGCGGAGCAGCTATTTTTGAACGATAAGGATGATGAAAAGTTGCAAAAAAACAATGAGAGAGTCTTTCAACTACAGGATCAGCTCTATAAGCTGAACGATTATATCCAGAAAAACTATCCGAATCGCGACAATTGTATTGATGAAAACAGAACCTTTAATAACCTTGCTTTAAAGCAGGACAGCTTGACTGCAATTCTCGATTATTTTGTTTCAGACACACTATTATACATCTGCATTATTGACTCTAAACAGATTCAGATTAAAACAACCCCGATTGATTCAACCTTTAAATCAACAGTAGAAGAATACATTAGGTGTATTAAGAAGAATAGGGTCAGCGATTTTGACCGCCTAAGTGAACATCTTTACAGTTATCTAATAAAACCCATTGAAACCTTAATAAAGGGTAAGCGTAAGTTGGTTATCATTCCCGATAAATTTCTTTTCTATATCCCATTTGAGACCCTCTGCTCCGACAAATTGAACCAAGATTTTCGAACGAAGAGCTATCTTATCAAAAGGTATGATATTCTTTATCATTACAGCGCAACCTTTTACTGCGAAAACCTGCCTAAATATTTTTCAGTAGCCAGAACAAAGCCCAGTTTTGTTGGATTTGCACCAGTTTTCGATGGGAATGGCATGAGCCAGAAAGTTTCAACCCAATGCCTTGCATCCATTTCGGACACGCTTATTCACGATAATCAGGAAATACAGCGATCTATCTCATACGATGGCATATCCTATAATGGTTTACCTTTCTCGAAACAGGAGGTTAACCAGATAACCAAAATGTTTGAGAAGCATAATTTTCGGGCAGAAAACTACTTAAACTCAAATGCAAGCGAAGATAATTTTAAACGGGTATGTCCAAATTTCTCTATAATTCATTTGGCAAGTCATGGATTTATAAATGAGAATAAACCGAATCAATCGGGTATTATTTTTTACCCTGACACAAAATTGAAGGATACGGTAACTGCTAAAAACACCACGGAAGCAAATTCTTTTGCTGAAAACGGTTCATCAACAAACGGAATTTTAACCACTGGCGAGATGTATAATCTTAACCTCAATGCCGATTTAGTGGTTTTAAGCACCTGTGAAACTGGTTTGGGGTCAATTATCAAAGGTGAAGGGATTATGTCGATGGCTCGTGGATTTATCTACTCTGGAGCGCCCAACATTCTATTCTCGCTTTGGAAGATCGGCGACAAGAACACTTGTACATTGATGGTAGAATTTTATGCACATCTGCTTACAGGCGATTCCTATTCAAGTGCGTTACGAAAATCAAAGCTAAAAATGATTTTGGATGAGAATACTGCTTTCCCAAAATTCTGGAGCGGAATTACGCTCCTTGGTATAAACTAGTTAGGTGCAAGCGTAGCGAACGAAACAGCAACGACAAAACAGACAGAAGCACATGCAATATTTTGAATTCTTATATTAACTTTGACTAGAAATATTATATAATTATGAGTCAATTTCCATACGAAAATCTTACTGATGAAGAATTTGAAGCTCTTGTCATTCGTATTGGGAAGGAAATATTGGGTATTGGTTGTAAAACCTTTTCAATAGGTAAAGACGGGGCAAAAGATAGTTGGTTTACAGGAACAGCAAATTATTTTCCTTCAAATGCAGCTCCTTGGACAGGCACATTTAATCTACAAGCAAAACATACAAAAGTTCATAATGCCAGTTGTTCTGACAATGATTTTTCTGTTAACCAAACAAGCGTCTTAGTAAAAGAAATAAATCGACTTAATGAAGTCAGGAAAAACACTCCGTTTGATAACTACATTATTTTTACGAATAGAAAACTTTCGGGAGGAGCACATCCAACTATCGTGAAAATGTTGCAAGATGGTATTGGAATCCAGAATGCTGAAATTATCGGTCGGGAGCAAATAGACACTTACTTAACTGATTATCCTTACATTGCATATCAGTTTGGACTTTATAAGTTTAATGCCCCACTTCGTTTCTATGAGAAGGAATTGAGAGATGTGATAATAGTTTTTTCTGAACAGAGTCATGCCATATCGACTGAGGCTAAAAGTTACATTACGTCTTTTACTGTAATTGATAAGGTAAAGAAAAATGAATTAAACAATTTAAGCCAAGAATATTTTGAGTTTTTGAAAAGCCATTCACTTCAATACTTTGAGGAAATAGAGAAATTTTTGCGTGACCCAAAGAATGAAGCCTTTACTCGAATGTATTCAAACACGGTTAGCGATTTGCAAGAATCAATTACTGTTGAACGTAATCGTTTTAATGAGTTTGAACACATTATCAAACATTTAGTTGATTATACTGTTGGGAATAATGAAGAAAAACTAAAAGATTTAAGAAAGATTGTAAGAGTATTTATTCATTTTATGTATTTTAACTGCGACATTGGAAAGACAGAATGATAACGCCACATAAATATCTTGACCTTAATCTCTCCCTCTTAAATTTAGGGGGTGTGATTCTTAATATTATTAAAGAAGATGGTGCAATTAAATACGATGAATTGTTAGAAAAGGTAATCTTGGCAAGAGGAAACAGTGCAAAAGAAGTTTTTATTCCTACACTTAGTTTTCTATACCTATTAGGGAAAATTGAATATCAAAGAGATATTGACACTATAGAATTTATAAAATGAAACTTAGTCAATTATATGCAAATAAAAGTTTTAAGAACATCGTTTTTAATGATGGTGTAAACCTTGTATTGGCTAAAGTTACCAAGAAACTTGACCTCAACAAGGATTCGCACAATCTTGGTAAAACTACTTTGATTGCAGTTATTGACTTTATGCTTTTGAAGGAAGTAAAGGAAGACCATATCTTCAAAAAATATCAAGAAAAATTTTCAGGTTATGTCTTCTTTCTTGAAATCCTTTTGAACAGTGGAGAATATCTCACTATTAAACGAGCAGTTGATTCGCCTACAAAAATTTCTTTTAAAACAACCAAAGTATCAACTAATCTCTTAGAGGAAGAGAATTGGGACAAACCGAATATCAGTTTAGAAAAAGCAGGGATAACATTAAATGAGTATTTTGCTTTTGATATTTTAAAACAGTGGCAATATAGAAAATCGGTAACCTACTTTTTGCGTTCGCAAAAAGATTATAATGATGTTTTTCAACTTTCAAAGTTTTCAAAAGGGAAAGATATTGATTGGAAACCTTTTATGTTCGATTTACTAGGATTCAATGGAGTTCTTTTAAATGAAAAATATGAAACTGACAGCAAGATAGCCGAACAAAAAAGTTTTATCAATGGATTGAAAAGTAAATTTGCAGTTGATACCGAGGAAGTAGATAAAATCAAAGGGGCTATTGATTTGAAGGTTTCGGAGCAAAAGGATTTGCAAGAACAAATTGACAATTTTAATTTTTATCAGCAGGAAAGAAAATTGAACAAAGAACTTGTTGAAGAAGTTGAAACCAAAATTTCCGAGTTAAATTCTGCTGAATATAACTTGGAGTTTGAATTAGACAAGACGAAACAATCATTTTCTCAAAATATTTCATTTGACATTGACCAGTTAAAACGCATTTATGAGGAGGCGGAAATTTTCTTTCCCGACAATCTCGTAAAAGACTACAAAGCACTTGAAGAATTCAATAAAAGGATTACTGAAGAACGCAATAAATATCTTGAAGAAAAAATCGGGACACTTACAAAGCAACTTAGAGCAATCCGATTATCCTTGTTCAGCTATGACGAAAAAAGAAATCAAATTTTATCAGTTCTCAAAGACAAGGATTCATTTAAAAAATTCAAGTCATATCAAATTGACTTAACAAAAGTAGAGGGTGAAATTTCACGTCTTGACGAAAAATTAAAAAGCATAGATAAAATTGCTATCCTAAACGAAACAACGAATAAACTATCCGCAAGCCTTGAAACCTTAGTTAAAGATATCAGTTATCAAATCACAGCAAGTGACAACAAAATCTATCCTGAAATCCGCAAAGTATTTCATAATATATTCAAATTCATTTTCAATGCACCTGCAATTATTTTCATGCGACAAAACGCACAAGGTAATATTGAATTTAAGGTTGAAGTAACAAAAGAAAATGAAGTTGACATTACTGCTGAAGGGAAAGGGAATACTTATCAAAAAATGCTTTGCATTTCTTTTGACTTAGCTGTTTTGGTTGCCTATCACAAAAATTCATTTTATCGTTTCGTCTATCATGATGGAGCACTCGAAGGTCTTGACAATAGAAAGAAAATGAATTTTTTAACTGTAATAAGAAGATATTGTCTTGAGTGTAATTTGCAATACATTTTTACTTCTATCGAACACGACATACCGACTGAAATGTTAAAGTCATTCTCCGACAAAGAAATATGCCTGACATTAAATGATTCAGGTGACGATGGAAAGTTATTCGAGTTTAGCTTCTAAACATTAAACGCTAGCACCTAGCGTAGTTTAAGCCATTGGGACATAGATGTATAATTCAAATATTTTTGTCTATTAAGCCTAAAAATTATATCGTGGGATAAGACAGCGGGATATTAACCTGCCTACCAGCAGGTAGGCTCTCAAACGCCTCAAACCACAGAAACGATAAATCTAGTTAACCATGTGAAGTTCTATTTCTGTAATTTAAATAATTAGAAACTTCCCTGTGAAAAGCGATTCGTTAGGGCTCTCAAGTTGCCAGTAGTAAAGACCCTTTTTAAGATTATCTTCAAGCACAAAAGGAGAGCTAACCTCCTTCTGGAAAATCATCTTCCCGGTATTGTTAAAGATTACCAGCACCAAAGTAGAAGTATGATTTTCCCATTCAAAACTCAGCATATCGGCTGATTTAACCTCAGCGGATAACGCAGGTTTTATAATCACTATAGAGCCAGATCTTACATAATTTTCAATAGCATTCTCAAATATAGGGTTGGGTTTGTATGCCACGGCTAACAATTCCTTATCATTGGATTTTTCGGTTTCACTCAGAACCTTGATTGAATTAACATCCTTTTCTTTACTATTATGCGTTGAGTCAAGTAAAGATTTCTGAGCATCCGATAAAACATCCTTTTGATTATTAAATCTTTGCAGATAAAAATAGGCACTAACTCCCAGCAACAATGCAAGGCTTGCTGCTACGCTATACCTTACTATTGCTGTTTTCGAATTGTAAGAGAAGTTTCTGTCCTGTTCTATTTTAGGGGAGCTTTTAATGCCAAGTATTATGGCTTCGGTAATCTCTAATTGTGCCTGACAATGCTCGCATGTAAGGAGATGCTCTTCAAAAAGGTCTTCCTCCGATTTGGTAAGCCTACCAAGCACATAACCTTCATAAGTACTGTCGTTATGAAAGGTTAATCCATTCAAACTATCTTTAATTACCATGTGAGTACCACTCTTTTAGTTTTTGTAAAGCTCGGAACTTTATTATCCTTAAATTACCTTCATTTATGCCCAGCAATTCTGATGCCTCCTTATTCGTCCTTTCTTCGTTATATAAGAGTTGCATAACATCTTTCTCCGATTTCGACAGTTTGTTAAATAAATTATGTATTTTGTTTACTACTTCACTTGCCACTTCTCCATCAGCCTCTGTCATGTATAGAACGTAACACAATTCAGGAACATCATCAAGCCTATCCTGCATTTTGCTTCTTAAATCATTCCGGTAAAACTCTTTTACCTTATTCTCTGCAATGGAGAAAACATATGACTTCAACCCAGAAAAACTACTGAATTGTAATTCTCTAAATTTTTCAAAAAGAACAGCAATTGTATTGCTGTATATCTCATAAGCATGTTCGGGTCTTAATTTTTTATTGCTAAGCCACTTTAAAACAATACGTTTAATTACAAAGTTCAGTTGACTCCATGCCCTTTCATCATGCTCCTTAAGTTTAAGGATAAGATCGTTAAAATCTTGGTTTTCAATAATGACCTTTGATTGTGACATTATTTCTAATAGTAAATGAATTGTATCATATGGTTTGTTACACTTTCAATACAAAAAAGAGTAATAATGTAAAATAAATAATTAAAAGTGTAACAATCGAACAATTTAATTCATTTCTATAAAAAAGAAGAGAAGAGTTTTAACCCTTAAATAAAAAAAACTACCAAATATGAAGTTAAAAAATGCTCTACTACTATTATTGTTTTTGATTTGTTCAAGAACAATTGCTCAAAAAATCAACTTCGAAGCCTCCCTAATCGCTCAACAGATGTTGGGTGACAACAGCAGCTTTAAGGGGGAAAATGGGTCAATTAATTTTAAAATCGACGATTTCTGGGGATATGGACTTCAAACAGGTATGAATATGGGGAGATTTAATATTGGATTCGATTTCATTTTTGGAAGTACAAAGCTACTCTCAACCAATAACCTTGATCTTAAAGTTTCCTGTTTTGATATTGATTTTGAATATTGTTTCTTAAAAAAGACTATTTCTCCATTACTGGCAGCAGGTATAGGATCAGTAAATTATAATGAGTCGTTCACAAGCGCCGAAGGCTTAAATGAGAGCGATTTCTCATATAATGTAGGTGTAGGAGTTAAATGGATCATTGCCGATAAGTTTTACGTAAAACCCATGTATAGGTTAACCTTCTCAAAGATCAAGGATTCAACAGATGGGTTAACATATAAGGGGTTAAGCATATGCTTAGGGTACATTTTTACTCCGAAGATGTTCCGAGATTGAAAATATTTGTTTAAATTTCCTTGTAAAAAAATACGAACTTTTAGAATATTGCTAAATAACAAGTTGTTAAACACCCTGTAATCTATTAACCACTAACTTAAAACAATTTTTATGAAAAAATCTATTTTGTTCTCATTCAGCGTTTTACTGCTATTCTCTTTTCTGTTAACCTCAGAACGGATACTTTCACAGGAGTCAAATCATGTTTTTGGAGTAGGTATTGGTAAAATTGCATACTCTGACGATATCGTACATGTAGAAGTAGCTAACGATGATTTTTGGTTGAAGTACAAGAGCGATATCACCCTCAACGCTTCCTATGCCTATAAGGTATTTCCGTATTTCCGTATTGGCGGGTATTTCGAATATGAAAAGTCAACCCTAAGTGATGATTTTCTAGGTGATTCGAAAGGCTCTCGAATTGATTTAGGGATACAATGGCTAGGTGAGTACCCAGCAGAATCAAATTTTAGGGTTCAGCTGGGTGGTTACTTTGGCTATAGCATGCTGTCGAATAAGGATTGGGACGAAACTCCTAAAGGGATGAGCTATGGGATTATGGCAGGACCTTGCTATAATGCGGGTAAGATTTCAGTTGCCCTTCATGTCCATGCTGGACTTAGCAACTATTTTGGTGATCAAGTTGAGAATGTGAACAACCTCGCGCCAAGGGTTTATATTAAAGTTTTCTACAATTTATAGCGTATGAAAAGTAAATTAACCATTATCGTTTTCTCCCTAATTCTATTGGCTTCGTGCGTTAAGCACGATGATGGTGAGCCAGGGTGTGAGGTTAAGGGGACATGGATGGGACGCTGGTCCGCCGGAACGCAGGATGGCACCTGGATGTGCAATGCGAATAACCAAGGAACTGATCTCAATGGGTACGTATTCATCCTATTCGATATGCCCAACCTTGAAAATCATGGAATTAACTTCGATGGACAGCTAAGGGATAGGCAGGTATCTTCAAAGGTTTACATTTCAGGTGTAGCTCTAAACATAAATGGGAATGTTGACACCGAAACGAGCGCAAGCGGTACTTTCTCTGTATCAGCTATAGGGATGTCGGGAACATGGCAGGGTGTTAAACTCCCAGAGCTAAATCTGTCCGTGGTGGATAGCTTCCCCCTGAACATTCAGCATCCGTATGATTTAAGTATTGCTTGCGATACTGAGAAAAAGCATCTCTTTGTTAGCAACAGTCAAACAGTAACCGAGTTTAACTATAGCGGAGGGTTAATCCGATCGTTTAATACTAGCCATTATGGAAGCATCTGTTTTGATGGGAATCATCTTTGGGTTTCGGATAATGGGTATAATAAAATTGTAGAGGTAGATACGTTGGGCAATGATATTTCTGAATTTAATAGTTCAATTGGTTATGGTGATGCTTTAATGTATGATGGTTTAAACTTCTACCTTTCATCGGACTATTCGCGTAAAATTTATAAGTTCACAAAATCAGGTACTCTATTGGAAGAGTTTGATTTCACCTATACCTATATAACTGGATTGGTAAAAAATCAAAATGATTTCTTTGCAATATCACATTCATTCCCAGGAACCATTCTTACCATTAACAGTTCGGGTGTGCCAGAAAAAGCCTTTAAATTTTCAAATGGCTACTGCTATGGCTTAGCTCGCGATGGTGAATACCTTTGGTGCGCTGTTGTGCGATATATAAGCACATCTAGTAACCCCGATCCTCCAACAGAATCGAGTGCTGATGTTAAGGTATTTAAACTGAAGATTAATTCTTAATCGAATCAATAAAAAAACCGTCTCAGATTTTGAGACGGTTTTTTTATTTTCTATTCTTTTATTGTAATGGTTTTATCACTTCGATTAGCTCAGGTAAATCCATTCCGATTTCCTTTAGATGCTCAATTTTAGGTACCCCGTTGCTTGTCCAACCACGACGGGCATAAACAGCATCGAGAAGTTGTTCATATCGATTTTCACGGTATGAACGCATGGCAGCGATCTTCGCTTCAACGGTCATGTTAATCGGATCGATGCCTGCTTGCTCTTTTAGCTGCTTATCGTAACGCTCCTGACGGCTAAGGTATTCCTCCTTGGTAACTGGACCGCAGGCACGGTAAGGCTGTGCATCGTGTTTGCGAAGTCCAAATCCACGTCGGATATTGAAAATGCGTTGGAAGTTGTAAACTCGCTCGCTCTGGCGAATTAGTTCATGCTTATCGATATTGTTACCAGTAACAGCATTATGAATGGTTACGTAGTTGTCAACGTGCTCAGGAATTTTGTGAGGTTCGCTGGTTTGAGCATTTCCCTTTGGGGTAACATCGTTCCAAGGTAGTTTGCATAAACCATTCAAGCCAAACCATGTACGGAACATTGGGAAGTAGTGTAACGCTTCGGCTTTAGCCTCGAATGTTGGGATTTGGTTGTTAACCATATCCATGAAGATAAGCCAAGCCTCATCGTGTTGAGGCCCTTTGTTGGTCATAGCATAACCACCCTGCTGGGCTAAAGATTCCTTCGAAACGTACTGTGAGTACTCCAATCCCTTGTTCTCCATGCCTATATCGTTAAGGAATTTAGCATCAGCACCAAAATGCTTAACGAAATGCTCTTTCATTTTGCGAACACCCTGTCCAACGATTACTCCAAATCCCTCGCCACGCGCAAGCTGGTGCAATACCTCCATCGCATTCTCGAATTGACCAAAGTTAAGGTCTAGCCCTCCTGTGCGCTCCTTGTTAAGAATGCCGTTCTCGTAGCACTCCATAACAAATGCCATACAAGTTCCCCAGGTTATGGTGCAAACCCCGTAGGTATCGCAGTAGAAGTTATTTTCGATAATGGCCTCGGGGTCGAAAATTCCAAGGTTTGAACCAAGTCCTGCTGCTGTTTCGTACTCTGGTCCGTCAACGATTACTTTTGTTCCCTTGTAAGGACCCGTTTTTAGTACAAAGTCATCAACGCCCTTTGAACAGCTCATGGCGCAACCAATCCAACAACCATCAGGAACACCTAGGGTGAAATATTTATCCCTGAAAATATCGCTATGGATTTTCAATGCATCAACTGAACTACCAAATTTAAAGTTGTGAGTTGGGAGAAGGTCGTAATCGTTCATTACGTTTACGATATTCGCAGTACCCTTCTTGCGCATTTGGCATTGGTGATCGTCTAGCTCACGAATCTCATTCTGATATTTACGACCCCTTTCGGTGATTGCCTCTAGGTTTGCAACATTGTTAAGATTACCCTTAACACCCTCAATTTTTGCAACGATAGCCTTAATTTTCTTGTCGCGCATTACTGTGCCAATGCCTCCACGTCCTGCTTGTTTCAACCTGATCTTTTTACGCTTTGAATCGTAGAAGGTGAAGTTTACCATGCCGATTAGCGAATGTTCGGCGGCAGCACCTGTTGATACAATCCCTATATTTTTATAGTCTTTCTCATCAGTAGCAAACGCTTCGGTTAGCTCTTCGGCTAGGATATGAGAGTCCTTTGAAAATCCTGGATCCTCAAAAATTTCAATTTTGTGGTTGATGCCATCAATATATATGATAACATCTTTATCCGCTTTTCCCTGAAGTTCTAAAGCATCGTAGCCCGAAAATTTTAAGAATGGACCGAAGAAACCTCCAACGTTTGAGTCCATAATTGAATTGGTCTGAGGAGATATGCTAACCAATAACGATTTCCCTGTTCCTGAGTATTGGGTAATTCCACCCACAGGACCTGAACTGATGATGATCTCGTTTTCAGGATCGTTCCATTTGGTTGTAGGGGTTGTAGCATCCCAAAGAAGACGTAAACCATAACCTTTTCCACCAATGAATTTTTCTTTCATCTGGGCAGGCACAACTTTTTCTTTTACCTCCTTGGTGCCAACGTTAATGTAAAGAATTTTGTCGGTATAGCCTCTATAAAGAGGTTTCCACTCATAATTCAACTGATTTAGCAGTTTCATCCGCTTTACCATCTCCTGAATATTCATATCGATTATATTTTAATTAATTGTTCTCTATTGTAGCATGCAAAGTTACTAAAAAAACATCGGCATAAAATGATTTTAATCAATATGAAAACGTTTGCATAACGAGGCTTTATAGGTGTTTCAAGAGATATTGGGTGAGGGTAATCCGAAGGAAATGTATCTTACCTCTTCTTGTAGAATTTCATAACCGAGGTGTTAGGGTCAAAACAATTATTGCTATTCCAAAAATAGCAAACGTGGTTTGCGGAGCGTAACCAACAAAAGGCATCACCTGAACATCAATTCAAAATATAAGAATTATACCAATGTGAATCAATGTCGTTTTAAGAATTACTGCTTGATTATAAGTATATTAATAACCGCACCCTAGCCTGCTGGCAGGTTTGCATGAAACAGCTTTTGATTTTTCTTAGCAGGGAATTTTGTCGTACACCAATAAAGGTTTGCTTGTCATCCCTTCGCGCTCTGGCTGACCATAAATAACAAATGAATAACATATTCATCTAAAATTATGAAAATTAATGCATTGCAAAATATTTGATTATTTGTAAGTATTTATTTAATGAGATAGTTATCAAAAATTATTATTTTTACTAAATCGTTTTAGGTGTAAAATTTAATTCAACCATTAATAGAATTTTATATGAATAAAACATTACTAATTCTAGCGTTAACAATTAGTTTAAGTTGTACAAAGCAGTACAAAGATTTTGAGCCAATCGATTATGTAAAACCTAATATAGGTTCAGTCCATGGACGATGGTTCTTCTATACCCCGGCAGCAATACCTTTTGGTATGGCAAAGCTGGCTCCACACACTAATGCGTATGGTAGTCTTGGAAGTTGGACGCCCTGCGGATATGATGATAGTCACTCTTCAATAGAAGGATTTGGCCATTTCCACGAGTTTCAGGTTGGTGGTGTTGTTGTTATGCCAACTACAGGAGTGCTTCAAACTGTTCCTGGAACGCTAGAAAACCCCGATAAGGGCTATCGTTCTAGGTTCGATAAAGGTGATGAACATGCTGAGGCAGGATATTACTCCGTTTTTCTAAATGATTATAAAATAAAAGCCGAAATTACTGCTACCGCTCGTGTGGGCTACCATCGTTACACATTTCCCGCATCTGAACAGTCGCATCTAATATTCGATGTTGGGCATCGTCAAGGAGAAAGTAGCGGTGTTACCGAGGCAATGGTTCAGCTGGTTGATAAAAATAGGGTTGAAGGTTACGTTATAACATACCCGGAGTACGCCAAATTCTGCGACCCTGGGAATAAGGTGAAAATGTACTTCCATGCCCAGTTGAGTAAAGAACCCGAATCGATTGGAACCTTTGTTGATAGCACTATCACTCCCAATGAAAAAATTTCGAAGGGAGTATGGAATGGATTATATCTAACATTCAAAACTACCGAAAATGAAGTGGTTGAAATGCAGGTTGGATTATCATATACCAGCATTGAGAATGCAAAGAGGAATCTTGAAGTTGAGTCAAAAGGTGTATCATTCGATCAGGTTCGCGGAAATGCTAAAGAAATTTGGAACGAAAAGTTAGGCCGAGTTATGGTTTATGGAGGGAAAGAGGCTGATAGAACAAAATTCTACACTGGGCTTTACCATGCTCTGCTTGGCCGAGGGCTATCTAACGATGCGAATGGTCAATATCCATTGAATAGCGGAGGAATTGGCCAAATTCCTTTAGATGATAAAGGGAATACGAAGCACAACCACTATAATACTGATGGGATGTGGGGTGGATGCTGGAATCTTGTACAGGTTTGGGCATTGGCATACCCCGAATATTTTAGTAATTACATGCAGTCGAATATTGATTTTTACAGTGAAACAGGTTGGTTGCATGATGGAGAAGCTGCTGGCGTTTATACAAACGGTGTTCAAACAAATTTTATGGGTTTGATAATGGCATCAGCCTATAACTGTGGTATTCGTGACTTCGATATTAAAAAAGGATATGAAGCAGCCTATAAAAACGAAACCAACTATGAGAATAGAAACTTAGGGAATGGAAGGTACGATAATGAGTTTTTTGTGAAACAGGGTTATATACCGCTAAAAGAGTACATAGTACCCAATGGCTGGACTTTTAACTTTGGATCATCACATACCCTTGAGTACTGTTTTGGTTCGTATGCAGTTGCTCAAATGGCAAAATCGCTTGGGAAAGAGAATGACTATCAGCTCTTAATGAAGCAGGCTGGTGGCTATAAGCTTATCTTCGATTCTGAAACTAAGTTTATTCGACCAAGGGAGTTGGATGGAAGTTTCCTTATGGATTTTGACCCAATGAAAGCATGGCTTGGCTTTCAGGAAGGAAATGCTTACCAGTTTACATGGTATGTCCCACATGATATTTATGGTCTGATAGATTTATTAGGAAAGGGTTTATTCAATGAAAGATTGGAGATGACCTTCAATGAGTCCCGAAAATCGGGATTTGGTGGTGGAAAAAGCACCGATAGTTTCTCTGGGGTTGAAATGCTATACAATCATGGCAATCAACCATGTTTGCATCAATCTTGGTTATTCAACTATTCTGGGAAACCATGGTTAACACAAAAGTGGACACGTACAATCTGTGACGAATTTTATGGAACAGAGCCCTTACATGGCTATGGCTATGGTCAAGACGAGGATCAGGGTCAGATGGGAGCATGGTACGTTTTAGCCTCAATGGGTCTATTCGATGTTCAGGGACATGCAGCACAACGACCATCATTCCAATTGGGTAGCCCATTATTCGATCATATTGAAATAAACCTTAACAAAAAATACTACGAGGGTAAAAAGTTCCGCATTGATGTTAAAAATGGAAATGAAAAGAATATTTATATTCAATCAGCTAAGTTGAATGGAGAAAAGTTGGATAATTGCTGGTTTTATCGTGATGAGTTGATGAAGGGTGGAAGGCTTGAACTTGTGATGGGTGCTGAACCTAATATGCAATGGGGCGTTGGGCAAGTTCCACCCTCGATGAGTAATGAGATCGAACGCTAAGGCGCAACAACGCAAAGTTTAAATTTCTTTGTGTTCATAATATCTTTAACCCTCAAGAACTAGGACTATTACTCCTAGTATTAAGTTCAGCAAGAAATAACTTCAACCCCTGTCAGGGATTGAAAGCCAGAATGTATCACATTTTGCACTTAACAGGGCATTAGTAAATATGATCGCGATGATCCAAAAGAATCTATTCAAAATATTGATTAACGAAGTATGATTTTAGAAGTAGCTGAAAACCTAAAGTCGTTAGTTTCTGTCTTGCTGGAAGGCAGAATTCATTTGGATTACAGATATACTCATTAAGAAATTGAATAGTTTATAGCTGGAGGATAAGTGCAGCCTGCAATCATTATAACCATACATATGTGAGTTAACAGCTTTGTGGTTTAACGTAAAAAAATGTAATATAGGATGAAAAAGTTGCTGACATTAACGAAAAAGATACTGGTTTCAATCCTAATATTCTTACCTTATATATTATACAGCCAGATACCCGAGATTACCTTTGATAAGTTTAGGATCAGCCAGGGAACACAACCGCAGGATATTTCTAATATGTGTCAGGATAATTATGGATTCCTATGGATAGGTTCCGATAATGGGGTGGATAAATTCGATGGCTATGTTTTCTTAAATTACCGCTCGTCCGAAACCGATAAAAACTCACTTTGCAACAATGCTGTTGGTCATATTTTTTTCGACAGTTTCAATACCCTTTGGGTTGCCTCGCAGGAAGGGCTCAATCGGTTCAGCATAGCTGATGAAAATTTCACACATTATTTTCATACCCCCAATGATAAAAATAGTATAGGCGATAATCTTATTTCTCCTTTTTATGAAGATAAAAATAGAACACTTTGGGTAGGAACATACGGTGGAGTTAGTAGATTCAACAGGGAGGCTAATAGCTTCACTACCTTTTCACATGATCCCGCTAACCCCAATAGCCTGAGTCATAATACTGTATCCTCGATCTATATGGATAGGAGCGGTAATATGTGGATTGGTACTTGGGGAGGAGGCCTTAATAAATTCAACCCGCAAACCGGCAAATGGACATGTTATAGGCACGATCCCAATAATCCCAAAAGTATTAGCCACGATTTTATTCGTAAAGTTTTTGAGGATAAATCTGGTCATTTCTGGATTGGTACTACTGGCGGTGGTTTCAACGAGTTTAATCCTAAATCGGAGACTTTTACAACGTATAAACACGATCCTAAAAACCCTGCTTCATTGAGCGATAATTTTATAACCTCAATGATGGAAGATGATTATGGAAATATCTGGCTTGGAACATTTAACGCTGGTTTGAATATCTTTAATGTAAAAACTAAAGAGTTTACCCACATCAGGTTTGATCAGAATAATCCGAATAGTATCATTTCCGACTGTGTAACCTCAATATATCGGGATCGGTCGGGTATCATCTTTGTTGGTACAAGCCGTGGAATTAACCAGATTCGTTTCCTTAAGAATACTTTTCGATTCCATACACCAAGCAATGGTACATCTGAAAAGGCATTAAATGATAGAGATATACGTTCAATTTGTGAAGATCACGAGGGTAACCTCTGGATAGGAACTTACAGAGGAGGTTTAAACAAATTGGATAGAAAAACAGGGCGCTACACCTATTACACCTTTCAGATGGAAGAATCCCTGATGAGTGATAGAATTGAAATAAATGGTATTATTGAGGATAGCGAAGGAAACTTATGGTTAAGCACGGTTGGTAGTGGATTAATCAAGTTTTATCGGGATGGCAGTATTAAAAATTTTTCTACTAATATTTTTAATACAAGCAATAATTTTAAGAGTACATATCTCTTTCAGGATAGGCGTGGCATACTCTGGATTGGATATCCTAACGGTGTAATAAGTAAGTTTGATCCAAAAACCGAAAAATTTTCACATATCAAGCTTGGTGAAAGCCAGCTTGATAAGCAATATATTGACGAGATAAACTATATTATTGAAGATAAAAACGAAAATAAATGGATTGCCTTACGACACAAGGGGCTCTGCAAAATTGATGCAAAAACGGGGGAGGTACAACAGATTCGATCCGAAATGGGTAATAAGAATTCGTTAAGCGATAACGATGTAAAGGCACTCTGCTTGAGCGATGACGATATTCTTTGGATAGGGACTACTAATGGATTTAACCGTTTCGACTTAAAAACTGGGGAGTTTAAGCATTACTTTGTTAAAGATGGGCTACCTGATATTATTATTAGAAGTATTACAATGGATAACAAAGGAATCCTTTGGCTAGGTACCCATAAGGGCCTATCAAGATTTGATCCGGTTACCGAACGATTCAATAATTACGATGAACGCGATGGAGTTTTTATAGGTCAGTTTAGTACAAATTCTTACTATTCGAAACGAACTGGTAATATGTATTTGTGTGGATATAACGGTTTTATGGAGTTTAATCCGGATAGCATTCGGATTGATACTATAAAACCAAAAGTATATATTACTGGTATCGAAATACATGGACAGAAAGTTAGCGTTGGACAGAAGATACTCGGAAGCGTTTTACTTGAAAAGTCAATCCTGCTTACCGATAAATTAGAGCTGAATCACCGTCAGAATAACTTCGCAGTACATTTTATTTCACTACACTATAAGATGCCCGATCGAAACCAATGCGCCTATAAGTTGGAGGGATATGATCAGGATTGGCACACTTCTGTCGATAACAGGATTGCAAAGTACATGAACCTACCTTCTGGAACATACACTTTCAGGGTTAAAGGCTCCAATTCTGATGGTTACTGGAATGAAATTGGGGATTCTTTAGCTATAACAGTTTACCCACCTTGGTGGAAGTCTTGGTGGATGTTTATAGTATATATTCTTGCCTCAGTAGTTGGAATACTTTTATATATACATAGAAGAACGGAAAAGCATAAAAAAGATAAAATTATATTACAGAGACTCGTTGAACAACGAACCGAAGAGGTTGCTTCTCAAAACGTTCAGCTTGCAGAGCAAACTGAGAAGTTGAAAGAGATGTCGCAGATGCGTTCAAGATTTTACACCTATTTATCCCACGAGTTCAGAACCCCATTGACAATGATTATGGGCCCTCTCCAACAAATTTTATCGGGTTCTTTTTCTGGTGACCTAAGGAATCTCCACAAAATCATGCTACGAAATACGAAGAGGCTTCTTCATTTGATTGACGAACTACTCGATCTTTCAAAATTGGAGAGGGGTAGCATGGAGCTAAAGGCAAGCTTCAATAAGGTGAATCCGTTCATTAAACGCATCGTACTTTCCTTTGAAATTATTTCGGAACAAAAAAGTATTAAATTGAGCTTTATTGAATCGAAGCAGGATATTAAGTGTTACTTCGACAGGGATAAGCTGGAAAAGGTTATTTATAATCTTATTTCCAATGCAATTAAATATACTCCTGACCATGGCGAAATATCAGTTACCGTGGATTCTGATGATACGAATTCAGAATTAAGCACCTCGAAAGCTGAAAAGTATAATGAGGGTTGGGTTAAAATTATCGTGAAAGATAATGGAATAGGGATAAGAGAGGAACACCTACCATATATTTTCGAACAATTCTATCAGGATAAATCATCAGCTTTTCCCAGCAAAAAAGGGTGGGGTATCGGTCTGGCTCTTGTAAAAGAGCTTATCGAATTGCATCATGGCAAAATACACGTAAAAAGTATAATCGGAAAGGGTACTGAGTTTTCTATCCTTCTTCCCCTTGGGAAACATCACCTATCAAAAGATGAAATTATTGAGAAAGACTATTTTGAATTCATTAAAAGTGTTGATACTTCTAAAGAAAGCATAGATAGCGATCAAACATCATCTGATTTGATAGAAGTAAAAGATCTTTTACTGGATGAAGTTACTGGTAGTGAAGAAAGTGAGTATAAAGATGCTGGAAGATTTAAAAGGTATACCATACTAATTGTAGAAGATCAACAGGATATACGTCAGTACGTACATCAACTATTACAAAAGGATTATCTTGTAATCGAGGCAACGAATGGTAAAGAAGGCATTGAGAAAACTTTTACCTCGATGCCCGATCTCATAGTTTCTGATATCATGATGCCTATTCTTGACGGGTATGAGCTATGTAGGAGACTAAAGACTGATATAATCACTTGCCATATTCCCATTATCCTACTGACTGCCAAAACCTCTGATGTAGGTAAAATTGAAGGTCTCGAAAAGGGAGCCGATGACTACCTCATCAAACCGTTTAACCCGGTTGAACTAAAAAAACGAATTGAGAACCTGATCGAATTGCGACAGCAATTGCAGCGAAAGTACAGGCAGGAAGTTTTGCTAAACCCTAACGTTGTTATAGCAAAGTCAATGGATGAACGTTTTCTTGAGAAAATTAGAAGTATTATCGAATCTAATATTTCATCGCCTGATTTGACCGTTGAAAAGCTTTATACAGAATTGGGTATAAGTCGTTCCAATTTTCATAGCAAATTTAGGGCTTTAACAGGGCAATCGGCAAATCAGTATATACGAACCTATCGGTTAAAGCGAGCCCTTCAGCTAATTGAGCAACACGCTGGGAATATAGCTCAAATAGCCTACGATGTAGGCTTTACAAGCACCTCCTATTTCACAAAATGCTTTAAGTATGAATTTGGGAAAATACCATCGGATTACATTACGTAAATTAGGTTCAAAATGTATCTATAACATAAACATATACAACTATCTGGACATTTGTTATACAAATTAGGAAATATGTTATAGTAGAATAGCTAAAGTTCATGTTTATTTGATAAAATAGTATTTTAACGTGAGTTCGATATAAAATACTTGTTATATCATTATTTACTAGGGCTTTAATGCTAGTATTATGTTTTTGGAAGATTGGAATAATGGAATATTGGAGTTACTTCTAACTTTTTTCATCCAATATTGACTTCGTCGAGTTCCGCTTCGCTCCAGTTCCATTTTTCCATCATTCCATTTTTTCCCAATAAAGTAAAATACTGATAATATTGCATTTAAATAGTTTCTTATGTCGAACTGACGTTATTTTAATAGACATTATAAAACATCAATGCGTTCTTTTACATATATTTTAAACTTACAGAACCATACCTATTGGATTTAAGAATGACAAGATTTGAAGAAAAACAGCTTAGCTTTAAAACTAGATGAGTTAGGCATAAAATTTCGTGTAGTATTAGGAACAATTTTTAGTAATTTTACATTGGAGGGTAAAACCAAACAGCGAATAACCCTACCAAACAAACAAATATGTTGCCAGACGTTCAGGATAAGCTGCTTTTTAACAAGAAAACCTTCTATTGCAGAGGTTTCAAGCAGTTTCCTTATTCGATGACTTAATCATAGAGGTTGCTTGGGGATTACACAAATTCAGATTAACTTTGAAAAAGAATGCGTTATAAAACTAATCACAAAGTCTAATAAAAAAAATATAACCCATGAATAAGCAAATAGCTATTGGCGCTTTTATTAGCGGAAGTCATTTTTCATGTGCTGCGGTTGACATTAATAAAAGAGAAATAATTCCCAACACATATTTTAAGGGCATGGTTGAAAATAATGCTTCAGCAGGTTTAATTCTCATGCTTTGGTCTGCCTATTTGAAAAAGACAATAGATGTTGTTGGAAAGGAAAACATAATTGGAATAGGTTGCTCTATACCTGGCCCCTTTGATTACCTAAACGGCATTGCTCGTTTTAAGGGAGTACCAAAATTTGAGGAGTTAAATGGAGTAAATATTGCCAAAGATTTTAAAAAACGCCTTGGGCTTGAAGAGAATACTCCCATTCGTTTTATTAATGATGCAATAGGTTTTGCCCTAGGAGAGGATTGGACACGAAAAACCAAAAGTTTTTCCAGCTCAATAGCGATAATGCTAGATGATGGATTTGGTTCTGCGTTTTTAAGAAATGGAATTCCAGTAATTAAAGGAGATACCGTTCCTCCAAAAGGAGTCATCTATAATATACCTTATAAAAAAGGAGTTGCTGATGATTATTTCTCAACCAGAGGTATTCTAAATGCATATAAAGAGGCTGGGGGCATGGAGTTTAACAAAATATCTAGTCTAGTTAGCATTTTTAATAGCGATAAAAAAATACCGCTAATATTTAATGATTTTGGATATCGGTTAGCCGAATTTCTTTTGCCAATTTTTAAAAACTTTCATGCAGAAACATGTGTGTTTGGAGGTGAAATATCCGATAATTTCAAACTCTTTAGCACATCATTCAATAATTATCTCGAACAAAACCATTTTTCGATTAATGTAGAAATTTCAGGTTCAAAAGATAATTCTTTTATTCTGGGTGCTTCAACATTGCTGATTGAACAATACTGGGTAAAATTAGCACCAATAATCCCTGAATTAGATTAATTCTACTTTAACAGGTTAAAAAAAACACGAAAAATCAACCTAATTTACCCCTGTCTCTAAAGGGTGTAGGTTGATTTTCTGCATTCACTCTTTAGGGCTAGGGGTTAAAAATGCAGAAAAATCAAGTGTAAATCGAATCCTGTTAAAGTAGAATTAATGATAAATGATTTGTGCTTAACATGTCCATGCTAAAAGTCATAAAGGGGGAGTAAGACATTTGGTGCAATCAGAGGTTCTAATAGATATATTCATAGTTAGTGTCTATCGGTATAGTAAAAATTGCTATAGACTTATAGATTTCCTCATGGCTGTGGTTTGGAATTTCTCACAATTCCAAACCACAGCCTTTCTAATTAGGGTCTGCTGATTAAGTCAAACAACCTATTTATCGATTTGAAAAAAGAATTATAGCTTCAGGATTCATGGTTGTAGCAGGTGCGGTGGGATGGCAACCGAAGCCCGAAGGGCGAGCTCAGCGAAGCTAAAACTGCGAGCCAGACAGGTCGTGAACCGAACGAAGAGAGCTCGGCGGAGCCAATACTGCGAGGCAAAGAATTACGCAAAAGGGGCTTGCCTACTTTTGCAGTAATTCTTGCCTTGCAGTAGAGCGGGAGGAACGGCGAAGCCCTCATGAGCCCGAGAGGGCGAATAACCATAGTTTTGCCTTGATTTTTTGTTACCCTGCCTACCCTGCCTACCCTGCCTACCGACAGGCAGGTTTTTCATCAAGGAAAAAGTAAAAGATGCAAGGAAATCAAGTAGTACATGAGAAAAACCTTGCATCCAAAATGAACTTAACTGTATTTATATGGCAGATAATCTATTCGTTAAGACTTATTCAGCAAGCCCTAATTATAGTGTTTTATTAATTCGCTTATTTATTTTAGAAAGGTTAGGATTGGTATTGAAAAGCAACCTCCAATAAAAAACATATATAAATTCACACAAGTTTAAAACTACACAAGTGTAATACTCCTGTTCAACAAAATATCAGCATAATAATTATCCTAAGTCGTATAGCTGAAAATCCTATAAAAAGATTCTTGCCGTAAAACGAAAATGTATCTATCTGCATATTAGCAACATGTAATGACTTGGACGTTTGTTATACTATTCAGGTAAAATATTATAGCCCGACGATTAAAATTCATTGTTATTTGAGAATGGAATACATGAAAAATAATTTATGATTCTTTAAAGAAAACAGATAAACGGGAAATATTTCTGAGTTCTTGCAAATTTTTATAAACACATTAATAGATACTAATAGCTTATTAAGTGTAATGTTTAACCCTAAAAACCTAACTATTTATGAAAAGAAAAAAAATGCTTAAACAGTTAAGATGTAAGCGTAAGTCTACGTCAACAACCATCGTTTACGCTTTTCAAGAGTCTAAATTTAAAAGTATTTGATTATGAGAAGAATATTGTATTTGCTAATTATCTCTCTTTTCGTGTCGTTTCATGCAAATGGACAAGGAAAAATGATTCAAGGAAAGGTAGTCGATGAACAAGGGTTACCTTTGCCAGGGGTATCAGTTATTATTGTTGGGACGAATCAAGGTGTTTCAACAGATATTGATGGGAAATTCTCTATTGAAGCTGCAAAAGGTAGCCTTCTGCGATTGTCCTTCATTGGGTATAATACTCAGGAAGTAACTATTGGCGATCTATTGGAGGTTAATATTGCAATGGTGGCTGCAAGTCAACAAATTGATGAGGTTGTGGTTACTGCGTTAGGAATAAAACGAGAAAAAAAATCGTTAGGATATGCTGTTCAGGATGTTAAGTCTGAAGACTTAACCACAGCTGGTGATGCTAACATTTCCACTGCACTACAAGGAAAAGTTGCGGGTGTGATAATTAGTGAATCAGGATCCGGTGCAGGTGGTTCTTCCAGAATTGAGATTAGGGGTGCTAGCTCTCTAACAGACAATAATAAACCGATGATTGTTGTTGATGGTGTACCTTTTAATAGCTCAAGTACTTTTATTGATCGTAATACAAACCAAAGCGATAATCAGGCTGGTGTTTGGGGAGGAACTGAAATTGCAGGTGGTATAGCAGACATCAATCCAGAGGATATTGAGTCAGTATCAGTGTTGAAAGGTGCAAATGCTGCAGCATTATATGGTTCAAGGGCAGGTAACGGTGTAATACTTATTACCACAAAGAAAGGGACTAGAAAGGGATTGAATATTAACTATAGTACAAACTTTACTGTCTCAAAATTGGCATATTTTCATGAACTGCAAAATAAATATGGTCAAGGAAGTAACGGTGTTTACGATAGGTTTGGAACATCCTCTTGGGGGCCTCTTATGGAAGGTCAAATGCTGCAATCTTGGACTGGGGAGTTAATACCTTATTCTGCACAAACCGATAGGATAAAGGATTTTACTCGTGATGGTACAAGCCAAAACCATAATCTTTCGGTTTCTGCTGGTAACGAGAACGGTTCGATTAGGGTTTCTGCTTCAAAAGGTAATGAAACGGGTATTTTAAAAGGCAATAAAATAAACAAATCCAATTTCGATTTAAGCACTATCTACAATATCTCAAAGTGGTTAAATATTGATGCTAAAGCATCCTATTTCCTTACAAAAGGTAGCAATAGGCCGGAAATGGGATACTATGGTATTATAACCTATTTCGATGCCATGCCAATGAACATTAGAAATAGAGACCTAAAAGCAGGTGTCGTTATTGGTTCTGATGGTAGGCATATTGAAAAACTTTACACAACAACAAATGCAAATTACCGAAATCCATATTTTCTGCAAGAGCAAACCTATAATAACGATGAAAGAAACCGTGGATTTGGGTATTTTGCTACTACTTTTACAATTATTCCAGAGTTGAAGTTGAAGTTAAAATATGGACTAGATTTTTATCGTGAGGGAACAACCAATGGGTACTATTTTGCAGACAATGTAAATTCTCAAAGACCTGATTATAATACAGGGCAAAAATTCTTTAAGGAGGAAAACTCAGAGTTTTTATTAAGTTATAACAAAGACTTTAAGGATTTCTCATTAAGTGTAAATGCTGGTGGAAATAGAATGTATTCATATTCTCAGAAACTTACCAGCAAGTCGGGACTTTTACCTTCAGAAGGAAACTATTTCTTAGGCTATGGAACAAACATCACATCTTCGGAGGATTTCAGAGAGCAAGAAGTTCAATCGATTTATGGATTTGCTCAGTTTGGATACAAAAAACTTGTTTTCTTGGATATTACAGCCAGAAACGACTGGCCTTCAACTCTTCCAGTTGATAATAATTCTTATTTTTATCCATCTGTAAGTTTGAGTGGGATTGTCTCTGAAATGGTAAAACTACCCGATTGGTTTTCTTATGCAAAAGTAAGATCCTCATGGGCTCAGGTGGGGAAAGGTACCGAACCTTATTGGATAGATGAGAATTACTTTATAACTACTTGGAATTTTAACCTTTTAAATGGAAATGTACCTGGAGTTTTGGTAAACAAAAACCTGAAGCCAGAGATCTCTTCTTCTGTTGAGTTTGGTGCCGATCTAAGATTTTTAAATAATCGAATTGGTCTTGATTTTACCTACTATGATGAGGAAACAAAGAATCAAATATTGCCATTAGAAATGGATCAAAGCACTGGTTATTCAAAGAAACTTATTAATGCTGGCTTAATTACCAATAAAGGTGTTGAAATATTATTAAATACTACACCCGTTAAGTCCAAAGATTTTCAACTTGAAGTAGGGTTTAATTTTGCTAAAAACACGACTATACTTAAAAAGTTAGATCCAGATGTGAAAGTATATCCTTTTGGAAGCGGTATTATAGGTATTGAGGGTGAAAAGATGGGTGATATCAGCGGTTCAGTTTATTCAAAGGATGTTAATGGTAAAATTATTGCTGGTGCTGATGGATTACCAATGATTCAGGATAGCTTAGTTACAATAGGCAATATGCAACCTGATTGGACCGGCTCTGTTTCATTAAAAGCGAATTATAAGGGGTTGTATCTTTCTGCGCTTATTTCTATTCAACAAGGTGGTGATATCTTATCAATTTCTGAACAAGCTGCAACTGCTAATGGTAACGCTCAAAGAACGGTAACAAATGACCGAATGTCATTTTTCTTTGATGGGCCAACGGAAAGCGGTGGCGTAAATAATACGTTAATCTCAGCGCAGCAGTATTGGGGTAGAGTTTCTTCAGTTAGTGAGGAGTTTATTTACGATGCATCAAATATGAAAATGAGAGAATTAGCTATAGGGTATGAACTACCTAAAAATTTGCTAGATAAAATTCCATTTGCAGCAGTTAAAAGTGCAAGGATTGCTTTGGTTGGCCGTAACTTGTTCTATTTCTACAAGCATACACCTGGAACAGCCCCTGATGCAAGTTCTTACAGTAATGGATACGCTGCTCAGGCACTTGACTTTGGAGGTATTCCTGCCGCTAGGACATACGGTTTCTCGATAAACATTGGATTTTAACCATTAAATATTACTAATATGAAGAATATAATAGTATACATATTTTCACTTCTCTTAATCTTTTCTGTGAGCAGCTGTACTAAAGATTTTGAGGAGATGAATACAATTCCTAACGCAGTAACCGAGGTCAACCCTGCTTATTTCCTTTCAGGTATCGAACAGGCCGTATTTGCCAATTACCAGAGGAACATTAATCTTTATCCAGATCTGTATAGTCAGTATTTCGCAAATACCGTTCGAGGATTTGGTTCGCCTAGGTATGAATATAATGATGGATGGATTGGAAATCAGTGGAAGGAGTTTTATTCGGAGCATTTACGAAAATCCATTGCAATTAATAAGCAGTATAAGGATAATCCTATCTATGCAGAAGAACTTGCAATCAACGAAATTTTGATTTGCTACTGGTGGTCAAGAATGACAGATACATATGGCGATATCCCATATTTTGGAGCCGGTGAAGGGGTAACTGTTCCATACAATACACAACAGGAGATATACACCGATCTATTTGCGCGATTAGAAAGTGCGGTTAATAGCTTACCTGGATCTGGAACACAAGTAAACTATGGTGAATACGACCTGATTTACAAAGGCGATGTTCAGAAATGGAAAAAATTTGGTAATTCTCTTCGTTTACGTTTGGCAATGAGGATATCAAAAGCAGACCCTACAAAAGCAGCAGCTGTAGCTTCATCAGCTATTTTAGCGGGAGTGATGACAAGCAACGATGATGTGGCAAAAGTTCCCATGTGGAAATCAGGATGGTACGATTATTTACATCAAACGGCATGGTTTTGGGGTAACGTTAGAGTGTCAAAAACTTTCACAAATTATCTATACAGCGAATCATCGGTTGGAGAAGATCCTCGTACACCTCTATGGCTTACCTATCAAAGGGATGATGAAGCAGTAACAAGAGAGTCCTTGGGTCTTGCTACCTATAATGGTCTAGAAAATGGTTATGGAATTAATATGCCTACTGATAAATACGATCGCGCCACAATTAATTTGTTTGGCGGCTATAAAGATTTTTCTGGTGAAGGTGTTAACGCTATGTACTGCCCAATCATGTTCTACTCCGAGGTTCTTTTCTTGCAAGCCGAAGCAGCTTTAAGAGGTTGGGGCGGTGATGCTAATGCATTATACAAGCAGGGAATACAGGCTTCGATGAATTATGTTGGGGTTGATGCTACCGCTGCTCAGAGCTATATTGCTGGTGTAGCTGATTTGAGTGGTTCAAACGAAGCTAAACTTAAGAAAATCATTACCCAGAAATGGATTTCAAACTTCCCCAACGGGGTTGAAGGATGGGCCGATTTCAGAAGAACTGATTACCCTGATCTTACCTTACCTATTGATGGAATAAGTAGTAATGCAACTGTTGCGCCTAATACATATGTCAAGCGTATCAGATACCCTAATAACCAGCATGATTTGAATAGCAAATCAATTCCTGCTGCTTTTAATACACTTGATAAGGATCGTATGGACATAAGGCTATGGTGGGATGTTGCTGGTACTGAAACCAAGGTTGCTGGACTAATGAATAGTAACTTTTAATTTACTATAATGCTCATTATATCGAATGCTAAAATTTAAAGAGATGAATGGATTAAATATAAATAGAAACTTCCTTTCCCGAATTACGATCATCTTGTTATTGCTTATGGCAGTGTCGTGTAAAAAGGATGAAACCAATAAGATATTTACTAATGCTTCGCTGGATGCCGTTATTACTGAGGCCGAAACCCTTTTAACCAATAGCAATGAGGGTACTCTACCTGGCCAATATAAACCTGGTTCTAAAAAAGAACTGCAGGAGGTTGTTGTTTGGGCCGAATGGAAAAAGGAAAATTCCAAAGCAGAAGCAGAACTTGATGATGCTGCTAATAAAGTAACTATTTACATTAATAAGTTCAAAGCAAACGTTGTTACTCTGGCTATTCCTTGGATACATCAGGACGTAGGAACCTGCATAAAAGTATCTGAAAAAACAGGAACCTCAGTACAATCTCTTACAAACCAAAGTTTCACTATTGAAGCCAAGTTCTATTTTCTCGACTTAGCTCAAAGAGGATGGTGCAATGAACTTTTTTGCAAAGTAACAGATGGTAAAGGGTTTGAGGTGAGATGTTTTGGTGACGGTTCTTTTAACTTTGCAGTCGGTATTGGTAGTGATTGGGCTCAACAAACCACAGCAAAAAATCTTGTAAAGTCAGGGGAGTGGGTACATGTTGCCTTCGTGAATGAAATTACAAAACAAACATTATACGTTAACGGTGTTGAAGTCGGGTCGCAAACAGCAACCTATGTCAACTCTCGTAATGAAGACCCCTTTACAGTTGGAAATGTACTAATGTGGGGAAGCGATAGGGTTATGAATGGTATGGTGAAGGATTTAAGGTTTTGGTCTACAGCGCGAAGTGGATCGGAAATAAGCACCAATAAGGATGCTATACTTATGGGTAGCGAACAAAACCTTGCCATGTTTTTCCCTTTCAATGCGGATTTAGGAACAGAAGTAATTGATAATTCGGGCAACTATAAAGCCTCTTTTATTGGCAATGTTACATGGGTGCCAAATGGAATTCCTCCTGTAATTGAAATTGACTATAGTGCACTTAATGCTGCAATTACCGCAATTACTACATTAAAAGAGAGTATTACTACGGAAGGAACTAATAATGGGGATTACCCAGTAGGAACGAAAGCATATTTACAAAGTTTGATCGAAGTTGGTAATGCTTTAAAGACTTCTTCACCAAAGCAATATCAGGTTGATGCTTTGGTTACTAATATCAATGCAAATTTAGGCTTGGTTAATGCCTACCTAGTTGCAGATGCCAATGGAATTTATGTAGATCGAGAAGACCCCAAATCTGTTGGATTAAGGATTACACCTAACTACACCCCTCAAGGGGACTATACCGTTGAGTTTGATGTTAATCTTAAAACTCTTAAAATGGATGGTACGGGGGAAATGTTTAACAATGGTGAGTTTGGAATTTGGGTTTATGGATACAAAGAGATAACAGAAGAAGCAATAACTAAGTCAGGGGGCCTATACAACTTTACAAGTTCAAGTACTGGATGGACAGGGCCAAAAACAGGTTCGCTTGTAATGAAACCAGGAAACTGGCAACACATTGCTATTGTTCATGACAATACTGCTCGAACAACAGCAATCTATGTTGATGGTATTCAATATGCTAAACAAACCAACATCGGTGTTCCCAATGTTTCCGGCTGGGGTGAAATATGGCTAGGTAATGGTTGGGGAAAGATGAATGGTACCATTAAGGATTTTCGTCTTTGGGATGAAGTAAGAGCTGTTGGCGATTTAGATGCCACAATTACTGGTACTGAGCCAAATCTTAAAATTTATTTCCCATTAAATAAAGTTGCTGGGATCAATTTTAAGGATGTTACCGGTAATTTTAGCGCAGAGCTTAAAGGTGTAGTTTGGCAAAAATAGATTTTATCGATTTTTTTTAGTTGTTAGTGTAATCTTAGGTTTATTGATTTAGGTAATAAGCAATCCGGTAAATCCGGATTGCTTTATCTAATGCTCTTATTCTTGATAAAACATTCAGTCATGGGGTCGAAATGGCTGATGATTAGAATAAAACCTTATTAGGATTTCAAACCCTGACATGGTTATCAACCGATTTGACCCAACACCAAACATTCTAACATATAATTCTTATGTATAAAATTTCCATTATTACCCTCCTTATAAGCACTTTACTTATTTCGGGTTGTAATTCCTTTAAGAAGAATAAGCCCTCTTCTGTCAATAAAGAGGAGATGGCCAGTAAGGTGATCGATGAGTTTAAGCATGCCTGGAATGGGTATAAAAAGTACGCTTGGGGGCATGATGCTTTGAATCCTCTTTCAGGTGGCTTTCACGATTGGTATAAAGAATCTCTACTCATGACTCCAGTTGATGCCTTCTCCACAATGTGCACGATGGGGCTCGAAGAGGAAAAGAAAGAGGCGAAGGAGATAATCTTCTCAAAACTATCGTTCGATAAGGATATGTACGTTCAGCATTTCGAAATTTCTATCAGATTGCTGGGGGGGTTGCTTTCAGCCTATCAGATGGATGGCGATGAACGGTTTTTAAAGCTAGCCGAGGATTTAGCTACCAGAATGCTGCCCGTTTGGAGCTCACCAACTGGTTTACCCTACCGATACGTAAACCTAAAAACGGGAGCGGTTCGCGATTCCATCTCGAACCCTGCTGAGCTGGGCACTTACGTTTTAGAGTATGCAACCCTATCGAGTATCACAAAAAAACCTATCTTTAAAGAGAAGGCCGAGAAGGCTTTACTATACCTAAGCGAAAAACGATCGAGCATTGACCTGATTGGCTCCTCAATCAACATAAATACCGGGGAATGGGTTGATAAAATGTCCCATATCCGTGGTGGAATCGACTCTTACCTCGAATACCTAATTAAATACTACCTTTTTACGGGCGATAAAAAATATAAAGTTCTATGGGATAAGCATAAGCAAGCATTGGACAAATATGCAGCCCAAACGGTTGAATCAGGGCTTTGGTACAGCGTTGTTGATATGAATACGGGCGAGAGAAAAGCAACAGTATACGGAGCTCTTGATGCTTTTTATCCAGGTACTTTGTGTCTTGGTGGCGATTTGGAGCAAGCCAAGAAACTTCAGGAATCAAATTTTAAGCTTTGGACTCTTCACGGGGTTGAACCAGAGGCTATTGATTATACTACAATGCAGATTCCCGAAGGGAATAGCTTCTATATACTAAGACCCGAGAATATTGAATCGGCCTTTTACCTTTACCGGTTTACCAAGGACGAAAAATACCTGAAAATGGGCGTTGAGTACTACGAAAGCTTAAAAAAGTATTGTCGTACTGATATAGCCTATGCTCATATAAAGGATGTAGCAACCAAGGAAAAGGAGGATGTTATGGAAAGCTTTTTCCTGGCAGAAACCCTTAGTTACCTATATCTGATTTTTGCCCCAGAAGAAAAATTCAGCTTCGAAACGCATGTTTTTAACACAGAGGCACATCCCTTGAAAAAGTTAAACTAGGTATTTTATTAAGAACCACCCACTTATATTCCTATTATCAATGAAACAGAACATTATCCTTACCTCAGCAGCCCTGCTGCTTTTGGCATTTTCATGCAAATCGCCAGAGCCATTCGATCTTGTCGATCCAATGATTGGCACAGGAGGGCATGGGCATACATTCCCCGGGGCAACGCTTCCTTTTGGTATGGTACAGGTTAGCCCATCGAACGATTTTAAGAGTTGGGATTGGTGCTCGGGCTACCATTATAGCGATTCTATTATTAAAGGATTTGCTCATACCCATATTAGCGGACCAGGGCTTGCCGGATTAGGTGACATTCTCCTAATGCCCACATCGGGTACGGTACAGGTAAAGCCTGGAACCGAAAAAAATCCCGAAGAAGGTTATCGATCACGTTTTTCGCATAAAAACGAAAAAGCATTCCCTGGCTACTATTCTGTTTTACTGGATGATTATAATATAAATGTTGAACTCTCGTGCTCCGAAAGGGTTGGATTCCATAAATATACATTTAACAGCGGTGGCTCAAGCAATATTATTATCGACCCTACTCATAACATTATTGAAAGCGTATTCGATACACAGGTTGAACTCTTATCGGATTCAACCGTTCGCGGTTACAAAACTAGCAATGGCGAAGCGGGCAAAAGAACAGTTTACTTTGTTGCTAACTTCTCAAAACCATTTACCAGCTATGGAATTGCAAACAACGACACTATAGCGGAAAATGGCAAAAAGGCTACAGGTAAAAACTCTAAAGCCTACATCTCCTATAACCTTAAAAAAGGTGAGTCTATCGAGGTAAAAGTAGCGTTATCATTTGTAGGCTATGAGGGAGCAATGGCTAATCTTGAAAAAGAAGCATCAGGGAGAAATTTCAATTCCACATTGAACGAGGCAAAAAATAAATGGAAGGATAAGTTGAACCGAATTAGGGTTGAAGGCGGATCGGTTGATCAAAGAAAGACATTCTATACTGCGCTATACCACTCCTTTATTTCTCCGAATTTAATTTCCGATGTTGATGGGTGCTATGTAGTGGAAGGTAAAAAATTTCATTCCGAAGTACCCCAATTTAGCAACTACTCAACATGGGATACATACAGAGCGCTACATCCGCTTTTCACCATAATCGATCAGAAGAAAACGAGCGAATTTGTAAACTCGCTTGTCTCTAGGTTTACCGATTCAAAAGTAGAGCTACCCAGCTGGGAGCTACTTGGGCACGATAACATTTGCATGATCGGCTATCCTACCGTTTCGCTAATTGCAGATGCTGTATTAAAAGATATTTCCGGAGTAAACCCAGAGGAAGCCTTTCAGGCTATCAAAGCGGCAGCAAATGATTTAACCAAAAACTCACCAAACTATGATGTGAGCGGGATGGAGGATTATATATCAACAGGATTTGTATCGGGTGATATTAACTGTTCTGTTTCAAAGACCACCGAATACAATTACTACGATTGGTGCATTTCGTGCGTGGCCAAGAAATTGAATGATTCTACCGAATCTGAATACTACCTGAAACGCTCCATCGGCTATAGATACCTCTACAACCCTGAATACGAATACCTTTTCCCTCGCCTGTACACCGGGAATTGGCGTAAAATGGATGTGTCAAGCTGGAACGATCTAAAAAGCAATTATATTTCTGGTAACATATGGGGCTACACCTCTTATGTACCCCACGATGTAAACGGATTAATAAGTTTAATTGGAGGAAATGAGAAGTTCAACGTATGGCTTGATAAGATATTCTCCGACACTTCCAATATAACAGGAGATGCTCACGTAGATATTTCAGGCTTTATCGGAAAATACGGACATGGTGATGAGCCGTCACACCACCTACCCTACCTGTATAGCTATAGCGGTCAACCTTGGAAAACACAGTACCTAGTTCATAAGATTATGAACGACTTCTACAGCGCAAAGGTTGATGGACTTATCAACAACGAGGATTTGGGGCAGATGTCGGCCTGGTATATACTCAGCAGCCTAGGATTTTATTCTGTTTGTCCCGGAGATTTAACGTACATTATCGGCTCACCTGTTTATCCAAAAGCGCAAATTAATCTGGAAAACGGTAAGTCGTTCACGATTATTGCCAAAAATATTTCCTCCGATAATATTTATATTCAATCGGCTCTATTGAATGGAAAGGAATATACCAAATCCTATATCACTCACCAGAATATAATGGATGGAGGAGAACTAACTCTTATTATGGGTAGTAAACCGAATATGCAATGGGGGGCAGGGGTTAATGACCTACCAATTTCTAAAGTAGTAGAACCCCAAAACCAATCAAGTTCAAGTTTAGGATTTGTATTAATGCCTTTTGACACCAATCCTGCTTTGGTTTTTGAGGATTCCAGAAAAGTTGATCTAAAATGTAATACCGAAGGTGCTGAAATAAGATTTACACTTGATGGTACAGAACCCAATGTGAATTCAACTCTTTATCGAAATCCACTAACAATCAATAGGTCGATGACCCTAAGAGCGAAAGCTTGGCATAAAGGTTTATCCCCATCAAAGGTTTTCAAACAGGACTACTATAATGGATTTACATATGCTGAAAATGGGATTGTTCCAAAGTACTATCTGAAAAGCAAACTCTCTCAATTCGGTAAGGAAGACGGACGGATACTGTTTGATAAATTATGCGGAAAATCTTTTTTTGGTGATGGGAATTGGAATGGATTTAATGGGATTGATTGCGATATTACTATTGAATTTCCTTGCGAGACCAGTATTAACCAAATAGTAATTGGCTATCTAACAAGCACCCATAATTGGATTTTTCCTCCAAAATCTATATCGGTTTATCTCTCAGATGATAATACAAATTTCAATTTAGCTAATAAATTGATGGTAAACCCTATGAATAGTCCAGAAGCAAACGCTTTTGTTACCAGACCAATAATTAATTTAAATGGTAAAAAAGGTAAATATTTGAAGATTATGATTGAGAATAATGGACCAATTCCTGACTGGCATCGAGCTGCTGGAAATAAGCCATGGTTGTTAATCGATGAGATAATAATTAGCTAATGACTCTAATTCATCAATAATAATGCGCAATTTATCTCAGATTACAAATCCTGCTCGTTGGGTTCCATCACTCTACTTTGCAATGGGGCTACCCTTTGTAATACTAGCTACAACGTCCGCTATAATGTTTAAAAATTTTGGAATCTCTGATTCACAAATAGCTTTCTGGACTTCGCTCGTTATGCTACCTTGGACGCTTAAGCCACTTTGGAGCCCATTGCTTGAAATGTTTAAAACAAGAAAACATTTTGTTGTTGCAACACAGTTTCTTACTGGGATTACCTTTTGTTTAGTCGCATTAACATTGCAATTACCTGATTTTTTCAAATATACCATCGCTCTTTTTGCAGTTGTGGCTTTCAGCGGATCGACACACGACATTGCAGCTGATGGCGTTTATTTGAATGTGTTGAATCCTGAATTGCAAGCGAAATATATAGGTTGGCAAGGGGCTTTTTACAATATTGCAAAGATTTTGGCTGGAGGTGCTTTTGTTTATTTTGCGGGGCAGTTGGAAATAAGTTTCGGTATTTTAAATGCTTGGGTTATTGTAATGACCTGTTTTGGGGTAGTGTTAATAACGGCGGCAATTTATCATTTGAAATACCTCCCATCCGGTGGGAGTGCTAATCAGGTTCACTCAATGAAGGATGGAATGGCTACACTATGGGATGTGATAAAAACTTTTTTCCAGAAAAAAAATATCATTTGGTTTATACTGTTTATCATTTTCTACAGATTTGCCGAGGGTCATGCCATAAAAATAGCCCCATTGTTTTTTAAAGCCACGCGCGAACAAGGTGGCTTAGGGCTTACAACCTCACAGATTGGTATTGTATATGGCATCTTTGGTGCAATTGCTTTTGTTTTAGGGTCAATTTTGGCTGGCGTTTTTGTTTCAAGACGTGGATTGAAAAGGTCGATTTTTATCCTTTGCGCTTTTTTTAATATTCCTTTCGCAGTTTATGCCCTTTTAGCATTAACTCAGCCTCAGAATTTATATGTAATCGGAACCGCTGTATTTTTTGAATACTTTGGATACGGTTTTGGATTTGTAGGGCTTATGCTATTCATGATGCAGCAGGTTGCACCAGGTAAGTACAAAACAGCCCATTATGCATTTGCAACAGGAATAATGAACCTTGGATTTATGATTCCATCGATGATGAGCGGTTTTATTAGCGATTGGATTGGTTATAAACTGTTCTTTTTTTGGGTGTTAGTGGCTACCATTCCATCTTTTTTAGTCACTTTTCTGGTACCCTTTAACAACCCCGATTCTATTACAGAATGATAAAGATATTATGATAATCATATACCTAATACACTTGTAATTGTTTTTTTATGATACAGACAAAAGTCAATATTCCCTGGGAGGATAGGCCTAAAGGTCTAACGGATGTTATATGGAGGTATTCAAATAACCCGGTTATAAACCGTTACCAAATACCTACTTCGAATAGCATATTCAATAGTGCAGTAGTCCCATTCAAAGATGGTTTTGCAGGTGTTTTTAGGTGCGATAACAAAGCCGTGCAGATGAACATTTTTGCAGGCTTTAGTAAGGATGGTCTAAATTGGGAAATCGATCATGACCCAATTCAAATGAAGGCGGGGAATACTCAACTTCTGCATTCTGACTACAAGTACGACCCTCGGGTAACATTCATTGAGGATCGGTATTGGGTTACCTGGTGCAACGGGTATCATGGGCCTACCATTGGCATTGCATACACTTTCGATTTCAAGGAGTTTCACCAGTGTGAGAATGCATTCTTACCCTTTAACCGGAACGGGGTTCTTTTTCCGCAAAAAATTAACGGCAAGTATGCCATGCTGAGCCGCCCTAGCGACAATGGGCATACACCTTTTGGTGATATTTACATCAGCTACAGCCCCGATATGAAGTACTGGGGTGAGCACCGTTTGGTAATGAAGGTTACCCCTTTTGTCGATAGCGCTTGGCAGTGTACAAAGATTGGTGCTGGACCTGTTCCCATTCTCACCAAAGAGGGGTGGTTACTTTTCTATCATGGCGTGATTACTACGTGTAACGGCTTTAGGTATTCAATGGGTGCTGCGTTATTGGATATTAATGAGCCAAGCAAAGTGCTTTATAGAACTAAACCTTACTTATTGGCTCCTGCTGCTTCTTATGAGCTTACAGGCGATGTTCCAAATGTTGTTTTCCCGTGTGCTGCGGTTCATGATGAGCTTGGGAAAATTGCAATTTATTATGGAGCAGCAGATACTGTAACTGCTATTTCTTTTGGATATATTGATGAGATAATCGAATTCATCAAAAGGAACTCTTTGTAGATCGTTTAAGCAATAAAATATGGATTATATGCAACGAGATATCATTTTCCAGTCCGACTGTTAATCTGTTTAAATAGTTATTACAGCATTATTTTATGTTCAGGAATTTTGTATTTATACATGAATTATTTAACAATTAATTAACTATTATGATGAAACACCCATGAAATAGCTAACGCGAATACCCATGAACAAACCCATGGGTGTTCTCCCGCAAAACGGGACAGGCTATCCGCTCAAGAAAGTGTGTTAAAATCATAATCGTAACATATTAATTATTAATAAACTAAAAAAATGTACGGATGAAAAAAACCTACAAGTTGTTAATTGCCTTAGTTTTAACAATGATGTTTGTTAATATTATAGGTAAGGTTGTTAAAGCCCAATCAGGTTCAGCACTTTACGCTGGAGGGCCTATGTACTATAACCGTGATTATTCTATTAACGAAGTCCGGAATTCTGGATTTACATGTTTAGTTGTATGGACAATTCACATTGATGCAAGTGGAAATCTTAATTTCAATGCAGAGTTTCCGCTTGTAACAAATGGCTCTTATGTTGGTGCCAGCACACACCCTAATTTTGCCTCCGATATGGCGTTATTAAAAACTGCTCCAACTTCAGTTACAAGGCTTGAATTTGGTTTGGCAGCTTGGGGATCAAGTACTTTTGCAAATATCAAAGCATTGGTAAATTCTGAAGGGACAGGCTCAACCAGTAAACTTTATAAAAACTTTCAAACCTTGAAAAGTGCAATTCCTTCTATCGATGCTATTAATTTTGATGATGAAAACACCTATGATGCTGCTTCAGCAACTGCATTTGCGGTAATGTTGGCCGATTTGGGATATAAAATTACTTTGTGCCCCTACACAAGTTCATCGTACTGGCAAAGTGTAGCAGCTAACACCAATAACCAGCGCGCTGGTGCTGTTGACCTAATCATGCTACAATGTTATGATGGTGGTGCAGGTAACAATCCATGCACTTGGGATGATTACTTTCCATGTATCCCTGTTTGGCCTGGCCTTTGGGATAGGGATAATACTCCTAGTCAGGTTCAGACCCATATGGATAGTTGGCAAACATCATGTAACATAAAGGGTGGCTTTATGTGGCTGTACGACGATTTTAAGAATACTGCAAAGACAGCCCAATATGCCAATGCGATAAACACTGCTCTTGATATTGTACAAACCGTTCCAGGTGCAGCCGTTAACCCCAATCCAACAAACAATGCAACAAGTATAAGCACCACAGCAGCATTAAGTTGGAGTGCAGGATCAGGAGAAACATCTCATAATGTATATTTTGGTACTGCCAATCCACCAGCATCAATTGGTAATTAGGCAGGAACAACCTACAATCCAGGCACAATGACGGCAAATACTGCTTATTACTGGCGTATTGATGAAAAGAATGCAGTGGGTACGACTACGGGTACAGTAGGAAGTTTATAACAGGCCCGGGAAGTATGACACGTATTGTCCGAACCTATGCTGGAGGCATTATTACTGCCCGAAGTGCAGGTGAGGGGAAAGATAAAGCATTTGATAATAGTTCAAGCACCAAGTGGCTCGATTTTTCAGCAACTGCGCAGCGCTACATGATGAGTTAGGTAGAATAGCGATCTACTATGGTGCTGCTGACACGGTAACTGCCATAGCTTTTGGGTATATCGATGAGATTATTGAATTTATTAAAAAAACACTTTATAGATTTCAAAATCAATAAAACCTAGCATAATAGTTTATTAAATTTCTTCCAATAGCATAAACCTATTTTCCTGCTTATACAGTAATTATTACAACAATTATTCATGATTATTTTTATACTAAAACTCTTTGAATAGAATAGAAAACAGTATATCTTTATATGTTCAAACATATGAACATATTACTATGAAATTATACATTGATCATTCAAGTCCATTGCCTTTGCACGCTCAGGTTGAGAAACTTTTAAGAGAACTGGTTGAGCAACCTGAGTATCAGCAAGGAGAGTTTCTTCCTAAGGAGGTAGATATGGCTAAGATGTTAGGTGTGAGCCGGAATACTATCCGTCAGGCAACAAATAAGCTAGAGTATGAAGGATTGCTTATTAGAAAAAAAGGTGTTGGGACTATAGTTACACATAAAACCATAACAACTCAGCTGGAAAGTTGGCATAGTTTCACTCAGGAGATGAACGATAAGGGGATTAGTTTTATAAACTACCAGGTTTCAGCATCATTGGAGGCAATGAGCGAAAAAATTGCTCAGTTTATGGGGCTTGAACCTGGGGCTGAAATAATTAAAATTATTAGGCTAAGGGGCGATAGCGACGGCCCATTTGTTTACTTTGAAAGCTATATACATCCTAGGGTTGGGCTAACTTTGGAAGAGGATTACACTCAACCTTTGTATGAGCTAATGGAAAAAAAGTACTCTACCTTTCCTACGCTTTCATGTGAGCATATTTCAGCAAAGCCAGCAACAAGGTCAACTGCTGAAAAACTAAACATTGATTTAGGAGCACCAGTTCTTAAAAGGGAGCGATTTGTATATGATCCCGGAAATAGACCCATTGAGTATAATATTGGATTATATAAAGCGGATAAGTTCACGTACTCTATAAACATTAAACGATAACATTATGGCTAGCCCTATAGTAATTAGTGCTGATATCGGAGGCACGCATATAACCACATCAGCAATTGACTTAAAATTAGCGCAAGTGATACCCGATACAAGGATTGAAATGCCTGTTGATAATCTTGGGACTGCAACTCAAATTGTTGATTCTTGGGCGAATGCGTTAAAACAAACATTAAAAAAGGTCGGTTTTTCCAGACTAGCGGGAATTAGCTTTGCAATGCCTGGCCCGTTCGATTATGTAAACGGTATCTCGTTAATAAAAGGGGTTCAAAAATTTGAAAGCCTTTACGGGCTGAACGTGCAACAGGCCATAAGATCAGAATTGTTACTCAATAATACTATTCCCATTAGGTTTATTAATGATGCTACCGCATTTGCATTGGGAGAAACCTGGGGTGGTTCTGGAAAACCTTTTAAAAGAATAATTGCAATTACCCTTGGTACTGGGTTTGGATCTGCCTATGTTGAGGATGGGCTTCCCGTTATTGAAGATTATAGAGTCCCCCGTTGGGGGTGTCTGTATCATATTCCCTTAAACAACGGAATTGCTGACGATAATTTCTCAACGCGTTGGTTTGTTAATGAGTATAAGATTCGAAGTGGAAAAATCGTTGATGGCGTCAGAGATATTGCTATTGATGCAAAAACAAATCCCATTGCACAGCAACTTTTTAATGATTTTGGGAGGAACCTTGGTCAATTTCTTGGTCCATGGCTTAAACTCTTTGATGCAGATGGGTTGGTCATTGGTGGTAACGTATCAAAAGCCTATAATCTATTTGAATTCTCTTTGAATGAGAAACTAAGAAAATCAAATACCGATACAAAGGTTGTACTATCGAAATTGAAAGAAGATGCAGCGCTGATTGGATGCGCACATTTGATTCAGCATGATTACTATAACAGGTTAGAACCTCTTCTTGCAAAGATGTAGTTGATGTTTTGTAAGGAGAGATAAAAGTTAAAACCAATTGTTTGCAGAGATATAAGTATGTATTTTATTACTCATTTAACATATTAGCCATGAATGTGAAATCTTTAAAATTATCCTATGCCATTCCAGTCCTCATGTCATTTTTTGTGATGAGTTTTTGTGATCTTGTTGGAATTGGTGTAGATCGTATTAAACTAGAATTTAACCTTAGCAATACTTTATCACAATTAATCCCATCTGTCGTTTTTGTCTGGTTTTTTATTCTTTCAGTTCCTGTTGGTGTTTTACAGGATCGACTTGGGAAAAGAAATGTATTGAATCTGGGGATGGTAATTACGGCTATTGGCCTGTTGCTCCCATTCTTTTTTTACTCCTATCTTTCTGTGCTAATTGGTTTTGCATTGCTCGGAATTGGGAATACAATAGTTCAGGTTTCAGCGAATCCGCTTCTAGTTGATGTAGTTCCCTCTGGTAAAGCATCAAGTTTTTTAAGTTTCTCACAATTTATAAAAGCTTTAGGATCCATGGTTGCCCCTTTCGTTGCAGTCTGGTTCGCATCCAGATTTGGCGATTGGAAATTGATGTTCCTCGCATTTGGAGTAGTTTCGGTAATCGCCGTTTTCTGGCTAGGTTTAGTTAGAATAGAGGAAACTAAGAGCACAGAAAAGAGGGCGACTATGACCTCATCTTTTAAACTATTAGGAAATGGATATATAGTTCTTATGGTATTGGGGATTTTTTTTGTTGTGGGTATTGATGTTGGAATAAATGCTATTTCAGGGCAGTTTCTTATTAACAAGTTCAATGCAGTTCAGGAATTCGCAGAGAAAGGGAGAAGCGTATATTTCTTTGGAAAAATGCTTGGAACCTTTGTTGGTGCATTGATGCTAACTCTTCTCCCTTCGCGCAAGTTTCTGTTTGGGACATCAATTCTTGGGCTATTAGCAATCCTAGCAATTACCTTTGCTCCAACGGCATTAAGTGCAATGATAATTATTTTTATTATAGGTTTAGGTATTGCGAATGTTTTCCCGCTGATATTTTCCATAACCGTTGAAAAATATCCATTGCGTTCAAACGAAATCTCGGGTTTAATGATAATGGCTGTTTCTGGCGGAGCATTAATACCTCCAGTAATAGGTTTTCTTACAGATAGCATTGGAATAGTTGCAGGCATGTATGTGCTTATTGTATGTGCAGTTTATATTGTATTCGCTTCGAGGTTGAACCCTAAGGTAAACAGTTAAATAATAAAGTGACTATGAAAAAAGTTTGTTTTTTGTTTTGGCTTTTTATAGCCTTCGCATGTTCATCGAATAAGAAATCAGATAGAGAACTTGCTGAAAGAATAGCCAATGATCAATATTTCCCTTTTGTGAAAGAAAAAGCAAAAGAGGTTATGAAAGCTGGATTCAATGCAGGTGAAGGTTACCGCGAAGTATGGATTCGCGATTACAACACGTTTATTGAACTTGCCGCTCAGGTTAATACTAAAGAAGTTTTGAAAGAAAACCTGTTGGTTTTTTTCCGGATGCAGGGTGATGATGGAAACATTATCGATGGGTTTACTCCTATTGAAAAAATAGGTAAAAAGGAAACAGATTTCGCCTACTCAAAGTTGGAAACTCGATACGCTGCTCATAAAAATACGGTTGAAACCGATCAAGAATCATCCTTGGTGCAAGCAGTTTACAAGTACATTAAATTAACGAAAGATAGAACAATCCTTGATGAAAAAATCGGCGAAAAAAGTGTATGTGAAAGGCTTGAATGGGCTATGAACTTTTTAATGAGTAATCGATTTAATCCTCAGTATGGGCTAATAATTGGTGCTACTACTGCCGACTGGGGCGATGTACAACCAGAGCATGGTTGGGGGGTCGATCTCGATAACAATACTCATCCCGCCATTGATATATACGATAATGCAATGTTTATAATTGCTTTAAACAATATGATGGAATTACTTCCGCAAACAAGAAGTAAATGGGAGAAAATTAAAAACGGCATTGCCGAAAACTGCCGAAAGAATTTGTGGGATGAACAGAATAAAAAATTCATTCCTCATCTATACCTAGAGAAAGGATCTCCATTTTCTCCTGATTTCGATGAAAACCAAATTTTCTACTTTGGTGGAACTACCGTTGCCATTGAAGCTGGGCTGCTTAGCAAGGGCGAAGTAAAAGCATCCTTGGACGAAATGGTTAAACGTGTAAAACTTGCAGGTGCTGCCTCCATTGGACTTACGCTTTACCCGCCTTACCCTGAAGGATATTTTGCCAATAAAATTATGAACCCTATTTATAGCTATCAGAATGGTGGCGATTGGACATGGTTTGGCGGAAGAATGGTTCAGCAACTTGTAAAATACGGTTTTGTTCAAGAGGCATATGAACAGGTGCAGCCCATGGTGAAGCGGGTTAAGGACAATAACGGTTTTTATGAGTGGTATTCTGTTGATAATAAACCACGTGGATCGGGCACTTTTCGAGGAGAAGCAGGGGTTTTATACACGGCAATTCTAATGTTTGAGGAGTGGACGGTGAAAAATAATTGAAGATGAACAAAAATAATTGGCGTAATACAAAGCAATCCTTACTACCAGTAAATATTCAAAAAACGGAAAAGGGTAAGTATGATATTTATCCAACTCACCAGATAATTGGTGATCAGTTTTTTTCGGGTTATGATACTCTTGCCAATAGACTGAAAGACTCAAAAATAGTTACTGTTGATGGGTATCAGGGCGTTTCCTTTAATTTAGTTAGGGAGAGGTTGGCGGCTGAGTTTCAGCGTCTAGGACTTCGTGTTTTCTGGTGGGAATTTTCATCGACTTTTAAGGCTGAAAGTGAGGTGAGAAAAATGGTAGAGCCATATTTAGGCGGAGATGATCCTCTTTTTGGTTCACGTACAACGCTCTCTTTACCAGATTTTTTTGATGCAACTAAGATAAACTCAATAAAACCTGATGGTAGTGCTGATATAAATATTATCATGGGGTTAGGAGCATCACTTGCAGGGTGGGAGGGAACGCTTGTGTATATTGATCTCCCAAAAAACGAACTGCAATTCCGTGCCCGGGCAAAAACAGTATTAAACATTGGAGCATCTGAACCCGATGAAAATAAGCCTATGTACAAGCGATTCTACTTTGTGGATTGGGTTGTTCTGAATCGGCATAAAAAGGAAATCCTTAGCAAGGTTGATATCATGGTTGATGGTCAACGTCCCGATGAACCCACATGGATGGCGGGTGAATATCTTCGCGAGGCATTGCATCAAATGGGGAATAATGTATTTCGGGTTCGACCATGGTTTGAGCCTGGAACATGGGGCGGTAGTTGGATTAAAAAAAATATACAGGGTATTAATCCAGATGTGCCAAACTACGCCTGGTCATTTGAACTTATTGTCCCAGAGAATGGTCTTTTGCTCGAGAATAATGGTAAAACCCTTGAAGTATCTTTCGATAGTTTGATGTTTCAGGAGGCTGAGGCTGTTCTGGGCGATTGTTTTAATCGATTTGGGGTAGAGTTTCCCATTCGATTCGATTTTCTCGACACTTTCGATGGTGGAAACCTTTCTGTACAATGCCATCCCCGACCAGAATATACAAAGAAGCACTTCAACGAGGATTTCACACAGGAGGAAACGTATTATATCCTAGATACAAAAGACAATGCTCAGGTTTATTTGGGATTTCAAGAATCGATTGATTCCAATAAGTTCAAGGAGGTACTAGAAGAGAGCTTCGAGAAAAGCATACCTGTGGATATTGATAGGTATGTACAAAAACATCCTGCATCAAAGCACGATCTTTTTCTAATCCCATACGGGACTATTCATGGATCGGGAATCAATAACCTTGTCCTTGAGATCAGCTCAACGCCCTATATTTTCACCTTTAAAATGTACGATTGGTTGCGCCCCGATTTGGATGGCAAACCCCGCCCGTTGAACATCAAGAGAGGTATGGAAAATCTTTACTTTGAAAGAAAAGGCGAATATGTTAAGCAAAAACTAATATCTAAGCCTTATCTTATCGATCAGGGTGAGGATTGGGAACTTTTTCATCTTCCCACCCATGAAAATCATCTATATGATGTTCATCGGTATCATTTAAAAACCTCGATTGCGGTTGAAACTAAGAATAAGTGTCATGTGTTGAGTTTAGTTGAGGGGGAAAGGATAAGGATTGAAACGGCAAAGGGAGTGGTTCAGTACTTTAACTATGCCGAAACATTTGTAATACCTGCTGCCGCAAGAAGTTACCGAATAGTTAATGAGTCAGATAGGCCTATTATGGTTGTGAAGGCTTTCGTAAAGGAGATGATTTAAACGCTAAGGCGGAAAGACGCTAAGAGAAGATAATAAACACAGAGACACGGAGGCGCAGAGAATAGATGAGGTTAAAGTTGTCTTTCTCCGTGTTACTCTGTGTGAAACTCTGTGAACTCTGTGTTAAAATTATTGTGAAGACTTATGTAAAATAGATAATTAGAACACAAAGTCGGAAAGACGCTAAGAGATAATTATTAAGTATTCAAATTTAGCGTCTTCGCGACTTAGCGTTTAAAAATATCGAGATATAAATATTCCTGCTATGAAAAAGTACTCACTTGCATTTTTGGCTACTGTAATAACTTTTATCGATTTAATTGCACAACAACCCAAGTTTGCCAAGGATGAATTGCTACTACAGGGCTATGAGAAAACCCTGTCAGGTGTCGATTTTGTGTATCATTCCCCTATAAATGCAGCAACAAAATCGCTACTAGTTCGTGCAACCGATGGAATCCAAAGTATGGAATGGCAAACTGAAGTTGTACCGGTTAAATTCGATAAAAAGTTTGCAACTTTTGTATGGATGGCTGGAATGGGGAGCAATGTGGCACGGGTTCGAATGGATTTGTTTATTAATGGGGATAAAAAATTTGAGTTTTATACCGAACGATCACCTTTCTGGTCGCTAAGCAATGCTGATGGTACAATCCTGTCGTTTTATTCCGATTTTATCGATAAGCATGGTGATAGGATGGGCTTTATGTTCCTTAAGGTTCCAACTTCACTTCTGAAGAAAGGAGGGTCTTTAGTTTTAAAAGTGGTTGGAAGTGCAGCCAATACATCTGCTTGGTATATGACTTTTTGTGAACAGATAAAACCTAAGGTTGAGATATCATCGTTCCCAGCAATCCTAAAAGGCAAAGGGCAATCTCAGCAAATGCTTGGCTTCAATATCTACTATTTTGGAAACCCAGCAAAAGCAGACCTTTACAGAGATGGTCGAAAAATTAGCTCCGTAAACCTTAAATTCGGATATAGTTTCCAGTCCATTGGTATTCCTAAAATTGAAAGTAATAGTAAGTCCGTCTTTCGATTAGTAGCAAACGGCTACGATCAATCAACCGAAGTGGAACTAAAACCCGTTAAGGAATGGCGTGTTAACTTCGTTCAGCATTCACATACCGATATTGGCTATACACGTTCCCAAACCGAGATTCTTGGAGAGCATCTACGTTACATCGATTATGCGCTTGACTACTGCGATGCAACCGATTCTTACCCCGATGATTCCAAGTTCCGTTGGACATGCGAAGCATCGTATGCTGTTGATGAATACCTGCGAAGCAGACCCCATGAACAGGTTGAAAGACTTAAGAAGCGTATTAAGGAGGGACGGATTGAGGTCACGGGTATGTACTTCAACTTTGATGATATGCCCGATGAACAATCGCTTGTTGCATCATTAAAACCTTTTGAACGATTTCGCAAGGAAGGAATCGATGTGAAGGTTGCCATGCAAAACGATGTTAATGGTATAGCATGGTGTCTTAACGACTACTATAATACGCTTGGAGTAAAGTACTTGAATATGGGTACCCATGGCCACAGGGCTTTAATTTGCTTCGATAAGCCTACTGCATTCTGGTGGGAATCGCCATCGGGTAAACGTATGCTGGCATTTAGGGCAGAGCATTATATGATAGGGAATACTGTTTTTGGAGTCCATACCGATAATCTTGAAGATTTTGAGAAGAAGTTAATGCAATACCTAGTGGATTTGGACTCGAAGGGCTATCAGTTTAATATAATTCCCATTCAGTACTCGGGTTACCTTACCGATAACTCACCACCATCAACTCTAGGTAATGAAATGATTAAAAAATGGAACGAAAAGTACGAGTGGCCTAAACTTCGTCAAGCAATTGCCAGTGAGTTCTTCTCCGAAATTGAGGCAAATCATTCCAGTGAAATTCAGGTTATTCGAGGTGCTTGGCCCGATTGGTGGACAGATGGTTTTGCCTCAGCAGCCCGCGAAGCTTCTGTTTCAAGAATTACTCATGCCGAGGTTATCGCCAACCAAGGGGCATTATCCTTGGCTAAAACCCTTGGAGCAAAGCTGCCAGATGGAATTCTGGACAGAATTTATGAGGTGAATAAAGCCTTGCTTTACTATGACGAGCATACTTTTGGTGCCGATGAGAGTGTTTCTAACCCATACTCTAAAATGTCGATGGA